>WNGO01002455.1_pt1 | contig 11805 bp, 11 predicted proteins | sample 5400511 | NCBI WGS metagenome assembly WNGO01 (sample SAMN13153380, study PRJNA577476) | soil metagenome | isolation source: 20 cm soil or saprolite under Garry oak tree replicate 2 | place: USA:California | collected 2016-06-15
GGTGCATCGGTCGATTCAAATGATTCACAGATGTTTCAACCTCGCTTCACAACTTGTCGCCCCACAGCCGTTTGAGAAAGCCGCTGTCTCTTAGCTCCGTGGTGAAACGCGCATCGAAAAAATCTTCCGGCTTTGCCGATGCGGCCTGGGGCACGGTTTTGCCGATCAATCCCAATATAAGATCGATGCCTTTCGGATCGACTTGCAGGGTTCGCTCCATCGCCTTCGACTCGGACTCGATCGCGTAAGCGTTCAACTCTCGGTCTTCAACTTTGGTGTATTTGGCGACGATCTGCGCGGTCCCTTCTGGGTTGGTTAGAAAGTAGTGAACCGCTTCGGCATACGCGCGCATGAATTTCGCCAGCTCGCCGTGTTTGCGCTCCACTGTATTGCGGGACGAGGCGAGGACGGTTACGGCAAAAGGGATCTTCAGCGCGGTAATATCCAGGATCACCTTGAAGCCCAGCCGCTGGGCAAACAGATCGTGCGGGGCGCCGGCGATAAGGGCGTCAATGGTTCCTCCCTTGAGCGCCGGGACACCGTTGCCGATATTGCCGAGCTGAACATATTGAAGATCGCGGAGCGTATCGATCTGAAAACGGGAGAGCGCGGCTTGAGCGAACATGTCGGGATTCGAACCGATGCGGTCGATGCCCAAGCGCCGTCCCTTCAGATCTTGGACGCTGGCGATATCTTTCTTGCCGACGATGTTGCCCGTCATGCGGTTTTTGCTCTGGCCGATGATCACCAGATCTTTGGCTCCGCCGACGATCGCGCGTATCGGGGCAAAGCCGCCGATGATCCCGACGTCGGTTTCTCCTGCGAGCACAGAAGTTGTTCCCGTCGGACCGGAGGCAATGAAGACGAGCTTGACGTCGAGACCCTGCTTCTTGAAGAAACCAACTTCCTTGGCGATCCACATGGGCGCCATCGACGCGACGGGCGCGGTATAGAATGCGGTGAGGCTTTGTGTTTGCGCGGTGGCATCGTTATGCGAACCGATGCAGGCGGCAAGGACAATTCCGAATACTGCGAGCATTCTCTGAAAAGCGGTCATTACGATCCCCTTTCGGCAACGTCTATTGCTCGACGTTGTTGCTGCGCGACTAATTCCAGGTCGTCCACTACGGCCTCGAACCCAATACCCCAAGCCGAGAATAATGTCTATACGCCGTACGGACGCTCTTTTGTTGGGTTTGCAACTCAAATCGGCTCGATGTTGACAGAGGGGCTGGTAACATCTAGTTTCGGCCCCAAGCGTGTTCGATAAGCTCAATTCGCTTCTTTCGTCGCTTGAGGTTCGACCTCGTAAGAGAAATACATGAGCGGCCTAAAACAAAATTGGCGGATCGACGTACACCATCACGTGGTGCCGCCGCGGTACGCCGATGATTCCATGCCGATCAAACTGCCGGAGACTGCAATGCAACTTCAGTCCATGGATAGTTGGCATATTCAAACCGCGATCACCTCGCTCACGCCGCGCGTCGTTTTGAAGAATCTCGATCGACTGCGTATCGTGGCGCGTGAATGCAACGAGTTCCAAGCAGAGAAAGTTGGAAACCATCCGGCGCGATTCGGCGCCTTCGCGCTGTTGCCCCTGCCGGATGTCGACGGGGCGCTGGAAGAGATTTCGTATGCGCTCGACGTTTTGCGTCTCGACGGCGTCGGTTTTTTTTCCAGCGTAAACGATCGGTACTTGGGCGATCCGTTGTTCGATCCGGTTTTCGATGAGCTCAACCGGCGTAATGCGGTCGTATTTATTCACCCGACCCACTGCGAAGCACCGGAGCACACGCGATTGCATGCGCCGCCTTTCGTCGTCGAGTACGTCTTCGACACGACCCGAGCGGTTGTCAATCTCATCTATTCCGGCACGCTTAAACGCTGTCCGAATATTCGTTTCATCGTCGCGCATGGCGGTGGCACCGTGCCGTTTCTCACGCAGAGAATCGCGATGATGGAAGGCCACCGGGGCGCCCAAGGCATCACCGGCGTGATCCCGGCGCTGCGTTCGCTTTACTACGAAATCGCGAGCACGACTTCTGGATTCGCTCTGCGCTCGTTGCAAGAGCTTGCCGACCCCAAGCACGTCCTCTGGGGTTCCGATTTGCCGTTCGTTTACGGCGCTAGACTGCAAGAAGAAGTTGATCATTGGGAACACTACGACGGCTTCGATTCCGGCGCTCGAACCGACGTCGAGCAACGCAACGCTCTCACCCTTTTTCCGCGTTTCGCGGCGATCGTGTGAAAAGTGTGTTCGAAGCTGACTATTTTCACTGGAGGTGCATTCATGATCGTCAAGGCGCGATGCCTGCGAAATCTCCTCCGCATAATTCTTGGTTCCGCGTGCCTTTTAGGAAGCGCGCTGATCAGTTGGGGTGCCGAACCGAGCCGCTTCCTGGCGAGCTATGGCGGCACGGCCGGCTATCAGCTGCCGCTATGGGTGAACAAGGAATTAGGATTTAGCAAGAAATACGGCGTGGATCTGGAGATTATCTTGATCCAGGCGGGATCGCCGAACATTCAGGCGCTGGTCGGCGGCAGCCTTCAGTTGACGCAAACCGCGGCCTCTTCGGCGGTGATCGGCGCGACACAGGGAGCGCCGGTGGTGATCGTGGCGACGTTGGAAAATAAGTTGCCGATGCTGCTCATCTCCCGCCCGGAAATCAAAGAGCCGCAGCAACTGCGCGGTAAGGTCATCGGCATCAACCGCTTCGGCGGGTCCAACGACGCGGCCGTGTTGATGGCAGTCAAGGCGTGGAAAATGGATCCGAAAGACATTTCCATGTTGCAGACCGGCGGCACCTCGGCGCGCATGGCCGCGCTGATAAGCAAGAAAGTCGATGCGACGGTGCAGTCCTATCCGGAAATCTACCAAGCAAAAAAACTCGGCATGAACGTGCTGGCAGACATCGGTGATTTCGGCTATTTCACCAACACGTCGAACATCGTCACCCGCGCTTATCTCCAACAAAATCGCGCGCAGCTGAAGGGTTTCATCAAAGGGCAGATCGAGGGCATCCACTACGTCAAGACCAACAAAGAAGGAAGTTTAAAGATTCTGCGAAAGCACCTGCAGATCGCCGACACCGAAGCGGTTGAGGGCACGTACGAGTTTTTCGCCAAGCGCTTATCGCGCTCGCCCCGCACGGAATTGGAAGGGATCAAAAACATCTTGGCTTCGATCGGCGCAGGACAAAGAAATCCGGCGGAGTTCATCGATATGAGCCTCATCGATGAAATCGAGAAGGAAGGTTTCGTGCAGAAGCTGTACGGAAACTAACAGAACGGGAATTGGAGTATTGGAGTGATGCGGGGAATGGAGTGTTGGAATGATGGAGTATTGGAGTGATGCGTTTAAAACCCAACACTCCAGCACTGCAATACTCCATTAGCCCAACTCCAACGGCAGTTTAAGGAGATTCGGAATGTCATCCAAGCTTCGTTTATCGGTCGCGTGCGGCGATTATGAAATCATCCGCGCGCTGAAGGAGGGAACCGTTCAGGCGGACGGGCTTGAGCTCGTCATACTGACAGCCCACGGACCGCGTGAGCGCCACTGGCGCATGGCGCGCAATTTGGAATACGACGTCTGCGAATTCAACGTCGGCGCCTACTTTATGGCGCGTGAGCACAACGTCGCGGTCAGCGCAATTCCCGTTTTTCTCCATCGCCGATTCCGCCACGGCTTTGCCTTTGTCAACGTCAATGCCGGCATCACAACGCCGAGAGACCTGATCGGTAAAAGGGTCGGCGGCACCAACTTTCAACCGGCGGGCAATATTTGGTTGCGCGGCATTTTAGAAGAGCATTACGGTGTGCCGCACCAGTCGATCACCTGGGTCGTCGACCGTAGTGAAGACGTCGAGTTCACGCCGCCGCCGGGGCTGAAGATCGAGATGATCCCGCAGGGAAAGCATATGGACTCGATGCTGGCCGAAGGCGAGATCCCGGCGATGATCAATCCGTATATTCCCAGGCCGATCGTCAGTGGTGATCCAAGAGTCGCGCGATTATTTGCCAATTATAAAGAAGTCGAGCGCGAATATTTCCAGCAGACCGGAATCTTCCCGATCATGCACGTGACTGTCATCAAGCAGGAGATCGTCGATAAGTATCCATGGGCAGTGGTGAGCTTGGCCAAGGCATTCGAGAAGGCCAAGCAAGTCTGTTATCAGCGCGTCGTCAACCCGCGTATCGTGCCGCTGGCGTGGTTTTCCCATCAGTGGGATGAAGAACGCAAAGCACTCGGGCCTGATCCATGGCAGTACGGATTGGGCGAAGCAAACCGACAAAATCTTCAGACCGTTATTCGCTATTGCCGCCAGCAGGGACTGATCAAAAAAGAGTTGAGCGTCGATGAACTCTTCTTCAACACCGATCCGGGCGACGCCGGCGGCGACGAGGGCCATTACTAATCTCGGCCACGCCAGGGAGCGCAGCAGAGCGCCGACGGGAGAACAGTATGAAATCTTTCATTGCTCAACGGAGAAACATTCTTGTCACTGGAGTTTATCTACTGGCGCTGCTGCCGTGGCGCGCAGCGTACGGCGCCGAAGGGCTGCAAAAACTTCGTGTCGCCTACGCAGCGATCACCGCCGCATTTTCAATCCCGTGGATTGCGAAAGAAGCGGGAATTTTCCAGCGCCACGGTCTCGACGTCGAGCTGGTATATATTGCTGCTGGTTCGCGCGCGGTACAGACATTGGTCGGCGGCAGCATCGACGTTGCCGAGATCGGCGGCCCGGCGGGGGTCGACGCGAAGCTCGCAGGTGCCGATACCGTTTACATTGCGATCCCCGTCAATCGGGTTCTGGTGTTCACGGTAGCCCAACCGCAAATCCAGAGGATTGAGGAAATGCGCGGCAAGAGCATCGGTGTGACCCGCGTGGGAACCGTAACGGACTTTTTTACCCGAGTATTCCTTCGTCAGAATGGGCTTGTGCCGGACCGGGACGTGATGATTCGGCAGATGGGCGGCTTACTGGAAATCGTGGCCGGGCTCAAAGCGGGACAGATCCAAGGCGGCACGTTCGGTTTCCCGGCGGTGCTTCAAGCGCGAGCGGCCGGCTTTCGCGTCCTGGTCGATTACAACACTCAAGGCTTCCGCTATCCGCTGTCGTCGGTGATCGTGACGGAGAAATTGCTCCGCACCAGGGAATCCGCGATGCGCGCGTTGCTGGAAGCTCACATCGAAGCGGTGCATCGGTTTAAGAGTGACGCGAATTTTGCGATGAGCGTTATCGGCAAATACACGAACACGACTGACCGCACCATGCTCGAGGAGACCCAGCGGGTTTATGCCGCTGCATTCGAACGAATCCCTTATCCGAACATCGAAGACATGAAGCTCGGCATCACTCAGGTTGCCGAGACCAATCCGCGCGCCAAAGGCGCCGACCCGAAGGACTTCGTCGATGCGCGCCTTCTGCGCGAGATCGAAGCGAGTGGGTTTGTCAAAAAGCTGTATGGCGATCAGGGAAAATAATCGAATGGGAGTGATGGAGTGGTGGAGTGTTGGGTGCACTCCAATTTGACCTGATTCTCTTGGTGTTGAAGCACATCGTCGACGCCGGTCTCGCCGGTTTGTTGTTTGCGCGGCTGACCAAGCGGCACTTTCCGATTTGGCGCGTTCACGTCTTCGAGCAAAATCCGCCGACGAGTCGTTGTGTTGACATTGGAACAGACCGTCGGCTACGCTAATTGCGTTAGCATCATCGTCGCTGAACTTTAGGAGGATTTTATGGCCAAGCCCGAAATGAAATCGGAAGCCGATGCATTTCGCGAAGCGTTTCACCAGCGCATGCACGCGAACCACATGTACGGTCTCTGGGAGTTGGCGAGCCAGATGACAGCGCATCCTCAGCCTAAAATGGTTCCGCATATGTGGTCGTGGTCAACCACGGAATCGATCATTGAGGAATCGGCACGGGCCGTGCCGGTTGGCGACGAACGCCGTGCGTTGCAGCTATTTAATCCCGGACTCGGCGGCCGGTGGGCGACGACGAATAATCTGATCGCCGCGGTGCAGATTCTTTTGCCCGGCGAAGTCGCGCGTGCACACCGCCACACGCCGACCGCGATCCGCTTCATTATCGAAGGCACCGGCGCCTACACCGCCGTGGACGGCGAGCGCGTCTACATGGCGCCTGGAGATTTGATCCTCACGCCGAGTTGGGCGTGGCATGACCACGGCAATGAAACCGACGAACGCGTCGTTTGGATGGACGGATTGGATATTCCCTTGATCGCATCGGTGGAAGCGATGTTTTTTCAGCTCTACACTTCGCCGCAAGTTCCGGCGACCCGTCCAGCGAATTCCTCGGTACAGCTGTTTGGTCACGCGCATATCACTCCGACCTGGGTAAAAGAAAAGTCCCAATCGTCGCCGTTGCTGCTTTATTCATGGGAGCAAACCTGGCAGGCGCTGAACGCGCTGCGCAACCAGGAAGGAAGCCCGTTCGACGGCATCGCGCTCGAATACCGCCATCCGCAGACCGGCGGACCGGTGCTGCCGACCATGGCTTGTTTGACCCAGCTTCTACGCCCCGGCGAACACACCAAAGCGCACCGGCACACGGGCAGCGCGGTTTATCATATCGTCAAAGGCGCAGGCTTCACGATCATCGACGGTCAACGCTTCAATTGGCAGAAAGGCGACATCTTCGCGCTGCCGCCCTGGGCGCTGCACGAGCACGCGAATACATCGGCGAGCGCCGATGCGGTGCTGTTCTCAATTCAGGATTTGCCGGTGCTCCAGGCACTCGGGCTCTATTACGAAGAAGAACTTAAAGAGAACGGCGGTAAACAGGACGTGACGTCGACTTTTAAGGCGGAATGAGGATAACGAAGCGTCGCGCAGTTCCTGCGAATTAGAAAGTCGAGATTCTTCGGCTCCGCCTCAGAATGACATTGTGAGCCGGTCTCCCTCGATGCGAGGAATCGCTCACCCGATCAAGAAATCGGCCGGGGTTAAATTCGCTTCAATGCGACAGTCCGAAGGAGCTGATATCCCCGCCTGAAAAGAACGTTCCGATAATATTGCCGCGGGTGATCGGCAGATCGAGATGCGACGGGTGCGACTCATCATGGTGGATCGTGATTCGCAACGGCCGCGGTCGTCGGACGTGATTGCGTGCCAGCGCTTGCAGCGAATTTACCGCCGGCTCATCGTCGGCGCCTTTGATGCGTATCGCGATGCGCTCGCCGGCTTGAAAGAGCCGCGCTGTCGGCACGATGGGAATTTTCAATTCGTATATCCTTCCCGGTTCCAGAGGTTCACGCTTTTCGTGCGCTTGGATCGGCTCCCAAGGTTCGCTGTCATCCCGCAGCATGCGCTGCGAGGCGCGCAGCCAGCCGCGCGTAAGCTCGTGTTCGTTGCCGTCTCGATCGATCAGCAGCAAGGTGATAAATAACAGCGCATCCGTGTCGGTGGTCGAAACGTAGAGCGTCAACACACTCGGCCCAAGCACCTCAGTGTTTTCCACCAATAGAGGCGTCGAGTAGGTAAGCACACCGTGCTCGAAGCTCGATTCGTCGAACGAATCAGAGCCTTCAGCGGGCCAAAGCTCGTGCTCGCTCAAAATGCCATCCTTGTGCAGGTAAAACGTCGTCCAGCGCGCCTCAGGCGGCGGCCAATCGTCTAAATGTTTCCATTCGCCGGTAGGCGCAATGAAGCAGCGGATCGGCGCTTCGTTTATGACGCCGGTGTCGATACCCTTGAGCCAATAGTCGAACCAGCGTAGCGATTCATCTTGGTATTGATACACTGGACGATCGAGATAAACTCCCGGACCGATCACCATCTTTTTCGGTCCGCGCCATTTTTTCCACGCTGAAAATGCGCCGGGCAGGTGAAGTCCGTAATTGCCCCAGCAAGCGCCGAGGTAGGCGGGGACCGTCGCTTTTTCATCTTGCGCGCTGTGCTCGCGCCAGAAGGGGCCGTCGAATGGATGCAAAACAAAATCGACGATCAATGCGTTCGTTCCAACGTCGGGGTTCTGCAGCGCTTCGCGCAGCCCCGGCTGTGCCACGATCTCTTCGTCGCGCAGCGCTAGCGCGATCGCTTCTTTGTATGCGGCTTCGCCGTGTTTCTCTTTGTAGAGGCTTCGATAGTTGGGATTGTGCAAACTGTTGCGCCAGTGACTGATGAAGCCATGCGCCAAGATGCCGCCATGGTAGCAGCGATGGCGGTAATCGTCGGTGCCGGCGAAGGGCGCGAAGATCGCCTTGAGTGGCTCGGGTCCGAGCGCGGCGACTGCTTTGGCCAGGCGCGCGAAGTAAGAGACGCCGAACATACCGACCACACCGTTGCTCCACGGTTGTACCGCGAGCCACTCGATCAAATCGCAAATATCGCGCACTTCCTGCGGCCCCATCAATTGATAGAAGCCTTCCGAGCTGCCGCTACCGCGCACGTTGAAAACCGCGTGCACGTAACCGCGGCGCGCAAAGAAGGTGGAGTCGCCGCTTTCCATGTAGCCGCGCATCGGCGTGAAGCCGACAGGGAGCATCGGCGGCGACTGCAAATTCTTGTTGTACGCATGGGCGCCGAGGATGATGGGAAACTTCTCATCAGAATCAGGCCGAAAGATGTTGCCGTCCAAGTGCATGCCATCCGGCATGCGCACTTTGACATCGCGATCGACGACGACGTCGTATTTCCGCTCCGAAGTTGACCACTGACGGGTGAACATGAGTTTTGACCTCCCTGACGAAATCCCACTTACTCCAGGTGGAAATGATTGTCTAGCGCGCGTCGGCGCCTTGACACTTCAGAGCGCCGAACGTTATTCTCAGAGGCTGTCTGAATTTAAACGGATCGTGGAGTAATTCGACTCGTGCGAATCATCGATCTTCACTGCTATCCCAACACCGAGCCCTGGATTAAATCGCAGGGGCCGTACGTTGAAGCTCTGGCGAAATATTGGAATCGCGCCTGGACGTGGAAGAGCGAAGCGGAGGTCATCGACGAATTCAAGCAAGCCGGCGTCGAGGCGATGCTTGTGGCCTTCGACATCGAATCCGTGACTGGCGCGACGCCTTGCACGAATGAATACGTTGCCAAGATGCGCGATGAGCATCCCGGCGTTATTCGCCAAGCTTGGGGCGCGGTCGATCCGCTGAAAGGCGCCCAGGCGATCGAGGACGCAAAAAAAGCCATTGAAGAATTGAAGATTTTTGGTTTTCACTTCCATCCGATCATGGGTCATTTCTCCGTCGACGAGCGCAAACTTTACCCGCTCTGGGAAACGATCAACGCACTCAAAGTCCCAGTGATGATCGACGCGGGCACGACGGGCATGGGCGCGGGCATGCCCGGCGGTTTGGGCGCTGTGATTCGCCACGCGCATCCAGCGGCGATCGATCAACTCGCGGCGGATTTTCCTGCTCTGAACATAGTTGCGGCCCATCCGGGCTGGCCGTGGACCGACGAGATGCTCGCCGTAGCGCTGCACAAGGGCAACGTGTCATGGGAGCTTTCAGGTTGGGCGCCCCAATATTTTCCCGACGCACTGAAGCGAGATATCAAGGGCAGGCTGAAAGACAAGATCATGTTTGGCAGCGATTATCCGAGCATTCCCTATGATCGGCTTTTCAAGGAGTGGCGAGAGCTAGGATATTCGGATGAGCTGATGGAAAAAATTTTTCACGGCAATGCCGAGCGAATTCTAGCTCTTTAATTTCTTTTTGCTACGGACGCTCGCGCACCGCGCCGACCAGCGATCCGTACAACATCAGCGGTAGCGAAGACACCAAAACCATCGCCAACAAGATATTGCCGCTCGCGCTTATGAGTTTTGCCGCGATCAATGGCGCGAGCACTCCCGACATGTAATGGAGCGACATGATGATGCCCGCCGCCGTGCCCGCGCTGCCCAGCGGCGCGGTTTCTTGCGCGAGGGCGACAATCAGTGCCGGCACCGAAGCTTTGAGCACGCCAAATAGGAAGATTCCGACGCCTATGGCAATCGCGGAATCGAGCCAGTAAAAAACCAAAAACGCTGCCAGCGCGGCGGGAAATGCGCTGCTCATGATGACGAATCTGCGGCCGAGCTTGTCGGACAATGAGCCCAGGGAAAATGATCCAAGCATGTTGGCGATGCTCAGCAGGCTCATCACCCAGCCGGTTTCTTGGAGCGTCAGCAGCTTTGCGGTGCGCAACGCCGTTGGTGTCCAGGCTGCGCAGCTCCAGAATACCGATCCGCCGATAAACTCGATGACGGCGAGCAGAACGATCGAGACGGAAAGCGCGCCTTTAAATGAACTTCCCTGCCGGACGGCATGGCTGCGATGCACGTCGCGAACCCAGTAAAGTTGCAGGAGCATATCCGCTGTGGCAATCAGCCCCATGGTTACGAACGCGGCGCGCCAGTTGATTAGGGCAGCGATACGGCTCGCCAACAGCGCGCCGATCGCGCCGCCGATCCCGTAGGTGACAGAGATGAGGCTCGCTCCGAATCCGCGCCGATCCGGCAGCAGATCGGACATAATTGCGTAGAGCGAGGGCGACGTAAAACCGTAACCGATGCCCGTGAGCGCGAGACAAGAAAAAAATAAAAATTGATGGTGGCTAACACCGGCGCAGCCGAAACCAAGCGCAAGAAGACTCAGGCCGGTAATCAGCACGCGCTTGCGACCGAATTTGTCCGCAAGCCTACCGGCGAGGCTGCTGTTTAGCGCGGCGACCATCATCATGACCGAAAATAGACTGCCCGCGGCAACTTCAGAAAGCGAAAACGTCTGGCGAATTTCTGGCAACGCGATGCCGAGCGTCGCCACCATCATCGACGGCATCAAGTTCGAGCAGGGTACGATCCAGACGGACAGTCGATCCGGCTGCCGAGACGGAGGTGGGGTGTGCACGTCGCTGTTCGTGCCTATTTCAGAGGAATAAATACGTAATGGCGCGGTTGACCGCCGACCACTCGAGTGATGTGGCCTCGCCCCGTGGTGTCTTCAGCGAGCATCACGTCGCCGGGTCCGAACCGGCGGATCGTGCCGTCGCCGGTTTCGATCTCGACCTGGCCCGAAAGCGTGATGACATATTGCCGCTTCGGCGCGGGGTGGTAGTCGCTCAAATGAGACGGTGAGGCAGAGCAAAAAACGATTCCTTGCGCGGCCTGAAGTTTCGAAGTTTCCATGCGCCCGCTGAGACTGAGCTCGACGTCGATGTCTTCGAAATGAGATTCGTTATCGGCTCCGGTATAAAGTCTGACGATCTTCATCAGCCGGTTTGTAGGAGAATCCATCGGGAAAAGCAAGGCGCGGGACGAAAAATATGATCTCTGCGCGGACGCGAAAGCAGCATGCCGGATCACTTATCAGCATCTGTCAGCTCGAGCGGAGTGAGAGATCTTGGAGGAACAAGGAGCTTTACTGTCCTATAACAGCTATGGTACAGAGCATCCGAGTCACGGAAGAGGGAGAGATCTCCATAAGCGCCGAAAATATCTTGAGTCAGCTCGCCGCTTCTCTGCGTACCCCAACCGATGCAGGCGAAGGAATTTCTGGCTCTGCGAGAAAATGGCGGTCTAGGACGGCGTAGAAAACAAAACTGATCACAAAGAACCAAAGGCCACAAAAAATTCGAGGATTGAGGATCGATTGAAGATCGCGATTCTCTATCCTCCATTTTCGATTTTCGATCTCTCCCTTCATGCCCGAACTGCCTGACGTAACTGTTTACATCGAAGCGCTCTCGGAGCGCGTCCTGAATCAGCCGATTCAAAAGATCCGCATCGGCAGCCCGTTCGTTTTGCGTTCCTTCGATCCGCCGATTGGCGCGGCAGAGGCAAAGAA
>WNGO01004113.1_pt1 | contig 11805 bp, 10 predicted proteins | sample 5400511 | NCBI WGS metagenome assembly WNGO01 (sample SAMN13153380, study PRJNA577476) | soil metagenome | isolation source: 20 cm soil or saprolite under Garry oak tree replicate 2 | place: USA:California | collected 2016-06-15
GCGTAGAGGTACGAGCGATGGGGCGCCCGTTCCGGGCCCTCCGTCACGTGGCGGCTCGGCAACCTCTTCTTGATGCTGGTCTTGGCGTCCATCGCGAACCTGTTTCCGCAGCCATCTCTTGTTAGACCCGGAAAATGCAAGGATTTCCCTTCGCCTTCGCGAGCGCCGTGGCCGTCAGCCTACGAAGGAATGATTCACCGAGGGGTGTGGCTAAAAAGCGGCGCTCGCAAGAGCTGGCTGCAATTGACGCTTAAATGTTAGCTCAATGTTGCGACATTGCAACAATCGTGGCGGGCCGGCAACCACTCCTGTGACCGATCAGCCGCTCTTACCCGCCTCTCCGGCCGGTCTCTCGCCGGCAACCCTAACCGGCAGGCGGTCGATCGCCCTAAGCCCGGGCCGTTTGCGCCATCTAATTTCCGATTCGTCGGCCGCGAGCGTCAATGTGGGCCAGCGCTGCAATAGGCCTGCGCTGTAGATCGAGCCGTTCGGGATGGGCGTTTGCCTGGGGGTCCATGTTGGCGGCGGCCAGCATGGCCATGATCCTGTCGCCCTTTTTCAGAATGACGCCGCCAAGCTCGATATCCCTGCGCACGTAGCGCGGCTTGGTGAATTGCACCGGCGTGATGAAGCGCAGAAATTCTTCCACCGCCAGATCGACACGGCTCCAGTCGTTCTCAAGCCAGTCGCGCAGATCAGGATTTTTCAAAAGCTCATATACCGATCCGCTGATGAGGTGCGTGGTGGTCTCGTGGCCGGCAAACAACAGCAGGAACACCATGGCCACGATTTCATCCGGGCTGATTTGTCCGCCGTCTTTCTCGACCCGCACAATTTCGGCGATCAGCCCTTCGCCACCGTTTCGGCGAACGGTCTCAAGGTGCCGTTCCATATAACGCTTCATGGCCAGGACGTTCGGGATCATGGCGAGGAATCCGAGCGCGCCGGTGAAGCGGGTGAAGCCGCCGGCCCTGGCGATGAATTTTGGCCGGTCGGCAAGCGGCAGCCCGAGGAGCTCCGTGATCACCGATAACGGCAGCTTGCGCGCAAAGCGCTCGACGAGGTCGGCCGGGCTTCCTTCCGCAAACAGTTCATCGGCGAGTTCGTCACCGTTGGCCCGGATATGCGGCTCCATGTCGAGCACGGCTCGGCGGCGAAAGGCCTCGTCCACGATGTCGCGCAGCCGCTTGTGATCCGGCTCGTCCATCGACAACATGCTGTTGGCAAGCGTGCGCACGATGCCCGGCATCCACCACCGCAGTCCCGCGACCGTGCCGTCGTCCTTGCGAATGGGGAACGTCTCGGCGTCCTTCAACACCTGATCGGCGAGTGCCTGGGTTGTCGTCGTCCACACCCTGCCGATGATCGGGAAGCGCACTTCCACAACCGGACCCTGGGTGCGAAGCTTCTCGATCGCCGCGCCGGGATTGCGGAAGTAGTCCTGACTGCTGAAGTCTGCATGGAGCGTCATCAGCTACCCCACCAAAAAGGCACGCATTACGTCCGCATGCAGAAGAGCCATGAGATGCAGCCGATACTTTCGGACGTCCTCGATTCCGAGCTTGTCGGGGGAACGGCGGCAATAGACGCTGAAGTTGGCCACAGCAGAGGTGTAGACTTTTCGGGTGTTCGGCGACATATTGCGGAATGCCATGTCGTCGATCATGCGTTGGCGCAACGGCGATACCAGTTTGGTCATCAGTGGACTCCGATCGTACGCACTGCACATGCAGCACCGATAACCGTAGCGAACCGACACCAGAGCGTGAATGGAGGCGGAGACTGGGTAATGTCGCAAAGGTAATCTTGTGCGACATATCAAAGATGGCTCTGTTGAGCCGTATTCCCTACTTTGCCCTTCAGAATAGTTCGGACAAAAAGTGGCACCGAGGTCCTTCTCTGATGAGGGCCTAATTATCGCTGCGTGACCGTGATGCCCGACACGCGAAGTCAGGAGAAGAAGGACATGCTGCGGCTATGCGGCGCCGATCTGCGTCTGATACCGGCCGTGCCCTATTCCAATCCTGGCCACTATGCTCGCTATTCTGGTCGCCTCGCTGAGGAGTTGGCCGCGAAGGAGCCAAACGGGGCATTCCGGACAAATCAGTTCGACAACGTCGCCAACCGCGATGGCCACTATCGCACGACTGGCCCTGAAATTTGGGAGCAGACTAACGGAAAGGTCGACGGCTTCACTTGCGCCGTCGGCAGTGGCGGCACTCTAGACGGAGGGGCGTTGAATCTTGTCGGAAGAGGATAGCGAGATGACTGAGCGAATTTCGTTGGAGGGGAAGGTCGCGGTTGTGACTGGCGCAGGCCGCGGGCTGGGGCGGGCATACGTCGAGCTTCTCGCCGAACGCGGTGTCAGCGTCGTGGTGAACGACCTGGGGACCGACGTATCGGGGCTCGGGAAGGACTCCACGATAGCGGAACAGGTGGCCGACCTCATTCGGTCACGTGGAGGCGAGGCAATTGCGAATGACAGCGATGTTTCCACCCCTGAAGGTGGCAGTGACCTGATCGCGACGACCATCGAGCGTTTCGGGAGAATAGACCTTCTCGTGAACAACGCGGGTATCTGCGGGAGCCAGCTATTCGAGGACGCCACCCTTGACGATTACGACCACTATTGGCGCGTGCACCTCGGCGGGCCGGTCAACACGGTGAAGGCTGCCTGGCCGTATATGGTCGCACAGCGCTATGGGAAGATCATCCTCACGACGTCAGTCAGCGGGCTGTTCGGACTACGTGGCCAAGCCACCTATGCGGCGGCCAAGTGCGCAGTAGTCGGATTGATGCGCATTCTTGCAATAGAAGGTGCTGAGCATGGGATTCTCGTGAACACCATTTCGCCAGCCGGGTACACGAGGATGCACCCGGCGGCGGTCGCGGATCCCGCTTGGCTGAAGCAGAGCGAAGCCACAATGCCGGTTGAGGCTGTTGCGCCAGCGATCGTCTGGCTGGCAAGCGATAGTTGTTCGGAGACGAACAGGATCTACAACGTGGAAGCCGGAGTAATCCAACGTATCGCTATCGTCATGGGACCTGGCTTCTACGATCCACATCTGACACCCGAGAGCATCGCCGAGAACTACGCAAAGGTCGAATCGATCGAGGGCTTCTCCGAACCGGGTCCGTTCGAGCCGAGTTCGTAGCGCCGCCGACGTCGACCCGCAGGCCTGGCTCGCCGACGTCCTCGCCCGCTTGCCCGATCATCCGGCCAAGCGTGTCGGCGAGCTGCTGCCTTGGAACTGGCGGCCGCTCCGCCTCGCCGCCGAAGCCGCCTGATCAGACGATCCACTACCCCGACTCCTGGCTCGCCCGTCACGCCAAGACTCCATCGTCCGTGGCCTTCACCGGACTTCACCGGATGCGTACGGACTAACTATCCCCGCCTCGGTGCTGCTGCGTGCCGACCAGGTGATCGAATAAGGGTGCAGCTTCCCTACCGCCATAGCGGTTTAGTGCAACAAGATCGAGTGCGACATTTAAGATCCCATCGCTTTTTCACCACGCGAACATTCCTTTTAGGCCCGTATACAGGGCACCGCCCGCCGTCAGGACGATGCCGATAAGCGGCCCTACGGTGTGAAGCAGATCCTGGATAATACGCGCGCGCCGCCGGAGCTGCTCCTCGCCGACATGCTGACCAAGGGCTCGTGCTATATTGTAAGCAACCGCATTAGGCCTTCCGCCGCCCGCCATTATCTTCGGGAATACTTGGAAGATCAAAGAGCCGAGAATGTTACCGGTTACGAACGCGAGCGCTATGCTCGCGGCATACTCAATCGCCTCGCGCCACTCGATCCATGGACCCGGAATGATCGGCACGTTATCGTTTAACCCAGTCACCGTGAGCATGCAGAGAATAGCAAGAGTTGCGGTAACAACACCAATAAGGAAGGCGCCACGAATTCTGACTTTTTCGCGCGCATAAATCGCCAAGCCGAACGGCAGCGGGATAATGACCGAGGCCAGCCGCAGATAAAGCGGCGTAACATTCAATATAATGGTGACAAGAACATGCGCCGCGACCAGCAGCGCGGCTGGTATCAGTACATATGCCGTTGCGTATGTAAGACCATTGCGAAACGGATGGCGAACCCGATCAAGTTTCGCGTTAACATAATCGAGTTCTCTGCGCAGCCCGTCGAGCTCGGAAACGATTTCTTGGATTTCCAGCATTACCGGGCGGGCTACCCGCAAATCGCGGGAGCAGTGCTTGCACGCAATGGCCTCATCCCTGATGGTTTCGGCGCAGAAGGGGCACTCCATCAGACTAATCGATATTTCTTGTTTCGCTTAAGTTCTTCAAGTGCACGTTTGGCTTTCGACAATTCCTCCCGCGCGGCGTCACGCTTTCGAAGCAGATCGCCCCTTTCGTCGATCAGCGAGACCGGCACGGCGATGTCGCGTGAGCAACTGGCGCAAACGAGTGCGGCCGAAGCATTCTCTTGTGCGCAAAATGGACACGTTATCGACATGGATCAGGGTACGACCCTTAGAATAAAGCTTGTACTGCCGATGCGACCATCCGAATCCCTGACGTCAACTCTGACCATGTGGTCGCCCACTGGTAGCTGGACATCGGGAATATCAACGCCGGTCGCCCGCACGAATGATTTGATGCGCGGCGTCAAATCGACATTGGGAGTCCTTAGATAGGTAACCTTGACCGAGTCCGGATCAATCTTTGCGCCTCCGAACGATTCAAATGTGAGCTGGAGATGCATCGGAGAATGAATCGGTTCGCTTTCCTCGACATACTTGATCTTGGGAGCTCGAGTAACACCACGCCGATCTGTCACGACAGCGCCCTTGGGTGGTGGCAATTTAGCTTCTTCCTCAGTAATCAGAACATGGGCTGCATAAACCGGGATCGCCCCAGACCAGACCACTGCAGCAATTGCAATCGAAAACCTTACACACCAACGCCGCACGAATCGCCTCCTCTCGCAGAACACGAAGCATTCAAGAGATGTTATCGCGCGTCTCCAATGACTGTATAGGGGGCCCAAAACAGCGGATGGGCATACGCGAATTCGGCCTTGCCATCGGCACCGAGATAACCTGCCCCGTCAACCATAGATATCATCGCCTGTCGCAGCGCCTCGCCGCGCGTCAGCTTGGGATCGTCGGCCTGTCGCTTGAACAGGTCCGTGATCAGTTCTCGCGCTGATTCCGAATGCACCGACCAATTGGTGAGAAGGAGCGCGCGCGTTCCGGCGTAGAAGAACGCCCGACCCAGGCCGGATGCGGCTTCCGCGCCGGCGACAGCACCGGCGGCGGTGTTGCAGGCCGACAGCACGACCCAGTCGGCGTCAAGCTTCAAGGCAAGGATCTCCTCCATCGTCAGCAGCCCATCACCATCGGTATCCGCCACGGCGGGAGCCGTCAAAGCCAGGGCGGGCTGCGAGAGGCCATCGAGTTCGCCGGGCACCAATCCGTGCGTGGCAAACGCAACAATCTTGAATTTGGAAAGATTCATCGTCTTGACGTTGTTCTCGTTGGCGTCCTTGCCGAGGTTGAGGACCTTGCTCGGATCGGCCTGCAGTGCGAGCACGATAGATTTCAACTCTTCGGCGGTGTCAGGAAGTCGCGGCAGCTGCGCCAGTTGCATGCTGTCTACGCCATCGGGTTTCGGGCTGCTGCGTCGCTTAAAGGTCAGACCGCGGGTAACGTTGGTCGTCCCCGCAAGTTGGACTGGTTTGTCGTCATAATATGCGGCATCGTCCCTGGCCGCTTCCTCGGCCTCTTGCTTGCTGAACAACGGATCGCCAAATCCGATTAGCGGCTGACGCGAGGCGGAGCCAACGGGCAATTTGCGCAGCGTCAGCAATGCCGATATTGACGGGACCATCGTGACCGCATGGGTTCGCGCCAGCCACGGCACTTTGCGATAGCTGGAAAACAGTGGGTCGTCGTTGGGATCAATTCTCGCGGGCTCGGTAGGCAGCAACGACAACGGCAGCAAACCAAGCGCGCCGTTGGTGACGACGATAAGATTTTTTGCGGGTCTCCAGATCGCTTCGGTCGGCTTCAGCAGCGCTGCGTACAGATCGTAGGCCAGATTCAAATCGAAAGCCGGAATATCCGAGACCATCGGGGCATCCGGTTCGAGCGACTCGCGAAGCTTGGTCACTTTGGCGTTGATGTCGCCAAGCTTCATGTCGATGCGCGCAAACTGGACAGGTCCGTCCTTGCGCAGAACCCACACGAAACTGTCGAACCGGCCAAAATAGAACGAAAGCAAGGCCTCATCATCGGCAAGCTGCTTCTGAAGATCAGCGGGACTCGGAGGCGGAGGATTGACCAGCGCTCCGTAGGTCGGAAACTTGCCGGCTATCTCCTTCAAGCTTTGCATTCGCGTCGCCTGCAGGCGCGCGATCTCGGCCTCAGTGGTGGCGACCGCCTTTTGGTCGCGCTCTGAGGGCGGCAGGGTGAGAAAATTGTTCAGCGTGCCCACGGTGGCCCCGATATGCTTTTCGATGTCCTGCGAAGTTCGAACCAGCTGAGCCAGAACTGGATCCTTCGTGGCGGATCGCGCCGATGATGCCTGCAGCGCGCGCTGCACCGCTTGCCCGCGCAACACGTCGGCGAAACCGAATGTTTGTTCGATGGCGCTGGCAGGCACGATCGACGGGTTGCGGCTGACGAGCCGCAGATAGCCTTCGATCACAAAGCGTACACGGCCTTCGCGGGCTGCGGCGGTGCTGCCGCTATCGACGTCCGCGCCGCCGGAGACCGACAACAGGACAGGGAGGGATTCTTTGAAGGCTTGCAGGGCTTCAGAATTGTTACCCTTGCGCGCAAGGGCGATGGCGTGAAATCCGCGCGCCTGTGCGGTGTTGAAGCTTTTCTCTCCGGAGCGCTGGCGTTCACGTTCGAACGTGCGTCGGGCAATCTCAACCGCGTTATCGTTATTGCCCTGCGAAAGCAGGATGGAGATACGCGCAAGTCCGCTGCTGATTGCCTCGCGTCGCGACGGCTCCCATTCGGCGGTCCAGATGTCGATCTGGTCATAAAGCTTGCTAGCGGCGGCATACTGTCCCCTGAGATTCAGAATTTGCGCGAGGAACAATTGCGCGTTGACCAGCTGCGCGGATGTGACGCCGTATCCCAATCCCTGATAGATGCTGATAACATGACGCTGTAGTTGCTCGGCATCGGCGTAGCGTCCCTGCTCCTGGAGGACATAGACAAGGAATGAGAGAATGCCCGCCGTGTCGGCGTGAAACTTTCCGGATTTGCTGAGGCGGCTCAGCAGTGCGCGCCGCACATCGGCTTCCCCTTCGCCGACGCGACCCTGTTGTACTTTCGTCCTTCCTTCAAGCGCCAGCGCCCAGTCCGCAGACCTTTCAATCTCTCCCTTGGCGGGCTTGCTTTCCCATTGATCATATGTTTTCAGCGAGTTCGTATAGAAAATTGATGCCTTGTGATAGGCCGCCTCCGCCTGGGCGTACCGACCGCGCGATTCTTCGATCCGCGCGTTGCCATCCTCGACGATGGCCTGCCAAATCAGCCCATAAGTCGGGAAGCTCGGCCACCGCTGCGATTCCGTCAGCAGGCTGCGATTGCGAGCGGCGTATGATTCGGCCGTGTTGATATCGCCGCTTCTGATGAAGCCCGCGAGGAGCGAAAAATTCAGCCCGAACAATCTGCCCTTGTTCCGGTTGGCAAAGGCCGTCGTTTGCTTGCTCTCCAATGCGCTGGCGCGCTTATTCTGGCCGGCATCCCGCAGCAGCTTTGACAGCATTTGCTCGTACCGGCTGCCCAAGTTGGCGTAATTGTCGCCCGATGCATTGGCTACGGCAAGCTCGGCATCATTGAGTGAGTCACTGCGGCCAAGCAGTACTCTTGCTTGCGCGCGTTTATAGTAGAAGTCAGCGAGATCAGCACCCTTCAGGCCCGCCGGCACGGCTGCATCAGCCGTCGCCGTCAACTTGGCGACGTCGTCCGGGTCCGGTTTCTGCTGGTCCAGGATTGCGCTGATATCCGAAATCGTTCGCGGGGGTGCGACGAGACTCCCCGCGGCATCCTTGGCTGTGTCCGCTGCGCCCGGTTTGCTGGCGACAGCCGGCGGCGACAAAAGCTTGTCCGCCGAGAACAGCGCGGCCTTCGGTCGGGCAGCCAGCATCGCGCTCCTGACGCAGGACTGAACGATCGATCTCGCTTTGCCAAAACAGACTTCGTGGGTCCCACCGCTTTGCTTGCAGGCCAAATAAGCCGGCTTCCCGTTTGAGGCGCGGCAACTCTCTATCGCCTGATTCAACTCAAGCGCGGATAGTTTGGAACTTGTGAGAACGGCCGCAGCGACAATGCAAAATGATACCAAGGTGCAAAAATAGTTTGCGATGTGTCTCATCGTCACTACCTCGCATCCAGAGCTCGATAAACAGTGTGAAACGCTGGATTGGTGTACCCAAGTTTTTACCAACGGGAAGATCATAGCTCGGCAGGTTATCGAGCGCCACAATCAACTCAGCCCGGGTTACAAGCTGGTCCGGTAAAGGCGTCCCGCAGCGAGTCGCGCTTACGGTGCCAAAATCCCCCGTGGGTGGTCAAAAGCCGACCTCGGCGACAGGCTTCCAAACGTCCGCTTTCACCTTTGTTTTCCGCGCATGCAGTCCTGGACGAACTCTTTTATGCCGCCCGCACCTGTGGCCGTGCGAGTGGTGTCGCCGCGCTGCCTAGCGAGTTGCTTGCATCGCTCCTGTTTGGCTTCGAACATACCGGGGTGCTCGCGCATGACGCAGGTCCGTCGCTCGGGGCCAACTGGGATCGCCCTACAATTTTCTGCAAATGCAGTTGATGAAAATGCCGCAGAACAGGCGATTAATGCAGAAATGATTTTGAGTGTTGGCATCATAGGTCTCGTTTCAATTTCCGCTTCCCCCAATGGGTTTCCCGTTCATAAAAAGCAGGCTCCAAAAAGCAGGCTCCTGGCTACCTTCCTGAAGGTTCGCGCGGGGCTCTTGAGGATCCCACTCAAGTCCGCTGTGGGTCAATCCCGTCGTTTTTGCCGCAGACCGGTCACTTCCGGTCAGCCCCAATAAGCAGACGTATTCGGTGTCCGTCGCCATGTCTCAAAGGTGCCACGAGCCGACGTCAGCAGTGTGAGATGTTCGACAGTCCTGCTTGTCGTGGTCAGAAACAGGATTGATGGTAGTCTGCAAGCGGACGAACTGGCGGGCCGGCCGCCTTGGATGCGCGCCAGCCGGCCTTTCTACAAGGGGGCATATATGGAACGAACGGCTTGCTGCCACTGCGGATCACTTCGTGCAACGGTTGGCGGGGAACCGACTGTCGTGAATGTTTGTCACTGCAAGGCTTGCCAGCGACGGACCGGCGCGGTCATGCACTCCGGCGTATACTTCAACAAATCCCAAGTCCGTATCGAAGGTCCCGAAAAAATCTATACGCGTGACGTTGAAGGAGTGCGGCGGAAGATCAGCTTTCACTTTTGTCCCACTTGCGGCAGTTCGGTCTACTGGCATCTCGACCTCAGACCCGACCATTATGGCATAGCGGTTGGTGCATTTGCGGACCCTGATTTTCCGCCTCCGACATTGTCGGTGTGGGAACAGACCAAACATTCCTGGATCAATTTGCCGGAAGGCATCCAACGCTTTCCGCAGGCTCGTGTTTAGCCACCTGTCGGAAGGCATCCAACGCTTTCCGCAGGCTCGTGTTTAGCCACCTGTCCGTTGGGCGCGGTCGTCCGCGTCATACCAGCCGCGAGGGCCTCAGGTCCGTTTTGGGTCCAGGCCGTGTGAGGGTTTTCACACAGCCTGGGTCAAAAGCGGAAATACTCACGATAAGCAATACTCTTCCGCTACTCCCCCGAAAGCGGACATCGCATGAGCGTTTACGAGTACACGCCCTATTCCACCTTGACGTTGGCGGCCTTGAGCATCGGCCACCATTTTTCAATTTCGGCTTTCTGCCAGGCGCCGAGCGCCTCCGGCGCGAGTTGATCCTTCGGCGGCATCTGCAATCCCAAGCTTTCCAGCTGCTTGCGCACGGCCGGATCGTTCAGCGCATCCACCGCCGCGGCGTTGAGTTTGGCCACGATTTCCTTCGGCGTGCCTTTCGGCACCCAAAGGCCGGACCACAGCGTCATGTGAAATCCGGGCAGGCCCGCCTCGTCGGTGGTCGGAACGTCCGGTGCGGACTCCAGGCGCTTGTCGCTGGTGACGGCATAGGCGCGGATGTTACCGGCGCGAACCTGGCCGATGGAATTGGAGGTCTGGTCGACGATGAGATCGATCTGCCCGGCGACGAGGTCGTTCATGGCCGGCGCCGTGCCGCGATACGGCACGTATTGCAGCTTGATGCCGCTGACGTTCTCGAAATAAAGCCCGGCGATGTGACTGCCCGAGCCGGCGCCGGCGGTGCCGGCCGCCGCTGGCGTTGGCCGGGCCTTGAGCCATGCCAGCAGCTCCTGCAATGATTTTGCCGGAACCGCGTTCTTGCTGACGATAAGCATCGGATTGCTCGGCAGCAGCACGACCGGCTCGAGGTCGGCGACGGGATCGTAACCGAGCTTGTAGATCGCGCCATTGGCGACGTGAGTGCCGAGATGGCCAAAGCTGATGGTGTAACCGTCGGGCGGCGAGCGCACCGCGCGCCCGACCCCGATCGAGCCGCCGGCGCCGGTGACATTCTCGACCAGGAGGGCTTCGCCGAGCGTCGTCTTCATTCGCTCGGCCAGGATCCGGGCCATTGCATCGGACGGACCGCCGGCGGAAAACGGCACCACGATGGTGATGGGATGCGACGGGAATTTGTCCGCCAGCGCATTGCCGCCCAATGACATCAGCGCAATCAACGCGGCCAGAATTGTTTTACGCATTATGTCCTCTCCCAAACATCCCACGGTCGTCATCGCCTTGGATTGCTTCGCGGAGCCTGTCATCGGGCGCGCGTTCGCGCGACCCGTTGGCTCGCAATGACGGCTCACAGTCTTGCGTAGTCGATCGGCTGATGACGATCGAGCGTGCGCGTGACCGGCGGCAGCGGGTATTTAAGGCCTGTGGCGCAATTGAACAGCATCACGCGATCACTTTTCGTCACGCGGCCGTCGGCAAGACTTTGCTTGTAAGCGGCGTACGTCGCCGCCCCCTCGGGACATAGCAGCAAGCCCTCTTCGCGCGCGACTTCGTTGAGCGCAGCAGAAATTTTCTCATCGCTCACCGCAATGGCAAAACCTTTGCTCTCCCGCACCGCGCGCAGGATAAGAAAATCCCCGATCGCCTGCGGCACCCGGATGCCCGCTGCAATGGTGTGGGCATCCTCCCAGCGCGGCGCGTGCTCGGCGCCGCTCTCGAAGGCACGCACCATCGGCGCGCAGCCGGCCGCCTGCACCGCCACCATCCGTGGCCGTTTGGAGCCGATGAAGCCGATTGCCTCAAGTTCGGCGAACGCCTTCCACATGCCGATCAGGCCGGTGCCGCCACCGGTCGGATAAAAGATCACGTCCGGTACGTCCCAGTCGAGCTGTTCGACAAGCTCCAGCCCCATCGTCTTCTTACCCTCGATACGATACGGCTCCTTCAGCGTCGAGGTATCGAACCAACCGGCCTTCGCCTTGCCCTCTCCGACGATCTTGCCGCAATCATCGATCAGTCCATTGACGCGGTACACGGTCGCGCCCTGCAGCTCGATCTCGCCGACGTTCACTTCTGGCGTGTCGGCGGGACAGAAGATCGTGGTCTTGATGCCGCAACTGGTGGCGTAGGCCGCGAGCGCCGCGCCCGCGTTGCCGTTGGTCGGCATCGCCATGTGCTTGATGCCGAGCGCCTT
>WNGO01004436.1_pt1 | contig 11804 bp, 13 predicted proteins | sample 5400511 | NCBI WGS metagenome assembly WNGO01 (sample SAMN13153380, study PRJNA577476) | soil metagenome | isolation source: 20 cm soil or saprolite under Garry oak tree replicate 2 | place: USA:California | collected 2016-06-15
CGCGCGCCCTCGATCACGTATTTGGCTACACCGTCTTCAACGATGTCTCCGCGCGCGACCTCCAATACCGGACGTCGCAGTGGTTCAAGGGCAAGTCCCTCGACGGCAGCTGCCCGATGGGGCCGGTGATCGTCACTGCCGACGAGATTCCCGATCCGCAACGGTTACGCCTACAACTGTCGGTCAATGCGGTCGTCAAGCAAGACAGCAACACGGCCGACATGATCTTCTCAGTAGCGCGAATCATTGCGGATCTGTCCGCCGGGATGACGATCGAGCCCGGAGACTGCATCTCGACCGGGACCCCCCAGGGTGTGGGCGACGGCCGGAAACCACCCGAGTACCTCAAGCCGGGCGACGTGATCGCGGCTGAAGTCGAGCGGATCGGCGTGCTGAGGAATCCGGTTCGCTAGGGTTGGAGGTTCCAGTGCTCCAGCATGTCGATCGCGGGGTAGGCGGTCAGGTCGTATTGCACCGGCGTGATCGAGACGTACCCCTCGCTGACCATCTTGGTATCGGCGTGTTCCTCCGGCTCCTGGATCTTGAAGGTCCCGTCCAGCCAGTAGTAGGTCTGGTTGCGGGGATCGGTGCGCTTTTCGAAACGCTCCTCGACGCGTGAGTCTCCCTGTCGCGTGATGGCGACGCCCTTGATCTTGTCCTCCGGAATGTTCGGCACATTGACGTTCAGTAGGGTCTTGTCGGGCAAGCCTTTGGCGATCACCGCGAGCGCGAGCTTGCGGGTGAAGCGTGCCGCGTACGTGAAATCGGGGTGGGTGAAGGTGGCGAGCGACACCGCGATCGATGGGATGCCGAGGATGCGTGCCTCGGTCGCCGCGCTGACGGTGCCGGAATAGATGACGTTGGTGCCGGTGTTCGAGCCCAGGTTGATACCGGAGACGACCAGGTCGGGTGGGCGCGGCAGGATCGCCTTGACCGCGATCTTGACGCAGTCGGCCGGCATGCCGTTCACCGCGTAGCCGAAACGCACGTTGCGCCGCACGACCTCCTTCGCCCGCAGCGGAAGCAGCAGCGTGATCGCGTGCCCGACGGCGCTGCGCTCGGCGTCCGGCGCAACCACTTCGACATCGCCGATCTTGCGCAGCTCCTGCCATGCGGCCAGGATCCCCTGCGCATAGATGCCGTCGTCGTTGGTCAGCAGGATGAGTGGTTTCGCCACGATTCCGCCATCAATGATGCGCCTAAGCCGGGGTCCAGCCGCGCTTATACTGGGCGCAGCGACGATGGAAGATCCCATCCTGGAGTTCCTGCGGTCCCAGGCTCGGAATTATCGCTGCCGGGTGTGCGGCAGCAACCATAAGGGTTCGCAGCTCCGCAAGATCGGCAACCATAACAACAAGCTGATCGTGCAGGTCACCTGCGGCCGCTGCCGCGACTCGTTCTTCCTCCACGTCGAGTTCGCCGGCTCGATCGTCAACGCGGTCGAAGAAGTCACCCGCGTGGCCGCTCCCTCGCCGCGCGACGCCGACGAGATCGACGGCGAGCCGCTCACTCACGACGAAGTGCTGGACGTCCATCAGCGACTGGCGGCGTTTCAGGGAAAGCTGACCGAGCTGCTCGAAGACTAGGTCAGGCTGCGGTAGCCGCTTCGGTAGTAGATCAGCGGCGCCGCGTCGCGCACTACCTCCAGCGCCACCACCCGGCCGACCATGATCGTGTGATCGCCCGCCTCGAGCGTTGCGTCGAGGGCTGCCTCGAGGTAGGCGGTCGCCTCCTCGAGGATCGGTGACCCGGTGACGCCCAGCCGGTAGGCGCCTTGCTGGAACTCCGGACCATCGAGCCGGGCGTTGTCCGCAAAGAAGCGGGCGGTGCCCTCCCCCCGCTCGTCGAGGATGTTGATGGCGAAGGCGCGGCTCGCCATCACGAGCCGATGCATGGTGGTCGATCGCTCCACCGAAACCAGGATGAGCAGGGGATCCAGCGACTGGGAGGCGAAGGCGCTCACCGTCATACCGTGCATCCGACCGGCCACCGTGGTCGTCATGATGGTGACGCCGCTGGCGAAGTGGCTCATGGCGTGACGGAAGGAGCCCTTGTCCAGCTGGGTCACGCCGATACGTTACGGGAACGTTCGCCGGGCGCAAGGCCGAGTCGGCTATACTCGATATGTCCGACTACTCCAGTCGGAGATCTATGAGATTCTCCACTCGGTCCGAATACGGAATCCGCGTCATGGTGCGCCTGGGGCGCGGCTACGGCCAGGGGCCCATCCCGCTGGCGGAGCTCGCCGAACTGGAAGGCCTGCCGCCCTCGTACCTGGAGCAGATCGCCGGCCAGCTTCGCCGCGCCGGCCTGGTGACCAGCCGCATGGGTGTCAAGGGCGGCTATGCGCTCGCCCGCCAGCCCGCCGCCATCTCGATGGCCGACATCGTTCGCAATCTCGAGGGGTCGCTGGCGCCGGTCAGCTGCCTGGCCGAAGGCGGTGGTCCCGGCGAATGCACCCATGCCGATACCCCCTGTTCGGCGCACGCCTTCTGGGAGCGGCTGCAGGGAACGATCACCTCGACGCTGGAATCGGTCACCGTGGCCGACCTGATGAAGGAGGCCCAGCCGGCATGATCGAGGCGCGGACACTCAATGTCGAGAAAGTGCGCGACGACTTTCCCATCCTCGCGCGGCAGATTCACGGACGCCCATTGATCTACCTCGACAGTGCCGCGACGTCGCAAAAACCGGCGGCCGTCATCGACGCAATGGACGACTACTACCGCCGCTACAACGCCAATCCGCATCGCGGCGTCTACGCGATCAGCGAAGAAGCCACCGCGGCCTATGAGTCGGCGCGGCAGCGTCTGGCGACCTTCATCAACGCCGCCTCGCCCAAGGAAGTGATTTTCACCCGCAACACGACCGAGGCGATCAACCTCGTTCGTTACAGCTGGGGCCGCGCGAACGTTCACGCCGGCGACCGGATCCTGCTGACCGAAATGGAGCACCACAGCAATCTCGTCCCCTGGCAGCTGCTCGCCAAGGAGACGGGGGCCACGCTCGAGTTTCTCTGCATCGACGACCAGGGTCTGCTGCAACTCGACGAGCTGGAGCGCAAGCTCGAGGGCATCCGGCTGCTGGCGATCACCCACCAGTCGAACACGCTGGGGACGATCAATCCGATCAAGGCGATCGTCGAGACCGCGCACCGAGCCGGCGCGCTCGTCCTGATCGACGGCGCCCAGGCCGTGCCCCACATGCCGGTCGACGTCCGGGATCTGGGCGTCGACTTCTATGCCTTCAGCGGCCACAAGATGTGCGGGCCGACCGGAATCGGCGTGCTCTGGGCCCGACGCGCTCTGCTCGAGGCGATGCCCCCCTTCCTCGGCGGCGGGGACATGATCAAGCGGGTCAAGCTCAACGACGCCACCTGGAACGACCTCCCCTGGAAATTCGAAGCCGGGACGCCCAGCGTTGCCGAAGGCATCGGGTTGGGGGCCGCCGTCGATTACTTGAGTGCCCTGGGCCTGGACGCGGTGCGCGCCCACGAGCGCACGCTGGTCGACTACGCGATGGAGCGGCTGCAGGATATCCCCGGCATCACCCTCTATGGGCCGCGCGATCCCGAGCTGCATGGCGGGGCCGTCTCCTTCACGCTGCCCAACATCCATCCGCACGACCTGGCGACGCTGGTCGACCGGGAAGGGATCGCGGTGCGGGCCGGTCACCACTGCACCCAGCCGCTGATGGACCGGCTGGGCGTGCCGGCCACGACGCGCGCCAGCTTCTACATCTATAACCGCCCCGACGAGGTCGACCAGCTGGTCAGCGGAATTCAGAAGGCGCAAAAGGTGTTCGCCTAAAGATATGGACGATCTCTACCGCGAGCAGATTCTCGAGCACTACAAGAACCCGCATCACTTCGGGGAGATCACGGACGCCGACATCACCCAGGAGGGCGACAACCCACTCTGCGGCGACGTCATCACTCTTTACCTCAAGCTGGACGATGGCCGGGTCGGGGACGTGCGGTTCCGCGGCCGGGGTTGCGCCATCAGCCAGGCGTCCGCCTCGATGCTGACCGACATGATCGTCGGCAAGCAGGTGCAGGAGCTCAAGAGTTTCCCCACGCGGGACCTGCTCGATGAGCTCGGGATTCCGATCAGCCCGGCACGGATGAAGTGCGCAACGCTTTCCGTCAACACGCTGCGGGTCGCGCTCAACGGCGATTCGCACGAGGAGGAGGACTGAATTCGATTTGAATACGGCATCCACGGGTAAACTGACAGAGACGATGGCTGATTTCGAGATCAAGGACCTTCGGGTCAGCGTCGAGGGACGCGAGATCCTCAAGGGCGTGTCGCTCTCGGTCAACAAGGGCGAGGTGCACGCCGTCATGGGCCCGAACGGGTCGGGCAAGAGCACGCTTTCGCACACCCTGATGGGCCACCCGAACTACAAAGTGATCAGCGGCCAGGTGCTCTTCAAAGGCAAGGACATCCTGAAGTTGCAGCCCGAGGAGCGGGCAAAGCTCGGCATGTTCCTCGCCCTCCAGTACCCGGTGGTCGTCCCCGGCATCACGATGTCGAACTTCCTGCGGACGGCGATCAACGCCAAGCGCGGCTACGACGGCAAGGACAAATCCAAGGCGATCAATGTCAAGGAGTTTCGGGCGCTGCTCAAGGATGAGATGTCGGTGCTGCGCATGGATGACTCGTTCCTCTCCCGTTATGTCAACGAGGGATTCTCAGGCGGCGAGAAAAAGCGCGCCGAGATCCTGCAGATGGCGGTGTTGAAGCCGGAGATCGCCATCCTCGACGAGACCGACTCGGGGCTCGACATCGACTCCATCAAGTTCGTGAGCGATGCCGTCAACCGGATGCGCGGCCCCGAGTTGGGCGTGCTGATCATCACCCACTACACTCGCGTCCTGAAGTTCATCAAGCCGGACTACGTGCACGTGCTCGTCAACGGCGAATTCGTTCGTTCCGGTGGGCCGGAGCTCGCCGACTGGTTGGAGGCGAAAGGCTATTCGGAATGGGTCAAGGAGCCGGCTAAGGCGCCGGCGGCCCTGGAGGCAAAGTAATGGCAACCGTCATCCCGCGGATCGATGTCGGCGATAACTACAAGGAGAAGTACGGCTTCTTCGACCCGGAGAAGTTCGTTTTCAAGGCGAAGCGTGGCCTGAGCCCCGAGGTCGTCAAAGAGATCTCCTGGATGAAGAACGAGCCGGAGTGGATGACAGCGTTCCGGCTGAAAGCGCTCAAGATCTGGGACAAGAAGGAAATGCCCACCTGGGGCGCCGACCTGTCGACGATCGACTTCCAGAACATCTATTACTACCTGAAGTCGACCGAGAAGCAGGGCAAGACCTGGGATGATGTCCCGGCCGACATCAAGAACACCTTCGACCGCCTCGGCGTGCCCCAGGCGGAGCGCAAGTTCCTCGCCGGTGTGGCGGCGCAATACGAGTCGGAGGTCGTCTATCACTCCCTGCACAAGGAGCTGGAGTCGAAGGGCGTCATCTTCACCGACACCGACAGCGCGCTGCGCGATTACCCCGACCTCTTCAAGCAGTACTTCGGCACCATCATCCCGCCCGGGGACAACAAGCTCGCCGCGCTGAACAGCGCGGTCTGGTCGGGTGGGTCGTTCATTTACGTCCCCAAGGGTGTCAAGGTCGAGATCCCGCTGCAGGCCTATTTCCGGATCAATGCCGAGAACATGGGCCAGTTCGAGCGGACCCTGATCATCTGCGACGAGGACAGCTTCGTGCACTACATCGAAGGCTGCACCGCGCCCATCTACACCACCGACTCGTTGCACTCGGCCGTGGTCGAGATCATTGTCAAGCGCGGCGCCCGTTGCCGTTACACCACGGTGCAGAACTGGTCGACCAACGTCTACAACCTGGTCACCAAGCGCGCCGTTGCCTACGGCGACGCGACCATGGAATGGGTCGACGGCAACCTGGGCTCGCAGATCACCATGAAGTACCCCTCCATCTACCTGATGGAGCCGGGCGCGAAGGGCGATGTGCTGAGCGTCGCCTTCGCCGGCAAGGGCCAGCACCAGGACGCCGGCGGCAAGGCGGTCCACGTGGCGCCCAACACCAGCTCGAACATCGTCTCCAAGTCGATCTCCAAGAATGGCGGCCGGACCTCATACCGCGGGCTGGTGAAGGTATATCCGGGCGCGAAGAACTCGAAGTCCTTCGTTCGCTGCGACGCGTTGCTGCTGGATGACGAGTCTCGCTCGGACACCTATCCCACCACCGAGGTCGACGAGCCCCAGGTCCGGATCGGCCACGAGGCGACCGTCAGCAAGGTCTCCGACGAGCAGCTCTTCTACCTGCAAAGCCGTGGCATCACCAAGGCTGAGGCAGAGACGATGATCGTGAACGGCTTCATCGAACCGTTCACCAAGGAACTGCCCATCGAGTATGCCGTCGAGCTGAATCGCTTGATCCAGCTCGAGATGATCGGCTCCGTAGGGTAGATGGCGTTTAGCCGATCTGCCGTCGAGGAGCTTAGCTCCCTCCACCGCGAGCCCGACTGGCTGCGGGCGCGACGCCTGACGTCCTTTGGGATCTACGAGGGCCTGGCCGTCCCGGACACGAAGCGTCAGGAGGACTGGCGGCAGGTCGATCTGAAGGGGCTCGACCTGGAGGGCTATGCGCCGTTCCAGCAGCCGAACGGGACGGCGCCGCTTGGCACGCTCGAGAACGTCGGCGCGACGCTTCGCCAGCGCGGCACCTCGCCAGCGGTCGTGGCGATCGGTCCCGAGCTGACCCGGCAGGGTGTGATCTTCATGCCGCTCGCCGAAGCCGCGCGCGTCCACCCCGAGCTGGTTCAGCGATACCTCTTTACCGGCATCAGCCCGGAGCGGGACAAGTTCGCCGCCCTGCACGCCGCGCTGTTCAGTGGCGGCAGCTTCCTCTACGTCCCCGACGGCGTGACGATCGATGACCCGCTGGTCAGTCAGTTCTGGTCGGCCGGCTCAGGAGCCGCCGTGTTACCGCATTCGCTGGTGATCGGTGGCAAGGGCTCTCGCTTTCAGTACGTCGACGAGTTCCTGAGCGCAGACCGCCAGGAAGCGGTGCTCGCCAGCGGTTCGGCTGAGGTCTTTCTCGAAGAAGGCGCGAATGTCGGTTATGTTGCGCTGCAGCACTGGAGCATCAAGACCTGGCAGTTCGCCAACCAACGCTTCCAGCTCGGCCGTGATTCACATCTAACCGCCCTGGCCATCGCGCTTGGCGGCCAGATGGCACGGCTCCGGGTCGAGGCGATTCTCGAGGGGCCCGGTTCGACCGCCGATCTGAAGGGACTGTTTTTCGGGACCGGCGACCAGGCCTTTGACTTTCGGACGCTGCAGGACCACGTTGGACCGCACACCACCTCGGACCTCCTTTTCAAGGGAGCGCTGCGTGATCGTGCCAGGAGCGTCTATGTCGGGGTGGTCCGCGTCGAGCCGGAAGCCCGCGGCAGTTCATCCAACCAGGCCAATCGCAACCTGCTGTTGTCGGAGAAGGCGAAGGCAACCTCGGAGCCGATCCTGGAGATCCTCAACAACGACATCCTGCGCTGCAGTCACGGCGCGACCGTCGGCCCGGTGGACCCCGAGCACCTCTTCTATCTCGAGAGCCGGGGCATCCCTCATCCCGTGGCCGAGCGGATGCTGGTCCAGGGGTTCCTCGGGGAGGTCCTCGACCGGATTCCGGTCGCCCAGGTTCGAGAGGCGGTCGATCAGGAATTGGCCGCGCGGATTGAGTAGCGTGACGCAGCAGCGGGTCGCCTCGACCAGCGAGCTACCAAAGGAGTCGATGAAGCGGGTGGAGGTCGATGGCGAGCCGATCTGCCTGATCCACGCCGAAGACGACAACTTCTATGCGATCGGCGATACCTGCACGCACGAGGAGTATTCGCTCTGCGAGGGGGAGTTGTGGGAGATGTCGGTCGAATGCCCGCGGCATGGCTCGCGCTTCGACGTCCGGACCGGTCAGGTCACCGGCCTCCCGGCGGTGATCCCGGCGAAGACTTACCCGGTTACGATCCAGAACGAAGATGTCTACGTCGAAGTCGGGGACTAAGATCAGAGGTATGGCGGACACCATGGAAACGACCCAGGCGCCGGCGTCGGGCGATCTCCGGCAGCAGATCGATGCGCAGCTGACAACCTGCCGCGACCCCGAGATCGGGCTCGACATCATGTCGCTGGGGCTGGTCTACGAGGTTGGCATCGACGAAGGGAACGTCCTGATCAAGATGACGCTGACCGCGATCGGCTGCCCCTGGGCCCAGGACCTCTTCGACGAGGTCAAGACGAAAGTCGAAGAAGTCCCGGGCGTCAACTCCTGTACCGTCGAGCTCGTCTACTCGCCGCCCTGGAGCGCGGACATGATGAGCGACGACGCCAAGATGGAACTCGGCTTTCTCTAGCGCCTAGAACAAGTACGAAGCGGTCAGGAACGCGAGCCCACCGGGAAGCAGGCTGAAGGGCGCGCGGAACTTCATCCGGCCAGCGATCGCATCGAGGATGAAGCAGACGAGGGCGATGATCAGCAGGATCTTGGACAGGGACATGAACAACCTCCAAACAAAATTGGCGACATCGTACCCTGAATTCGAGCCGCGCAGGGAATTGCACTCGCAGTCACGTTGTCGGGAAATGGCTGTGGCAGCGGTGCCATCGGCCTGTTACCTCGACGCAGTCTGGTTCGTAAGGCTCCTTACGTAGCATCGGGCGCAGTTCGCGAATTCGGAACTGGGGGTTGGAACCGCTTGTCGCTGCTCGAACGTATTCAAAAATCCCAGGGCGATCCCGGGTCGCCCGCAAAACCACCGGCCAGGGCCTTTCAGCCCCCCGCCGCGCCACCCCAGGCTCCCCCAGCCCCCCGGAGCGCACCGAGCGCACCGAGCGCACCACCTGCCCGGCCACTTCCGCCGGCCGCCCGGCCGGTTCCGCCCGCCCCCCGGCCGATTCAGCCCGCCGCCCGGCCGATTCCGCCCGCCCCCTTGGCCCAGCCGAAACCGGCCGCCCCGGCGCCACGCCCGGTGGCCACGCCTGCGCAAGCGCCGGCGCCGACTCCCGCTCCGGCCCCGACCCTGGCCCAGCGGATCGCCGCGAGCAAGCCGGCACCGTCAATCGAGGCGTCGGCGCCGATACGACCGGATCATCGGCGAGCTGGGCGAGCGCGCCAACGAGCTCGACAAGGAAGCGATCAGCCAGCGGGCCACCGAGGTCCTCGACGCCTACCTCAGCGCCCGCCGGGTGACCCTGACGGCCCAAACCCGGGCGCAGCTGCTTGGCGCCCTGCTGGCCGACATCCTGGGCTTCGGCCCGCTCGACCTGCTGCTCGGGGACGAGACGATCTCCGACATCATGGTCAATGGCCCCAACAAGGTCTACATCGAGCGTGGCAACAAGATGCAGCGGGCGGCCATCAAGTTCGATAGTGATGCCCACCTGATGCAGATCATCTCGCGCATCGTCACCGGCGTCGGCCGCCGGGTCGATGAGAGCTCGCCGATGGTCGACGCCCGGCTTCCCGACGGATCGCGCGTCAACGTGATCATCCCGCCGCTGGCGGTAAAGGGTGCATCGGTCACGATTCGCAAGATGCGCAAAGACCCACTCCAGATCACCGACCTGATCAAGAACAACACCCTGACCGAGGAGATGGCGACCTTTCTCAAAGCCTGCGTCAATGCGCGCATGAACATCATCGTCGCCGGCGGTGGTTCCTCGGGGAAGACCACGACGCTCAACGTCCTCTCGGGCTTCATCCCCAGCGACGAACGCATCATCACGGTGGAGGACGCGGCGGAGTTGCAGCTGCGCCAGATTCACGTCATCAACCTGGAGTCACGGCCGACGAACGTGGAAGGCAAAGGTGGGGTCAGCATCCGTGACCTCGTCATCAACACCCTCCGAATGCGGCCCGACCGGATCGTCGTTGGAGAGGTCCGATCCGGCGAGGCACTGGACATGCTCCAGGCCATGAACACCGGTCACGATGGCTCCTTGACCACGGTCCACTCGAACACGCCCCGCGACACGATCTCCCGGTTGGAGACGCTGGTACTGATGGCCGGTATGGAGCTCCCGTCGCGCGCCATCCGTGAACAGATCGCCTCGGCGATCAACATCATCATCCAGCAGAACCGGTTGCGGGACGGCAGCCGAAAGATCACGTACATCTCTGAAGTGACCGGGATCGAGGGCGACCAGATCTCCCTCCAGGACATCTTCGTCTACAAGCAGACGGGGTACGAGAACGGAAAAGTCACCGGGTTGCTCACCGCGACCGGGGCCGTTCCGCGGATGATGGAAGTGCTCGAGGCAACCGGCAACGCCGTGCCGATGAGCTTTTTCGACCCCCATCCGGACAGCGGCTTCGTCCGGCCGAAACGCCTGCGCGTGGTCCCGAACGCTGCCTGAGAGGGCCTAGGGCCTAGGGCGGCGCGTCAGCTGCGCCCCAGCGGCCGCCTCGATTCGGTCGAACAACTCCGGCGACAAGGTCCAGACATACAGGTAGCTGAGCGCCGATTTCAGCCTCGAGTTTCCACGGGCTTCTTCCTCGATCCGAGCGATGTAGTCCGCGGCGTGAGCCAGGACGAACTCCTCGAGCTCGCCGGCGGCCACCGAACCGAAAACGCCCTCGTCGGGCGCGTCGTGCAGGAGCGCGAGGATCAGGAGCCATGCCTCGGGCGGGTCGTCGTCGATGAGGTTCCTCGCCACTTCCCAGGCCCAGAAATCGAAGCCGGTGGGCTGCGAGTAATGCCTGACCAGGGTCTCGACGACAAACGCTCGGCCGAACAACGGGTAGAGGTCCTTCGTCGGGCGACTGGGCCAGCCCTTGACGGCCGAGGCCATCCTCGGGCTCGTTCTCGCGATCGACACCGCCTCGCGGAGCAGTCGTTCGCCTCCGCATTCCAGCGTCATCCGGAGGGGGGCATAGGCCAGGCGCTGGATGACCTGATCGTCGGGCGCACGGGCGATCAGCTCCTGCAGAATGCGCCACCAAGTGTCGGGGTCGGCACAGATCCGGTCGCGTAGCTCATCTCGGCTTTCGTTGGAATCCATGTAGAGCAGGCCGCCTGCCCATTCCTCACACTCGGCCCATATCACGTCCTCTTCTGCCGTCGTCACACCCAGAGCATCCTCAAATTGCGTTGAAGCTTTCGCCCGCTATATTCAATCCGTGCCCGCCAAAGAGGCGACACCCTTCTCGCTGGAGCTCGACCGGAGGGTCGAGAAGGGCGCCCTCGGAACGCTATACGAGAAGCTGCCGGACAATCAGGTCCGCTGCTACGCGTGTGCGCACCGATGCCTGATCAAAGATGGCCTGCGCGGCATCTGCAAGGTCCGCTACAACCGCGGCGGCACGTTGATGGTCCCTCGAGGCTACGTGGGAGCCTTGCAATGCGACCCGATCGAGAAGAAGCCGTTCTTCCACGCCTTTCCGGGCACGGACGCGCTCACGTTTGGCATGCTCGGTTGTGATCTGCACTGTTCTTATTGCCAGAACTGGGTCACGTCGCAGGCGTTGCGCGACCCTGGGGCGCTCGCCGATCCGATGGATGTCACCCCAGGGCAGCTGGTCGATATCGCGCAGCGGCAGGGCGCCAGCGTCGTCGCCACCTCCTACAACGAACCGCTGATCACGTCAGAGTGGGCCCTCGAGGTCTTCAAGGAGGCGCGCCCGCGCGGATTTACGACGGCCTACATCTCGAACGGCAACGCCACTCGCGAGGTCCTTGAGTACATCCGGCCCTGGACGGACCTGTACAAGATCGACCTCAAGTCCTTCCGCGACAAGAACTACCGGTCGCTGGGCGGCAAGCTCGAGAACATCG
>WNGO01003983.1_pt1 | contig 11799 bp, 8 predicted proteins | sample 5400511 | NCBI WGS metagenome assembly WNGO01 (sample SAMN13153380, study PRJNA577476) | soil metagenome | isolation source: 20 cm soil or saprolite under Garry oak tree replicate 2 | place: USA:California | collected 2016-06-15
CCACTGGCGCAGTTGGACGAGTCCGGCGTGATCCGATGGCGATGCTTCCGTTCTGCGGTTACAACATCGGCGATTATTTCCGGCACTGGTTGGAGATGGGAAAACGTCTCACCAATCCACCGCTAATCTTTCATGTGAATTGGTTCCGGAAGTCGCCTAATGGACAGTTTCTTTGGCCTGGTTTCGGCGAAAACATGCGGGTGTTGAAATGGATTATTGATCGTTCTGAAAACAGTGCGGGCGCTTCCGAGTCGGCCATCGGCTACGTTCCGCGCGCCCGAGATTTGGATCTGAACGAGCTTCCCAGCGTTTCCACTGAACAAATGGCGACCTTGCTCTCGGTAAATGCAGATGAATGGCGCAATGAGCTCGCTGGTCACGGAAAGTTCTTCGATTCTCTTGGCGGCGTTGTTCCGGGCGAATTGCAGAAACAACGGGAGAAACTGGCCGAACGGCTTTCGTAGCGGATCATCCCCACAGAAGGGTCATCCCGAGCGGTGAACGGCGCGAGGGATCTCGCGATCGTCTTCGTACGCTTGTCCACGCTGTCGTAGAACGCAGTGATATCCCCCAAATGCGTCCGCGATGACGATTGAAATGCGCCAAAAGTTTGCGCAGTGAATCACGCGCAGTGATACTTTGCAGTGGATTCGAAGGCTTCAGAGAGGGAACGCGTCGCCCGGGCGCGGCAACGCGGTTGCGTCGAGATTCGCGGGGCACGCCAGAACAATCTTAAGGGCATCGATCTCGATCTGGCGATCGGCAGTTTGACCGTTGTCACCGGTCCGAGTGGCAGCGGCAAATCATCACTCGCCTTTGACACGATTTACGCCGAAGGACAGCGCCGTTACGTCGAGACCTTCAGTCCGTACATGCGCCAATTCCTCGACCGCATGGACAAACCGCGGGTCGACGACATTCGCGGTATTCCGCCCGCCATTGCGATCGAGCAATCGAACCCGGTGAAATCATCGCGCTCGACCGTCGGTACCATGACCGAGATCAACGATTATTTGAAATTGCTTTGGCCGCGGATCGCGCATGCCTTCTGCCCCAGCTGTGGCCGCGAAGTTCGACCGGAAACAGCAAAATCAATCGCGGATCAGGTGTTCAGTTTATTCAGCGCACCGAAGGATGAAGCGGCGCGCCCAGATTGTCATCCCGAGCAAAGCGGGGGACCTCACAATCGTGCTCATCGCGGAGTATCGAGAGACCCCTCGACTCCGCAGCGTGCCGTTCAGGATGACAGTGACGGGAGCAGTTCACCGAACCGCGTACGGGCAAGTCCGAGCCGGACCGGCAACGTCAGCTGCCCCAACCTTGCGCCTGCGGATGGGAATACCGTTCTCATCACTTTCTGGGTTTCCGTCCCGCCAAACACCAAACCGCGTGAGTTTTTCGAATTTCTCCAACAGCAAGGCTATCTCCGTATTTGGTTGAACGGCGAAATCATTCGGGTGGACAGCCAACGAAACATCGAGCGACTCGGTGCGCGAGTTCAAGTCATCCAGGACCGAATCGCACCAACCGAACAGAATCGCGCTCGACTGATCGAAGCTATCGAAACAGCGCTACGCTTCGGCAAAGGCCGCCTAAACATTGTCTCGAGCGCGGTTGAGACAGGCTCGCCTGCAATTTCAAAGGGTCCGGACGACACGGTCGTCACCACAACTCCCGAAATGCCTTTTTCGACTGGCTGGCATTGCCCGCACTGCGACCTCGATATCCGGCCGCCCACTCCGGGGCTCTTTAGTTTTAATAATCCACTCGGCGCGTGTCCGGAGTGCCGCGGTTTCGGCCGCACGATCGCGATTGATCTGAACAAGGCGATTCCTGACCGCTCTCTTTCAATCGCACAGGGGGCCGTTCGCGTTTTTCGCGGGCAAGAATTCGGTGAATCGCAGAAAGATTTGCTTCGCGCTTGCGCGCGCGAGGAGATCGATGTCCATACTGCCTTCGAGGATCTTCCTAAGCGCGATCAGGAGTTCGTCATTAACGGCGAGCGGGGTATTGGCGAGTACACCGACGAAGACTACGAAGATGATCGCTGGTACGGAGTGCGCGGATTTTTCCGGTGGCTCGAAAGTAACACCTACAAAATGCACGTTCGGGTGCTCCTGAGCCGTTACCGCGCATACACTACATGCCCAAGTTGCCATGGCGGCCGTTACCAACCCGATGCTCTCAACTATCGCCTTGTAGCGGTGGTGTCCGACCGTCCGTGCAATGAAAAGGGCAATCGGAGCTCGCCCCTTCAGTTAACTCTTCCGGCATTCGCTGCGCGTTCCGTTTCCGATGCGTGCGGCATTCTTCGAAACGTTGATATTCCACCGAATGATTCGACTGCCCGGATGTTGCGCAACGAAATCTGCGCCCGGCTCGATTACCTCTGCCAGGTCGGCCTTGGTTATCTCACGCTTGATCGCTCCACCCGCACACTGAGCGGTGGCGAAGTGCAGCGTGTGAACCTGACCACCTGTTTGGGCGCATCATTGGTCAGCACGCTGGCAACACGCTGCTCGTGGTCGAGCACGAAGAACAAATCATTCGCGCGTCTGACAACATCATCGATCTCGGCCCCGGTCGAGGTGAACGGGGTGGCGAATTGGTTTTCTCCGGACCGCTCCCGAAGTTCTGGGGAGCTCAGGCTTCCAGCCCGTCCCGGCCGGCATCCTGCCGGACGACAGAGGGAGTCCGCGGCACACCCGCCGCAGACGGCGACGAACGTGCCCCAGCTGTCCATTCACTGACGCGCGATTATCTCAGCGCCCGAAAATCAATTCCGCTGCCCAAATCGCGCCGAAAATCTTCGATGGCGCTCACGATCAGGGGCGCGCATCAGAATAATCTCAGGAACATCGACGTAGAAATTCCACTCCACGTCTTCACCTGCGTGACCGGTGTTTCCGGTTCTGGAAAATCGACTCTGATCCACGACGTGCTTTATCGAAATTTGTCGCGCACGAAAGGACAGCCGAGCGAGCAGGAACCAGGCGCCTGCAAATCGGTCACTGGCACGCATCGATTTGGGGAGCTCGTGATGGTCGATCAGTCGCCCCTGGCCCGCACACCGCGTTCTACGCCGATCATCTATCTCGGCCTTTACGATCGCATCCGCGAACTGTTTGCCTCTTTGCCGGAGGCGATGTCGCAGGGACTCACGGCTGCCGCGTTCTCCTTCAATTCCGGGAGCGGTCGCTGTGAGCGCTGCTGCGGCACTGGTTTTGAAAAAATCGAGATGCAATTCTTAAGCGATCTTTACGTGCGCTGCGCGGAATGCGAGGGACGGCGCTTCCAACCGCATGTGCTTAAAATTAAACTGCACGGCAAATCGATTCACGATGTGCTCGAACTCACCGTGACCGAAGCAGCGGCATGGTTCGCGCGGATCGGAGAAAAGAAATCGCTGTCCGATCCGCTTGAAATTCTGGAGGAAGTCGGACTCGGTTATTTGCGATTGGGTCAACCGCTTAATACGCTGAGCGGCGGCGAATCCCAGCGGTTGAAACTCGTCAGCCATTTGGTAGAGAGGCGCGCCGTATCGCGCTCGGGCAATAGTACCAAAAGCGCGCGGCCCTCCGATTCTGCCATTGGCGGCAACCTGTTCATTTTCGATGAACCGACAACGGGCCTCCATTTCGATGACATTGCGGTCTTGCTTCAACTTTTCCAGCGTCTGGTCGACGCGGGGCATTCGCTTGTCGTAATCGAGCACAACCTGGAAGTGATTAAATCAGCCGACTGGATCATCGATCTCGGACCCGAAGCCGGCGATAAAGGCGGGGAAATCGTTGCGATTGGAACGCCGGAAGCAGTCGCGAAAAACGACCGCTCTCACACCGGCAGATTTTTGAAACGCATGCTGGCGAAACCGGCCCGCTTCTCTGTCATTCCGAGTCGCGGAGACGGCGAGGGATCTCACAAAGGTTCACAAGAATTCGAGAGATCCTTCGCTCACGCTCAGGATGACAATGTCGAATTGGCGCGAGCTGCGGAAACCGCGCCGCGGTATCTGACTAATGGAACCAACGGTACGATCGCCGTCCATGGCGCGCGCGAGCACAATTTGAAAAATATTGATGTCGCGATTCCGCGCGATCAAATGGTAATCATTACCGGCCTGAGTGGATCGGGGAAATCGACGCTCGCTTTCGACATCTTATTCTCCGAGGGACAGCGCCGTTTTCTCGACAGTCTGTCTCCCTACGCACGGCAATTCGCGGAGCAGCTCGAAAAACCTGATGTCGATCTGGTCGAAGGATTACCGCCCAGTGTCGCGATCGAACAACGAGTGACGCGGGGCGGTGGAAAATCAACCGTCGCGACGGTAACCGAGGTTTACCATTTTTTGCGGTTGCTGTTCGCGAAAACGGGCACGCAGTTTTGCCCGGACTGCGATTTACCGGTGGAAAAACAGACCCTCAGCGCAATCGTACGACAGGTCGAAGCGGCAGCGAAGCGCGGACAGCTCAAGGTCCTCGCGCCTCTGGTCAAAGCGCGCAAAGGTTTTCACAGCGACGTCGCGCGCTGGGCCGAACGGAATGGATTTGACACGTTGCTCATTGATGGGGCGCTGATTCCGGTCGCGCAATTTCGTAAACTGGAGCGCTTCAAAGAACACACCATCGATGTCGTGGTCGGCGGGATCGACGCCAAACGAATTGCGAAGGCTCGTAACCTGACCGAGCGCGCGCTTGAAATCGGTCGTGGCACCGCGCACCTGCTTGATGCCAGACACCGACTGACAGTGATGTCGACGGAAATGAGCTGCCCCGGCTGCGGACGGGCATTTGAAGAACTCGATCCGCGCTTGTTTTCATTCAATTCCCCGCACGGGGCGTGTCAGGAATGCGGGGGCTTCGGTGAAATCTGGAATCGCTCCTTGCAAATCGGCGAGGGAGACGATGGCGACACGGTCTTGGAAAAGGAGCTCGCGGCGGAACGTGAATCGGAATGGATCGATGAAACCGAAGCGCAAGAGTGTCCTGGCTGTCACGGTTCACGTCTCAATGCAGTTGCTCGCCATGTCCGGGTCCAAGCGTTCACGATTGATCATTTCACCGGTCTTTCCGCAGCGCAGGCCGCGAAGCAAATCGCGAAGTTAAAATTCCGCGGGACACACCAACGGGTCGCATCGGAATTGATCCCGGAAATCGAACAGCGTTTGCGATTCATGGAAAACGTCGGACTCGGTTATCTCGCCTTGGGTCGGTCCGCCAAAACTTTGAGCGGTGGCGAATCGCAGCGCATCCGCCTGGCGGCGCAACTCGGGTCAAATCTACGGGGCGTTCTCTATGTGCTGGACGAACCGACGATCGGATTGCATCCGCGCGATAACTTGCGATTGCTCGAGACCCTGAGCGCTTTACGGCGAAAAGGAAATTCGCTCGTTGTCGTTGAGCACGATGAGGAGACGATGCGACGCGCCGATTACATTATCGATTTGGGTCCGCGGGCCGGAGTCCATGGCGGCGAAGTGGTCGCCAGCGGCACGGTCTCCCAAATCGAGCGCGCAGCAACCTCGGAAACGGGGCGCTGCCTCAAATCGCCTCTCTGTCATCCAATTCGGAAAACGCGCCGATCATTGCAGGAAGTTCGAAATTGGATCGCGATTCATGGCGGGCGGGTCAACAATCTGAAAAATGTCGATGTAGAATTTCCGGTCGGCCGGTTATCGATCATCACCGGAATTTCCGGGAGCGGCAAATCGACCTTAATGGGCGAGGTGCTATTGCCGGCTGTTCGCCAGCAATTAAGCCGAAAACGGCAACGGGCCGGTGAATTGTTCGAGCAGGTCGGTGGGATTGAGGCGATCGATGCCGTCTACGAAGTTGATCAATCACCGATTGGGAAAACTTCCCGGTCGACGCCGGGGACTTACATTAAAGTATTCGACGAGATCCGGAACCTCTATGCCCAGCTGCCGGTCGCCCGCGTGCGTGGCTACAGTGCGAGCCGGTTTTCCTTCAATGCCGAAGGCGGGCGTTGCGAGACCTGTGCCGGCCAAGGTGTGATTAAGTTGGAAATGAATTTTCTGCCGAGCAGTTATGTGCCGTGCGAGGATTGCCGGGGGAAACGGTACAACGCGCAAACGCTCGAAGTTCTCTACAACGAAAAATCGATCGGGGATGTCATGGAGATGACGATCGAAGAAGCGGCTGGATTTTTTAAAGCAAATCCGAAGATTGCGCGCTCGCTCTCGCTCCTGGTCGATACTGGACTTGGTTACCTCAAATTGGGACAACCCAGCCCAACTCTGAGCGGCGGCGAAGCGCAACGATTGAAACTGGCGACGGAATTGACGAGGGGAATCGGGCGCACCCAAAACGAACGCCTTCGCAAAATGCGGAAGCCGAAATCGACTCTCTATCTGCTGGAGGAACCAACAATCGGATTGCATATGGCTGACGTCGAGCTTTTGCTCAAGTTGCTGCATCGGCTCGTCGACGACGGCCATACCGTCATCGTTATCGAACATAATCTCAGCGTCATCGCGGAAGCCGATTACATCGTCGATCTTGGGCCGGAAGCAGGAGATGCGGGCGGTGAGATCGTAGTCACTGGCACCCCCGAGCAAGTCGCAAGGAACCGCGTCAGCAGGACCGCCCCATTCCTGAAGAAGGTATTGCGCGTTGGCACGAAAGAGCGCAAGCGCATGCCAACCCAGTCATCCTGAGGGAAGCGAAGGAGCTTCGAAATCCGATAGCTTTGAGATCCTTCGCCCTCTTGCGGCGAGGGATGAAGTGTTTTGCTTCACTTTGACGACCCAATCCCTCGACTTAATTCACAACGACAGCATAATTTCGCGGCTCAATGCTTTCGTATTTCGTCGACAACTTCGATCCATTCATTTTCCGTCTTTGGGATAATGTTGGGCCACGTTGGTATGGGTTCGCCTACGTCCTCGCCTTCGTCTCCGCCTTCCTCGTAGTGCGGGCTTTGTCCAGGCGCGGTTATTGCGATCTCTCGCCGAATCGGGTAAGCGATTTCATTACCTGGACGGCCCTGTTCGGTGTGCTGCTGGGCGGCCGTCTTGGTTACGCGCTCTTTTACAAACCGCAGATGTTACGCGAACCGCTCTCGCTCTTGCGCGTATGGGAAGGCGGAATGGCGAGTCACGGCGGGATGATTGGCATTTTGCTATTCAGTCTTTATTACGCGCACCGGCACAAGCTCTCCTGGATGAATCTTGGCGACGCTCTCGTGATCGCGGCGCCAATTGGCTTGTTTTTTGGTCGATGCGCCAATTTCATCAATGGCGAGCTTTATGGCCGGGCAACAAATGCTTCCTGGGCAATGCAATTCCCGAAAGAGCTGCTCGAAAATCCCGCGGAAGCAGAAAAGGCAGTTGCGATTTGCTCGAAAATCGATCCGTCGCTCAACGATCCTGAGTTAATTATCGAGGCCGCTCGGCACCATCCGCAATTAACCGACACTCTTCGCGGGCTTTTAATGCCCCGCCATCCATCGCAGCTTTATGAGGCCTTTTTCGAAGGCATCGTTCTCTTCGGCCTCCTGTGGTTCGTGCGCACGCGAATGCGGCAGCCAAACGGCGTGCTGACCGGGCTTTTTTTCATTTGCTACGCTAGCTTCCGGATCATTGTCGAAAACTTCCGGGAACCGGACGCGCCGCTCGTCGGCCCATTCACTCGCGGCCAATTTCTCTCGTTTTTTCTGATCGCAATCGGGATCGGATTCATCGCGTTTGCAAAAACGCGTCCGACCTTCCCGAGGCAGAAGGAGCCGTAACGAGCTTTCCTTTTCCGGAAATTCGTTATTACTTAGGGCAACTTGTCACCGCTTTTGCTTTCGAACTTTCTCGCGAGCGGCGGACTCGTTTTCGCTTTTGAGCACGCCACCGTTGCGGGCAAGGTCGTTCTCCTCACTCTCGCCATCGGCTCGATTTTCAGCTGGTCGGTGATGATTACGAAAATGCGGGTCATCCGATTCGCACGAAAACAGACAGTGCGTTTTCTCGAGGCCTTTCGGCAGGATCGACAACCATTGCGTCTGTTTGAACGAAATGCGCGTTTCCCCGGTGCGCCGCTCTTCAATGTTTATCGCGCCGGTTGCGAGGAGATGGCGTTCCAAATGCTCGGCTCCGCCGAAGTTGATGAAACATTTCGTGCGCGTCTTGGTACTGCCGACAAAATTTCACCCGCGCAAATGAACGCGGTCAGCGCGGCGATGGAACGCGCCGTAGGGGAAACTGCGCTCGAGCTCGAATCCCAAATGATCCTTCTCGCCACCGCGGTCAGCGGTTCGCCCTTTCTCGGATTGCTCGGCACGGTGTGGGGCGTGATGGACACATTCACCGATGTCGCGGTTGCCGGTTCGCCGAACCTGACCACGATGGCGCCGGGAGTTTCAGGAGCACTGATTACCACTGTCACAGCGCTCTGCGTCGCGATCCCCGCCATGTTTGGCTACAACTTTCTCGTCACCAGCATTCGCGGAATGATCGTCCAGATGGATAATTTTGCCGCTGAGCTCGCCTCCGAGTTCGAGCACAAATACGTCGAACACAATGTGCGCGTTCCGGAATTCCGCCAATGAAGCGTTACTCAAACCGAAGTAATTTTTCGACACTGAGCGAGATCAACGTCACACCCCTGCTCGATCTTGCGTTCGTCCTGTTGATTATTTTTATGATCACCACGCCGCTACTTGAAAACAGCGTCAATCTCATCGTTCCCTCAAGCGCAGCGGCGAACGCGCCGATCAGTCAATCCAAAGTGCAGACGATCTCAATTGATCGCAGCGCCACAATCAAAATTGACAACGAAATTCTCGACCCTGGAAGCTTGGTCACCCGCTTGATGGAATTGAAACGCACGAATCCGGACGTCGCCATCGTTATTCGACCGGATCGCGAATTGCCCGTGCAAAAACTTGTTACGGTGATGGATTCGCTGCAGCGGGCGGGGATCACCAAAGTCGGAATCGCGACCAAAGCGGAATCGAACTAGCGAAAATGTCACGCGACAAACGTTTCTGGCGAAACGTCACGCTGATTGCGCTTCTCCACGTTGGCCTAATGAGCGCGGTTCTGCGCTGGAGCGGGATCTCGAACAAAGCAGACGCGCAAAGCATTACCTGGTTAAACACAGCCTCAGCCGAGACCGCTGATTCAACTCCGCTGACCGCTGCTCAGGAAAAATCAGAATCATCTCCAGAATCAACGCCTGCGCCCAAAAGTCCTCCTGAAAAACTTGAAAGTGAACCGGCCGCTGCCGTGAAAAGCGATATCGAGCTTCCGACTGTTACTCCGACAGCAACCCCCAAGCCAACGCCAAGACCAGCGGCCCAGCCAACAAGGAAACCAGCGCCGAAGCCTTCGCCGAACAAGAACTTGTCAGCGAAGGCGAAAAAAACGCCTGTTAAGAAACTGGATTCTGACGACGCAACGAAATCAGCTGATGCGGCGACGAGAAAGAAAACCGCCAAAGAAACGCAGGCGAAAAAAACAGCGTCGAGTGGATCAGCAAAATCGGGCCAAAAATCTGCAAATAAGTTTGCGAAAGCCAGCGCTGATGGAGCCGGCGGTCGCGTTGCTGGAACTGCGGTGAATGCGCCCGATTTCGGGTGGTACGGCAGTATGCTGCATGACCGTTTTTACAAGGATTGGGTTCAGCCAACAACGGTTGTCGCGTCCGGCGCGAAGTTCTCCGCGCTGGTAAAGATCCGGATCGAAAAGGACGGGCGGATTTCCGATTTCAAGATCGTGCGATCTTCCGGCAACGTGGTCGTCGATGAATCGATCGAAGCCGTGGCTAGGCGCGTGACAAGAGTTGACTCTCCTCCAAACGAGCTCGCAAAGGCAGATCACTACGACGTAAACATCAACTTTGAATTGAAACCGGAAGAATGAGATGTCGGCCTAAAGCAGGGTGGTTTTCGAAGCGCTGGTAACCCGCCGCTAGAGTAAGGCGATGGCGCGGCCTTCGCGATGCGCCACTTGGTCGAGGGTACATTGGCGCGGTACTTTGTCGGAACGCCACCGCACAATTTTGGTACCGTGGCGAAATCGCCCGCCGGTGAAATGATCGTAGGTCACTTCGACAACGATCTTCGGCTCAACCGGCTCCCACTCGCCGGTGCGCTCGCTGCTCCAGCGACTCGGGCCGCCCGGCGCATTTCCGGTGAATCCAGGCGGTTTCCGTAACGCCTCAAACTTCTTCGTTAACGCGCGTCTGTCGCTCGTTTTGAAGGCTGAAGTGAACCCGACATGATGCAATAAGCCAGCCTCGTCGTACAAGCCAAGCAGAAGCGAACCAATCACCTTCGCCCCACTGGCGTAACGAAATCCGCCGACGACACAATCGGCGGTACGAATATTTTTCACTTTTACCATCGCCGTCCGCTCGCCTGAGGCATACGAAGCGTCCAGTCGTTTGGCGATGATGCCATCGAGATTACCGCCGACTTTGGCGAGCCATCGATTTGCCTGCGCAAGCGAAGTTGTCGCCGGCGACAAACGAATGGTGCGATCTCGCTTCAGGTTTTGCTTTGCAAATTTCTCGAGCGTCCGGCGTCGTTCGGAAAACGGCATGTTGACCAGAGACATGCCTGTTTCATTCACGAGCAAATCGAATAGGATAAGAGTCGCCGGATGTGCGGCCGCGAGTTTCTGCACCCGACTCTCAGCCGGGTGCAGACGAAGTTGTAGTTCGTCAAACGACAATCGTCTGTCGACTTCAATCACGAGCTCACCGTCGACCACGAACTTTTTCGCCGGTAAACGCAGGAGCGCCTCGATTATGTCAGGGAAATAGCGACCGAGCGGCTGGCCGGCTTTCGATTGCAAAGAGATTCCTGCACCATTGCGAAACGCGAGACAGCGAAAGCCGTCCCATTTCGGCTCATACTGCCAGTTGTCGCCAACCGGAATTGTATCCACCGATTTCGCCTCCATCGGCGGAAATGGCGGTTTTAGCGGCAATTTCACAAAGACGTTATTCTACACCGAGCAAGCGACCTCTCAGGGCGCCGCTCGGTTTCCGTTTCGGACCCCCGATCCTTCTCGCGAAGGCTGATTGTAGCGGCGCGGTTCAAGTTTTGGGGGCCGCCTTCCGCTTCGGACCGCGCCGGCAACGGAAATGTAAGTGAGTTCGGTCTTATCCACGGCGCAGCGTAGGAGCAATCCACCGCGACTCATATCGCCACGCCCGACGAAATCGGCCGGAAAGCGTAAGCGGTGCTGGAAGTTTTCCAGAAGCACGTCGACATACTTTCCGGTCGCGACGCTGCCGAGTAAAATTACCTCACACGCGTCCGTCAGGTTGCGCGCCAATTTTCGCGCGTCGCGGGCGAGCGGTTTGCGATAGCGCGGATCATCCTCATGAATGTCGACCTCAGCGAATTCGCGCAGATCGGTCAGGCTGATCTTGGTTCTGACATCAACCAAGCCACGCGTCGGGGTGATCACGAGGACGCCACAAATTCCTGTTCTCGGCCGGGCGAACGCGTTGGCATAGGCGAGCTTCCCACGAAAATAGAGGCCACTTAGAAAAGCGAACACTTCACCAATGGTCACCCGTTCGCGGCTTCGCAGTCGTAGGGCCAGATCGAATTGCGCGCGTTCGCTCAAAATCATCTGCGCCCGCAGCCCGCCGGCATAGGCAGGCGACAGCAGAAAAATCCGGCTGCAATCGGTCTCCTCCACGCTGCAATTACTTTCGCAGAATTTGCGCGAAATGCGCGTCAGTCGCCGCTGAGACGGGCCTCGGCCAGATCGAGATCGCGCTGAATGCGGCGCAGCGCTTCGTCATTAATTACCCGTTCGTTGCGCAAACGAAT
>WNGO01015106.1_pt1 | contig 11799 bp, 3 predicted proteins | sample 5400511 | NCBI WGS metagenome assembly WNGO01 (sample SAMN13153380, study PRJNA577476) | soil metagenome | isolation source: 20 cm soil or saprolite under Garry oak tree replicate 2 | place: USA:California | collected 2016-06-15
GAGCGCAGTCGGCGAAGCGCTGCAACGATTCGTCGCGTGTCAGGTAGTGCAACTCAGCGGCGCGATCTCGAGGCCGGACGGCGGCGACGTCCTCGGCCTGGTGCGCAAGATCGCCCGGCTCGGCGGTGGGTCGCCCAACGTCTTCTACGCGCCGATGGTCGTTCCCGACGCGGCCACTGCGAGGGTGCTACGCAAACAACCCGAGGTCGTGCGGGCGATGTCGCTCGTGCCGAAGGTATCCGTCGCTGTGGTCGGGGTCGGTGCATGGTTGCCGGGCCTGTCGACGATCCATGACAGCGTGGAGCAGGTCGATCGGGATCTGACCGCTCGCTCAGGAGTCGTCGCGGAGATCTCCGGTGTGTTCGTGGATCAACTCGGCGCAGCGGTGCGCCCGCCGCTGAGCCGGCGCATCGTGGGGATATCAGCCGACGAGCTGTCCAAGATCGACAACGTCCTGGCGATTGCCTATGACGAGGCGAAGGCCGATGCGACGGTCGCTGCATTGCGCAGCGGACTCGTCAATGGGTTGATCACGCACTCAGGTCTCGCCCGAAGGCTGGTCGAGCAGTCCCCCGTTCAACCGGCGGGCAGTGAGGCCGCCGAACGAGGGTGAGCGGCTACCGTCCGCCGAGGGTGACCTTGACGTGCGAGACGCGGCCGCCCCAGCCGTCCTGGGGGAAGCTGTCCGCGACGCGGACATACACGGTCTTGTCCGTACCGAGGAACGGCCCCATATCGACCGTGCGGTCGGCCTTGTTCGACCCGTCATGGATCTCCCGGCTCTCGGTCAGCACCGTCGTCCAGTGCTGGCCGTCCGAGCTGGCCTGCACCAGGAACTCGTTGTCGATCGACAGCGTCACCGTGCCCGCGGTCACGTCGGCGGGCAGCGGGAACCGGTAGACGAAGTAGTGATCGTTGTCGGCATAACGGTTGCCCGGACCGCTGCTCTGCGAACCGTCGGCGTCCCACAGCCATGGTTGCTCGGCAGCCGTTCCGGTGTCGAAGTCGATCGCGTGGGCCACGCGTACCGTTGCGGCCGTGCGCACCGTCGGCACACCGGACGCGCTGACAGTCGCCGTCACGCCGTAATCGCCGTCCGCCGTACCCGCAGGTACGGTCACGCTCAGCGGCACCATGCCCTCGTCCGGAGTGCCGTCGGGGTGCAAGGTGAGCACTGTCGTCGACGGCGTCACAGACCACCCGGACGGCGACGTCGCACTCACTTGTACTCGGGCGTCGCCCGGCGCCGTGGCCTGCACAGCCAACGTCAGCTTCGTCGTCGCCGCGGCGCCGGCCGACGGCATGACCACGCTCTGCTGCGGCGAGAAGGCGGCCGACATCTGCCGCGGCAGTCCGCTCGTCCCGCCGTCGACGGACGGCGGCTGGTCGGTCTTGCCGGTGCCCCACGCGCCCTGCCCGGTCGGCGGCGAGGAGGAGAGGGTGAGATCGATGGTGCCGCCGTGCTCGACGGCGTCGTCGGACACCCAGCTCTTCGTCCACTGCTTGCCGGCGACGCTGGCCTGGGTGATGTAGCTCGCGTCGGCGCCGGCGCCGGGCGCGTCGATGACCAGCGCGCCGCCCTGCCGTGGGCCGTCGGCAATGTGCACGACGGCGTGCGGGAACTGCGGGGACGTCATGGTGAAGAACCGCCCACCCGACATGTAGGGGTAGATGCCGAGCGAGCTGAAGACGTACCAACTCGACATGGCGCCGAGATCGTCGTTGCCGGTCATGCCATTGGGCGCGTTGGTGAAGAGCGTCTCCGCGGCGTGCACGACGGTGGCGGTGTGGTCGGGCCGGTCGGTCCACGAATAGGTGTAAGGCGCGATCAGGTCTGGCTCGTTGTTCGGGTTGTAGGTCGTTGCGCCGTAGTAGTCGTATGCCGCGCCGACCCACTTGGTGCGCGCGGTGCCGGCGGGATCAGTGAGCAGGTCGCTGTAGGCGAAGAAGTCGTCGAGCCGTTTCGTCGCAGCAGATGCCCCACCGAGCAAGGCGATGTTGCCGGCCGGATCCTGCGGCACCAGCCACTGGTACTGGTAGGCGTCGCCTTCGTGGAAGCAGCTCGACGCCGTTGCCGGGTCGTACGGCGAGAACCAGATGCCGTCGGCGGTGCGCGGCCGGAAGAAGCCGGTGCTCTTGTCCCAGACCGAGCGGTAGTTCTGCCCGCGCCCAGCGAACAGGGCGGCATCCTGTTTGTGGCCGAGTGCGTTGGCCATCAGCGACAGTGCCGCGTCGGCGACGGCATACTCCAGCGTGGCGGACGCGCCGTGCTGCAGGTCGTCGTCGCCACCCTTCGCCGGCACATGGTTCGGGATGCACGGGGCGTAGCCCTGGGTCGTGTACCACGGATTGCCGAGGCGGCCGTTCTGCGGCACCGAAGCCGGCGGCACCTCGGTCGCGTTCTTCCGCAGCGCCTGGTACGCCTCCTCCTCGTGGCCGGCGAGCAGCCCCTGCGACCAGTTCTCCACCAGGAAGGGCGTGACCGGGTCGCCGGTCATGATGTTGGTCTCGCCGTTGAGCAACTGCCATCGGGGCAGCCAGCCGCCCTCGCGTTGGACGGCCAGGATGGACAGCGCGACATTGCGCGACACGTCCGGAGCGAGCAGTTCGAGTAGCTGGTTCTGCGGTCGATACGTGTCCCACAGCGAGAGGTTGGCGTACGGGGTGTAGTCCTGCGCCAGGTGCGCCGTGCCGTCGAATCCCATGTACCGGCCGTCGACGTCGCCGACCACGTTCGGCCCGAGCATCGAGTGGTAGAGCGCGGTGTAGAACGACACCTGCCGATCGTGCGTACTGCCGGAGATCTCGATCTGGCCCAGGCGGGTGTTCCACGCGTCGTGCGCGGCCTGCCGCACGCTGTCGAAGTCGACGCCGGACGCCTCGGCGGTCATGTTCTTCTCAGCACCGGCAATTCCCGTGTAGGACAAGGCGATCGTGGCGGTCACCGTGCGGTCGGTCGCGGTGTCGAAGCCGACGTACGCTCCGTTGCTCGCCTGCCCGGCTGCGGAGTCACGCGACCCGGCGGTCACCGAGTCGCCCTGCCAGGTGCCGTACGACGAGAACGGCCGGTCGAAATGGGCCACGAAGTAGAGCGTGTGCTCGTCGTGGCCGGCGCAGAAATGCCCGTCGTGTATGTAGCCCTCCACGGTGTCGTCGCCCACGACCTTCACGTAGGAGTCGAACACGCTCATGTTGGCCTTGCCCGTGTTGAACAGCACGTTGGCCTGCGACCCCGCCGGGAAGGTGTAGCGCTGCCAGCCGGTGCGATCCGTCGCGGTCAGCTCGGTGTCCACGTCGTACTTCGCGAGGTGCACCTGGTAGTAGCCGGGTTGCGCCTGCTCGTCGCTGTGCGAGTAGTCAGACGCATAGGACCGGTAGTCGGTCGTCGTGATCGCGCCCGTGGTCGGCATCAGCGGCAGCTCACCCTCCATGCCGCACCCGACGCCGGACAGGTGGGTCTGGCTGAAGCCGTAGATCGTGCCGGTGTCGTAGTCGTATCCGGTCGCGCCGCCGTTGTCGGGGCTTTCCTGGACCATGCCGAACGGCATCGACGCCCCCGGGAAGGTGTTGCCGAAGTTCTGCGTCCCGACGAACGGGTTGACCAGCGAGGTCAGGTCCGTTGCGGGGGCAGCGGCGGCCGCCGGGACGGCGAGGACCCCGGCGAGGATCACCGCGCCAACCGTGATGACCGCGATCCGACGGGAAATCGTCTGTTCAGACATGGCCGTAGTCCTCGATGTCAGTTGAAGGTCACGTTGACGTGCGAGACGCGGCCGCCCCAGCCGTCCTGCGGGAAGCTGTCCGCGACACGGATGTAGACGGTCTTGTCCGTACCGAGGAACGGTGCGATGTCGACGGTGCGGTCGGCCTTGTTCGACCCGTCGCGGATCTCGCGGGTCTCGGTCAGCACCGTCGTCCAGTGCTGGCCGTCCGAGCTGGCCTGCACGAGGAACTCGGCGTCGATCGACAGCGTCACCGTGCCCGCGGTCGTGTCGGCCGGCAGCGGGAACCGGTAGACGAAGTAGTGGTCGTTGTCCGCGAAGCGGTTGCCCCCGCCGTCGATCTGCGAGCTGTCCGCGTCCCACAACCAGGGCAGCTCGGCCGCTGTCCCGGTGTCGAAGTCGATCGTGTGCGCGACGTTCACGGTCGCGACCGCGCGCATGGCCGTGGCACCGGACGCGCTGACGGTCGCGGCAACGGTGTACGTCCCGTCCGCCGTACCCGCCGGTACGGTCACGCTGAGCGGCACCGTCCCCTCAGCCGGGCTACCGCCGGAGTGCAACGTCAGCACGGTTGACGACGGCGTCACCGTCCACGCGGTCGGTGCCTCAGTGCTCACCTTGACCCGGGCATCGCCGGGCGCCGTGGCCAGCACGTCGAGTGTCAACTTCACCGTCGCGGCAGCACTTGCCGACGGGATCACCACACTCTGCGGCGGCGACAGGGCCGCGGACAACGACCGCGTGCTGTCCGTCGCCGGAGGCTCGCCGAGCAGTTCGATCTCGGACAGCGAGGTCGTCGACTCGCCGGTATTCGCAGTGACCCTCAGCCGGTAATAGCGGTAATCCTTCGAATTCGTCAGCGGGAACGCTCTGGTGTAACGGCGCCACTGGAACTTCTCGTTGCTGCGCCGGTCCAGCGACGTCCACTGGACGTCGTTCATCGAGCCCTCGAGCACCCAGCTCGCCGGGTCGCCTGCCTGTGACCCGGACGTGAGCGTGTAGTACGTGGCCGTACCGGTACCTGCGGCGGCGAAGTCCCACGTCACCGACGGGGTCTTCGTCGCGAACGTCTTCTCGGTGGCGGACGTGTTGTCGAACAGCTTCGATGCATCGGTGCCGTCACTGCTCGACGCCGTGCCGTGGCTGGGCCCGGTCAGGTCTTGCAGTGGAGACGGGGCTGCCGTACCGGTCGTGATCGACGGCGGCACGTCCTGGTCGCCCGTCCCCCACGCCGAGGGCTGCGGGCCCATGTCGAAGTCAAGAACAGCGCCGTTGGCCAGTTGGGCCTGAGTGAGGTAGGTCTTCGACTGCGCCACCCCGTTGACCTTCAGCCCCCGAACGTAGACGTTCCGCGCGCTGTTGTTGGGGGCGTTGATGACGATGTCCTTGCCGTTCTCCAGGTGGATCGTCGCCTTGGTGTAGAGCAGCGGCGAACCGATCGCGTAGGTCGGCGAGCCCATCTGCAGCGGGTAGAAGCCGAGCGAGCTGAAGATCTGCCACGCCGACATCTCGCCGTTGTCCTCGTCGCCGGGGTAGCCCTCTCCGATATCGCTGCCCACGAACGTCCGCGACAGCGCCTCGCGGACGACGGCCGCCGCCTTCGACGGTTGACCGGCGTAGTCGTACATGTAGGGAATGTGGTGCGAGACCTGGTTGCTGAGTCCCCACTGCCCGAGCCGAACCGCCTTGGCCTCGCGCATCTCGTGGATGACGCCGCCGTACGAGCCGGGGAAGGTCGCGGTCTCCGGAGTGCTGAAGAACGCGTCGAGCTTCGCGCCGAGCGCTGCCTTGTCTCCGTAGAGGTTCGCGAGGCCCTGCCCGTCCTGGACGGCGTGGAAGGCGAAGTTCCACCCGTCGGTCTCGGTGTATTCGTTGCCCCACACGCGAGGATCGAAGTCGGCGGTCGACTGCCGCCATGCCCCCGAAGAGCTCTTGCCCTCGAAGAAACCGACCGCAGGGTTGAACAGGTTGACGTAGTCCTGCGCCCTGTTCAGGTAGTACGTGTAGTTGTCGGCGTACTCCTGATGGCGCGGGTCGTTCGTGCCGGTGGTGTCGTAGAGCTTCTTCGACATCTGGGCTATGCCGTAGTCGTTGAGGTAGTCCTCGAGCGACCACGAGGCGCTCTCCGGAGTCGAGGTCGGCGTGTAGCCGAGGAAGACCGACTCGCTCAACCCCTTGCGGCCGACGTTCTGGTTGGGCGGAGCTACCGAGGCATTCCTCAGCGCGGCGTTGTACATCGCCTGGACATCGATGCCCGGCACGCCCTTGATGTACGCGTCCGCGAAGGCGACGTCAGAGCTCGTCCCGGTCATGATGTTTGCGTAGCCGGGCGAGGACCACCGCGAGATCCAGCCGCCGTCCTTGTATTGCTGGACGAATCCGTTGATCATCTCGCTCGTCTGCGACGGGTAGAGGAGGGAATCGGCCGGCCACTCGGTGCGATAGGTGTCCCAGAACCCGTTGTTGACGTAGACCTTGCCGTCGACGACGGGCGCCCCGGTCTGGGTCGTGGTCGTCCCGGGCGGAGCCGGGTCCGACGAGTCGGTCGACTGCACGACGTGCTTCCACACCGGGGCGGCGGCGGTGCCGGTGTTCTCGTACGCCGAGTTGGGATAGAGGTTGAGCCGGTACAGGTTGGAGTAGAGCGTCGTCAGAGCGTCGTCGTTGGCTCCCTCGACCGTGATCACGCCGAGCACCTTGTCCCACAGGGCCTGCGCGCGTGCCTTCACCGAATCGAACGTGTCGCTGGCCGAGATCTCCAGGTCCAGGTTGTGCTTGGCCTGGGCGACGCTGATGAGCGAGGTCGCGATGCGCATCGTCACGACCTTGGACGCGGTCGTATCGAACTTCACGTACCCGGTGACGTTGCTGCCACCACCGCCGGCGAGCATCCCGTCGGCGACAACCGGCTGATCGAACGTGGCGTCGACGAACATCCTCGTCATGCCGGCGGAGTTGCCGCCCGACGATACGTCGGCGTATCCACTGATGCCGTCGCCGGCCGCGTCGAGGGTGAGGCCGCCGTCATTGTTGATGTTGTCGAAGACCAGGTTGGACGAGTCACCGGTGAACGTGAACCGGAACATCGCCGCGTGGTCGGTCGGCGTGATCTCGGTCTTCATGCCGTTCTGGAACTTGACGCCGTAGTAGTGCGGCTGGGCGACCTCGTCGGCGTGGTCGAACGCCAATGCGCGCGCCGACCGGTCGGCGGTAGGCGTTCCCGCATCGCTCTCCGGCATGACCTGGAACGTCTGCCGGTCGCCCATCCAGGGACTGGGCTCGTGGCTGAGTGCGAACGCCTGGATCGTCGGCAGGTTCTGGGCATTGTTCTGCCGCTGGTACTGGTAGAACCACTGGTCTGACCCGGCATCCGTCGCCGGGGCCCAGAAGTTGAAGCCATGCGGTACCGCGGTCGCCGGGAAGTTGTTGCCTCGCGAGAAGCTGCTGCCGGCGTTGGTGCCCCGGGTCGTGATGACGTGATCGGACGGGTGCGTCGAGGTGTTGTGGACGGGCGCGGCGGTGACCGCGATGTCATCCAACCAGCCGCTGAAGTCGGCGGGCCCGGTGGGCTTGTCGTAGCCGACGAGGATGCGGTCGATGGTCTTGCCTGCGGCCACGGCGCCGATGCCTGACACCTCGTGGTTCCACTGGTCGACGTAGAGGACGTTCGAGGCCCCCTGCCCGCGCGGGCTCAGCGTCTTGCCGTGCTGGTCGACGGCTGCGAGGTCTGAAAGGTAGGTGCCGTCGGTGAACGCCAGGTCCACCGCCGCGTAGGTGCTGGGGTCGCTGCTGTCGCCGTTGTAGCCATTGCTGGGCCCGGAGCCGACGGTGGTCGTCATGGTGACGCCCCACGCCTTCGTGACGCCCTTGCTGTCCGCCTCGAGAGTGCTCGTCCATGTGGGCTGAGGTTGACCGGTCTCGAAGGACGACGAGAAATCGGTCGGTCCATCGCCCGGGCTCGCCTGCGCCACCGATGTTGACATCTGCGCGACGGCCATCCCGAGCGTCGTGGCGACGACGACCGCTGTTGCCGCGAAGCGGCGGCGGGTAAGAGGCCATCTGATCCGCGCCGCCTCGGAGCCACGCGAGCGCGTCGCGGTCCAGCTCGGGGCGGCTGCATGGTCGTGCCGGTCGGGAGAATTCACGGTCCACTCCAACCTCGCCGCGGAAGTGCCTCAGTCCGACAACGTTGTCAGGAGAGCACGCTAGGAGCGAACCCCAACCGCGTCAAGCCGTCAGGTTCCGCGCGTAGTGCGTCTTCCTCGTGCGATCCGGACTAGAGGTCATCCAGACCGTCCCACGGCGCCTCCCCGTATCGGGGCCAAACACCCATCCTTGACTGGGCCGCCGGTGTCGGGGAACACTCGAAGCTTCTCCCGACAGCGTTGTCATAACTGCCGAGCTGCCCAGAACCGGTCCCCGAGGGAGAGACAACAGTGGACGCGTCCCGACGGACATTTCTGAAGCTGGCGGCCGGAACGGTGGCAGGCGCGGCGCTTGCCGGCACAGGCGGAGTCAGCGCCGACGCGTTGCCGGCCGCGAGTTGGTCCGGGCGCCCGGTGCTGCCACAGTTCCTCAGGCCGGAGCGGCTCGACGTCGCCGATCTCACGAAGCTCAACGGCAGGGACCAGGCGCTGCTGACCACGTTGCAGGGAATCGTCAACCGGCGCCAACCGCGAATCTGGACGCTGCTCGCCGCGGACGGCACCGATCAGACCTGGCTCGAGACGGTTCGGCTTCCGCAGCGCAGCGTCGAGGATCCACTCAGCCTGGTGGAGCGCTACCGGCAGGAGTTCTCCGGCGCCGTCCTGTACGACATCGACGTACCGGACTCGGTCAATGTGGCCACCACCCTGGCCGGCCTGCGCGGCGCGGTGATCGCCACACCCGAGCAGGCGGAGTCGCTACAGCTCACCGTCGTCGACGATCTGCGCGGACGATTCGCCGGACGGGTCGACGCCTACACCTGGCAGCTGGCGAACCTCTGGCCGCGCTGCAACCACCGGATGCTCACCGGCATACCGGGTGGCCAGACCGTGTCGGTGCCGGGCGTCGTCTGGACGACGCTCGGCAAGGTCGACCAGCACGTGCACGACGCGTCCAACAAAGCCACCTACACCTTCGACCTGACCGGACAGCTCGGCGGCGACGCCGTCTATCTCCGGTTCCAGAACGCCTATTCGAACGACGGCTGGGGGCCGTCGGTGCAGCAGGTGACGGTGATCGCCGACGGCCAGGTCATCGCCGCGTTCCAACCGACCACGCCGGCCGAACAGCCCTACCTCTTCGACGCCGACGGTTCGAGCAGCGCCGACGGCGGTTGGCGGTTCGCGGACGGCACCAGCTACTGGACCTACAAGTTCAGCCCGCCGGCAGGCACCCAGGCACTGTCGGTGCAGATCCTTATGTGGAACCAGTATCTGGTCACGTCGACCGGGACCGCGCCCACCGAGGTCGTGGCGTTCCCCCACTTCCGCGACTACATCGTCGCCAACCGGGCGATGGTCAGCTGGCTCGAACCCAGCATCGCCGAGCAGGCCGACCTGATGAACGAGATCTTCGCGAAGGTCGAGCCGACGACGCCGTATCTGGGCTGGTTCCCCGGCGGCGTGGCTGGTGGCGAATGGGGCGGCGTCGGCTACGCGTCGCAACACGGGATCGAGGTGCTGGCAGCGGACTTCTTCCACAACGCGACGGTGCTGTCCGGGACGCGGGACCCGATCATGCCGCAGCGCAGGCCCGTTCCGCCCGCGGCGCTGGAGAACAAGGTGTACGTGACCTTGACCGTGATGGAGGGTGACAACGTCCAGTACGACCAGCACCGGATGCGACAGATCTGGGACCACCCCGACCGCGGCAAGGTGCCGACGAACTGGACGATCGACCCGCTGCTCGCGGATCTCGCACCGGCGATGTTCAGCTACTACCAGCGGACCGTCACCGAGAACGACTTGCTGATCGCCGGCCCGTCGGGGGGCGGATACACCTACCCGGGCGCCTGGCCGAGCACGCAGATCGACGCGTTCACCGAGATGACCGGCGGCTACATGCGCCGCACCGGCCTGGACGTCATCCACGTCTTCAACAACATCCGGGGAACCTGGACGCCGCTGACGGACGCCATCGGCACGTCGTATGAGCGCAACACCGGGGCGCTCGGCGTGATCCTGTCGTGGGAGACGGGCAGCGCGGTCAGCACGCCGGGTGGCCTGCCGGTCGTCACCGATTTCAGTCCGGGCGGCGACCCGGCCAACTACCAGGCGGCGCTGCTGTCCAAGATCGCCGGCTGGGACGGCACGAAGCCGATGTTCATCGCCTGCCAGATCCCGGCCTGGGTGTGGACGCCGGCCGAGATCGCCCGGCTGGCCGGACTGCTCGCCGATCCGTTCCGGATCGTGCGCGGCGAAACGTTCTTTTCGCTGATCCGGACGAGCCTCGGCTCGCCCTGAGTCTGAGAGGTTCGACATGGTCCTTGCGTTCCCGACGAGTCCATCCCGAGCACGACGGCGCAGCCGGCTCTGCACCACCGCCGCCACGGTTGTCGCAACGGCGGCCGCGGTGCTTGTCGGCGTCATTGCCCCGGCCAACGCGGATCCGGTCTGGCAGAAGGGCATTCCTCCGCTGGCAACTCCCTGGACGGCGCAGGTGTCGCCGACCAACGCACTGCCGGAATACCCGCGGCCACAGATGACGCGGCCGGAGTGGCAGAACCTCAATGGCGTATGGCAATTCAGCGCCGCTCAGGCCGGCGATGCGCCACCGATCGGCAGGGACCTCGGCGAGCGGATCCTGGTGCCCTACCCCGTCGAGTCCGCGCTGTCGGGAATCCAGCGCCACGTCGAGGAGATGTTCTACCGGCGCACGTTCACCGTTCCTGCCGGCTGGCAGGTCGGTTCCGGCAAGCGGCTGATCCTCAACTTCGGCGCGGTCGACTACAAGACCTCGGTCTGGGTCAACGGAACAAAGGTCGTCGACGCTCACCAGGGCGGCTACGAGGCGTTCAGCGCCGACATCACCGATGCGTTGACACCGTCCGGCGCGCAGGAGCTCATCGTGGGCGTCGAGGATCTCGGCGACAAGACGCTGCAACCGGTCGGCAAGCAGCGCGACGTCCCGGACCGCGGCATCTTCTACACGTCGAGCTCCGGCATCTGGCAGACGGTCTGGATGGAGCCGGTCGCCGCCGGGCACATCAACCGGCTGCAGATGACGCCGGACGTGGCATCGAGCACGCTGCGCCTGTCGACCGAGACGACCGGGGCCGAGGGCTTGACGGTGCAGGCCGTCGCGTACGACGGCAAGAAGGTCGTCGGTTCGGTTACCGCCCCCGCCGGGGACACCGTCAACGTCCTCGTACCACATCCGAAGCTGTGGTCGCCCGACTCGCCCTTCCTCTACAACCTCAAGGTCACGTTGCTGCGCGACAAGACGGTCGTCGACCAGGTCGGTTCGTACTTCGGGATGCGCGAGGTCGGCAAGGCCAAGGGCGCCGACGGCAGGCTGCACCTGACCCTCAACGGCAAGATCCTCTTCCAGGACGCGACGCTGGACCAAGGCTTCTGGCCGGACGGCATCTACACAGCGCCCACGGACGCCGCGCTGCGCTTCGACCTTGTGCAGACAAAGAAACTGGGCTTCAACGCGGTGCGTAAGCACATCAAGGTCGAGCCGGATCGCTGGTACTACGCCGCCGACCAGATCGGCTTGCTGGTGTGGCAGGACATGCCGGCTATGCGCACCGGCGACAACCACAACATCCCGGTCGCGGCGCAGGACGAATTCAAGAGGGAACTGCACACGATTGTCGACCAGCACAGGAGCTGGACCTCGATCGTCGCGTGGGTGCCCTTCAACGAAGGCTGGGGCGAGTGGGATCGCGCGGCGACCGGTGCGATCGCCGACAGCGTGAAAGCCCAGGATCCGAGCCGCCTGGTCAACGCGCACAGTGGTGTGAACTGCTGTGATTCCCTGGGTGATTCGGGACGCGGCGACATCATCGACTCGCACAGCTATCTCGGACCGGCGAACCCGGTGCCGACCGACACGCGGGTCTCGGTCGACGGCGAGCACGGCGGGC
>WNGO01005195.1_pt1 | contig 11794 bp, 12 predicted proteins | sample 5400511 | NCBI WGS metagenome assembly WNGO01 (sample SAMN13153380, study PRJNA577476) | soil metagenome | isolation source: 20 cm soil or saprolite under Garry oak tree replicate 2 | place: USA:California | collected 2016-06-15
TCGAGGAAGATGCCGTTTCGTCATTGGCGACATGTTCGATGGTCGCGCCGGTCAGATAAATCAGATATGGCGGCACCAGGGGCAGCACGCACGGCGACAGAAAGCTGACGAAGCCGGCAATCAGCGCCGCGGGAATCGAGACATCGTGAATCATGCAATGGTCGAACCATGTTGGCCGGGACCGGCGTGAAGATCTGAGCCCTGTCCGGTTGAACTATCTAAGCGCTTTCCGGGCACGACGGCGTCGGAATCTGCAAGAAGCCGCTGGAATCGCGACGATATCACGGCATTTCCGCCAAGCTGTTTGGGGCGCCTGTTTGGCACATTTGTTGCTCGAGGTAGGCCCAATCGATAAGGGGAGCAAGTCATGTCGACCATCTCTGCGACTGCGGTAAGCGCACGAAAACCGCTCTACCAATCACTTTTCGTTCAGGTCCTGGCGGCCTTGCTGCTCGGGATTGCGCTTGGCATGGCCGTGCCGGATTTTGCCGTCGGGCTCAAGATTTTCAGCGATGCCTTTTTGAAGCTGATTTCGATGATCGTCGCCCCGATCGTGTTCTGCGTCGTGGTGCACGGCATCGCGGGCGCCGGCGACCTCAAGAAAGTCGGCCGGGTCGGCGTCAAGGCGCTGGTCTACTTCGAGGTCATGACCAGGGCGGCGGCATCGGCAGCTTCCTGCTGAATATCATTCCGACCACCTCCTTCGACGCGCTGTCGCGCAACGACGTGCTTCAGGTGCTGTTTTTCGCGATCCTTTTCGGTGTCAGCCTCGCCCTCGTCGGCGGGGAAAAGGGTGAGCGCATCGCTACCTTCATCGAAGCGGTGTCGACCGTTCTGTTCAGGGCGATGGGGTTGATCGTGCGTTTGGCCCCGCTGGGCGTGCTGGGAGCGGTCGCCTATACGGTCGGCAAATACGGCGTCGGTTCGCTCAAGCAGCTGATCTCGCTGGTTGCCTTGTTCTATATATCGGTCGCGATCTTCGTGTTCGGGGTCCTCGGCACGGTCATGGCGCTCGCCGGGATCAACATCGTCAAGTTCTTGGGTTATCTGCGCGAGGAGCTGACGATTGTTCTCGCGACCGCGTCGTCCGACGCGGTGCTGCCTCAGATCATGCGCAAACTTGAGCGGCTGGGCGTGAAAGACTCGGTCGTCGGGCTGGTTATTCCGACCGGCTACTCGTTCAATCTCGACGCATTCTCGATCTACCTGACGCTTGCAGTCGTTTTCATCGCCCAGGCGACCAACACGCCGCTTTCTTTAGGCGATCTGTTGCTGGTGCTGGGCGTATCCCTGATCACGTCCAAGGGCGCGCACGGCGTTCCCGGTTCTGCGATTGTGATCCTCGCCGCCACGCTGAATGCCGTTCCCAGTATTCCCGCGATCGGCCTGGTGCTGGTGCTCTCGGTCGACTGGTTCATCGGCATGGCCCGCGCGCTCGGCAATCTGATCGGTAACTGCGTGGCGACCGTCGTTGTTGCGGCCTGGGAGGGTGATCTCGACCGCGCCAAAGCGGCCCGCGTTCTCGACGGCGACGAATTGGTGGACGTGACGGCGGGGTGAGATCAGGCGGAATCCGCGGCTGCGCGAGGGCGGAAGTTTTCAATCAGCCGCAGCAGGACGCGCGCACCGGCATCCGCGTCTGACGTGTCGGTGTGCTCGTCCGGATGATGGCTGATCCCGCCGCGGCAGCGCACGAACACCATCGCCACGTCCGCGACGTCGATCATCGCCATCCCGTCATGGCCGGCGCCGCTCGGGAGTTCGAAGACGCGATAGCCCTCGCCCGCGATGGCATCCGCCACCTGCCGTCTGAGCCAGGGCGCGCAGGGCACGGTGCGATTGTCGTGGGTGACATCGACCTGCAACAGCAGCTTTCGACGCCTGGCGATAGTTTCGATCTGGCGGACGATGTCGGCCACCGCAAGCTTGCGGTGGGCATCCGAGGCGGAGCGGATATCGATCGTGAACGACACCTGGCCCGGAATGACATTGGTCGCGCCGGGCATCGCATGGATGTACCCGACAGTCCCGACCAACCCACCTTCGTCGGTCCGGCAGAACGCCTCGATCGCGACGATGCATTCCGCGGCGCCCGCCAGCGCATCGCGCCGCAGCAGCATCGGCACGGTGCCGGCGTGCCCGGCCATGCCGGTGAGACTTGCCGCGAGCCGCGTCGCGCCCGATATCGCGGTCACAACCCCGACCGGCAGGCTTTCGCATTCAAGCACCGGTCCCTGCTCGATATGCAGTTCGACATAGCCGTGCAGCTCGCTTCGGGACCGCGCGGCAGCGCCAATCCGGCCGGGATCGAGACCGAACTGCGACAACGCCTCGCGCATCGAGATTCCCTGGCGGTCCTTGGCGCCAAGTACGCTTTCATCGAAAGTGCCGGCAACGGCGCGACTGCCAAGCAAGGTCGATGCGAACCGAACGCCTTCCTCATCGGCAAAGCCGATGACCTCGATGGCGAAGGGCAATCTTTGTCCGCGCTTGTGCATGGCGCCAACGCAGGAAATCGCCGTGATCAGCCCCAGCGGCCCATCCCATTTGCCGGCATCGCGCACGGTGTCGTAATGCGACCCCAGCATGAGGCAGGGCAAGCCTGGACGATCGCCTTCGTAACGCCCGCAGACGTTTCCGATCGCGTCGAGGTGCGCCCGCATTCCTGCCTCTCTCATCCACGACAACAACAGATCGGCCGCGACGCGATGTTCGGGAGTGAGGAAGATGCGGGTCAGATGGTCCGGTGTCTCGGATATGGCGCTCAGGGCGTCAATCCGGCGCACAATCTCCTGGCCAAGGGATTGGTCAAGGGACGGGTCGCCGTCGAGATCGCAGGGATGTTCGGCATCCGCCATTCAAACCCCCTCGAACCGGACCTTCTGGGCACGCTTCCAGAGCACGGTCTTGCCCAACTCCGGCAGCCGATCCAACCCGGATGTCAACGTGATGAAATGGTTGCCGGCGAGCTGACCCATTTTGCTGGCGAAGTGTACCCCGCCATAGGCCAGCAGAATCCCGGTCTCGCTAACGAGTTGGTTCATCCGATGGGTCCCTGATCCTCAATGCAGGACCATGAGATTGCAGCCGCAGCGCGATGAAGCAAGGGCATTTTGTCTTTGGACGTGCGGGCGCACGATCCACGCTCGAACCAACGAGGCGGATCGGCAAAACCACCGATAACGGCGCTTGCTGGAGTCCGGCGGAGGTTTTGCTATTTGACCAGCTTCAGCAAGGCACGGCGGCGCTGGTCTTGCGATTTCGGATCTTCCGATCCTTCGGCTGTCCCGTCATCCGGCACCATCGCATCGCACAGGGCCTTCAATTCCGAGTCGGCGACCTGATTGAGCTTCATCCGAAGCTGGAGAATTGCCACCGACAGCAATTGCACCGTCTCCCGATTTGTCGTTTCGGCGAGAACCGCGCGGCACTGCTCGAGTGTCGTCAGGACCGAATGCAATCGTTCTTCTGAATTAGCCACCAGCGTTTTTTCCGACGCCGAGCTTGCGAGGTAAAGTCGAGGTAATCCAATCGGTCGTTTCATACACCTCTCCATAAAGTCCGGATATTTTCGAGACGGCGCGGTGGATTTCGTCCGCTGACACGTCATCGAGGGCGTGACTGGCCGAGGCGTCGCACAGATAAGTTACCTTGTGATTGCGGTGGAATGCATCGATTAAAGTCGACAGGCATGCCGCTTCTCCTGCAAATCCGGCAAGCACGATGCCGCCGCGGCTCTGGTTCACCAACGCGGTGAATGGCTCGCAAGAGTAGCACGACGGACTGCTGCGTTCGAACACCATTTCGTTGCGATACGGTTCAAAACCCTCGATCCAACGGACAAAAGGCGTTGCCCGGTTGAAAAAGGCCGACTCATTGACCAGCCGCATGAATGCGACCGGCAGACCTACCCTGCGCGAATGATCCAGAACCTTTCGGCAATTGTCCAACGCGCGATCGATCTCGGAGATCGCAAGCAGTCGGGGCTTCGCCAGATATTCCTGCTGCATATCCACAAAGACGACAATCGGAACGCTCGATGAGTTTGCGAATGTCCGAAGGCTTACGACGGAAGTCACGCGGCTGCCTTTTCACGGCGGGACGGTGGAAAGCCGAGATTCCGTGGATTCCCGGGGGTGCAGCCCCAAAAGGTAAGCTTAAGCCTCAAAATGGGAACCCCTCGACCCGGAATAGTTTGTGGTTCGTACGGAATTCTGCCAAGTTTAACGGGCAGAAAGGGCTGTGTATGCGTCTGGTGCTGGAAAGGGGCGTTCCTCAGGAGGAACGCCACAAGGTCGCTGTCGGAAGTCTCACGGATTGGGACGCGGCCAGGGTTTTTCTGGAAGTCGTGCGCTGCGGAAGCTTCAGATCCGCCGCCGAGCGCCTTGAGCTATCCATCAACGTCGTTCGCAGGCGAATTGACGATTTTGAGCGCCAAATCGGCGCCACGCTATTTACCCGCGACGTCCATGGCACACGCCTGACCGACGAAGGCTCGTTGGTCGTCTCAGCGGTCGAACGCATGGAGGCCGCCTCGTTCGACCTGGTGCGCGCCAGCAATTCCGTCACCCATACGCTCTCGGGCGAAGTCCGAGTCGCCGTCACCGAGGGCCTCGGAACATTCTGGCTGGCCCCTCGCCTGGTCGAATTCCAGCAATCTTTCCCCAACATTCTTGTGGATCTCCACTGCGCGATGCGCTCGGCCGACGTGTCGCGGCATGAGGCCGACGTTGCGATCCATCTGTCGCGACCGACCGCGCCTGACGTCAAACTGGTCCGGCTCGGCAGAATGCATCTGATGTTCTTTGCCAGCCAGAAGTACATCGACACCTACGGCACGCCCAGAACCCCGGACGAATTCGCCAAGCACCGGCTGGTGATGCAGGTCGCCGACCAGACCGCCGCCAAAGAGAGCTTCGAGAGTTTTTTTCCAGGCCATTCCCAGAGCGACTTGCTGGTGATGAAAACAAATGTCAGCAGCGCCAATTACTGGGCCGTCGCCAATGGCGCCGGCATCGGCGTGTTTCCGTCATATGCCTGCGAGCTTGGGGGCAAGATTGTGCCCCTGGAGATCGAATTGCGCCGGCCATTCGATATTTGGCTTTCCTATCATCCGGGTAGCGGCCGTATCCCCCGGGTACGGCGCATGATCGACTGGCTGGTGGAGGCTTTCAATCCCGCAAAATTCCCCTGGTTCAAGGACGAATTCGTCCATCCAGGTGAGTTTAAAACGGTATATAAGGGTGAATCCCTGACCCATCTATTCGGGGGCTTCTCGACCGAAGGACGGTAAAAGCAGTATGAAACAAGCAGCAGCAAAGAAAATGAAGCAGCGGAGCGCCGGCAAACCCGACATTGAGTTGGGGAAGCGGATTCGGCTACGCCGCGTTGAGCAAAAAATCTCGCAGGCAGAGCTTGGCGACAAACTGGGCGTCAGCTTCCAGCAGGTTCAAAAATATGAGAAGGGCGTCAACCGCGTCGGCGCCGCCCGTCTTCAGCAAATCGCCACTGCCCTCGACGTACCCGTCACGTTCTTCTACGACGGCGACGGCAAGGCGCGAGAGGTCGAAAGCCTGTTGTTTCTCGATAGCGCGTTCAGCCTGAGATTGCTGAGAGCCTATAGCAAGATCAAGGATCAGACCGTGCAGCGTCAGCTAGTGTCCTTGATGGAATCGATCGCCGCGAACGAAGATTAGGAATCGATCAGACCGCCTGGCCGATCGCGGACCCTGCAAATCTAGTTTGCAGCACCGCGGACGCGATCGATCAACGCAAGCGAATCGGCCGGCAGCCTATCGCCGCGCCAGGCCACATGCTGGTCCGGCCGCGACAACACCAGTCCCCCGTCAGAGAAAATGGCGGTGTTTGGCCGTTCGATATCGAGGACCTTCAGCGGCAAGCCCCTCTTGCGAGCCGCGGCCTCGAGCTCGGCGACATCGACAGCCGGGTCGAACCTCAGAAGCGTGAACTCCGGTCCCATTGCATCGTAAAGCGAGCTGCCGTCTTCGCGCCACAGGTGCGGCGTGCGGCAACCTGGCACGCTCGACGGCGTGTAGCTGTTCATGGTGTAGGCCGGATGCTCGGCGCCGTCATAGGCGATGACCGGCGAGCGATCGTAGTAGGTGCCGAAATTGAGACCGGCGCAGGCATATTGCTGGACGTTGATTTCGTAGGCGAGACGGCCAACCTCCCGCCGCGCCAATTCGCCCCGTGATCCCGCATCCTCGATGTCGTCGGGTACCGCGCCACGGCGGCGAATTTCGGCTTCGGCATGCGACATCGCGAAGCGCGACACCTGGCTGGTAATCGGCCAGCGCTCCGCCTCATACGCATCGAGAATCGAAGCCGGTGCCCAGCCATTGAGATGAGCGGCAAGCAGCCAGGACAGGTTCATGGCGTCGGCTATCCCGGCGTTCATGCCGTATCCGGCGTAAGGCACCCAGATATGCGCCGCATCGCCGGCGACGAAGGTGCTGCGGTCGCGAAACTTGTTCGCAATCAGCCGCCGCCCGTACCAGTCTTCCCTGGAGATGATGTCGTAGCTGAAGTCCGCTCCCACGCCGAGAATGGTGCGGATGCATGCATCGCGATCGACTGAATCGAAATCCGTCTCTGCCGGCTTCATATAATTATGCACCAGCCATCGCTCGCGGCCATCGATCGCATACACCATGCCCGAGCGCCGGGGGTTGATAGCGCCGGTGCCCCAGGCGGACGCGTGCTGCTGACGATCGATAAGGTCGGGGGCGCGGATAAAGGTCGACTGCACGCGCTGCACGACGGCGTCGCCGGTCAATTCGGCGCCGATCGCCTTGCGGACGACGGAGCGCGCGCCGTCGCAACCGATCAGATAGCGACAGCTCAAACGCCCGACAGCGTCGGTTTCAAGGTCGCGCAAGGTCACATCCGCGGACGTATCCTGCACCACCACGTCTTCGACCGACGTCCGGTTGATGATGTGGATGCGCGGCTGGACCGCGGCGTGCTCGAACAGGATCGGTTCGAGAAATATCTGGTTGATGCGGTGCGGCGGCTCCGGCGTCGGCCAGTTGCAATCCGGCCCATCCGTCATGGTGAACCGGTCGCGGCGGCACGGAATCGGAATCCGCGCCAGCTCCTGCCCGGTAAACGTGGTGCGATAACTGATGTCGTGCGGATAATCCGCGGGCAATCCGGCGTTGCGCACCTTTTCCGAAAGGCCAAGCCGGCGGAAGATTTCCATGGTGCGGGCGGCGACGTGGTTGCATTTCGGTTCTGGAGGTGCGGCCCGGGCGCGCGTCTCCACCACCGTGACGTCGACACCTCGCCACGCCAGATCGATCGCCAGCGTGAGCCCGACCGGGCCAGCGCCAACGATCAGCACATCCGATTCAATCATTTCAGCCATGGCTTACGCTTTATACGGCGAGCTGCGACGAGGACATGCTTTTGTCATTCCAGCTCCGCGCCCGAATTCTTGACGATCACGGCCCAGCGATCGACCTCGGTCTTGATGTAGGCCGCAAAACTGTCCGGCGTCGATCCGGCCAGTGGCTCCAGCGCAATCGTGGTGAGCTTGTCGCGTGTTGCGGGATCGGCCATCAGCTTTCCGATTTGCCCGGCCAATTGGTCGATGATCGGCCGCGGCACGGCGGCGGGCGCGACGACCCCCTGCCACGCGACCAACTCGAAGCCGGACAGCCCACCTTCGGGCAGGGTCGGGATGTCAGGTGCGGAGGCAACCCGTTTGGGCGTGGTGACACCCAGAACCCTCACCTTGCCCTCGCGAATCTGCTGCAATGCGGGCTGGAGGTCCACCACCATGAAAGGAATATGTCCCGCGATCACGTCAAGCATCGCCGGGACGCTGCCGCGGTACGGTACGTGGCGGATATCGATTGCGGCGGCAGCCTTCAGCATTTCAGCGCCGAGATGCTGCGGGCTGCCGTTGCCGGCCGAACCATAGGCCAGTCCCGGCGTCGATTTGGCGTAGGCGATGAATTCGGGCAGCGTCTTCGCCGGAATCTGCGGATTGACGATCAGCGCGAACGGCACGCCGGCCACCAGCGCGACCGGCGTAAAATCCTTCACCGGGTCGTATGGCAGCTTCTTGTAGAGCGTCTTGTTGATGGCCAGCGTGGTCGAGGTTGCCATCAACAGCGTGTAGCCATCGGGCTCGGCCCTTGCCACCTGGTCCGCGCCAAGCGTGGTCCCGGCTCCGGGCTTGTTCTCGACGATGACGGTGGCACCAAGGCCGGTCTTGAGCCCATCGGCAACCAGACGGCCGAGAAAATCGGTGGTGCCGCCGGCGGGATAAGGCACGATCATCTTGACGGTTCGGCTGGGGTAAGCCGCCTGCGCGAAGGCCGGCAGTCCCGTCAGCATGGCGAGCCCGCCGCCACATCCGGCAATCGCCGCTCGGCGCGTCAACAACATGGGTTCTCCCGAAGACACACTCATTTTTTCCCGGGCGAGTGCGTTCACGAACCACGTTAGCCGCCATCGCGGCATATCAAAAGCCACTAAAGTTCAACCCAGCTATTGCCGCAGTGCAATGGCTGCCATAACAATTCGATCAGCGTGCAACTCGCATGATTATTAGGACTAACATTCCGAAAACTTGAATTGATGATTCCGGGTCCCACCCGATTGATTCGGCTTGAACGGCCGAGCTTGTTTATTTCAGCGTCAGCGCCGTCATGACGCATTCCAAGGGCACTCAACATGCGAACCATGACAATCGTTGCCATCGCCACGATGCTTGCGACGGCGTCGGCGTTTGGGCAAGGCGCGGGTTCGGCTGGCTCCGGCACCGCACCGCTCCCGGCCAAACCGGGCACCGCACATCCCGTGCACGCAACACCGGCCGGAATCGCGTTCTGCGGCGGCTTTGGCACTGTCGCACGAACCGACATTCGACGAAGGCACCGCGCAACGGATCAGGGAGGCGGCGCTGAGCTATTCGGATATCGCGGTGCGCGGCGGCTGGCCGGCGATACCCGCCGAGGCCAAATTCGTGCCCGGCGCGCAGGGACCGCATGACGATCTGCTGCGCCAGCGTCTGTTGATCAGCGGCGATCTGGCCCCGGACCAAGCGTCCGGCGCTTACGACGAATTTGTCACCGAGGCCGTGAAGAGTTTCCAGTTGCGCCACGGGCTGGCGGCCACGGGAACGATGACGCCGCGCACCCTCGCCGCGCTCAATGTCCCCGTGCAGAAGCGGATCAAGCAGCTTGAGGCTTCGCTCGAGCGCCTTGCCAATATGGATTTCGCCTTTGGGCAGCGCTACGTGGTTGTGAATCTGCCCGCGACGTTCGCCGAAGCTGTCGAAGACGACAAGGTGGTGCGGCGCTATCGCGTGATCGTCGGCAAGACCGAAAAACCTTCGCCGACGCTGACCGCTGAAATCACCAGCGTCAATCTCAACCCCACCTGGACCGTCCCGCCATCGATCGCGAAAACCGAGATCTCGGCGCATATGCGAAAAGATCCCGGCTATCTCTCCCGCATGCACATGGACGTGCTCGATGCGCGCGAGGCGCCGATCGACCCGCGATCGCTGGACTGGTCCGGCGTCCACACGCCGAATTTCACGGTGCGCCAGCAATCCGGCACATGGAATGCGCTGGGTGCTGTAAAAATCGACATGCCGAACCCGTATTCGGTCTACATGCACGACACCAACCAGCGCAATCTGTTCAGCGACGACTACCGCTTCGACTCGCACGGCTGCTCGCGTGTCGATAACGTGCGCGACCTCGCCGCATGGCTGCTCAAGGACCTTTCGCGCTGGAGCCGCGCCTCCATCGACGCCGCCATCGCCACCGGCCAGCGCGAGGATATCCACCTGCCCCGGAAAGTCCCGGTAGCCTGGATCTATCTCACGGGGTGGATGACCAAAGACCAGACCGTTCAGTTCCGCAACGACATCTACGACCAGGACGTGCAGCTTCTGGAAGCCACAGCCGAGGAAGCCGCATTCTTCAATCAAGCAGGCAATCATCCATTGACGGCGCATCTTGCGCAGTAAGTTTCATGGATGATGTTTGCAAGTCCGCGGCGATTCCGCATGCTCGGCACCACCTCTCCCGCTTGCGGGGGAGGTCGACGCGCTCGATAGAGCGCGGCGGGTGGGGGAAGTGCCTCCACTAGACGCCGGTGTTTCCTGGCGGGCACCCCCACCCCAGCCCTCCCCCGCAAGCTGGAGTGGGGGCGCGCTGCCATTGCCGAGACATCGAACCAGTGCTTCAATCCATGTGCATCAGCCTCCAATCACCGAAAGCGACCCGATGCTGAACATTCCCAAGGCCACCGATAAATCCTATGCCGACGGCAAGATCCTGCAGAGCATCGCCGACGGCGTCGGCGTCATCACCTTCAACAATCCCGAAAAGCGCAATGCCATGTCGCTCGACATGTGGGAGGGGCTCGGCAGCGCACTGGTCGAACTGCGCGACGATCCCGAGGTGCGCGTCGTGATCATGGTCGGCGCCGGCGACAAGGCGTTCGTCTCGGGCGCCGATATCAGCCAGTTCGAGAAAACCCGCCACAACGGGTTTCTGTCTCGGCGGCGGCATGCAGGTGGCGATGCTGGCGGATATTCGCATCGCCTCCGAGAACAGCCAGTTCGGCATTCCCGCAGCCAAGCTCGGCATCGCCTATGGCTATGACGGCCTCAAGCATCTGGTCTCGCTGGTCGGGCCGTCATGGGCGCGGCTCATCATGTACACGGGCATGCGGATCGACTCCGCCGAAGCGCTGCGGATCGGACTTGTGGATCGCGTGGTGCCCGACACTGAGCTGTGGAACGCGACGTCGGAGATCGCCCGCACCATTTCCGGCAACGCGCCGCTGGCGATAAAGGCCGCCAAGATCACCATCGCGCAGATCCTGAAGGACCCCGACAAGCGCGACATGGACGCGATCAAACAGATCGGCGTCGCCTGCATGGACTCCGAGGATTTCCGCGAGGGCCGCCGCGCCTTCATGGAAAAGCGCAAGCCGCTGTTCAAGGGAAGATAGTGGTCGTCATGCATAAGCCCGCCGATGCATCCGGCAACGCACCCCTGCCAACGCAAGCCGCGCCGTTGCCGCTGTCGCGCTTCAAGGTGATCGATCTGACCCTGGCGCGCGCCGGTCCTTCCTGCGTGCGCACGCTGGCCGACTGGGGCGCCGACGTGATCCGGGTCGAGCCGCCGCCGGGCGCCGGCGAAACCGACGAACTCCTGGGCAAACGCGACGGTTCGGATTTCCAGAACCTGCATCGCAACAAGCGCGCCATCACGCTGAACCTGAAGACCGACGAGGGCCGCGAGATCCTGATGCGGCTGGCGGAGCAAGCCGACGTCGTGGTCGAGAACATGCGGCCCGGCGTCACCAGGCGCCTCGGCGTCGATTTCGAATCCGTGAAGAAGCGCAATCCGCGCATCGTCTACGGCAGCATCTCCGGCTTCGGCCAGTACGGCCCCTACGCGGAGCGGCCGTCGATCGACCAGATCGCGCAAGGCATGTCCGGCATCATGTCGGTGACGGGAATTCCCGGCCAGGGACCGCTCCGCGTCGGTGTCGCCGTCACCGACATCATGGCGGGCGCATTCCTCGCCCAGGGTATCCTGATCGCGCTGCTCGACCGCGAGGTTTCCGGCGAAGGCCGCTGGGTGCAGACCTCCCTGATCGAGGCCGGCCTCACCCTGCTCGACTTCCAGGCCACCCGCTGGACCATGGACAAGAAGGTGCCGCCGCAGGAAGGCAACTTCCATCCGACCAACACGCCGATGGGGCTTTACCCCACCGCCGACGGCTTTCTCAATCTCGC
>WNGO01003540.1_pt1 | contig 11793 bp, 13 predicted proteins | sample 5400511 | NCBI WGS metagenome assembly WNGO01 (sample SAMN13153380, study PRJNA577476) | soil metagenome | isolation source: 20 cm soil or saprolite under Garry oak tree replicate 2 | place: USA:California | collected 2016-06-15
CCGCGGAAATCGGGGCCGCCGCTGGCGTGATAATGAAAGCCCGGCCGCACGAACAGCGCCCCGGCACTGCGCAGCAGCGGATTGGTGAAGGTCTCGTACGGATCCGCCCCGGCGAGCAGAATCCGCCGTTGCAACGGCGGCGGCGTGGCCGACGCATAGCCGCCGGCGTACAGCCGCACGCTGGCGTCGCCCTTGAGGAGCGGAAACGCCACACGTCCCTCCGCTTCAGCGCGGCCATAGCCGTCCACGTCGTAGCGGTGAGTGCTGACGACGCCCACGCCCGGGTAGCGATACACCAGACCGCCGCGCACGCTCAGGCGGCCGCTCCACTCCGTCTCGCCGTGACGGACGGCCGTCGAGACCCAGGGACCGGCCTCGATCGTCCCCGCGTCGTCCCACAACCGGCGGTCGAGATAAGCCAAGCTGGTGGTCGCCATCCACTCGGCGTCGAACCCGGCGTGCGGATCGGGGCCGAAATCCAGGTGCTGGCGCAACGAGCGATCGACGTGCAGCGCCACACCGGCGCGGCCTTCCACCGACCACCCGGCTACGCTCGTCGCCAGCCGCGGCGTGAAGTTCGCGGTGGAGTTTGCCCAGCGGGCGTACACACCAAACCGGCCGGGCGCACCGCTGCGCGTGGCCAGTGATCCGAGAGTCAGGTTGCGGTCGAAACGACCCAGGTAGTTTTCCCGCGTTCGCAGTGCAAGCGTCACTCCGCCGGCGGTGTTGGACCACAGGAGCGGCAGCCAGCCGCTCACCAAGCGGTCGCGGCGGACCGTCTCGCGCAGGGGGTTGTCGAGGCGCACCTCGGTAGCGCGCCGGCCCGCGAGAAAGCGCGGCTCGCGGTTGTCGAGCATGTCCCAGTCGTGCGCCTTGCCGTGCGGATCGACCATCAGGCGGCCGGGCTTCTTCGCGGTGACGAACTCGACGCGCTCCTCGGCGGGCTGGCCCGTGGCGCGCGCGTAGATCGTGTCGCCCTCGCCGATTTCCACGGGCATCATGCCGTCGCCCAGCCGCCGGATGGTCACGGTGGTGCGCCAGCGGCCGTCCGTCAGGTGGCGGCGCGACACCTGCTGCAGGCGGTAATCGAACAGCGGCGTGGCGTGCAGCCACTCGGCGAAGAACCACCCCAAGTCCTGGTGCGACACCTCCTCGCACACCGCGCGGAATTTTTCCTCGTCCACATGCTTGAGCTGCCAGCGGGCGTAGTACAGCCGCAGGATCTTGCGCATCGCCTCGTCGCCCACCACGTAGCGCAGCTCCTCGTAGAACAGCTGGCCCTTCGAGTAGATCATGACGTTGTACGTCGTGAAGTCGCGGTAGCGCTCGCTCACCAGCGAGATCGGCTCGCTCCAGCGGTCGAGGTCGAGATCGAGTAGACCGCCGTCCAGCCCCGGCAGCGCCGGGCCGGCACCGTGGCGCTCGAAGAACCAACCCGTCTGAAAGCTCGTGAATCCCTCGTCGAGAAATCCTTCACGCCACTCGTTGTTGGCGAGGATGCCCATCGTGTAATTGTGGCCCACCTCGTGCACGATCAGGCCGAGGGAGGCACCGCCGTTCATCACCATCATCGGGAACTCGGTGCCGCCGCCCTCGATGCGGTGCACGTTGGTGAGCTGCGGCCAGGCGAACGCGCCGTACAGCGTGTCGAGCCAGGCCAGCGCCGCCACGGTGCGTCCCACCGCCACGCCGTGCCCCCACGACGCGGTGTCCCGCGGCTGATACAGCACGTGCACGGCCACGTTGTGGTAGCGGCCCTGCTCGTACACGTACTGCGGATTGAGCGAGAAGGCGAAGTGGTGGACGTTCTCCGCGTAAAACCGGACGCACTTCCGCCCCGCCGCAACTGCACCGCATGCGTGAGCGGTGAGCGGTGAGCGGTAAAAGTCGCGTTGGTAGTCCACCGGCTCCGACGGATGGGCGCGCGCGTGCTCCCAACCGGGATCGCCTTCCGCCGGCACGCCGGTGGCGCCGATCACCTGATCCGCGGCGAGGTCGAGCGTCACGTCGAACGTGGCGAACTCGCCGTAGAACTCACCGGCCGGATACAGCGCGTGCGCTTCCCAGCCATAGCGGTCGTAGACCACGACCTTGGGATACCACTGCGCGAAATCGAAGCGCCGGCCCTGACGGCCCTGGCGGCGCGGCAGCGTCGAGGGGCGCGCCTGCCAATCGACCTCGACCACGAGCGAGTCGCCGGGCGCGAGCGGCCGCGGCAGCGCCCAGTGCGCCACCGTCGAATCGGGGGCGGACGGATAGTCGGGCGCCGCCGTCCGCCCCATCACGCTCGCCCGCGTGATCCGCTCGAACGCGTAATCGGGATCCTTGAGGTGTTGAAAGCGCACCTGGCCCTCGGCCGAGTCGGCCGCCGACCAGCGCGAGCCCGGCCGGAACGCGTTGAGGTACTGGTGCACGTAGAAGTCGCGCAGCGTATCGGGCGAGCGGTTCACGTAGCTGATGCGCGCGTGACCCGTCAACACGCCGGACGGCTCGTCGAGTGAGGCGGATATGCGGTAGGCGACTTGTTGTTGCCAATAGGACGAATCCGCGGCCGCACGATGGGCCGGCAAGGCGGGCGGGCCGGGCAAGGCGGGCGCGCTAAGCGCGAGAATCAGCGTGAGCATGGGACGGGAAACTACGCATTTTTCCGCGCCCGCGCGCGTGGATTCGCTGCCACACGTCGCCGACACAGCCCCATCTTCGCGCCATGAACGCCCGCCACGTCGTCGGGTCGCTGCTCCTGCTGGCCGGCTGTCGCCCCGCCGCACCGGTTCCCCCCACCACCGCCGGGCGCGCGGTGCTCGGCACCGTCCAGCTGCGCGTCGGCCCGCTGATCCAGGGGTTCGACTTGCGCGCCGATTACGCGCCCGCGGGCTTCATCACCGTGCTGCATCCCATCGCGGGCGCGCTGCCGGTGCCGGTCGCCGGCGCGCTCGCCGCCGGCCTCGCCGATGTGCCGTTCGTGCGGGACAACGAGCCCCTGCCCGCCAACCCGGTGCTGTTCGAGACGCCGGTGGGCGTCGTCTCAGCCACACTCGTCTACCGGCCACTGGGCGAATGGCTCGTGCTCGATCACCTCGATTCCGAACTCGCCGACCGGGCCGGCCCCGCCTTCCATCTGTCACTGCACCGGGCGCGGCTCGAGCCCTAACGCGTTGTTCGGCACCGTGCCGCGCGAAAAGGACGCCGCTTCCGGCGCACTCCTGAATCAGGTTGGGGCCCCCGCGACTCGGAGGCCCGAGTCGCGGGCTCAAACCTTGGACAGGAGATGCATATGTCTTCGCATACAGCGCTGTATCCAGCCGTCGTGGCCGCCGCCCTCGTGGCCGCGGCCGCCTGCTCCGACAAACCACGCGTGACCGCTCCCGGCGCAGGCCCGAGTCCGGCGGCGAGCGCCGCCGCGGCGGCGCCTGACAAGCCGATCCCTGAGGGCTTGGCCCGGCAGTTCGCGCGCGCGCTCGCGAACCCGGCGTTCCGGGCGTACGTGAGAGCCGCGCTCGACTCGTCGCCCTATCGCGAGCACAAGCTGCAGTTCCAGACATTCCTCGGCGCCGCCAACAGCCGTGCGCTGCGCGAACTGGCGGCCGCGAACGGCGTGGCCGCAGACGAAATCACCCGCGGCGCCCGCGCCGCGATTCCGCTCGAGGTCTACCTCCCCGTGCCGGCGCAGCGCGCCGCCTGGCAGGGCGACAGCAACGTCCTGGTCGCCACGGCCATCAAGGACAAGGACACTCCGGTCGCTTTCGACATCCGGGGCCACCGCCAGCTGCTCGATCCCGACGCCCCGCCCGCGACGCCCGTGATCGCGCTGGTGCCCGTCGAGACGGACTTCTCCCCCAAGCCGCAGCGGATGCAGTGCCTGGACTGCGGCGGCGATACATCGGGGACTGGCGGTGGCGGCGGTGGTGGCGGCGGCGGTGGTGTCCCCAATCCCACCAGCCCTGCCCCCGGGCTGTACATGACGAAAGCCCATTTCGTGCAAACATTTGAGAGTTGGTTGAAAGGAGACCCCGAGTTTGAGGTGCATATCCTCGGGCAGCTCGGCGCCAGCGATTCGCTCAAGGACTATCAATGCGCCGGCGAGCACGCGGGCGGGCCCTACACGTTCGACCAGAACGACAAGGACTGGAGCGGCAGCGTGCTGCTGTTCAGCCAGCAGCAGATCAGCGACTACAACGCCGCCCATCCCGGGCAGAACATGCGCGTGTTCTTCGTGGAGGACGACGACACGGCGTGCGAGATCAAGACCGATCCGTCGCGGTTTCAGAACTTGATCTTGAAGATCGACAGCACGTACTCGCGCTATACCACCGGGAACGACTCCAGCAACGCCTTCGTCAAGGCGTGGAAATACGGCCGCGCGGCGTACAGCGTCTGGCAGGCGCTCGCGAGTTGGATCAAGAGCAACGACGAGCTGGTGGGCAACGCCGTGCAGGATCAGATCGTCGGATCGTTTTATCCCGGCTACAACTGGTTCGTGAAAGGCGAGAACAACATCACGAACGGCTGGGTCAACTTGGTGATGTACTAACCGCGCTGCGGGGGAATGAGCCATGCGAACACTCAGCATCGTTCTCGTCGTCGCGACCTTGTCCGCGCGCTCGGCGGCGACCCAATGGTACGTCGGCCTGGAGCTTGGCGTGGCTCACTACCACGGCACGGCGCACGATACGAGCAACGGCGGCGGTCCGGACACGTTCCGACCCGGTGACGCCACCAGCATCGGCGTGCGACTCGGGCGACAAATGGGACGTATCGGCCTCGCGATGCGCGCGACCTACGGCATACCCGGAATCGGCGCGGCCGGGCAGGACCTGACCATCACCGACCGTAGCACAGGCGCACTGATCGAAGTAGCGCCCGTCGTGGCGGTGCGGCTGACGAGCGCTGGACGGGGGAGCGCGGTGCGGGCTGAGATCGGACCGACGCTGCACTTATGGAGGTTGAGCGACGAGGTACGCTCGCGCCTCGGGGCCCTCGGGGCCCTGGCCTATGAATGGCCGATTGTGGAGCGGTGGTCGGGCGCGATTCGGGCCGAGGGCACGATTTCGCGGTCGTGGTGGAATGCCGGGGATCTGCCGCCCGAGTACGTCCGCCGCCCCACGTGGCGCTACGGGGTCAGCGTCGGCCTGCACTATCGCCTGTAGAAAACGACGGACCGGATCAGGTGAGTCGGGTGGGTCTCCCGCAGCGACTGTGCTGTTTTGTCGCGGAGGGAGACCCGCCAGCCCGGATCGGGTGGGGCGAGTGCGTCTCCCGCAGCGACTGTGCTGTCTTGTCGCGGAGGGAGGCGCACTCGCCCCACCCGATGGGCGCTCAGCCGCCCAGCATTTGCCGCCGCAGCGCCGCGAGCCGGCGCCGTACCGAGCCGTCGAACACCCGGTCGCCCACTCGCACCACCACGCCGCCCAAGATCGCCGGATCCTCGCGGAAATGCGCCCGGATGTCTTTGCCGATCGCCGCGCGCAGCCGCTCCACGATCTGCCGCTCGAGCGCGGCATCGGCCGGGCGGGACAGCGTGACGCCCGCGTGCACGCGGTTGAGCTTGACGTCCACCAGCCCTTGGTACGCTAGCGCGATCTCGCCGAATAGACCCTGCCGTCCGCGGCGCACCACCGCCTGGAGAAACCGCACGAATTCCTTGGGCGCGGCGCCCGCCAGCGCGTCGGCGAGAATCTGCGCCTTCACGGGCTTCGGCACCCGCGGCGATTCCAAGACGACCGCGATGCGGTCGTCCGCCGCCACCGCGCCCGCCACGGCGTCCAGGACCTCCCCGTACGCCTCAGCCTTGCCCTTGGCGTCGCCCGCCTCGAACAGCGCCTCGGCGTAGTTGCGGGCGATGGTGGTGCTCTTCACGCGCGCTGCTCGATCGATTTCAGGTAGTCGAGCACCAGCTGCTTATTGGCCGCCGTATCGAGGTTCTTCTCGATCAGTCGCGACGCCGCGGCGATCGACAGATCCACCGCTTCCTTGCGCAGCGCCAGAATGGCCTTGTCCTTCTCGGAATCGATTTCCCGGCGCGCGCGCTCCAGCATCTGGTCCTGCTCCTCGCGCGCCTTGGCGAGCAGCCCCTCGCGCTCTTTCTGCGCCAGGGCTTTCGCCTTGGCTACCAACTCCTGCGCGTCGGTGCGCGCCGCCGCCATTAGGCGTTTGTGCTCTTCCAGCAGCTGCGCCGCTTCGGCGCGCGCCCGCTCCGCCTCGTCGAGCTGTTTCTGGATGCGCTGCTCGCGCTCCTCGACCGACTTGAGGATCGCGGGCCACGCCGCCTTCCACAGGATGGCGAGCAACACCAGGAAGATCAGCACGGTCCAGAAGATGAGCCCCGTATTGATGTCGAACGGGCTCACCGTATGCTCCGCACCGCCTTCCTGCAACAGCAGGAACAGACCGGTGCTCACTTGATCAGCTTGAACAGCAACGCGAACACCAGCCCCGCCAGCGCGGCGCCTTCGATCAGCGCCGCCGTGAGGATCATGGCGCCGCGGATGTCGCCCGAGGCCTGCGGCTGCCGCGCGATCGCTTCGGTCGCCTGGCCGCCGATCCGCCCGATGCCGAGCCCGGCGCCGATCACCGCCAGCCCGATGCCGATGCCGGCGCCGAGCAGCGCGTTGTTGTTCTTGGCCGCGGCGACCACGGAAGCCGCGTCGATCTGCTGCGCGCCGGCCTGCAGCGTCATGAGAAGGTGAACCATGTCGATCCTCGAGTGAGTTGTTTAATGCTCGTGCTGCATCATGCCGATGAAAACGGACGTCAACAGCGCAAAGATGTACGCCTGGAGGAACGCCACGAACAGCTCCAGGCACATCATGAACAGCGAGAACGCGACCACGGCGACCGAGATGCCGAGCCCGCCGGGCGACCAGCTGCCGAACAGGAAGATCAGGCCGACGAGCGACAGGATCACGAAGTGCCCGGCGGTCATGTTGGCGAACAGTCGCAGGCACAGCGCGAACGGCTTGACCAGCTTGCCGATGATTTCGATGGGCGTCATGATGACGGCCATGGCCACGGCGCCGGCGCCGCGCATGCCGGGCGGCACCATCACGATGGTCTTGAGATAGCCCCTGGGGCCGAGCGCCACCAGGCCCGATCCTTCGATCACCACGAACGCGCACAGGGCGAGCCCGCCGGTGACGGCAAGGTTGCCGGTGGCGGTGGCGCCCCAGGGCAGCAGGCCCAGCAGGTTACAGAACAGAATGAAGAAGAAGAGCGTCAGAATCAGCGGGGCGAACTTGGGGCCGTTGTGGCCGATGTTGGCGAGGGCGACGTCATTCCGAATGAACAGCACCATCGCTTCGATCGCGCCGCCAAAGCCCTTGGGCGCCTTGCCCTCGCGGTGGCGCTTCGTGACCTGCCAGCCTGCGTATTGCATGGTGACGATCACCAGAAACGCCGCCAGCAGCATGAACACCACGTGCTTGGTGGGCGACACGTCGAGACCGAACAGGCGCCACGTGGTCGGCAGCTGCCATTCGCCCAGCCCGAACGGCAGCTCCACCACGTGGCTGTCGGCCGTGTGGCGGAAGATCATGGCGCCGATATCGGGCTCTTGGCCTGGCATCATTGCAGGAACTTGATCTCCGTAAAGAGCAGCGGCAACAAGGCGCCGAGGTAGCCGAGCGCCGTCGCGAGCGGCGGCAGGCGCTCGGGGCGCAGCACCGCGAGCGCCAGCAGCGCCGCGAGGAATCCGGCCCGTACGACCATGCCGCTGAGCCAGCGCGCCAGAAACTGCGGCTGCGGCGCGGTCATCGCGGGTCGCAGCAGCGCGATCGCGGCGCACTGGGCCAGGACCGCCGTCGCCGCGCCGATCGCTGCGGGCTTGCCGCCGAGCAGGGCGATCGCCACAACCAGCACTCCCCCCAATCCTACGAGCATGACGTAGGGCTTCACGTCTTGCCTTTCCCGCTCCCGGCTCCCCGCTCCCTGGTGTCTCTTTGCACCTGGTAATAGATCCGCATGAACCCCGCGAACCCGCCGAAAAAGCCGCCGGCGATGGCGAACAGCGGCAGGGTATGCAGCCAGCCGTCGATCAACCAGCCCAGCGCGCCGCAGGCGAGAATGGCGAAGGCGAAGGTGAAGCCGAGGGTGACGTAGGACCAGCCCTCGCCGTAGCTCTTGCTCGTCTCGTCGTCGCGATCTGGCATCGGCCGAGGGGTAACCTATCCGCTTGTGAAATTTTTCGCAAGCAAATGGACCCCCGAAAACCCCAGTAACGACGGCACTTTTCGCCCGCAGCCCCAGACGTCCAGATCTGGGATACTGGCGTCCATGGTCTAGAATCCGGTCGCCGTCTCGGGGCCGGGTGCCACTCGCAACCCACGCTGCCGACGCGCGTTGCGCGCACTCCACCCGCCTGGCTCGGCTCTTGCTTTTGTACCGCCCCGAGACCGCAGGTCCAGCACATTCTTTCACTCGATTGGAGAGACGCTTTGCGTAACGCCATTCGCGCCAGCCTCGTCCTCTTCGTCCTGGCGACTTCCGCCGCGGCGCAGGAAACGAAGCTCCAGGTGCACGGTTATCTCACCCAGGCCTACGGCGCCGCGCAGGGCGGCATGTTTCTGGGCATCCCCGAAGGCGGCACCGCCGACTATCGGACCGCAGCCCTCCAGCTGCGCTACGCCATGACCCCGAACGATCAGTTCGTGTGGCAATTCAGTCACCGCCGCCTCGGCCAGAGTCCGATCACCGTGGGCGAGCCCGAGCTGAAGATCGATTGGCTCTTTTACAGCCGCCACATGGGCGACTTCGACCTGCGCGTCGGCCGTCTGCCGATCCCCGCGGGGATCTACAACGAGGTGCGCGACGTGGGCGTGCTGCTGCCCCTGTACCGCGCTCCCTATGACTTCTACCTCGAAGGCGCGTTCACCAGCGAGACCGTGGACGGCTTCTCGGCCGGCTATCACCTGTTCGCCAATGCGCCGTGGAACGTCGAGCTGTCGACGTTCGGTGGCCGCTACGACATGACGAACAGCAACACCGTGTACGACTCGACCGGCACGCCGGTCGCGAACGTCCCCGAGTTGGCGGACGTCGATAAGGCCCTGGGCACGCAGGTTTGGGTGAACACGCCGGTGGACGGCGTACGCGGGGGCTTCGGCGCTTCCCGACTCCACGTGCGCAATGGCGCGTTCGCGGGCAAGTGGACGGAGTGGCACAGCTCGGTCGACGCCCGTACCCGCTGGGTCACGCTGCAGGGCGAGTATCGCAAATTCTCGATTCCCGGCGTGATCTACACGGCGGGCTACGCGTACGCCGGCGTGCACGCCACGCCGAAACTGACGCTGCACGGCCAGATGGAGTTCGCGGACGTCGTGCTGACGACCGCGGGCGCGCCCAAGTTCGACTACGATCGCACCAAGGCGTTCGGCCTGAGCTACGCCCTCCGGTCCGATCTCGTGATCAAGGGTGAGCATCACTCGACCAACGGCCATTGGTCCGACACGCCCGTGTCGCCGATCGGGTTCGCGCCGGGCAAAGTCAGCTACTTCCTGGTCAGCGTCTCGACCAGCTTTTAAGGGGGCGTATGACCAAAGCGATCGTGTTGTTCGTGGCATTCGCGGTTCTCGGCGCGCCGCCCGCAGCGGCGCAACAGAGCGGGAGCGGCTACGTCGTGATCGCGAACGAGGCGAACGGCGTGTCGACGCTCAGCGCCGACGAGCTCTCCAGAGTGTTTCTGAAGAAGACGCGCCGCTGGACCAACGGACTCGATGTCGTGCCCGTGGACCTGTCCGAAAGCGCGCCGGCGCGGGAGGCGTTCAGCACCGCGGTGCACCACAAGCCGGTGAAGGCCGTGCGTGCGTACTGGCAACAGCAGATCTTCTCGGGCCGGGACGTCCCGCCGCCCGAGAAGACGTCGGACGAGCAGGTGATCGCGTTCGTGCGCGCGACGCCCGGAGCGATCGGCTATGTCTCAGCCGCCGCGCCGCTCACCGCCGGGGTCAGGCGGGTGCAGGTGGCTCCTTAATCTCGCGGTGCCCTGTCCGGGGTTTGTGCCTCTGCCGGCTCTGCCGGCGGGGGCGCAAACTTATGTGGCGCTTGGGAGTATGATATGCTAACCTTGCCCACCGCTCACCGCTCACGACTTCTCCCCAAGGCGATCTGGAGCTGCTGGAGCGGCTGTCGGTCGCCCGTAAGGACCTGCTGGCGCAGGTCGGCCGCCGCATCATCGGGCAGCAGGACACGCTGGACGGCATCCTCACGGCGATTTTCTCCGGGGGCCATGCCTTGCTCGTGGGCGTCCCGGGGCTCGCCAAGACGTTGATGGTGCAGACGGTGGCCGAGGCGCTGGAGCTGAAATTCTCCCGGATCCAGTTCACGCCCGACCTCATGCCCTCCGACATCACGGGGACCGAAATCATCGAAGAGGACGCGACGACGGGCAAGCGCGGCTTCCGCTTCGTGCGCGGGCCGGTGTTTGCCAACATCGTCCTCGCCGACGAGGTCAACCGCACGCCGCCCAAGACGCAAGCGGCCCTGCTGCAAGCGATGCAGGAACATCAGGTGACGGCGGGCGGGCAGACCCATTCCCTGCCCTCGCCCTTTTTCGTGCTGGCGACGCAGAACCCGATCGAGCAGGAAGGCACCTATCCCCTGCCCGAGGCGCAGCTCGACCGCTTCATGTTCGAGCTGCGGGTGGCCTATCCGTCGCGCGACGAAGAAGAAGCCATCGTCTCGGCCACGACGGGCGATCTCACAGCCGACCTGCGTGTCGTGCTCACGGCAGCCGACGTTCTGGCCCTGCAGCATCTCGTGCGGCGCATTCCCGCGACTCAAGGGTTGGTGCGCGCAGCGGTCACGCTCGCTCGGCTCACCCGGCCCGACGCCGCGGCGCCGCAACTAATGAAGGAATACGTCTCGTGGGGCGCGGGCCCGCGCGCGTCGCAGTACTTGGTGCTGGGCGCCAAGGCGCGCGCGGCGTTGGACGGCCGGCCGTCGCCCGATTTCGACGACATTCGCGCGGTGGCGCCGCTCGTGTTGACGCACCGCATCGTCTTGAACTTCGCCGCCGAGGCCGCGGGGCGGACCGCGGCGGATCTGGTGGCGGAGCTGGTCGGTACGGCGAAGTGGCAGGGGTAACAGATCGCTACATCCAAGACGAAACAATAGCGTAGAGTCTGGGAACCTCTCGTGGCGCGCCTCGGTATCGGTCGCAGTCGGGTCCGATCGAAGCGCCTCGGGCGATCGGGGCCGGACGCTGTTTCCGAGGCTCGTAACGGAGGTGCCCCATGCATCACGCCACTCGCGGAATCTTCCGCACGGTGCTCGCGCTGGCGGCGTTCGCCCTCGCGAGCTGCTCCCGCGACGCGACATCCCCACCCACCAAGGCACCAGTCAGTCCGCAGGTCGCATCCCCAGCGACCACTTCCGGCGGCGAGCTGCAGCTGTACGGTCCGGACAGCATCTATCAAAACGGCACGTACCGCTATACCGCGCAACTCTTGCTCCCGTACCCGAACTTCCAGTGGGCCAATCGCTTTTGCGATGTGCTCGACGTGGATTCCTGCACCAGTACGTGGATCCAGGTGTTCGCAACGCCCGACGGCGACTACTCGCAGCACTACGACCACTACCTGGCTCCGGATTGCAGCGGCGACAGCACGCGCAGTTACCAGATTCGCGTGATCGCCACGGCGTTCGGGAACGGACCGCAGACCAAGTACAAGGTGACCAAACTGTGCGTACAGCCGCCGTACTAACCCCGGCGGTGTGAGCGCAACCGACGGCCGGGCGCCAGGAATGGCGTCCGGCCACTCGGGGCGGCGATGCGGCGGCAGCTACGGCGGCGGTAGCATC
>WNGO01002460.1_pt1 | contig 11790 bp, 9 predicted proteins | sample 5400511 | NCBI WGS metagenome assembly WNGO01 (sample SAMN13153380, study PRJNA577476) | soil metagenome | isolation source: 20 cm soil or saprolite under Garry oak tree replicate 2 | place: USA:California | collected 2016-06-15
ATCATGAGATGAATTACGAGAAAGAGATCGTCCTCGAGCTCGAGGACGATGCGCTTGCCCATTCTCCGAATACCAGTCACGCGCTTGCCGTTCGCCGCGCTGATCGGCGGATCGACGGAACGCAGCAGAAACGGCTTGGCGATGCGCAGGCGCTCCAACGTCTGGCCGACGATGCGCGACTCGAGCGCTTCGATGTAGACGGTTATGTCGGGCAGCTCTGGCATTTTGCGATGTCAGTGATGGTGATCGGCCAGTGCCGCCAGGAGGTAGCTCAGGTTCGCCGTGCCGTCCATGATCGGCTCGTTGGTCGAGTAGTCACCAACATCGTCGTGATAGACGATGAAGCCGGTGTTAAAGGGAGCGTACTCGTCGGGTTCGTGCAGGCTGATGCCCAACAGGTTCCTGTAGATCGAGCTGTAAACGGGACCGTCGAGTAGAGCGCCGGTGAGCTCGACGTGCATCTCCTTGGCGACAACCGAGTGTGGATCGCGCGCGAACGTACCGTCGTGGGGAAGGCCAATCACCATCGACACTCCCCACGGATTGGTTCCGAAGAGCCAGTCGATTGCTGACTGCTCGTACTCGCGGAACTGGTTGTCGCCGGTCATCCGCCTGTAGAGATACGCCTGAGTAGCGAAGGAAGCCATCAGGTTGTTCGAGCACCAGATAAACGGAATTCCAATCCGAAAACCATTATCGGCGCGTCTCACCACTGCCTGAAGTCCTCGTTTGTAGTAATCAGCGACGATTTTGCGATCGGCTCCGCTAGCGACCCGCCAGATCTCGTAGTGACCGTTGTTGTGCCACGGATACCATTGATAATGCCTGGCGGTGTCCGCACCGAACCACGGAGTAACGGGCTCGCGTGAGGCGTAGTCGAGCGCCTCCCGCAAGTATCTACGATCGCGCGTTAGCGCGTAGAGCTCGGCGGCGCCTAGCTCCATGTCATCGGTCCAGTTGTCTTCCTCGTAGAAGTACGGCGCCCTGCCCGGCGCTCCCTGACACACGCCGGGGAATTTCTTGCCTACGGCGTAAGCGGCGAGCGCCCTGGCGCGGAGCTTCGATGCAAATGCGGGATCGCTCTTGCCATACAGCAGTGATGCCAGAGCAAACGTCGACGCGTACTTCCCTGCCGTCGATGCGAAGCCGCTCGATCGGTTTTTGTACTTGAACAAACCCTGCGGCTTCCCGGTGCACGGATAGAGGGCACGCTCCTTTCCTTTTCCCCAGCCATAGTCCGCCGAGTCGGTGGTCGGCAGATCCCAGTACGTATGATCGCGATCGTCGCCAAGCTGGTTGTACATCTCCGAATCGGAGGGGAACATTCGGACCAGCCACTCCAGACCGTGTCGCGCTTCGTCGAGGATGTCAGCGGTGCCGTTTTTACCGGCCAGGCCGCGCGAGTCGAATTGATCGGCAAACGCGCCCGGATGATCGCGGTAAGCCATCAGCATCACGTAGGTCGCATTGGCCGAAGTCATCACGTACTGCAGATAGTCGGAAGCGTCAGCCCACCCGCCTGTTACCGGAACGAACTTGCCGGCTCTCGCGGAATCGTCTACGACGATTCCATCGTGGGCGTGAACCGCCGTTTTGAAAAGCGGATTGTATCCCGACCGTTGCTCCCGCATGTAGTAGAGCAGAGTGTCCGCGGCGCCGACGTAGGCATCCTCGCGGATGCGAACTGGTGGCGATGTCACACCACCGACCGAGATGCGGTACATGCCCGCCTTTTTCAACGAAGAGAAATCGAGCCGATAGTTGGTGGCGCAGGGGCCGAACGGCCTGGCGGAAGTCACCGCTCGCTGCAGAACGGTCCGGCCGGATGCGTCCGTTACGACGAAATCGCGCGGCTCGATCTTCTCGAGCGAACAGAAAACGGCAACCTTCGGCGCATCCGGCAGATAGCCAAGCTGGTTGACTCGTATCACACTCGATGGCGAAGCAGCCGCCGCTTGGGCGAAGACCACTAGCGCAATGACATTCATGAGGAAATTGATCTCGGCTGATGCGGGCTAGGACAGCTTGCGATCGAAGTAGGTTGCCGCCGTTTCGACATCCCGGCGCGAGATGTAATCCTCGCCAAGAGATTCGGCGCCGTCGAGAGCAATGTCGGCGAGGGCGCGCGCCATTCGGCGCAGAGCCGGGTGAGCGACGCCCTTGATCCCGGCGAGCTCGAGCAGATCGTGGTTTGGAGTGCCGACGATCTCGAACGCGCGTTGCGAGCTCTCCCGATCATAGACGAGAGAAGTTACGAAAAGCACCGGCGCAGGTAGCCACTCCTCGTCGATCGTATCCGCCGAGCGCAGCTCGAAGTACTCCTTGGGACGCACTTCGGGAAAAAGAGTAGAGAGATGGAAGTACCAGTCGTCGAGCCCGACGTCGGCGCCCCGCATCCACTGGCGGAAAGTTTCGTAGGGGCGGGTTCGATTGCCGCTGCGCATCGCGTAGGCATCGAGCGCGAAATTCAGATAGTGGGTGATCGGGTCCGACTCGTCGTAAGCGATTCCGGTGCGCGAGTCATCGAGTGTGCGCCAGAGGTGCGCACGAAAGCTGGCGTGATTGACGCGCTTTCCCGCGTAGCTGGTCGAGTTGCTGAAAAGCGCGACCACCGCCGGCGCTATCGCGTTGAGAAGGAGCCATCTCGAAAGCGGCTGCGGTCCCCGCTCGACGTTTATCTGCAGCGCGGCGGTCTGGCGCATCATCCGAATTCCTGACGGGCCTATCGAATCGAGATAGTGGGTCATCCCGACGTAGCGCTCGCGCTGGAGCTGCAGCGGAACGACTCCTATATCGTTGTACGGATCGACTCCACTGGCGAGCAGCTCGATGCCGGACTGAGTCATCGCCTCGCGCAGAAGTCCAACAATAGTGCGAGTCGATTCAATCACGGACGACGCTGTCGGGTGTGGACTGGTGCTGATCTCGAGTTGCCCACCGGGCTCGAAGGAGATGCGGCCACCGCCTGGCAGCGTCCACGATGGCGGATCTTCCCCGGCCGACTGCTCCGTCCAGCCCTGGCGCTTGGCCAGATGCGATAAGACTTCAGTGGTGGATGGAGTCTGCCCGCGCAGCGCTAACGCAGGCTTACGCGTGAACTGCAGGACGGGAATGAGCTCCAGCTCCAGACCTACCGCGCGTGGCTGCGCCGATCTGGAAGGAGCGAAGAGTCGCTGGCGGACATCCTCCAACAGCTGCGCCTCGGTGAGGCTCACGATTCCGGCTCAACCCTCCGCGCGCGCGAGCGCCAGAGCAAAGGAGTCGTCATCAGCGGGCATCCACTTCTCGAGCACCAGACCGGACGCACACAGAATATCCTCTAGGATGGTACGATCGTACTTGTAGCTCAGCTCGGTGCGAATACTCTCGCCCTTCTCGAACGATATGTCGCCGATCTGCGGGATGGTCACCTTCTGGGCGTGTTGCGCAATGAGGTGCATTTCCACCCGGTGGTGCTCGCTACTATAGAATGCGTGGTGCTCGTAGTCGGCGAGCGGGAAATCTGCGCCGAGCTCGCGGTTTAACCGAGCCAGGATATTGAGATTGAACGCGGCCGTTACACCGCGCGAATCGTTGTAGGCGCGGTTGATCACATCGGGGTCCTTGATCAGATCCGCGCCGAGCAGAAACCTGTCGTCAGAGCCCATCTCCCGAGCGATGTGTGAAAGCAGCCTGACCGCCTGCTCGCGAGGAAAATTTCCGATCGTACTGCCAAGAAAAGCAACGAGTGTCGGATTGGCAACCGGTGGCAGCTCGAAGGGCTCGGTGATGTCCGACACGACGGGCTCGATCTGAATGTCGGAATAATCGACGCGGAGCTGGATGGCTGTTGCCTCGAGGAAGTCCTTGCTCACATCGACCGGGACATAACACTCTGCGCAGCCGTTGGTGCGCATCGCATTCAGTATGATGCGTGTCTTGGTGGCGCTCCCCGCGCCGAGCTCGACGAGCGAACACGGCTTTACAGCGCTGATGATCTCGGAGATTCGCTGCTCGAGCAGCAACCGCTCGGCGCGAGTGAGATAGTACTCGGGGAGCTCGGTTATCTCCTCGAACAGCTCCGAGCCGCGCTCGTCGTAGAAATATTTTGGCGAGAGCTGTTTTGGCGACCGCATCAGTCCCTGGCGGACGTCGCGCACCATCTGCTCGCGCGAACGACGCACGGTGTACGGCGGTGTGACGCCGCTGACATCTGAATTGCGACCGTTTTTCACTCGACGTCCTGTGCGCACCGAAATCCGCTGAAGATCTGACGACGGATGGGATAATCCCAGTTGCGGAAGGTAATGCGGATCGCGCCGGGTCGCGTGGCCCACGACCCGCCACGCAATACTTTGTAATCCGATCCGAAAAATTCCTCGGAGTACTCCTTGTACGGAAAACTCTCGTAGCCGGGGTAACCGTGGAAATCGCTCGACGTCCATTCCCAGACGTCGCCAATCATTCCGTAACAGCCAATGGGTGAGGCGTTTTCCTCGAACGTTCCGAGTGGGGCCGTATCGAACGAGAGCTGATCGATGTTGGCCAGCTGTGAATCGGCCTCGGAGTCGCCCCATGGGAATGCGCGAGCCTTCGACGTCGACGGATCCCACGATGCGGCAGCCTCCCACTCGAATTCCGTCGGCAAGCGTTTTCCATCCCACTTCGCAAATGCCTCGGCTTCGTAGTAGCACACGTGACTCACCGGACGGTCGGGATCGACGACGCGGCTGAGATCCATGGTGCGCGTCATCCAGCGATTCCCGTCGCGGGTCCAGTACTTGGGTGAACTGGCTCCTGTCTCCGCCAGCCACTGTCTGCCGCCCTCGGACCAGAATTCGTCGCGCTCGTATCCCTCGTCCCCCATGAATTCCAGGTAACGACCGTTAGTCACCGGATAGCGATCGATGAGGAATGGACGCAGCTCGATCTGGTGACGTGGGCGCTCGTTGTCATAGGCCGCGCTTCTGTCATCGGTGCCAATCGTGACCCGTCCGCCGGCGAACGGGAGCATCTCGTTCCGACGCGAACGGCGCTTGGCGAACTTACGCGCGCGCGGAGCGCGATAGGGGTCGCCCTTCTTCAACTGCAAGGTCTGGAGGATGGTCTCGTTGTGCTGGTACTCGTGCTGGAGCACCATGTGATAGACGTAGGCATCGCGAAGCAGCGGATTGCGATCGTCGAACTCCACTGTCTCGAGGCGATCGAGGACGCGCAAGCGAATCTCGGCTAATCGGTCCATCATCTCGGTGAGAGTCGGCAGCGCCAGTGACGCGCGCGTGGCGCGCGGATGCTCGAAGGGATTGTACAGCCCCGGCATCTCCGAGAACTCGATCGGCCCATCGAGATTCTGAGTGAGCCAGAGCTCCTCGAAGTGAGCGATGTGCCCGACGTCCCAGATGATCGGACTCATCAACGGGTCGTGCTGTTGATGCAGATCTTCGTCGGACAAGCTGGAGATGAGCAGCAGGGTTCGGTCGCGAGCCTCGGTGAGGAGACTCGCGATCTCCTGCCTGGTGGCTGCAGCAGAATAGACTGCCGGTGATGTGAGTCGGGACGCTGTCATGGAAGGAGACGCAAATTACCTATCTGTCCAATGATAGTGCGGTCCCTTAAACTTGCCAGCCGCGGCCGCGTTCCTACGTTATACACGCTCACCAGCGGATTCACCGATCTCCAATCCCAACAGGCGTTTACGGAGTTGCGATGGGGCGAGTAACGAAATGGCCAGGAGTTGCACTGGCTGGATTGGCAGGTCCGGACCGAAGAGTACGTAGCGCGGTGATGCCTCGGCTGTATACTCGAATCATGACCGATGACGAGATCCACGCCGTTTGGCTTCATGTTCAGAGCGCGCCGTCGAAGAAAACGAAAGGATCCTGAAACCGAGAATGGCCGAAGAAAGAATTGCGCTGGTTACAGGCGGCAATCGCGGGATTGGGCTCGAGGCCTGCCGCCAACTGGCTCAGCGCGGCCTGACGGTTGTACTTGGTTCGCGCGATGTGGCCAAAGGAGTCGCGGCTTCGCGTGAGCTGATCGCGTCGGGGGGCAGTGTAGCGGCGCGGCAACTGGATGTCGCCAACGTGCAGAGCATCCGGGAATGCATGGCATGGGTGCGACGAGATCTTGGCAGACTCGACGTTCTCGTCAACAATGCTGGCATAATGGTCGACGAGGGCGATGCCGACCCGATCGAAGAGCTGGAGATAGTCCGCGATACCATGCAGACCAACGTCTACGGGCCGCTCCTTCTCTCGCGACTTGCCATACCGATAATGAAGAGCCGCCGTTACGGCAGGATCGTGAACCTTTCGAGCGGCATGGGCTCGCTTACCGAAATGGGTGCTGGCTATATCGCCTACAGGATGTCAAAGGCCGGCATCAATGTTGTGACCAGAGTTCTGGCGGCCGAGTCGGAAGGAATGGGGATACTCGTTAACTCGGTCGACCCAGGGTGGGTAAAGACGGATATGGGTGGACGCGGAGCGACGCGCAACGTCGCGAAAGGAGCCGAGTCAGTCGTATGGCTCGCAACGCTGCCCGACAACGGTCCTACCGGCGGATTTTTCCACGATCGAAAAGCGGTCCCCTGGTAGAATTGCACTGGTCAATCTCCGGGAATAGGTTTTTCGGTCGATAGCAACATGGCCAATCCAGACACGGTTGCACTCAGCCCACCGGGCCGCCACGGCCCGTTGATCGGCTTCTTCGAGCGAGTCCCCATAATAGCAGGCAGCGCCGTTGCCACTGTTGGCGCACTCGTGCTCGCGGGCTGGGCTCTCAACGTTACTTTCGTGACGACGGCGCGGCCGGGCGGATATCCAATGCTGCCGCTGACGGCGCTCTGCTTCATCCTCGCGGGCGTGTCCCTGACGATGGCGGTGCGTCCTCATCGAAGCGCGACTACCGAAGCGATCCAACAGAGTCTTGCGGCGCTCGTCGCGACCATCGGAGTGCTCACGATCTACGAGTATCTGCGCGGCGGAGAGTCGGGGTTCGATCTGCTCCTGTTCGGGGACAGACTCAGCCAGGTTTCTGCCGATCCCGCGGGGCGCATCCCCGTCAACACTGCCGGAAGTTTCCTGCTCATCGGGCTGGCGCTGCTCTCGATTCCGCACGATCAGAGAAAGCACGATCTGCGCGCGCAGATGTTCGCGACGCCGGCAATCTTCATCAGTCTGATCGCCGTGCTCGGTTACGTCTTCGGCGTGAAAGGAACCTCGGAAATCTCGCAGTCGTCGGGGATGGCGCTGACGACGGCGGTCTGCCTGATGGTGGTCGGCATCGGGACATTGGTGGCGGTCCCCGATCGCGGTGTGGCGTCGCTGCTGATGGATGAAGGCGCAGCGGGAGTTCTCACGCGTCGCCTGCTGCCGGCCGCGCTGCTTGCTCCGATCATACTCGGCGTCATCCGAATGCTCGGCGAGTCCGCGGGTATTTACGAATCAGAGTTCGGTGTGTCGCTCTTCGCCGTTGCCGCGATTCTCACTTTCGTCGGGCTGGTGCTGTGGTCGGCGCGGGTGCTGCGCGATACCGACAAGGAGAGAGTGGACCTGCTGGCGCTCGAGCAGGAGGCGCGCGCGAACGCCGAGATGTTGCGTGCCGAAGCGGAAGCGGCACGCGCCGAGGCCGAGAGCGCCAACAACAGCAAGACCGATTTCCTGGCGGTGATGTCCCACGAGCTGCGGACGCCACTCACGGCCATCATGGGGTACGAGGAGCTCCTATCGGATGGAATAACTGGTCCGGTGACGGAGCTGCAAAGGCAACAGCTGGGGAGGATCAACGCCAGCGCGCGTCACCTGCTCGGACTGATCGACGAGATTCTCACTTTCGCCCGCGTCGACATCGGCCGCGAGCGGGTGAGGTATGAATCAATGTCGGTGAATCACACACTCGGCGATGCTGCGGCACTGGTCGAGCCGATGGCAGCGGCGAAGGACATCAACTTCATCGTCGAGCTGCTCGACGAAGATCAGGCGATCCAGACCGATGGAACGAAGCTGCGTCAGATGTTGGTGAACCTGCTCTCCAATGGCATCAAGTTCACCGACAAGGGCGAGGTGCGAGTGAGCTGCTCGGTGTCGAACTCTGTTCTGGAGGTACGGATCGCCGACACCGGCGTCGGCATCGCCGCCGACAATATCGAGGATGTATTCGAGCCCTTCTGGCAGGCGGAGCAAACCGCGACAAGGAGGACCGGAGGGACCGGGCTGGGTCTGAGCGTGACGCGCAAGCTGGCGCGACTCCTGGGCGGAGATGTCACCGTCGCGAGCAGGGTCGGCTCGGGAAGCACGTTTCTTCTCAGCTTGCCGATGAAGGCGCCGGCTGGCGAGACGGTGCGTCGCCGCGACACCCCGACAACTCCGACCAGCGCGATCGCCGTTCGCATCTAGATCGCTCAGCTGTCAGCGGGCGCCAACCTTGGCGTCCGGCTCGGATGTCACTGTTGCGCCCGCTTCCTCGAGCGGCGCCACGAAGTTGAACAGCCGGAGCCGAAGATTGCCGCGCGGCCCGAGTGTCGGATCATGCTCGTAGTAAGTGACGGAACAGTTTGCGATCTCCGCTTCCTTGTCTATGGCGAGCAGCTCCGTCTCGGTGAGGTGCTCGAGGATGTAGCGCATGCAGAGGACCACGACGGCGTGACAGACGATGAGCACGCGCTGGCCGCAGTACTCGCGGGAGATCATCTCAGTTACGCTGCGCAGCCGCAGGATCACATCGCACCAGCTTTCTCCTCCCGGCGGGCGATGATAGAACTTTCCGAGGAGGCGGCGGAATTCAGCCTGGTCCGGGAACTGCTCGCTGACGCCGACCGCGGTGAGTCGATCCAGGATTCCGAACTCCTTCTCACGCAGCCGCTCGTCGACGATGAGCGAGTAGGAGTCCTCCTGCATGCGGGCGGTTTTGACGATGAGTCCGGCGGTATGGCGCGAGCGCAGGTAGGGCGAAGTGAGGACGATGTTCGGCCGCTTGTCCGGTGGAAGCGCTCCGAACCAGTTTCCCACCGCGATGGCCTGGCGCTGGCCGAGCTGGGAGAGCGGGACATCGACGTCGCGGACGTCGATGTCGATCATCGATTCGCCGGCCTCGATCGCCGCTTCGCGCGCAACGTTGCCCGCCGATTCACCGTGTCGAACGATGTAGAGCAGGTCCGGCCAGATCTGATCTTCTTTCACGGGCGCCAGTAGCTCAAAGAGCGTACCATTTTACGATGCGATCAAGTCCCGACCAGCACGATCCCGATTGGCCGCGGTACCCGGAAACGATTCTTCGGTTTGCGATTGACCCCGCCCTGGAAATCGATCTTCGCGAGATTCCGCCCGAAGATGCGCTTTCGCGTTTGAGAGCAGCGGGATTGGGCGATCCGTTTGCCGTAATCACAGCATTCGATCCACGCGGTCGGAATCTATCGCCAGCGCAAAACGAAGAGCGGAAGCTCGATCTCGATCGAAGACTGAAGACGTCCGGCTACCGTTTCGTCGATGTCGATGCTTGTTCACCCGATCGCTCGCACTGTGAAAGCAGCGTCGCCGTGATCATGGAACGGAAGAAGGCGATCGATCTCGCCCACGCGCTGGAGCAGGTCGCGATTTTCTGGTTCGACGGCAAACGGTTCTGGATTCTTGCCGCGATTGTCGAAGCGGATCCGGTAATGCTGCCCCGAAATTCCTGATCCGAATGGCATATTCTGAGAAAAAAGCCGCCCGAAACCGCCGGCCGTAACGCCGACAGCTCCGGGCAGGTTGTCTTTCAGTTGGAGCTCTTACGCTAGTGGCTTGTACCGGTAACCGTAGACGCCGCCCTTCGTCGAGCTGACCTTGAACGTTCCCGTCGACTTGGCGGCAACTGGTCCAACCGTGGCCGTCTGGGTATCGACGACCGTTCCACTCTTGTCGAGGAGGTCGATGCTCAGATTGTAGGTCTTCGAGCTGGTCGTACGGTTCTCGATCGTGCCCGCTATCGTCGTTCCGTCGCTACGTCGGGTGAATTCGGTCACCGTGAACTTCACCGGCGCGTTTTCCGACTTGTTGTTGAAGTAGACGAGTGAATCAGTGTAGATCTTCTGCAGCTTCTTGTCCTTCGTTCCCTTGTACATGCCCTGATACGCAAAGGCGTACAGCAGGGGGTTGTCGGGATTGTTCGGATCCATCGCGACGAGCTTGTCGATCAGCGGGAAAGCCTTCGAGTATTCGTTGTTCTGGATGTATGTAGCCGCGAGGTTGTTGACGGCGTCGCGTGAATACGGATTCTGTGCCAGTGCGGCATCGAAGAGCTTGCTGGCGTCCGCTTGACGCCCATTTCGGGTCGCGACGACGCCGGCGTGCACCAGAGTCAGCTCGCCGTACTTCGACGGATTCGCCAGAATCGGCGCGTAAATCGTCGGGACCAAGGCGCTGTCACCCGCTGCCATGTACATCCGGGATTCCTGATCGATAGCATCGGCGACGAGCAGGTCATTGCTGGCGACAGCGATGTAATCCTGCCACGGCTTGACGGCCTCCTTTGCGGCAGCGCGCTTCGCCGCGCCGCTCGCGGCATCAGCTCTCTCTGATGCTGCCGACGCCATCTCATACATGGTCTTCGAGCGAACATCGGCGTAAGAGGTGTCGGTCCCGGCGGCGGCGATCGTCTGCTTCCAGTAATCATTGGCTGCCGCGTAGTTCTTGCGGCCTTTCGCGACAGAGCCGAGCACAGAGTAGGCGTATGGCGCCTTGCGATCGAGGATCAGCGATCTCTTGGCGAGCACCTCCGCCGAGTCGAGCTGTCCGGCGTTCAGCGCGTTGATGGCGCCGTTGAGTGTGTTGAGCCATGGCTTCTGCTCGCGCCACTGCGCGATGACATTGGCGCACTCCGGCATCGCCTTTTCGACAATCGAAAATGACGAGTCGGCGGCGACGAAGAGGTCGATGGTCCCGGTCGGGTTGGCGGTGAGTCCGAGGGTGCTGCGCGGAACGACGACCTGAGCGTTCGGCTGCATCAGGTAGATGATGTACGCCTCACCACGCAGATAACTCCGCGCGGTGGGGTTGTCGCTGCCGTTGTCGACGAGCTTCAAAACATCCTGCAAATCACGCGTCGGATTTCCTTTTTCCGAGGCGGAGATGGCGCGCGTCATCGAGAACTGCGCCCTGGCGATGTCGCCCTTGGTGTTGGCGGTGGGATCGCACGCCGGCGCGTTCTGCGCCGCAAGTGGCGCCGCGACTACAGCGATCGACAACGCGGCCGCAATTCTATTCACGAGTGCTTTCATGAGGGACGGGGAAAAGGGACGAGGGACGAGGACGACGACCGGGGACGGGAGGGAACGCAGTAAAATCTACGTACACATAATATACCGACCAGCATTCTTCGTTCCTGACAGGCTGGTCAGATGCTCGCTGCCGCGTCCTTTACCAACTGGACGGCGCGCCGGACCTGCGCCTCGTTCGTATGGATGTTACCAATCGCCATTCGCAGGGCATACTCCCCCCGCACGCGAGTGTGCGAAATGAAGACCTCTCGGCCGGCGAGGACCTTCTGCAACACTGCTGCATTGTGCTCGTCCAGCTCTCGACCACTGAAATCCCCGAATCGATGCCGGAAAACTATCGTCGAAAAATTGACGTCGGCCATTCGCTCCAGCGTCGGGTCCGCGTCGATCTCGTCGGCGATTTGGTGGGCAATGCGAATTTGCTCACGCACGAGTGACTTCAGTCCCTCGACTCCGAAATTGCGAATGACGAACCATAGCTTGAGCGCGCGGAAACGGCGGCCGAGCGCGATGCCGTAGTCCATCAAGTTGACTACCGCATCCCCCTCACTCACCAC
>WNGO01002462.1_pt1 | contig 11789 bp, 10 predicted proteins | sample 5400511 | NCBI WGS metagenome assembly WNGO01 (sample SAMN13153380, study PRJNA577476) | soil metagenome | isolation source: 20 cm soil or saprolite under Garry oak tree replicate 2 | place: USA:California | collected 2016-06-15
CTCCCAGCGGCGGCGCCGCCGTCTCTCTATCGAGCGACAACACAACGGCCGCGACGGTCCCGGCCAGTGTGACTGTCACTGCGGGAGCCAGCAGCGCGACATTCACGGTGAGCACCAGCGCTGTTACCGCGTCCACTCCGGTCACCATCTCCGCGTCTTACGCCGGTGTGACCAAAACGGCCTCACTCACCGTGCTGCCTCAAGCCCCTCCAACTCTCTCTTCGCTGACGCTGAATCCCACGAGTGTGACTGGCGGCGTGCAATCCTCCACTGGCACGGTGACGCTGAGCGGACCAGCACTCACTGGCGGTGCGGTCGTCTCCCTCTCCAGCAGCAGCACGTCCACGGCAACGGTCCCGGCCAGCGTGACTGTCGCTGCGGGAGCCAGCAGCGCGACATTCACGGTGAGCACCAGCACTGTTACCGCGTCCACTCCGGTCACCATCTCCGCATCGTATGCTGGCGTGACCAAAACGGCCTCACTCACCGTCGTGTCTCAAGCCCTGCCGACTCTCTCCTCGCTGACGCTGAATCCCACGAGTGTGACTGGCGGGTCTGCCTCAACCGGCACGGTGACGCTGAACGGGCCAGCACTCACTGGCGGCGCGCAGGTACTGCTTTCTAGCAACAACGGGGCGGCTAGCGTGCCGGCCAGCGTGACTATCGCTGCGGGAGCCAGCAGCGCGACGTTCACGGTGAGCACCAGCGCTGTTACCGCGTCCACTCCAGTCACGATCTCCGCGTCCTACGCTGGGGTGAGCAAAACAGCCTCACTCACCGTGCTGCCTCAAGCCCTTCCAACTCTCTCTTCGCTAACGTTGAATCCCACGAGTGTGACCGGCGGATCTCCTTCAACCGGCACGGTGACGCTGAGCGGGCCAGCTCCCACTGGCGGCGCGACAGTCTCCCTCTCCAGCAGCAGCACACCCACGGCGACGGTCCCGGCGAGCGTGACTGTCGCTGCGGGAGCCAGCAGCGCGACGTTCACGGTGAGCACCAGCGCCGTCACCACGTCCACTCCAGTCACCATCTCCGCGTCCTACACCGGCACGACCAAAACGGCCTCACTCACCGTAGCGCCTCCAGGCACTCCTGCTGGAACTTACACGCTCACGATCACGGGAACGTCGGGCACCCAGAGCCACTCCACAACGGTCCTAGTTACGGTGAATTAAAAAGAACTTCAAGCACCTAACCCATTTCTGAAATTCGGCCAGAAAAAGCCATGTGTCTTCGACTGCCAGCTTCGACTGGCCATATGGCCAATTACGCTCAGAGCAAGTTCCATTGCCACCCCCCAGTCCTAAATGGATCCTAAGAGAAAGGGAAACTATCCCCGTGCAACTGCCAAGGACGAATGAGCGATGGGCAAGTCGAATACTGAGTTCAACTGGAGAGTCGCGCGCCGTTTTGCGCTCGCGGCATGCCTGGCAGGCGGTTGTTTGGCTGCGGGCTCGCTAGCACGGGCACAGGCTGCATCTGCAACGCAGGGATCGGGGTCGAATTCTCGATTGTTGAGTGCGAAGGAAGGGCGGGCGATCGTGGATGCAGCGCGGGATGAGGACCAGCCGGTGCCCGGCGCTCAAGACTGTTCTCACCTTGTTCATCAGATGTATCTCAGTGCGGGTTTTGAGTACCCGTATGCGAGCTCGTTCGAACTCTACGCGGGGAACGAGAAATTTGAGCGAGTTAGATACGCGCAGCCGGGAGATTTGATTGTGTGGCCGGGACATGCCGGCATTGTCGTGGATCCGCTACAGCATAGTTTTTACAGCTTGGTGAGTACCGGCCTAGAGGCGCAGGATTACAAAGGTTCTTACTGGAGGTCCCGCGGAAGACCGCGCTTCTATCGGTACAAAGTGGAAAACGCGGAGATGCTGACAGCAGTTAAGGCCCCGGCGTCCGCTAGAGCTGCAAAGTCCAAGCGGCCGCGCGAAACTGCCCCGGCGATCGAAGAGCGATCCCCTGTGGCTGCCTCCGCTTCCAACCGGCCACCGAAGGCGGCTTCGGAACGGACAAGAGTTGTGTATGGTCTGCCGGCTCTGCCTGCGCCAGCCGTCGCGCCCACTACGTTTGAGGTTCCGCAGAGCATAATCATCGCGACGGGAAACAAGCTGCCAACGAGCAGCCAAGTTGTTGAAGGCATCTCTGAATTGAGCAACGCCTCGGGAAATATCTTGCGCGCGGATGACCCCTCAAAACTGGCGCTGCCGGTGGTCATCTTCGAGCGGCTCGACGTGGAGCGCTTGGAAATCAAACGGGACCACGGATGGGCGCATCTGCAGATTGATTCTCGAGCGACCATAGCGGGTGGAGAAACGGACTATAAACGGCGACGCGAGAAAGTTCGCTGGGAGTTGCGCCGCACAAAATCGGGCTGGGAAGCGATCACACCCGCGGATCGAACATATGTGCCAAACGATGTGGCCGTGCGCAATCTGGCGGCGCAGCTCGCGCGGCTGACCGAAAGGGACAGCGCCGCGGCAGATCAGGAGACAGTTCTGCGGCAGGAGTCACAGCTCGCCAATCTGCTAACGGCGCTGCTAAAAAGCAAGTAGGCCACTTGTCGGGCAGTCGAAGGCTCTGCAAACACAGTCAGCTTGCTAGCGGAGGAGAGGAACCGGAAAAGTCCGCCAAGCGTGGCCGTCCTGAACTTGGTTACTGGAACTAATGCTTCTGCCCTGGGATGGGAGTTGTGTTCGGTGATTCCTGAGGCAGAGCAAAGGCAACGTAGATGCCGCCCGAGTGCGACTTGGGATCTTTGCCGCCGCCCGCGGCGATAACGACGAATTGGCGGCCGTTCACTTCGTAGGTGGCGGGAGTGGCGTTGCCGGAGAAGGGGAGAGTGGTTTCCCAAAGCAGCTCACCCGTGGATTTATCGAAGGCGCGAAATTTTTTGTCGAAGTTGGTTGCCCCGATGAAAAGGAGCCCGCCTGCGGTAACGATCGGGCCGCCGTAATTTTCCGTACCCGTGTTTTTTTGCCCCTTCGACGCGAGTTCCGGGTATTCACCAAGCGGAATTTTCCAGAGATACTCACCGGTGTTCAGATTGATAGCGTTCAGAGTGCCCCACGGGGGAGCAACGCCGGGATATCCTTCCGGGTCGATAAATTTGTGGTAGCCGGTGAAGCGATAAGGCATGGACGCAGGAGGCGGTGCGGCACTTGCGAGCTCTTTGCTCTCACCGCTCAACAAAAAGTTGATCACCGCGTAGCTTTGATCCTCGGTCAGATTCGGAAAGCCGGGCATTCGTCCTTTTCCGTTCTTGATGGCCGTGGCAATCTGCACGGGAGTCAGCCGCCCGCCCACTCCGATCAGGGAAGGCATGGCGGGAGGCGAGCCCGTCATGTTTTCACCGTGGCAGATGCTGCACTGGCTCATGTACATGGCGCGCGGGCTATTTTCGCCGGTGTTCGGGGCGAGAGCGCCGGTCCATGCCATCTCATTCGAATTGATGTAAATGATTCCGGTCTCTGCATCCACCGCGGGGCCGCCCCACTCCCCGCCACCGTCGAAGCCCGGAAAAATCACCGTATCTTTTCCCACGCCGAACGGAATGAACTGCCCTTCACTGCGGAATTGATTGAATTTTTCCAGCGCCCACTGATGCGCTTCCGGCGTGCGCATGGTCAGAAGATCCTCGGTGAGAAGCTGGCGCGCAAAGGGCGCGGGGCGGGCGGGAAGCGGCTGTTCGGAAGCAGCAACTTCGCCGGGCACAGTGCTCGGAGGATACTTTCGGGACTCGACGGAAAAAAGAGGCTTTCCATTGGAGCGGTCGAAGAGATAGACGAAACCTTGTTTTGTTGTTTGCGCTACCGCATCAATCTGTTTTCCATCGCGCATCACGGTGAGGAGCGCGGGCGGTGAAGGGAAGTCCCGGTCCCAGAGATCGTGGCGAACTCCCTGAAAATGCCAGATTCTCCTGCCCGTCCGTGCGTTCAAGGCAATCAGACAATTAGCGAAGAGATCGTCGCCGATGCGATCGGCGCCGTAGAAATCAAACGCGGCGGAGCCTGTCGGGACATAGACAATGCCGCGCCGGGAATCGAGCGCCATTCCGGCCCAATTGTTCGCGGCCCCGCTGGTCTTCCACGCATCCTTCGGCCAAGTGTCATAGCCAAATTCACCGGGATGCGGGATGGTGTGGAATGACCAGCGCAGGCTGCCGGTTCGAACGTCGTAGGCGCGAATGTCGCCGGGAGGCGCAGGGAGAGTCTCGGGGTTGCGTCCGCCGAATATTATGAGGTCCTTGTAAACGATGCCCGGGCTGGTCAGATCTACAGACTGAGAGCTGGCAGGTTCGCGGCCCAGGTTTTCGCGGAGATCGATTCGGCCGCCGTTTCCAAAAGATGAAATCGGTTTGCCGGTGGCGGCATCCAGGGCGTAGACGAAGTTCATCACGCCGACCAGAATGCGCTTGTCTTTGCGATGAGCCCAGTAGGCGAGCCCGCGATCCGGTTGCGTTCCACGAATTCCAGAGTCGAACTTCCACAAGAGCTTGCCTGTCGCGGCATCCAAGGCGAAAACTTTTTGCGTTGGAGTGATTCCGTAGAGCACGCCCTCGACGATGATAGGGCTCGTCTGAAGACCGCCTTCCTCCTGCGTATCAAAACTCCATAGAACGGCGAGGCGCTTTACGTTGCTGCGATTGATTTGCGCTAGCTTGGAATAATGATTGTTCTCCGGCGCGCCGCCGTAGGCCGGCCAGTCTTGATGTTCCTGGCCAGGTTCATTGCCTTGTGCCGGCGTGTTTGCCGCGCGGGCGATCAACCCGGCCGTGGTGACGATCAAAGACGGAACCAGAACTGATGCGCAAAGCGCGAGTGTTTTCAAAGTGTTCTTCTTTTTCATGGCTACACGAGGAGAGAGGATAGCACTCCTACAATACAAGGCGAGACGCAGATAAAGAGTGGGGTCGTTGCATTTACTCTTCTATTTCGAAATGCAGCGCGCAGCGAGGAAGACATTTGCCGTCTCAGGTGGTGCAGCTCCCGGGCGATCCTTTTCTCCCTTCGTTTCATCGGGAGTAATTCTATGCACCCCGCAGAAACCGCAGGGCTCACCGTGGTCTTGCGGACGCGGGGAGTTGGCGCAGCCCCATTACGCGCATGAGGGTCTCCTGGACGTGGAGCAGTTCGCGCTGACGTTCGTGTTCTTCTATGGTGCGGTCGGTGAGAGCTTCTTTCAACAGAATCAAGTTGCGACGGAATTCGAGCTGAGCGAGAACCAGGCGGCTTAGCGTTTTCAGGGCCTCCCTTTGCTCGGGCGCCAATTCGCGCGGCGACTGGTCGACGACGCAGAGCGTGCCCAGGGCGTAACCGTCTTCGTTGATCAGAGGAGCGCCGGCGTAGAAGCGGATGTGCGGGTCGGAAATGACAAGTGGATTGTCGCGAAAGCGCTCATCCAGGAGCGCATCGGGGACGACGAAGACATCGGATTGCAAAATCGCGGTGGAGCAAAAGGCGATCTCGCGTGATGTCTCTGAAGCATCCATGCCCACGCGCGACTTGAACCATTGGCGGTCTTCGTCGATAAGAGAAATCAGCGCGATGGGTGTCTTGCAAACAAACGAGGCCAGCAGGGTGAGGTCGTCGAAGGATTGTTCCGGGTCCGTATCGAGGATGGCGTACTTCTCCAAGGCGGCGATTCTGCCCTCTTCGTTGACGGGCTTGGCGATGACCATGAGCCACCTCCTGCACGATCCCTTGGCCCGGGTTGGATCCTGGCCGGGGAGGAATCATACTCCAAATCGGAGAATATGGCGCGCCAAGCGAGTCTATGCCGAAGTGGCCGGTGCAAAGGCCGCTGGTTGCTGCAACTCTCTGGAGGTGAGCTGCTTGAATGGCAGTAATCTCGATTGCAATATTGCTCGACTTCCGGCACGCATTCGCTAGAATTCAGCCGTTTGATTTCAGGACGAGTTCCGGTCTTTTAATGGAGATTGATATGAAAATTGCTACGCGTGCGCGATCTATCGGAATTGCAACCGCTCTATTCGCAACTGCACTTGCGGCAGGACCAAGAGCAACCGCGCAAGAGAAAAACACACCCACACCGGCGAACCTGGAGGCACGCACCTGGTTCCAGGATGCCAAGTTTGGGATGTTCATTCACTGGGGTGTGTACAGCGTGCTGGGCGATGGGGAATGGATCATGGAGACGCGGCCGATCAATAGAACGGATTACGCGAAGGTGCCGGCATTTTTCAATCCGATAAAGTTTGATCCCGCGGCGTGGGTGGCACTGGCGAAGGCCGCTGGCATGAAATACATCACCATCACCTCGAAGCATCATGACGGATTTGCGATGTTCGATTCGCGCCTGACGGATTGGAACGTTGTGGCGCGGACGCCGTACGGCAAAGACGTGATTGGGATGCTCGCCGCGGAATGCCACAAGCAGGGCATCAAGCTGTTCTTGTACCACTCACAACTGGATTGGCATTCACCGGACTATTTTCCGCGCGGGCGCACGGGACATCACACGAGCCGTCCGGATTCAGGGAATTGGGATGCCTACCTGAATTTCATGGACGGGCAGTTGCGGGAATTGTTGACGAACTACGGAGAGATCGGGGGCATCTGGTTCGACGGAATGTGGGACAAGCCGGACGCGGATTGGCATCTTGCCCGAACGTACGCGCTGATTCATCAATTGCAGCCGCAGGCCATGGTCGGCAGCAATCATCATAAGAATCCTTTTCCCGGGGAGGACTTCCAGATGTTTGAGAAGGATTTGCCGGGCCAGCACACCACCGGTTTCAACCCCGAACAATCGGTCAGTGCGCTGCCACTGGAAACCGCGGAAACCATGAATAACTCCTGGGGATTCAATCTGACGGACGAACATTACAAGAGCCCGGCGGATTTGATTCGATACCTTGTGCGCGCGGCGGGATCGAACGCAAATTTTCTTTTGAATGTGGGGCCGATGCCGAGCGGCGAAATCCAGCCCGAATTCGTACAGCGCTTGACGGAAGTGGGGCGATGGATGAAGCAGTATGGAGATTCGGTTTATGGAACGCGGGGAGGGCCCGTGACGGCGGGGCCGTGGGGGGTGACGACGCAACGGGGCTCGATGGTTTACGTTCACGTCCTGGATTGGAATGGTCCGGTGCTGGCGCTGCCGGCGATGCCGCGGCCGGTTCGTTCGGCAAGGCTGCTGCGCGATGGAAGTAGTATCGAGTACAGCGGCGTCAAGGAAGGTCTGGTGCTGAAACTTCTGGAGCCGCAACCGGAAGAAGTGGATCGTGTGATTGTGCTCGAACTGGAAGCGGCGAAATAAAAAGCGTGGCGAGGCCGAGAGCGTCTCAATTCAGGGATTAAGGATGGATTCATCGAGCTTGAGGATGAGCACCTGGCCGTTGGAATGAAAGGTCCCGCCAGTGGCGGTCTTAGCTTCTTTCATGGGATTGTCGGGAAGGAAGTGAGAGATCTCGGTGACCAGGCCCGTGGAGGCGAGAGTTTTTTCGACGTAGTCGCGCTCAAGATCGATATCGGGATCGATCTTGTGGGTAATGCCGTTGTTGCGCTGGTCGCGTTCGAATCCGACGTCGTGGGTGGCGGCGCCGACCCACAGGGTTTCGCCGTTGACCTGGAACGGCGCTTTCCAGATGCGCAGGTGATTGCGCGATCGGACGACGCTGATGGGCTCAGCGTGCGCCCAGCCGTAATCTTGCGGGCGGCCAAAGAGGTAAAGCGGACTCATGGGCATAGTTAGGTAGGATTCTTTCGAAAGACTGCCAATGATGCCGTGGAGAACGGTGTCCCTGACGTCAGCATCGACTTTCACCCAGCCAGCGTTGGTGAAGACGCGCTGCATAGCGGCTTCCGAACCGAGGATGAGAAAGTTGACCATGTCGCCGGTATTACCCTCTTTGTCGCTGATGCGCCTGGCGATTTTCGAGAACAGATTATTATCGACGCTGGGAAGTGAGCTGACTTGCCTGGCAACCACGCGCGCGGTGCCAGCTTCGGGCGAGTAAACTTCAATGCGCACGGCATAGTTGCCGTCACCAGGGTCGTCCGCGGTCTGATTGATGCCGACGGAAAGGCGGCCCGAGACAGGGGCAATGGCATCGCGGCGTGCGCCGATGACAAACGGCTGAGCGGTCTCTTTATCGCCGATGCGGCCGATGAGCGCGCCGCGCCCCGCCTCATTAAGTGGCAGAACGCGGAGAAGGTCTTTGAAGCCGCGCGGAAGGCCGTCCGGGCCGTTGTCGTCCTTCGCGTCGGCGTAACGGAGCGTGCCGGTGGCGGTGATAAGCAGTCGTTCGCCAGCTTGAATGTCGATGGTGGTATCGATCCAGGATTCTTCACCGGTCAATTGGACTTCCTGGGAGAGGCGTTTTTTCCCCGGGGGCGTTTGCGCGGAAGAGGAATTCTGCGGGTCCAGCTTGGGCAAGACTTTCTGCTGTGGCGGCGCCGTTTTCTCGCGGACGAGTTGCGCGCGAAGGGCATGCGGGAAAGCTGCTGCGACGAGGGAAACTCCGAGAACAAATTGCAATTTTGTGATGAGAGGTCGAATCATGGAAGCGGGCCATCCCGCGCAGATCCAGAGAGCATCTCTACTATTATAGATGCTCGGGGCAGGCGCAAGCGTTGTCTCGATCGAGTAATCGACTCGCATGGCGAAGAACAGAGGATAACGCGGAGACGCGGAGGGTTCGCAGAGAAGAAGCGGGATTCCTTGACGGAGTGCGTTGGGGGCTTGTAGATTGGCAAGATGCCGTAGCAAGAGGACATAGACCGCGCCCAGATATGCCCTTCCGTGCGGAGAGCCGCGACAGGTGGAGAAAGAAACGTCGACTGGCCCCGAGTGAGGACTGCAGCAAAAGGCATGAAAAAACTTCAACGACAGATGCTGTTGATTGGATTGTGCGCGGTGATGGCCCTGCCGGCGGCTGGGCACGCTCAGGCGCCCGCGCCAGTACCAGCGCAGGTGCAAACACAAACGCCCGCAGGGGCGCAGACGCCTGCGCCACGACCGCGCACGAGGAGTGCTCCGCAGGGCACCGTAAGTGTGGACGGCAGCGAGGCGATGTTTACAACGATTTGCGCGCTGCTGGCAGCGGGTTTCGAATCGAACTTCAGCTCCGACAATTGGACGGCGTTCCGGGCGCAGATGCGGGAGCGCTTGCGGCAGCAACAAGGTCCCGCGGTGGAAGCGCTGCGGGAGTTTTACCGGCAGCATGAGCTGCGGGATCCCGGGGCGACGCTCTCAAGGTATTTGTGGTTTGGCCTGGTGTCTGGGCGCGCGCCCGCGTTTCAGCCGGTTTTGAGGCGGGATGAGTTGCCACCGGACCTCATTGCGCTCGGGGGTTTCAGCGAGATCCTTTCGAACTATTATCAAGAACAGAAAATCGGGCAACTGTGGCGGCAAGTGCAGCCGATTTATAACCGCGAAGTCGAGCGGTTGCACGATCCGGTATCGCAGATTGTTTTCGTCGCGTCCGGATATCTGCGTGAAATCCTCGAGCCGTCCGGGCCGCGGACATTTGCAGTCGTTGTCGAGCCGCTGGTGGGTCGTATCACCAACGTAAGAAATTTTGGGGATCACTATGCGCTAGTGCTGAGCGGAGGAGAAGAGATTCCGGCGGACGTCGTCCGTCACGCGTTTCTGCACTTCCTCCTGGACCCGCTGCCGATGATGTATCCCCACGTGACGGCAGTAAAGCGTCCGTTATTTGAGAAGGCCGCTGCCGCGCCGCGTCTGGCGCCGGAGTTAAAGGACGACTATGCGTCGTACTTTGCGGAATGCACGGTGCGCGCGGTGGAACTGAAACTGAAGCGCATGTCCCCCGGCGAACGGGAGGCGGCTATGAGCCGGGACGATGAAGACGGGTACGTTCTGGTGAAACCGCTCTTCGTGGCGCTGCCCAAATTCGAAAACTCCGAACCGTCGATGAAGCTCTTTTTCCCGGATTTGGTGAGGGCCATTGATGTAGGAGGTGAAACGAAGCGGCTGGCGGCGGTGAAATTTGCGCCGTCCGAAACGACCAAGCTGGTGGACGAAACAGCGGGTGAAGAAGTGGCGCGCCGGAGAAGCGCGGCGCCGCCGACGGTGCCGAATGATCGAGAGGTCATTACGGCGCTGACGGAGGGGGAGCGGCGGATCGCGGAAAAAAATCCCCGCGCGGCGGAGACATCGTTTCAAAAAGTTCTGACGAAATATCCGGATCAAGCGCGGGCGTGGTACGGAATTGGATTGGTGGCGCTCCTGGATCACGATGCGGCAAGAGCCAAGCAGGTATTCGGGCGCCTGACCGCCGGTGAACATGCGGCGACTCAAGATCCCATGGTGCTGGCGTGGTCGCACGTCTACCTGGCCCGGATTTACGATGATGAAGGGAATTCCGAAGTAGCAAAGATGGAATATCAGTCCGTGCTGAGCGTGGAAGGCGGGCCGGAGCAGGCCAAGCAAGCGGCGCAAAAGGGGCTAGCGGTGTTTGCCGGAGATAAACCTATAGCGCGACCGTGAACAAAGGTCGATTCTTGCCCGGCGGAGTTGGCTGATGAGCTGAGGTGGCTCCCTTTACGAAGACCGGGTGAAGGAAGAAGGAACGAGGAGAAAAGGGATGAGAAAGACGTGGAATATCTGGTTGGGAGCGGTAACCATCGCGGGATTGCTAGTATGTGCGAGCGGAGTTGCAGCGGGGCAGGGTTCGCAGCAGGGCCAGGGAAGTAAGAGCCAGCCTCCGGCGCAGCCGAGCGACAAACCGAAGACCCCGGAGGTTACACCTCTGACGCTGGACGTACCGGCGCCAGTGAATGCCGAAGAAGAGGCTGCGTACAAGGCTTTTCAAGCCGTGAATCCGAATGATGCTGCGAAGAAGATTGAGACCGGTGAAGCATTTCTCCAGAAATATCCCGAGAGCCGGTACAGGCCGCCCGTGTATGGCGCCTTGACTTTCGCGTACGTGCAAGTTGGAAACATGCAAAAGATGCAGGAAGTTGGAGAAAAAGAGATTGCCTTGACTCCAAGTGACGTATCGACGCTAGCGTTAATGGGGCAGACGCTGCCTCGGAGCTGGAAGTCGAGTGCTCCCGATGCCATGGAAATGCTGGCCAAAGCGGAACAGTATTCCAAACAAGCCATCGAGATTGCGCCGACGCTCTCCAGGCCAGAGAACATGACCGAGGAAGCTTTTGCGTCAGCGAGGAATCAAGCGCTGGCAATGGCCCATAGCGGTTTGGGATTGGTCTACGTGCGGCGAGGGAAGCATGCAGAAGCGATTCCGGAGCTCGAGCAGGCCGTGAAGATTGATCCGAATCCGGACCCCGTGAATTACTATCTATTAGGTATAACAAACAAGATCACTTCACACTTCGATGATGCGGTGGCGGCCTTCAATAAATGCGCAGCCATGACGGGGCCCATGCAGGGGACCTGCAAGACTCAGGCCGAAGATGCAAAAAAGCTTGGCGCGACGCAACTGAGCGCGCCGAAGTGAGCCAGACCGCCGGCAAGGCGGAATTTATGCAAGAAGATATCCGGATCGCAGACGGAGCGTTTGAGGAGTGTTTGGGATACAAGTTTTCAACAAAAGAACTCCTCGAGAGGGCGCTGACGCACAGTTCAGCAGTCCCCGAATTGCGCGCAACAGGCGCCGAAGAGCCTGTCTCTGCCTTGCTTCCCCGGGACAATGAGCGGCTGGAGTTCCTCGGAGATGCCGTCCTCGAGCTGCTTGCGAGCGAATATCTCCTGGCGACTTTTCCGGAGTGGAGCGAAGGGCAGCTTTCCAAGAGCCGCGCGCGGATCGTAAATGCAGGCTCCCTGGAGGCGGCGGC
>WNGO01002463.1_pt1 | contig 11788 bp, 12 predicted proteins | sample 5400511 | NCBI WGS metagenome assembly WNGO01 (sample SAMN13153380, study PRJNA577476) | soil metagenome | isolation source: 20 cm soil or saprolite under Garry oak tree replicate 2 | place: USA:California | collected 2016-06-15
GCAAGTCTGCCGGCGGGCTGATGTTCGGCCGCGTCACTTACGAACTGATGGCGAACCACTGGCCGAGCGCGACCGGCGAGGTCGCGGACTTCATGAACGCGCTGCCGAAATATGTGTTCTCTCGCACGCTAACGAAATCCCATTGGAACAACACCCGGATGTTCAACGCCGATGTGCGTGATACGGTCGCGCGATTGAAGCGTGAAAGTGCCAAGGACATCTTGCTGTTCGGCAGCGCCGATCTCGCCGCAAGTCTGATACCGCATGGCCTGATCGACGAGTTCCGCATTGCCGTGAACCCGATCATCCTCGGCGGCGGCACGCCGCTGTTCAAGCAAGGCGAGCGCGTGAAACTGAAACTTCTCGACACGCGGGCGTTATCTACCGGCGCTGTCATCCTGCGCTACGCGCCTGCCACATAAGGAGATCGAATGTCGCTCACGCTGCATTTCCACCCCTTGGCGTCGTTTTGCTGGAAGGCGTTGATCGCCTTGTACGAGAACGATACGCCGTTCGCGCCGAACATGGTCGATCTCGGCAACGCGGCCGAACGCGCCGCGCTGCTGAAGCTGTGGCCGATCGGCAAGTTTCCGGTGCTGCGCGACGACACGCGCAACCGGACCATTCCGGAGTCGAGCATCATCATCGAATATCTTGACCGGCATTATCCCGGCCGCACCCAGTTCATTCCGGCGGATCCCGATCTCGCGTGGCAGACACGGCTGCGCGACCGGTTCTACGATCTCTACCTGCATTTGCCGATGCAGAAGATCATGGTTGACAGGCTTCGCCCGGAGGGAAAAAGGGATCCGCATGGCGTGGAGGAAGCGAGAGCACAGCTGCGGACGTCCTATCGAATGATCGAGGCGCAGATGTCGGCTGGCACCTGGGCGATGGGGGAGGCGTTCGGCCTCGCCGATTGCGCCGCGATGCCTCCTTTGTTCTACGGCAACATGGTCGAGCCGTTCGGCGACGCGCACAAAAACGTAACAGCTTATTTCGAGCGGCTGAAGGCGCGTCCGTCGATCGCGCGCGTGCTGAAGGAAGCCGAGCCGTATTTCAATATGGTTCCGAAATGAGGAGGCCGAAATGCCCTCAAGCAAAGCGGAAATGATCCGCGCCATCTTTGCCGCCTACATGTCGAACGATCGCAGGGTCGTCGAGGATGCACTCACCGACGATTTCCACTTCACGAGCCCATATGATGACGAGATCGACAAGGCGACCTATTTCGAGCGGTGCTGGCGCAACAGCGACTGGATCGAACGCCACGAACTCGAAAAGATCTTCGTCGACGGCAATGAGGCGTTTGTGACCTATAGGTGCGTAGCCAAAGGCGGCAAGAATTTCCGGAACACGGAGTTTTTCACCTTCGACGGTGACAGGGTCAAACGCATCGATGTCTATTTCGGCGCGACGTACGAAAATGGCGCGTTCGTCAAGCAGCCGTCGTAAAACTATGGACAGATCGCAAAAGGCATTTTGGGCAAACCGATCGCCCAATGCGGGGTGCCCGAGGCGATGCGATCCCGTCCGCAATTACTTCCGAAATAATTTCGTCCGGCATGTCGGTGCCGCAAAACACGGTTCGTCATATCCATGGAGCCGGGGCTCGGCGATCGCCCAAAACCCGGTCGCTGGAATTTGAACCCAACGGAGCGAGACGATGCGATTCATGGTGATTGTGAAGGCCGACAACAACAGCGAAGCCGGCGTGATGCCGAGCACGGAATTGCTGACGGCAATGGGCAAGTTCAATGAAGAGATGGTGAAGGCCGGTGTCATGGTGGCAGGCGAAGGTCTGCATCCGAGTTCGAACGGCGCCCGCATCAAATATTCCGGCAAGGATCGCACCGTCACCACGGGTCCTTTTGCGGCCACCCGCGAACTCGTCGCCGGCTTCTGGCTGATCCAGGTGAAGTCGCGGGACGAGGCGATCGAATGGATGAAGCGCGCGCCGTTCGACGGCGGCTCCGAGATCGAAATCCGGCAGGTCTTCGATGCAGAGGATTTCGGCGAGGCGCTGACGCCCGAATTGCGCGAGCAGGAACAACGCCTCCGCGCGCAGGTGGCGAAGAAATAGCAGTTCATCCATTGTCATTCCGGGATGCGCAGAAGGCGCAGACCCGGAATCCAGAGATTAGTAGCGCGAGATTCCGGGTTCGCGTTTGGCGCGCCCCGGAATGACAGCCAGGTCATTCACACAAGCAGGACACACGACCATGCGATTCATGATGCTGATGATTCCCCTGGGCTATGAGACCGCGCCGCCGGACGTCAAACTCGATCCCGAGCGTGTGGCCGCGATGATGAAATACAATGTGGCGCTGAAAGACGCCGGCGTGCTGATCACCCTCGACGGCCTGCACCCGCCGTCGATGGGGGCACGGGTTTCGTTCGCGAGCGGCAAGCCCCTGGTAACCGACGGTCCATTCGCCGAGGCCAAGGAAGTGCTCGGCGGTTACTGGATGATCGATGTGAAATCACGGGAGGAGGCGGTCGCCTGGGCGAAGCGCTGCCCGGCCTCCAGCAACGAGGTCATCGAAATTCGTCAGGTACAGGAAATGTCGGATTTCCCTGCCGACGTCCAGGAGGCGGCGGCTGGATTTACCGAATTGCAGGGCAAGTCCGCACGTTAACGGACGTTAACGTTTGTGCCGGCGTCTCGTCGCATGACTCGGGGCCGGGGGGTCGCTGGAACTGGCGCTAGTGACCTTTGCGGCCGGCTCATGTAAAAGCCTTTCACATGAGCTGGCGCAAGGAACAACGCCGCGCCGAGCGCGGCTATCATCACGGCAATCTGAAAGAGGCGCTGCTGCAGGCCGCACTCGGGCTGATCGCGGAGAAGGGCCCGGCGGGGTTCACCTTCGCCGACGCCGCGCGTTCGGCCGGCGTCAGCCCCGCGGCGCCGTACCGGCATTTTCGCGATCGCGACGAGCTGCTTTCGAGCATCGCGCAGCGCGGCTTCGAGCAGTTCGAGGAAGCGCTGACCCAGGCTTGGGACGATGGCCGTCCGGACACCGTCACCGCGTTCGAGCGGGTCGGCAAAGCCTATCTCGCGTTCGCCCGCGCGGAGCCGGCGTTCTATTCGGCGATGTTCGAATCAGGGCTTCCCGTCGACCTTAATCCTGCATTGTTAGCCGCAAGCGAGCGCGCTTTCGGTATCATCCGGGCCGCCGCCGAGCGTTTAGCCGCGTTGGCGCCACCCGGCATGCCGCGCCCGCCGGCATTGATGATGGCACTGCATATCTGGTCGATGTCGCACGGCGTGGCGTCGCTGTTCGCTCGTGGCGATGCGGCACGCCGCAAGCTGCCGATGTCGGCGGAAGACCTTCTGGAAGCGGAGGTGTTGATCTATCTGCGCGGTCTCGGCTTCCCGACCGACCGTCGGCCGCCCGCCCAAAAAGACCAGGCGGATCAGAAGCCGCCCGGGCCGCCGCCGGTGCCGCCATCAGGTCCTTGGGGCACCCCAAAATAAATTCGAGCGCGCCGCCGGCGCCCGGCTTGACAAAAATCCGGGATGGTTTACGTATGTAAATGTTATTTACATTCACAACGGCGTGATGCCGTCATGGAGAGGGAAATGGCCTACACCGCAGATGTCAATCGATGGCGCGGCCCCGCCGAAGAGAACTACCGACCGCATATGCTTGAGTCGCCGTGGCACCCCGGCTGGATCGCCGTCACCGTGCTGGGTTTCATCATCTGGTGGCCGATCGGCCTCGCCCTTCTCTTTTTCACACTCGGGAGCAGAAAAATGGGTTGTTGGAGTCATCAAGACCGCTGGGCGAACAAGATGGAGCGGATGCAGTACAAGATGGAGCGGATGCGCGGCCGCATGGAGCGTCGCGGCTTCGGTTTCGGCGGTTTCGGTCCGCCCTCGAGCGGCAACCGCGCCTTCGACGAATACCGCATGGAAACCCTGCGGCGCCTCGAGGAAGAGCAGACCGAGTTTCGGGATTTCCTCGATCGCCTGCGCCACGCCAAGGACAAGGAAGAGTTCGACCAGTTCATGGCGCAGCATCGGACCCGCCCGACGCCGCCGCCCTCGGATGGTCAGCCCCAGGCGTAAGGCTTGGAAATATGGGGGCTCGGCCTCCGGCGTAATGCGCCATCCAGCCTAACGGCGACAGCCCCGCCCGTTTGCGAAAGCAGACGGGCGGTTTTGCTTATGGGAGCCCGATTCTGGCGCAGTCCGTTACCTCCGCTGCCGCCCTTTGCCGCACCAAATTCTCCTTTGGTAACCTCGCATTAACCATGATTGGCGTCTGGTTAGAGGCGTAAGGTCGCGCCGATAGGCCCTTGTTTTGACATGTTGGCGGCGGATGCAAGCCTCGGCTTCGGCGGGCCTCCCATGCGACACAACAGGGCGCCAGCGTTGGCGTTTGCCGCTGCGTCTGGCGCGCGGCTGTGGAACCGGCAGCCATTTGCTCCCGGAGGATTTGGGACGCTTGCGTTGAGAGGATACCGCTTATGAATCCGGCCGACGTGGCTCAGACAGCCTTGCCGCTGGCATCCACTGACGTATCGCTGATCGCGCTTTTCTTTCAGGCTCACTGGATCGTGAAAGCGGTCATGCTGGGGCTGTTGGCCTGTTCGGTCTGGGTATGGGCGATCGCGATCGACAAGACGTTCCTGTATGCGCGCACCAAGCGCGCCATGGATCGTTTCGAACAGGCGTTCTGGTCGGGGCAGTCGATCGAGGAACTTTATCGCGCGCTATCAGCCAAGCCGACGCAATCGATGGCGGCCTGCTTCGTCGCGGCGATGCGCGAATGGAAACGGTCGTTCGAAAGCCAGGCGCGCTCTTTCGCCGGGCTTCAGATGCGGATCGAAAAGGTCATGAACGTCTCCATCGCCCGGGAAATCGAGCGGCTGGAACGCCGCCTGCTGGTGCTGGCGACGGTCGGTTCGGCGGGCCCGTTCGTCGGCCTGTTCGGCACCGTCTGGGGCATCATGTCGAGCTTCCAGTCGATCGCTGCCTCGAAGAACACCTCGCTCGCGGTGGTGGCCCCGGGCATCGCGGAGGCGCTGTTTGCCACGGCAATCGGCCTTATCGCTGCCATTCCGGCGACTATCTTCTACAATAAGTTCACCTCCGAGGTGAATCGGCAGGCCCAGCGGCTGGAAGGGTTCGCCGACGAATTTTCCGCGATCCTGTCGCGCCAGATCGACGAACGGGCGTGAGGCGCGGTATGTTATGAGCCCATCGTGATGAGGAACATATCATGGCGATGAACATGGCAGGTTCGCCGGGCGGCGGACGCCGCGGCCGGCGTCGCGCGGTGATGGCGGAGATCAACGTTACGCCGATGGTGGACGTAATGTTGGTGTTGCTGATCATCTTCATGGTGTCGGCGCCGCTGTTGACGGTCGGCGTGCCGCTCGATCTGCCGCAGACCCAGGCCAAGAGCCTGGAGCAGGACAAGACACCGCTGCAGCTTTCAGTCGATGTTCAGGGAAAGGTGTTTATCAACGACACCGAAGTGGCCATGAACGAGCTGATACCGAAATTAAAGGCGATCACGGACGCCCGTGGCGGCATGGAAGAGCGTATATTCATGCGGGCGGACAAGAAGGCGGATTACGGAACCGTGGCGAGGGTCATGGGGCAGTTGTCGGGCGCGGGGTTCAAGCGGCTGGCGCTGGTCACCGAGGTGGAGCAGGGGTCCTAGGGGTGAACGTCGACAAGACACTGGTGGCGTCCGTGGCCCTGCACGTCCTCGTGATCGGGTGGGGACTGGTGTCGTTCTCGTCCAAGGCGTTCGAATCGATGCCGGAAGAATCCTTGCCGGTCGATATCATTTCGTCGGATCAACTCGCCAAGGTCATGGCCGGCGTGAAAACCGGCAAGAAAGAAAATCCGAAGCCGGTGGTTGAAAAAGTCGCCGAGGCCAAACCGGTCGAAGACGCCGTCGGCAAGATCACCGAGAAGCCGCCGGTCGTGACGGAAACGGCTCCGCCGCCGCAGCCAAAACCGGAGGAAAAGCCGGTCGAGAAAAAGCCCGATCCGCCGAAGCCGGTCGCCGAGGCCAAGCCCAAGGAAGAGCCGAAGCCGATCGAGAAGAAGCCGGATCCGCCCAAGGTCGATCCGATCGCGGAAGCTTTGAAGAAGGAAGAGAAGAAGCCGCCGCCGAAGCCGCCGGTCCAGGCTGTGACACCACCACCACCGCAGCCGTCGAAGCCGAAGACCGAGCGGACCTTCGATCAGTCGAAGATCGCGGCCTTGCTCGACAAGCGCGATCCGACCCGGCAGGCCGTAACCGGCGACACGCTGAACTCCAACGCCGCGCTGGGTCTGGCCAAGGGCAAAGCCGCGGACAACTCGGCGACGTGGGGCGCGCTATTCCAGTCGCAGGTCGAGCGCTGCTGGAAGAAGCCCTATGGCGGTATCGAGGCTCAGAAATCCGAGGCAGCTTTCGCCATCAAGCTGAAACGCGACGGCACGCTTGAAGGGATGCCGGTTCCGGAAGGCACACCGGCCACGCCGTATCTTCGCGTCTATCAAGAGAGCGCCTTGCGCGCGATCATCGAATGCCAGCCGTATAATTTGCCCGCCGCCTATTTCGACGAATGGAAATATTTTGCGCCGGTGTTTACGGAACGAAAGACTTGAAGGTGATCGCTCCTGGCGATCGCAGACATGAAGCAAAGCTCGTAACAATATGACCGACAAAGATGGATTGCACGACATGCCGCTCCGCCTGAGCCGCCGGCAGATTATTTCCGGGATGGCGTCGCTTGGTGTGCTGACCGGGGGAGCTGCACGCAGCGCCTTCGGACAGAAGCGGGTCATTATCCCCGAGGGCGACTTTGCGCCGCTTCCGATCGCGATTCCGAATTTTGTGGCGGGAACGCCGGGGGACGGCGAGGTCGGCGTCAGTGTGGCCCAGGTCATTACCAACAACCTCAAGCGCTGCGGACTGTTCGCGCCGATCGATCCGGCGGCCTTCATTGAAAAGATCAACGACATCGACAAGGCGCCGCAATTCCAGAATTGGAAGACCATCAACGCGCAGGCCCTGGTGACCGGCCGGATGACCCTCCAGGCCGACAGACGTCTGAAGGCGGAATTCCGTCTCTGGGATGTGAACACGGGCCAGCAACTCGCCGGCCAGCAATACTTCACGTCTCCGGAATACTCGCGGCGGATTGCACACATCATTTCCGACCAGATCTACGAGCGCCTGACCGGCGAGAAGGGCTATTTCGACAGCCGCGTGGTGTTCGTCGATGAGACCGGATCCAAGGAGCGGCGCGTCAAGCGGCTGGCGCTGATGGATCAGGATGGCTTCAATGTGCGTTACCTGACCAAGGGCGCGGATCTGGTGCTGACGCCGCGGTTCTCTCCCGCGCGCGACGAGCAGTTGATTACCTACATGGAATTCGGCCAGGGCGACCCGCGCGTCTACTTGTACAGAATCGAGACCGGCGAACGCGAAATCGTCGGCAATTTTCCCGGCATGTCGTTCTCGCCGCGTTTCTCGCCGGATGGCCAGCGCGTGATCATGAGCTTGCAGCAGGGCGGTAATTCGAACCTGTTCGTGATGGATCTGCGCTCGAAGTCTACCACGCGCCTCACCGACACTCCGGCGATCGATACCTCGCCGTCCTACGCGCCCGATGGGGCTCGCATTTGTTTTGAATCCGACCGCGGTGGAAAGCCGCAAATCTATGTGATGCCGGCGACCGGCGGATCCGCGCAACGCATATCCTTTGGCGAAGGCAGCTATTCCACCCCGGTCTGGTCGCCGCGCGGCGACTACATTGCCTTCACCAAGCAGGGCGCCGGACAGTTTTCCATCGGCATCATGAAGCCCGACGGCTCCGGCGAACGGATACTCACATCCGGCTTCCATAACGAAGGCCCAACCTTTGCGCCGAACGGCCGCGTGTTGATGTTCTTCCGCGACCCCGGCGGCAATGCCGGACCTTCGCTGTTCACCGTGGATATTTCCGGACGTAACGAACAGCGGATTCCAACCCCCGGATTTGCATCCGATCCGGCGTGGTCGCCGCTGCTATCGTAGCGACAGCGCCCGGGGGGGCGGTGGTGGCAATGCCGCGACCGGCAAGCCTTGCCTAGCATGCTGATTTGCTGAGCAAATTTGGTTTTTCCGGGCGGAAAACAACTTCGCGGTAACGATGTTCCCTCAGAAAGACTTCACCTGCGGAAGGTAGAACTACGCACGCCAAGAGGACGTGCGCGAAACCTGATGCAGCTTGCAAGCGAAACCAGAGACCCCGAGCAGAAGATTTCGTCGTCGATTTACGTGGCGCTGATCGATTCGCTTTTCCAAAATCCGGCGCCGTTGTTCGCGGGCGCCGTCCTGGTTGCCATTGCGGCGGTCATGACGGCCCTGAAGACCCAGGAAAATCTACTCTGGCCATGCGCTGCGTTTCTGATCGTGTCCGGCGCTGCCCGTGCGGTGGACATGTATCAGTACAGCACGCGCAAATCCGCCCTGACCGCCGAAGAGGCCGCACGTTGGGAGGTGCGCTATCAGATCGGGGCGATGGTCTATGCCGTTGCACTTGGAACCTGGTGCTCGGTCGCTCTGCTAAGCAGCAATGATGCCGTGGCCCACATGATTTGCCTGTCTGTCACCACCGGGTATGTGGCAGCAGGTGCGGGCCGGACCTATGGAAGGCCGTGGATATTCCATGTGCAGATTGCACTCGCCTGCGGTCCGACTGCGATCGCGCTGGCGCTCCACGGCACCCCCTATTACGTCGGGATCGCGTGTGTCAGCGCGGTGTTCTTTCTGGCATTGAAGCAGATCTCGACTAATCTGCAGAGGATTTTCGTTCAGGCGCTGGTAGCGCGGGAGCGCGAAGCGGCGCTAGCCGGTCAGTTCGACACCGCGCTGAACAATATGCCTCACGGCCTTTGCATGTTCGCCGCGGATGGAAGTCTTGCGGTCATGAATCATCGTTTCAGCGAGATGATGAACCTGTCGGACGATCTCGTGCATCGTGGCGCCGACGCGCCGGATATCGTCGCCGCCTGCGTCAGCGCCGGATCGATCTCGACCGCCAGCGGAAGGATAATCCTGTCGGAGATCGAAAATTCACAGGCGACGGACATCATCACCACCGATCCGGATGTCGCGAGAGCGCGGTCGCTGTCATGGGCGTTTCAGCCGATGGCCGGCGGCGGCGCCGTCGTGCTGGTCGAAGACATCACCGAACGTCGGAACGCGGAAGCTAGAATCACTCACCTGGCGCGTTACGACGAACTCACCTCGCTTCCCAACCGGGTCAATTTCCGCGACGAGATCGAGCGCCTTCTGGCGGTTCCGCACCATGACGAGCGGCTGTCGGCATTGCTGTTCGTCGATCTCGATCAGTTCAAGCAGGTCAACGACACCCTGGGTCATCCTTGCGGAGACCAGCTATTATGCGCCGTCGCCGGCAGGTTGCGCGAAATGCTGCGCCCGGAGGATTTCGTGGCGCGGTTCGGCGGCGACGAATTCGTGGTGTTCCAGCAGAACATCGCATCCAACGACGATGCCGCGGGCCTCGCCCGGCGCATCGTCGATCGCCTCAGCGAGCGCTACAAGATCGACAATCATCTGGTCGAGATCGGCGCCAGCGTCGGCATTGCAATGACTTCGCCCGCGGGTATCAGCGCCGATACGCTGTTGAAGAACGCCGACATGGCGCTCTATCGCGCCAAGGCGGACGGTCGCGGTACCTTCTGCTTCTTCCGCGACGAGATGGCGCAAACCGTCGAGGCTCGCCGCATTCTGGAGCTGGATCTGCGCAAGGCGCTTGCCCATGAGGAATTCGAGTTGTTCTATCAGCCGCTCGTCAATCTCAAATCCGGGCGAATAGCGACTTGCGAAGCGCTGCTGCGATGGAATCATCCGGCGCGGGGCACGGTTTCTCCGATCGACATCATTCCGGTCGCCGAGGACATGGGTCTCATCGTCGATCTTGGCCGCTGGATCCTGCGCAAGGCCTGCATGGAATGCATGAAATGGCCGGAAGGCGTCAGCGTTGCGGTCAATTTTTCGCCGCAGCAGTTCCATCAGCGCGATGTGCTGAGCGAGGTTCGTTACGCGCTCGAGGTCTCCGGATTGCCCGCGCACCGTCTCGAGATCGAGATCACCGAATCGTCGCTGTTGCGCAACACACAATTGACCCACGACGTGCTGTCGCAGTTGCACATGATCGGTGTGCGGATATCGCTGGATGACTTCGGCACCGGCTATTCGAGCCTGAGCTATCTGCATAACTTCCCGCTGCAGAAAGTGAAGATCGATCGTTCCTTCCTGGAAGGAATCGACAGCGATCGTCCGCTGACGCTGCTGCGCGGCGTGGCGCGGCTCAGCGCCGATCTTGGAATGTCGGTTGTGGTCGAAGGCATCGAGACCAACGAGCAACTGGAACTGATCAGCGCCGACGGCACGGTGACCGAGGCGCAGGGCTATCTGTTCAGCCGGCCGGTGCCGGCGGTGCGCGTTCGCCAGTTGCTGAATGCTTCGCACGGCCGGCGCCTGCCGGACGACAAGATGCTCGTGGTGGCATCGCGATCGATCGCCTAGAAAAACTCCGACAACTCGCTCGTGGATTTTTTCTCTCGCGCTGCGCCGTGCGGCGCGGTGTTCGAGCTGTCCGGATTAACTCTAATACGGCGATCCCTTTGCATCCTCGTTAAGAAGCTGTTAATCTTTTTTCTGCGCGCATAAGTTGTTCAAGCGCAGAAGTTGTTGAAAAGTTGTATGGAGTATCGCATGAGGCCAGCAGCCGAACCGACTACCGCGGTTCGTGGACGGAGTTCGGACCTGCTGGACCAAGTCGATTATCGTCTGGCACAGACCCCTCAGGAAAAAGAAGAGATCTATCATCTTCGCTACCGGGCCTATCTGCGCGAGGGTGCCATCCGGCCCTCGGACGACGAGCGTGTGACCGATCAATATGACGAGGCCCCCAACGCCTGGACATTCGGCGTCTATTTTCAGGATGTGCTGCACAGCTCAATACGTGTGAGCGTACTGACGTCGGAATGGCGGATGTCGCCGTCGGTTGAACTGTTTGGCGATGTTCTTCACCCCGAGTTGGATAAGGGGCAGGTCTTCATTGATTCAACTCGTTTCGTCGCTGACCCCGAGAAGGCGAGAAATCTCCCGGAGCTTCCGTATGTGACGGTTCGGCTGGGCTCGATGGCCGGCGTTCATTTCGGTGCCGACTACGGATTGGCCATTGTTCGTCCCGAGCACCAGGCGTTCTACCGCCGCGTGTTCCTGCAGGAAACCTGGTGCGAGCCTCGATTGTACCCTGGTCTCGTGAAGCCGGTTGGATTGATGGCTGCGCACTTGCCGACGGTGCGTGAAAAGGTCCTGGTCCGTTTTCCGTTTCTGCGGTCAAGCGCGTTCGAGCGGCGGATGTTGTTTCAGCGTAAAGGCGAGCGTCATTCGTCACCGGCCGCGATCCTGTCCCCGATCGAGCACACATCGATAGTCCCGCAGTCTTGATCCATAGCAACCTCGGGGCGTAAGTTCCGGGGCCGGTTCCCGCATTGCCGAGCGCCGATCTTCGCGCAGCGGCCTCATGACGTGGACGAGAGCCCTTCACCGTCGCGCCACATTTACAAACCATTAACTATCGCGTTTGCTTTTCCCCGTTTGCTGGCATTTGGTCGGTTCTGGCAACATCTCATCAAGGTTGACGGAACGTTCGCTTAACCATCGCCCTGTAGACCGGAAACAGTCGAAAAACGTGAGCGTGGAGGCTCCCGAATGAAACTTCAGATGCGAATCCTTCAGGGATTGAAGCTGGCCGC
>WNGO01003241.1_pt1 | contig 11788 bp, 11 predicted proteins | sample 5400511 | NCBI WGS metagenome assembly WNGO01 (sample SAMN13153380, study PRJNA577476) | soil metagenome | isolation source: 20 cm soil or saprolite under Garry oak tree replicate 2 | place: USA:California | collected 2016-06-15
TTTACCCTAGGTAATACCCATTGAGCAGCTTAGTGAATAAGCAACTTTAGTTATTATCCACCCCGCGGGGTAAGTAACCGCAGTTTTGTTAGTTATTATCTATACTCTACGAGATTCACAAACTCATACCCCGACCGCCGGACTTAATGCAACTGGGAGTTAATATCGTCTTAACACTGTACTAACAACGTCTTAACGAAGATGTCACAAAGTGTCAAGATTTCGCCAGACCCCTTGACCTGTGACTTGACACCGCCTACCCTCTCCCTAGAACCCTCTCGGAGACGGGTTGACGAGACGCAGTTCGGTAATTACCGTTATTAGTTAATAACTAGTAAATAACTAGCCCGCACTCTGTCTTTAGTGGCGCAACAGGTCGTTACTCCATCGAGCGAGATCGTTACGTATCTGTTAGCTCAGCCTTTACTAACAATCACAAAATCCGCACTTGCATAGACTCGCGCTCTATGCTAAGCTCTCCACATGGCATTCCAAAGAATCTTTGATTCAGTCAACCGCCAACTGGAACAAAGAGATGAAATGAGGCGGAGGCAGAGCCAACGATCAAGATTCGGACGTATTAATTATTCAGATAATGCTCGAAGAATTGAAGAATGGCGACGTAATAGAGTCAATTCTACCAACAGCGGTAGCAAATAGTACAGCGCCATTTTTAGGAATAGATGGTCTTATAGGCCATATTAACTCGGCAGAACATCCTGAAGATTTAGCCATAACGCCCGAAGCACAAAGAATAACCCCGACTCAAAGGTCTTATGTGGCCTTACGAGTACGGGGTTTTTCTTCGGCCGCGGCCTGCCGTAAACTTAGTGTTAACCAAATGGCCGCTCTTAGATGGTCTAGATCAGAATGGTTTGATTCGGTTTGTGAGGAAGAACGCGAGAAATGGTTTCTCTCACAAGGAATTGACAAAAAACAAGAGATAATGACCCCTTTGATGGGATTAGCCGTTGACGCCTTACGTTCAGCTCTTAGCTCGGAAGACGAAAGAATTAGGATGGCGGCTGTCGATAAAGTCTTTGAGACTTTCTTTGACGATAAACGTCCAGTTGGTCGTCCTAAATCTGAAAAACCTGAGCCAGAAAAAGTAATAACGCTCTCGGACATACAAGAAAAATCTAAAATAAAAGTTAATGAATTACGAGCTAGCCACAATGGTCATATCGATATTCGTGCTAATGCATAGAATTTCGGTGGCCTTGTGCCTTTCTCACGCCGTATTCAACCTATACCCACCCTTGCTGATAATCTTCCCCAAGAAGATAAATTAGTTGAGGCACAATCCTGCGCGGATTCTTTTGAATACTTTCTAGCTAATTACGTCTTTATCCTTGACCCCGAAAAGGGCAAGATAAGATTTGAAATGTGGCCCGTCCATTTTGAATTGGCGGGCTTTATTATTGCCTGTGATCGCATAATCATCCTTAAAGCCAGGCAGTTAATCATTCTTTATCTATCAAAACCTGCCCCTTTTTCTGCGTAAGAAAATTCATAAACATAATGAGACAGAATTATCATTTGAAGAAAATGGTATGCCAGATGTGGCTACTACGTCAATTAAAGCATTTCCTAGCACGGAAGATGCTGGCCGTTCTGAGGCAGCCTCGGATGTTATATGTGATGAATGGGCTTATCATCCGTATGCTGAGGTTAATTATGGCGCTTATAAGCCTACTATTGACGCTGGAGGGAAACTTATTGGCGTTTCAACGGCAAATGGTATTGGAAACTTCTTCCAAAAAACCTTCGCCTCAGCTAAAATCCCGAGTGATGGCTGGACTACACAAAATCCCATAGGTAAAAATGGCTTTGTTCCTTTATTTTTACCGTGGTTTTATCGTCCATCTAGGGATGAGAAATGGTATAACAATCAGGTTAATGAATATTCCGAAACGCCACATATACTTGCACAAGAATATCCCGCCACTGATGTAGATGCCTTTATCTCCAGCGGCAATTCTTACTTTAATAAGGAAAGAATCCACCTATGGATGCAGTTTTGTCGCACACCAATTGAGTCCGATAGAGGCGGGATGATTAAGTATTGGAAATACCCAATACATGGCGAGAAATATGTCGCAGGTGCTGATTGTGCCGAAGGGCGCGGGGCGGATTTATCAGGCTTAGCTATCTATCATTACCGCACAATGGAGCATGTAGCTGATATTCACGGCGATTTAACTCCCGATGAGTTTGCCTTTTATACCGTAATGCTCGCACAGAAATACAATAATGCTTTCTTATGCATAGAGCGCAATTCGGTTGGTGTCGGCGTTATTATAGATATAGTAAAGAATCATGCTTACACAAACCTGCTCAAATACCGACCGTTGCAAAACTCTCTCAAACTTGGCCGCAGCGCTATTATTGAATTCCAACGCAATGAAGAATACGGCTGGCCCACAAATCAGATTACTCGTCCGCTCATCTTGCGCGACTTGTCCTCTGCTATTAGCACAGGCAGCGTCACGTCCCCCGATAAATCATTTTGGGAGGAATGCATAACTTTTGTCAATTTACGGGGTAAGCTCCAGGCGGCCGAAGGCAATAAGGACGATAGAGTCTTTAAGCACGCCCTAGCTATCCAAGCCCAAAAGAATTTTCCAGAGCAAGATGTAAAAGAACAAGCTAAGAATCAGCATTCCAACCTTGTATTGCGGGGTTCGATATAGTGTACATTAATCATAACGAGCATAGGCATCCTATATTTCTTGGCATGGGTTCCACTTATGAACTATCTCGGGAGGTTAAAGACGAGCCAGAAATAATTCTCCCCCGCGATATTGAACACAATTGCTTATTTGATTCTAGGCCAGGATTGGGGTTCAATCATGCCGTTAAAGCCAGGGAAAAGCCAGAAAGTAATTAGTGAGAATATTTCTGAATTGGAACATTCTCAAACCAAGGCAGGCAAAGGCCGCACTCACAAACAGAATATAGCCATCGCTATGGAGAATGCGCGCAAGAGTGGAGGAAAGAAAAAATAATGGCTGAATCTACTACGTCTACTCCGCCTAAAGCCAGTCCCGCAAGCGGCCCACAATTGGGTGAGATTGTTTTAGTTCGATCCTCACAAACACAATCCGTTCCCGCAATTGTAGTCAATGATTACGCGGGCCAGAATTCACCTGAGACTTTGGGTCTAATGGTTTTTTTGGCTAATCCCTACGAAGCCAACACTCCACTCAGGCTAATCCCTGACGCGCAAATGGAAAAGGCCGACTCGCCATTAACTTCACTAGCTAATGATTTCTACAAATGGTGGCGACCCAAAGGTGATAAAGGTCGAGATATTCCTGCCGAACTAATCGATCAGCAAATTAAGAATCTAGAAGCACAGAAAACAGGCTAATGGCGACGAGTCCAGTCCGAATTTATAGCGCATTAAATCAGCCATCTATCGCTACCGAAGATGCTATTGATGCCATTACTGCTCGGCTGGACTCGTTAGAGCCTCAAGTTGTTACCAACACTAATAACATTACCGCAGTCACCAGCCGCGTTTCTGCCTTAGAACCACAAGTTACGCAAAATGCGGCAAATATCTCTACATTAACTAATCGAGTAAATGTTATAGATGCTAAGGTTACAGACTTAATTACCCGCATGGATCGGCTTGAGGCACTGTTATTATTCCCTGGTCCTGAAGTTGGAGTTGTTGTTCATTTGAAAAACCGCGACGGTGATTGTGTAGCGGCTATAGTTTATGAAGACCCAACTAAAAGAAATAATCCTAACACCATCTCGGTAGTGTATGTAAATCCCGATGAGCCAAATTGGGTCCATAGGGCTGATATTAGGGAATCGAACGGTACCATTGTATCTGATGTACCATTTAATAATTGGCATCAGCCCGAATGGAGTTTTGTTCCGTGACTGATGCGATAACAACTGACACGGTATGGAGCGATTGGCTCAATTTAAATAACCAGCGCTTTAGCGCAATTCAGAATAAAATCCGCGAACGGCGCAAAATGTACAAATTAGAGTGGACGCCCGAAGATATGGACGCTCGCTCAGCTAAGCGTTGGCGTGATTATTTAGTTGATCCTCTACCTAGAAATGATATTGATTTTAAGGCCGATAGGTTAACAATGCGGCCTCTACAGATTAGAATTCCTACTGAGCAATTGACTATTGATACAGTTGATTTGCTCAATAATAATGACGCATTTCAGGGCGTTGGGCCAAATGTAGACCTAATGCAACTAAGTAGAAAATTGAAAGACGTAGGACGTGAAATTGCTCAGCGCAGGGCAGATAATATTGAGAAGTATCTGAATGGTACTTTGTATATCAATATGGTTCTGCGTAAGGAAAATATTCCTTTGCGATGGGCTATGCATTTATTAGTCGATGGCTATGCAGCTTATATAGCCTACTATGATGCAACCGCCTCAGTTGACGAATATCCAATAATTCTGCGCGTGATTGATCCCTTAACTGTAGTATATACACGCGGCGACCAAAAACTTGACAAATTTATGGTTGGTCGTCAAGATACAGTATTTAATCTCCGTCGGGAATTTGGTGGCAGTTTGTTCGAGAATCGTTCAGAGAATGACATTATATATGTTATTGACTACTGGAAGCGATTTAAAGAGCAAGCAATTGATCCTAATACGGGTGAAGAATCCTGGGTGCCACAAGTTTGGCATTGTACTTATATGGGTGCCGCAGGTATTTCTGGTGACCCGTTTATTACTGGCTCATTACCTATCGGGGTCAATAGTCCTAAGGGCAAAACAGCACCCAACGATTCGGGTTGGGCCTTAACACCCAAGAAAACAGATTACTTTGAAATCCCTGGCGATATAATTGAGGCGCGAGTTACGCCCTTAACCGAAGATGAAGAAAATATGGTCGCAGGTGATTTAGATGCTTCACAAGAAATCTGGAACGGGCGTAATTTCTTTCTTACTCGACTCAATCGTTTAGCTAAATTGGGTTCGGGTAGTGATCTAATTACTAAGGGAATTTCAGGTGATGTTTTACAGCACTTGGGTAAAGGCGAAGGGGCTACAGTAGCAATAGCTGCCGACGCACCAGTTAATCCCCAAGATGCTATTTCTTGGTCGAAACCGCCGCCTTCTGATCCTAACACCCAAATGCTCGACTTAGCATTAAATCAGATGCTACAACAGTCTTTAATTCCTATTACTTCTTTAGGGAATAGAGGCGGAACAGTATCTGGTGCTCAAGTCGATACATTGGATCAGGGGGCGGCGGTTCGTTTACAGACATTTATTAACTCTATGAATCTTTTGCACACCTCTTGGTGTCGTTCATGTATGCAAATTGCCTCAGTTTTTTATACTGATTCTGGAAAACAGATACCAGTTTATGGCATGGATCGCAATTCAAATCCATTTGCCACCAAGATTTCCGCAGCAGACATTAACGGAGACTTTACCGTTTTTGCGGAATGTAATACAAAAACTAATATGGAACTTTTGCAAGAAGCGCTTACTGCCCTTAAACTCACTAGTCCTGACCCTACTCAGGCTATTCTCTCCAAACAAACAGTAAGGGAACAGTATTTGAATCTTGGATATAACTGGCAAGAAGAAGGGAGGATTAAGCGCGAAGCTTTGGAATTTAATGAAAACCAAATGAAGGTAGCGGCGCAACAGGCGATGACCCAAGCGCAATTGCAAGTCCTGGCTAATTTGGAAAATATTAGAGTGCAAGGCATCTTGCAGGGCGCTCCACCTAATCCTGTGATTATGCAGATTATGGATCAGATTAAGGGTGGCCTATTACAAGGGGTTATGCCTGATACCACCTCCCCACAAGCACAGCCACAACCCAACCCCGGCAATAATCTAATACTGCCAACTAATGAGGGTAGGGCTGCATCGGCCGCACCAACGCCTACAGGCAATATTGACCAAAGAACTAATCCCCAGGCCCCACAAAATATGCAGGCGCAAGCATCGAGAAATGGAGTAGCATTGCCAAATGGCACCTACGGATAAAAATCTTTTTGAATATCAGGCTCCGACTGATAAGCAGTTAGAAATACTCAAGAGCTTGCGTGCGCTATGTAAGGATTTATATGATACAATGCTTGAGGATTTACCTGAAAGTCGGTATCGTTCTTTAGCTATTACTAAGCTAGAGGAAGTATCTATGTGGCAGAATAAAGCCGTTGTCTTTACGGTAGAATAATGGCCGGGTTCAGTCAAGTCGGCGAGCCAAATTACGCTATTAATCCTCCTAGTTTATCTTCGCCCTACGGTTCTTCTGGCTATCTAGGATTACCCGTTAGCCGCGCTCGGCGTAATTACTCTCCTTACTTTAATAATCCTAATGAGGGTTATAATCCGGGGGCGGAAAATACGGCTCAGCATCAGGCCAATGTATATATGTCCCAAATGGGTATGGGTAATGTAGGAGCACCCGAGCAAACAGGTTATTCTAATTATGGCTTTAGTCCTGAGGATTGGGCGAATATTAATCGCTTCCTATCTAACCCACAAAATCAAAGCAATGTTACTAACTATAATAACATAACTGGCCGACTTGGCCAGAATATGCAAACCAATCCAACATTTGCAAATTGGCTGCCAGAACAAAAGCAACAATTCCAAATTGACGCACCTATTAGATTAGCAAGTGGTTTTCAGAATGTACCCGCGCCTATTCTTCAAAATTGGGGATTAGCTTTCCCGTCTGGCGGAGCAGGTAATCTGAGGTATTAATATGGGCCAAGACTACACACAATTAGCCGCTAAGATGCAGGGCGCACAGCAACAGGCCTTTTCGGGTGTTGATCCCGATTGGACCCAATTGGCTATGTCAATGGGTTATGTGCCTAATGCTTTTCCAGCGGCGGGTACTGAAGGCCAAAATGAAATGCGGTTTATGGCCGCATTGAAGAATATGATGGACCAGCAATTAGGTGGCGCAGGCGGGCGTTATGCTCAAATGTCACCTAATAATCCCATTGCAGCTATGCCCTATGGTATGCGCCAAATGATGATGGCGGCTAGTCCAATTCTTAATTCCACTCAAGGGCGCATGTTAATGCCTGGCAGTCAGGCGGATATGATGGGTGGAGGTTATCAATTCGGTGGGATTAATGCTACTGATCCGTCTTGGATTCAACAGGCATTAGCTGCTGCTAGGGGTCAAGGCCCCGCTCCTGCACCATTTGGTAGTAATGCGGCACAAGTCCCAGGCGCGGCAAATGCTGGACCAGCAGCAGAATTACCTACAGGTGGCGGTGGTGTTCCTGCATTACCTGCGCCTTCCTCAGCTATTACCCCTTCTGATTCATTAACTAATCCTTTAGGCACAGGCAATGCAATTCCGCCAACAGTAACAAATGCTGTTGCAACTCAAACGCCCAATGAGTCAATTGTCTCGGGCTTGCAAAGTCAAGAGAATCCTAAATTTGGTTATGATACTGAGCGCCGTGGTGATATACTTTATGCGCGCGGGTCTAATTCGCCCGTAGCCCATTATGCCGATGGTATGTGGTCGCAATCAAATGAGGAATCAAATAATAGCCAGCGAGCTTCTGGCCCTGGTCGCGTAGGTGCTGAAATTGGTAATAGATTCTCTGATATAGGTACAGCGGCTAAGGGCATTGTCGATCAGATTAATTCTCTTGATACTAACGCCCGTAATACAATTATCGGCCTGTTGACGAATAGGTAATATGCCAAACTCACCTGCGTCTATTTACGAACTAAGTCAAGCGGGTATACCTGCGGCATATACTGAGAATTTAGAGAATCTTGGCTATGTCAGCCAGCCATTTGCTAGCCAAGAACAAGTATTCCAGAATCAAGGCCGCTTTCAGCAATTGCTTAAGAGAATTCTGGATACGCAAATGGGCTTGGGCCAAGGTGGTCAAAATTCTTTTGGCGGAAATACCGCCATGCTGCCCTATTCTTTGCGTAATATGTTTAGCGCCGCTGGTGGTGTATTAACCGATCCAATGTATGGAGCACAAGGAGCCTCAGATTTCTTCGGCGGGGGCTATAAAGCTGGCGCATTGCCTAATAATCCCTCATGGGCCTATGACGCCTGGAAAAACGCCACGACTAATTATCCTAATGTTCCTGCACCTAATCCAATTGCCGCACCTGCGCAACAAAATGTAATGGGCGGCGGTGGAGGCGGGGGAGGCGGTACTAGACAATTTACTGTTGCATTACCTGGCGGTGGGTCTATGACTGTTAATGCTAATAGTGCCGAAGCCGCTAAGGAGAATGCAGGACAGCAAGGTGATGTTAGGGTTGAGCAAGGTGGTTATCGCTTCTAAATGATGCCGCCTGATGATTCTTTACTGAATAAGATTGATTACCGTTTGCCCGCAATGGGTATGGGTATGTTTGGCCCGCCAGGTACTATGTATGGAAGGGGGATTTCGTCCCTTGGACTAAATAGTATGCCGTTGGGGATAAATGCGCTTGGTGTACCACCGCCTTTAGTGGGTAAATTAGATCAACCTGGCGGCAGTACATTACCAGGGACACCGCCTGTTTTGCCAAATAACCAAGCGCAAGCCCCAACGGATATGCCCCCATCTCAATCAGCAAATCCCGATGGCGATTTCCTAAAGGTTGTTAGAGATACAATTGGGGGTATCGGCGGCGGTATACTTAATGTGCTAGGTGCAAGCACGTATACCGTCGCTCGGCCCACTTATGAATTATACATGCATCCGCAGCGCTATTTGGAAATGGGCCAAGAATTAGTTCAGGATATTAGTCAACATGGCGTGCGGCCCGAAACATTAAGAATGCCCATCGATATACTCAATCGAAAATTTGAAGAAGAAACAGACTCAGGCTTACAGAAATTTGTTGGCGAAGTTGCATTTGATCCATTAACTTATGTTGGCTTAGGTGAAATTGGTGCAGTTGCCAAAGCTGCCGCCCCAATAGCTGGTAAAATCCCGCTGGCGGGAAAATTACTAGAGCCATCTTTGGACCTTGTAGCTAAATCACCCGATGCAGTAAATTACGTTGGAAATCGGGCAGGGGCATTTGGCCAAGGGGTATTGGAAAATCAATTACCTCTAATGGAAGCTAAAGACAATGCTGGTAAAATTCTTGGTAAGTTTTTGCCTGACGATACTGTTAAGTCTATTCTTGATTTGGTTCCTAATGAGTATACTGGCATACCGATCAACTTAGTTTCTGACTACGTTAACAATAGAGTGCCCAAATTAGGCTTACCTGACGTAATTCGTATACCTGAAGTTAAAGAGCTTAAGATTAACAAATCGGGTATAATGGCTAAGGATGCAGTTAATTTCTTGTTGACTGAGCGGGGCCTTAATGTTGCTGGTGCATCCCCTACAGATATGAGTCGCATGTTGACGCAGACTTATGCATCTAATCCAGATAATTTAAGTGCTCATGGTCGGTTAGTTCAGGATATTATTAAGCGCCCAATCCCCATTGGCGAAAATGATATCATTAGTTTTTCTAAGAAAGCTGGCGGTAACCTAACCGAGGCGAATATAGAAACTGTAGCGAATATGAATCAAATAGTTAGTCTCTATCGCCGCGGGCCATCTGTATCGCAATTAGCTACAGGTACCGATGAAAGAACTGCGGTTCAGGGTATAGCGCAATTAATCGGTGCTGACTTAAAAGGCAATCCCGAATCTGGATATGAAATTAGTCGCTTCCTACAAGGAAGATCAGACGAATCGCGTACTTTAATTGGACAGTTATCTAAACTTGATCCGCTAGCATTGCGCGATGAAATGGCTAAACGCGCCAGAAGTTTAACCGACAAAGAATGGGAAATTGGTATACAAGCGCAACGTGCTCAGCATTCTATGTTTGATAATTTCCTAGATAATGCTGATGAAGTTTACACTACTGTCTGGAAAGATTTCTTACAGGCGCAAATTTCTCGACCGCTAACAAAACAGTATCTTAATTTTCTGGCGTTTAATCCTCTAAACATCGCCGAGACTTATATCCGTGTCGCAATTGATGGTGCGGGTAAGAAGTTTAAGACCCTATCTACAACAGAATTTATAGCTCAAAATGGTGATGTACCATTTACTCCGCAAAGATTACTCCAAGCTTCACCATTGGAGAGAGTAGCTGTAACACCTGCCGCTCAAGCCAAAAAGGGCACAGGACCACTACAGTCTGCATTCGATCATTTTTTTGTTAGCAATTGGTTTGAGAAACAATCTGATTGGGCTAATCATATTGAGTCAGGTTATCAACGTCATGCCTGGAATGGTATGTTTGATAAAGCCTTAGACCAAGAGCTTTTTTCTAGGGGACTAACCGTCCGCGATTCTTTGAAAACATACTTCAATGCGGGCAAGGCGCTAGATGTAACTACTGATCCCGCATTAACTGGACTTGACCAAGAGCTAATTAATGGTCTATCTAAACAGGCGATTAAGAACATAGGCAATGATAAGGCTTGGACTGCCATTAGAAATTCGGTCGATTCAGGCGTTTATAATCGCGAGAAAATGGTAGCTAAGATAGATCAATATACAGAACTAAGTCCCGCTTCTCGGAATATTTGGGCTAATAGGGTTAGAGGCGCTAATACACCCGATGAGATGAATGCAGCAATCGAGGCCGTAATTGATAATGAAAAGCAATTAGCTCAGTCGTCGCCCGAGGCTATAGCAGATATTTTCAGAGGTGTTAATCAGTACATTACTGATACGGGTAAGAAAGCCGGATTTAATGCTGATGATCTGACTAATTCTTATAATGCTCTACATGCTAATCAGGGCCATTTTGCTGGTTTGCCTGAATTATTGCGTCAAGCGGAATATGACCAAGTAGAAAAGGCTCTGGCCTCTGGCGATTATAGGCGTTCAATACACGACCAATTCAATAAGAAGTTTGAAGAATCATTATCCGCCGTACAAGGGGCTTTGGATAATTCCTCGCAGCAGCTTATCGAACAGGCTAATAGATTCGGCTTAGCAAATGAAACTAAAGCAGTAACAGATATAATGGGTCAGCAGCAAAGATTGACTGCGGATATTTGGTCTAGGGATTTGGAATACCAGCGTCAGTATTTTGCTACGCTCAAGCGCTCTGATAGATATAAGGCTAGTACTTGGGAAACTTATTATGCTGGCCGCCGAGATATCTGGAAAGATTACTACGGCCAGAATCAAATCCTAGGCAATCAAATCCGTACTCAGGATATGATTGTTCGCCAAAGAATAGCCGAGCAAAAAGCTGCTCAGGCCACTCAAACTGTAGCAGATAATATACCCAAAATAATCGCAGAATCACCACAGGCAATAGATCCAGGAATAGATGCCGCAGTTAAAAAGGGATCGGAGCTAATAGATGCAGGAGCAGACCCCGACCATATCTCGGGCACTGACTTCGATACGATTATTAATGATGCGCGCAGCGGCGGAGAAGAACCCGCAATTGATGCTGGTCGCAATACAACTGGGGAACCGATATCTAACGCCGATCCAAGTAACCCAATTGCAGCAGGAGGCAATGGGCAATCAGCCAACCCAATTGACCCAGGCCCCTCAACAATTGATTCCCTCTACGCAACCGCAGATTCCTATAGATCGCGGCTAACTAATGACGTTCAAGACGTAATGTCTAATCCAGCGATGAATGATATCCAAAGAGAAAAATTAACTGGCTGGATGGATAATTTACGCCAGGAATGGAATTCATTACCTCAAGGTGATAGAAGAATTCTTAACGATACAACTTTGGCCGCAGGTGAACGAGCACGTAAAATCTTCGATAATGCCTTTGTAGATTATGACGGGCGTAATAAA
>WNGO01004936.1_pt1 | contig 11784 bp, 7 predicted proteins | sample 5400511 | NCBI WGS metagenome assembly WNGO01 (sample SAMN13153380, study PRJNA577476) | soil metagenome | isolation source: 20 cm soil or saprolite under Garry oak tree replicate 2 | place: USA:California | collected 2016-06-15
CAGCGCGTCGCAGCAGCGCAGGCGAGGCGCCGGCCGGCGCATCGGGCAAGAATCGTTCGACGTCGATTGGTGTGAGCGGCTCAATGAGCGGTGCTTCTTGCAGTTGTGCGTCCAGGTTGACATAAACCGGCGCCATCGGCGGCGTACATGCGAGCCACATTGCGCGAAGCAACGCCTCGCGTGTTGCTGCGGGCGACGTGGGTTGGTCGTCCCACTTGACGTACGGCCGCACCAGCGCGCCTTGGTCGCGCGCAGTGTGAATCCAATCGATCCACGGCCGACGCTTCGCAGCATCGACAGGCCCAGTCGCGCCGAGAACAAGCACGGGCATCCGATCGCACCACGCGTTGAAGATCGCCATCGTCGCGTGCATCAGTCCGACGTTCGCATGCACAACGACCGCCAATGGGCGGCCGGTGACCTTCGCATAGCCTTGCGCGATTGCGACGGCATGCTCTTCGTGCAGACAGAGCAGCATCTGCGGGGCGGTATTGCCGAGAAAATTGACGAGACTGTCGTGGAGACCGCGATAGCTGGAGCCGGGGTTGAGCGCGACGTATGGAATGCCGAGCGCGCGGAGCATTGCCGCAACGACGTCGCTACCGAACGCAGGTTCGGGCGGCGCGACGTTAACGGGGCGCTCAATGCCGCCGGTTGTGTCCCGCTGATCGTTCACGATGGCAAAAGAAGGTTAGGTGCGCGGGGGAATCTGGATGAGCTCGGACAACTGATCTTTCGTAAGCGGGGTCGTCGTGTACTTGAATGTGACCGCGTCATTGATGATCGTGTCGAGACCGACGATGCGGTCGGGATTGATCGACTCCTTCGGAAAGAAGCCGTCGCGTGTGCGCTTGGCGATTGCCTCCGAAATGCCGACGAAGTCGGCGTAGACCTTGAGCGCCGACGGATCCGAGTACATCCAGTCGATCGTCTCGCGATAGGCCTTCATATAGCGATCGATCAGCGCTTTTTTCGATTGCAGCACTTGCACGTTCGTGATCAGCAGCCGCACCGTTTGACTCTTGAACGCTGTCGCGTCGTTGCCGCTTGCAACGATTCGGATCTTTCCCTCGTCAAGCTGTTGCAGCCCGAACGGCGGAGCCGACCAACCGACATCGATCTGTCCCGACATCACTTGCGTCAGCGTCGCGGGTGGCCCACCGGTCGCCACCGGCTTCGCCTTCAAGTCGAATTGCTTCATGAACGCCGTCACGATGCCGTGCGTGGACGAACCATTGGTCGAATAGGCGATCGTCTTGCCGTCGGTATCCTTGAGCGACTTGATCGGCGACGTCGCGGCCGCGTACCAGAACAAATCGGCGGCGCCCGTCGTTTCGGCACCGATGATCCGCAGCGGCGCGCCCTTCGATGACGCGGAGAGGACGCCCATGATTCCCGCGGCGACACCGATGTCCACGCTGCCGGAGATCACCGCCTGCTGCGTCTCGCCGCCGCCTTGCGTGTAGAGGATCTCAAGCGCGAGATTGTGCTTCTTGAAAATGCCGGTACGCTGGCCGAGCTCCGACACCGACGTGTCCCAGTTCCCGCGCTGCCCTACGGCGACTTTGAGCGTGTCCTGCGCATGAGCAGGCGATAGCGCAGCGAGAAGAAGCGCAAACGCCACAACGAAAAAGCGGTGCATTGTCATCCTCCTTGACAACCGATGTTCACCCGGCGAGGACGCCATGATAGGGCAGATGGCCGCCACCCGCTCACGCGTGAGAACCGGCAGGCTGCATGCTGCGCTTGTGCGCCCGTCGTGCTTTCCAGCGCTCCGCCCAATGTTCGAAATAGAGATAGACGACGGGCGTGATGAAAAGTGTCAGCAACTGCGAGAATACGAGACCGCCGACGACCGCGAGACCCAGCGGTTGCCGGGCGCGCCCGCCGGCGCCGAGCGCGAGCGCAATCGGCAAGCTGCCCATCAGCGCGGCCATCGTCGTCATCATGATCGGGCGGAACCGCGTCATGCACGCCTGGAAGATCGCCTCCTCGGCAGGCTTCTCCTCCTTGCGTTGCGCCTCGATCGCGAAGTCGATCATCATGATCGCGTTCTTCTTCACGATGCCGATCAGCATGATGATGCCAACGAACGCATACATGTTGAGCTCGGCGCCAAACAACAACAGCGTGACAAGCGCGCCGAAGCCCGCGGTCGGCAGCCCGGACAGAATGGTCAGTGGATGAATGAAGCTCTCGTAGAGGATGCCGAGCACCAGATAGATGACAAAGATCGCGAGGACGAGCAGCACACCCATTCCCTGCAGCGATGCCTGGAATGCCTGGGCCGTGCCTTGGAACGACGTGTTGATCGTCGTCGGCAGGCCCATCTGCGTGGTCGCTTGCTGGATTTCGCTGATCGCCTGCGATAGCGCAACACCTTCGCGCAGGTCGAACGAGATCGTCACCGAAGGAAGCTGGCCGAGATGGTTGACCGCGAGCGGGCCGATCGTCGGTTTGAGGGTCGCGACTGCGTTGAGCGGAACGAGCGTGCCGCCGTTCGAGCGGACATAGAGCAGCGACAATGCCGATGCATCGGCCTGATAGCGCGGCTCGAGCTCCATCACCACCCAATACTGGTCGTTCGGCGCATAAATCGTCGACACCTGGCGCGCGCCGTACGCGTCATACAGCGTGCTTTCGATCGCCTGCGCCGAAATGCCCAGCGCGGAGGCCTTGTTGCGGTCGATATCGACGGTGATTTGCGGTTGCGTAATTTGCAGATCGCTCGACACGTCGACCAGATCCTGCAGCGTCTTGAGCTTCGCTTCGACCTGCGGCGCAAGCCTGTAGAGCTCCTCCGTGTCGGTGCCTTGCAACGTGTATTGGTACGCACTCTTGCTCAGCTGTCCGCCGATGCGGATCGCCGGAATACTTTGCACGTATGCCTTGATGTCGGAGAGCTGTGCCAGCGGGGCGCGTAGCTCGCGGACGACTTGATCCGCGGGCGGCCGCTCCTCGCGCGGCTTGAGCGTCACGAAAACGCGGCCGCTGTTGAGCGACGGGCTCGGTCCGCCGGTCCCGACAAACGACATCGCGTCTTGCACGTGCGGATTCTGTCGGACGATCTGCGCGACGCGCTGCTGCAGGGACGCCATCGCGTCGAACGAAATGTCCTGCGCAGCCTCGGTGATGACGAACAGCTGGCCGACGTCCTCACTGGGTAAGAAGCCTTTCGGCGTGTACGTGAAGAGCACGCCCGTGGCGACGAAGATCGCCGCGAACACGCCCATCGTGAGGCGCCGCCGCTGCAAGACCCATGTGAGACTTGTTCGATAAGCGGCGAGCATTGCGTTGAACATTCGCTCGGACCACGCGTAAACGCGCCCATGCTGCTGATCGCGCTCGACCTTCAGCATCCGGCTGCACAAGAGCGGCGTCAGCGTGAGCGAAACAAGTCCGGAGATCAGCACGGCAACAATGATCGTGACGGCGAACTCGTGCAGCAACCGTCCGAGGATGCCGCCCATGAACAGCACCGGAATGAATACAGCGACCAGCGACAATGTCATCGACACAATCGTGAACCCGATCTCCTGCGCGCCGTCGAGCGTCGCCTGCATTCGTGGCTGCCCGTTCTCCATGTGGCGCGTGATGTTCTCGAGCATGACGATCGCGTCGTCGACGACAAAGCCGACGCACAACGTGAGCGCCATCAACGACAGGTTGTCGAGGCTGTAGCCGAACACGTACATCAGCGCGAACGTGCCGACGATCGACATCGGCAGCGCAAGGCTCGGAATGATCGTCGCCGAAGCGCTACGCAGGAACACGAAAATCACACCCACCACCAGAGCGAGCGCGACGAGCAACGTGATCTGCACGTCGCGCACCGACGCGCGAATCGATTGCGACCGGTCGTAGAGAATCGACAGCTTGATCGATGGGGGGAGCTGCGCCTGGAACGACGGTAGTATCTGGCGAATGGCATCGACGACTTCGATGGTGTTAGTGCCCGGCTGCCGCTGCACGGCGAGGACGACGCCGCGCGTGCCGTTGTACCAGGCGGCGACCTTGTCGTTTTGCACGCTGTCGAACACGCGGCCGAGCTCGCCTAAGCGCACCGGGGCGCCGTTCCGATACGTGACGATCATCGGCGCGTAGGCTTTCGCATTCGTCAGCTGGCCCGTTGCCATGATCGAAGTCGCGCGCTCGCGGCCATAGAGCGTTCCGGTCGGCAGGTTGACGTTGGCGTTGCCGACCGCTTGCTCGACGTCGGTCAATGCGATGCCGCGTGTGGCGAGCGCATTCGGATCGAGCTGGATACGCACCGCATATTTCTGCGAACCGAACACCTGCACTTGCGCGACGCCGTTGATCGTCGAGATCCGCTGCGCGAGATTATTTTCGGCGTAATCGTCGACGACGGAGAGCGGCTGCGTGTCCGACGTCAGCGCGAGATTCATGATCGGCAGGTCTGCAGGATTGACCTTCCGCTGGGTCGGCGGCGTCGGCAACGTCGAAGGCAGCTGGCGCGCCGCCGCGGCGATCGCCGATTGCACGTCCTGTGCAGCGGCGTCGATGTTGCGTTCGAGCGAGAACTGGATGGTGATCGATGTCGCGCCGTTGGTCGAAACCGACGTCATCGAATCGATGCCCGCGATGGTCGTGAACTGCTTTTCCAGCGGCGTCGCGACGGACGACGCCATCGTGTCGGGACTCGCGCCCGGCAGACTTGCCTGTACCTGGATCGTCGGAAAGTCGACGTTCGGCAGCGCGTTGACGGGCAACAAGCGGTAACCAACGACGCCGAATGCCAGGATGCCGATCATCACCAGCGCAGTCATGACCGGACGGCGGACAAATAGCGCAGCAATATTCATGATCGATGAAGACTTTAGGTCACGAAGCCTTGACGCCGCGGTCTTCGGCGACTCGCGCTCCGGGCCCAAGACGCAGCTGACCGACAGTGACAACGCGCTCGCCCGCCTTGAGTCCGCTCGCGACGACCGTGTCGCTGCCTTCCGCGCGCGTCACCTTGATATTGCGCAGTTCGACGGTCATATCGCTGCGCACGACGAAAACATACTGCCCGCTTGGCCCATTCTGAATCGCCGCCGACGGCGCGACGACGGCGTCCTTCTGCTCGTAGAGCGTGAGCGCGACGGTGACAAATTGTCCCGGCCACAGCTCGGTGCCGGTGTTGGGAAACTCGGCCTTGAGCTTGATCGTTCCGGTCGTCGTGTCGGCGGTGTTGTCAATGAAGCTCAACCGTCCCGCCACCGGTTCTCGCGTGCCGCCGGGCGGTTGCGCCTGAACGATCAAATCGCCCGCCGCCTGATGGCGCCGGATGTCGTCGATGTTCTGCTCGGGCACTGAAAACGACACGTCGACGGGAATGATCTTGTTCACCGTCACGAGCGGGTTCGCGTCGTTGGCTCTGACCAGGTTCCCTTGCTGGATTTGAATGCGTCCCGCGTAGCCGTCGAGCGGCGAGCGGATCGTGCAGAAGCCCAATTGCAGCTCGACCGTTTCGACGGCGGCTTGATCTGCACGCACCGTGGCGGCGGCCGATTGCGCGGTTGCGCGTACCTGCTCGTAGGCGTCCGGCGAGATGAACTTCTGTTGCAGCAAGTTCTGGTAACGGGTCTCCTGCGCGTTCGCGCGCTCGAGCTGCGCGCGGTCCTTCGCCAGATTTGCTTGCGCCTGATCGAGCGCCGCCCTGAACGGGCGCGAATCAAGCTCGAACAGAACAGCGCCTTTCCGGACGGGATCGCCTTCCTTGAAACGCACGGCGACGATTTCTCCGTCGACACGCGCGCGGACTGCGACCGACGTATCGGGCTCGACGTTGCCGATCGCATAGAGCTTGACCGGCATGCTCTTGACGACGACCGGCGCCGTCGTCACGGTGACTGCGGATGGGCCCTTCGGCGCCGCAGCACGCGAACCGGAAGGAAAACGACTCAGAATCGCCGCCGCGATGGCGACGGCCAGAACAACCGCGGCTATCAACCAGACGCGCTGGGCGCGTGTCATCGGGCTCCCCTGCGGGCCGCGCAGAGCGCAGCATCGCAATGTAGACCGCCGATATGGCGTTTGATTCCGCCGAGGTATCTGTGACCGCGTTCGCGGATGCGAGCGAGCACAACCGAATTTGAAAAAACTACCAAGCCAGACGTGGGCGGAACGGAAAGGAAAACTCGATCGTGCGATGGAGCCGACCACGCCGCGCTGCTAGAATCGCCCCGCGATTGCGGGTGTAGCTCAATGGTAGAGCAGAGGCTTCCCAAGCCTACGACGAGGGTTCGATTCCCTTCACCCGCTCCATACTCGGGGCCGCATCAGCTCCCTTCGCCCGCGCTGATTGGATTTATGCCGCGTTTTGTTCCCTTGCGCTCGAATAACGGCCGCGGCCCGCAGCCTTGGCTTGGTAGAGCTTCCGATCGGCACGCGCCACCAGCGACTGTGCCGATTCGAGTCCGAGCGCGCTAAAGCCGATTCCGATGCTGGCGCTAATGGACAAATGCTTATCTTCCAGCTCGAACGGGGTGCTCAGCGCGTCAACGATATGCGCGGCAACATGCTCGACCTGACCGATATCGTCGAGCTCACCGACCATGATCGCGAATTCATCGCCGGAAAGGCGCGCCACGATGTCGGGCGCGCGGACCGACTTGCGCAATCGGTGGGCGAATTCGATCAGCACTGCATCGCCCGCCGCGTGGCCGTGGGTGTCGTTGACCTGCTTGAAGTGATCGACATCGAGAAATAACACCGCGACGCCCGAACGCTTCTTCCGCGCTTTGGCCAGCGTTTGCTCCAGGCGCTCGAAGAACAGCGTTCGATTCGGCAGACCGGTCAACACGTCGTTTTCGGCTCGGCTTCGAAGCTGCGCCTCGATCAACTTTCGTTGCGTGATGTCGCGTCCCGTGACCGAGACGCCGTCGCCCAGCTTGACAGCCTGATGCGCGACCCACGTCGCCGCGACATTGCCGGCCGTGCGGAACTCTTCCGACAGTGACTCGCCGGTTGCGACGATGCGCCGGTACCGCTCGATGAAGAACTGCGCGTGCTCGGGCGGAAGAATCTCACTCAATTTCTTGCCGATGACTTCCTCGGTCGCCCTACCGGTCAGCACTTCGCCGCTCGCATTCTTGTAGTCGATTTGGAAGTCGACGACTGCATTTCGCGAATCGCGCACCGCGCTCATGATGAAGTAAGCGTCCAGGCTCGACTCCGCGGCCGCTTTGAATTGCTGTGCAACACGCGCGGCTTCCTCGCGCGACTTCTTCAAGGCGTCGGTCAACGGAGTCAGTTGCCGTCGCATCAACAAGACGCCGCCTACCACGAGGACGACCAACAGCAACATCGCATAGCCGAAGCGATTGCCCAGCGGTTGGTTGAGCTCGGCGGCGTCGATCTTGATCACCATGCCGAGGCCGGTGAATCCGACCGGGCCATACGCCGCCATGACGCGATGATTCAGATAATCGAGCGTTTCGACGACGCCGGTCTCGAAGTCGATCGCGTGGCTCATCGGCAGCGGTCGTCCGTTGACCTGCCGCGGAATATGCGTCGGCTGCGGATTGGATCGCAGCGGAAAGCACCGCAGCCCGTCGCCTTCCGCCGCGCACAGCGCCATCGTTCCCGTATCGCCCCACGAATCGGCCTGAAGCTGAAGCCGTCCGAGTTCCGGAAGAGGGTCCTCCGCCACCGCGAATCCAACCGGCCCGGTCTCGTTGCGGATCGGCATGCGCGTCCGCAAAAAGTAGCCGTCATCGAAAATCAGTTCCGTCGAATACGGACCGACGAGAGGCACCGCGAGTGCCGGATTGCCGATGAATAAGCCGGACGAAATCGGGGCGTAACCGTCGATCTCGTAACGCCAGCCAGAGAACCCGTTTTTGATGAGCGCGTCCGCCGACACTCTGAGCGCGTCCCGTGCCTTGGCTAAGTCGCGCGCGCTCCGCGCCGATGAGACCATTTGGATGAGCGTCGGACGATTCGCTGCCAGACTGACCTGCTGGACATGCTCGCGGATCGCGTATTCGAGGAACGCCCGCCGTTCACGCAACGACCGTTCGAGATTTCCGTGCACGACATTTTGATATTCGTACTGCGCCAATGCGAACGTTGCGACGCCTGCGGCGACGGCGATCAGCGAAAGCACCCAGATTGCCGTCAGATGGATCCGGCGACCTTCATCGATTGGATCTTTGCGCGCCTGCTCGCGCGCTCGCAATAAAAGCGCGCGCCACAACGCGAACCCAAGCAATGTAAACGCGAGCGCGGCCTGCGGCGGGAGTGGCGTACTGCTCGGCCAGCTGACTAGGAATTCAACACCGAGCACATAACCTGCAAGCGATGTCGCGCCGAGCGCGCCGCCGATCGTCGCCAGCGCTGCGAGCGCAAACGTGATGCGCCGATTGGCCGCAAATGGAAGGCCGGCGATCGCGGCGCCAAGCAGCAGAAGGCAAGCGCAGCACGTTGGCGACGGTCTCCCCGGGGTCATGCCGCTGATCCCCAGACTGCGGTGAAGGGTTGGGAGATCGATTCCGAGGTTTTGGCCAAGCACCCATTCGATGACTGCAGTCGCGCTCGTCACGGCCATCAGAGCGCCCACTGCCGGCAGTGCCTTTGGAAACGCCGCTCCGCTTCCTTCGAGGACCAACGCCGCGCCGCCAACCATGATGCACAAAGCCACGGGCAATACCATCGGGGCGGCAGCATGAAGCAACGACAGCTCAAGCAGCGAGCAGCGCAGCAAAGATGATCACTTTGCCTAGAGCGGCAAGGTTTATGCCAATCTTTCTCTGATCCGCGAACGTGTACCGTTTGTCGCGCACAAGTCGGCGACGTAATAGTCCGACGACGCTTTCGGGAATATTCGCGTTGACAGTGCGACGTCACGTCACCGTAGAGTTCGCGGATGCATACCCGGCACGCCCACGTTCCCACGAAGGCGGTGCTTCTCATCGTGGGCTCGGTGCTGTGCTTCACGCTGCTCGATACGATCGTCAAGCACCTTGCGCCGCGTTACCCGATTCCGCTGCTGGTGTGGGCGCGGCTCACTTTTCAAGCGGTTGCAATGGTGCTCTGGCTCGGACCGACGATGAAGCTCGACCTGCTGCGGACGCCTCGCGTCGGCATGCAGTTGGCGCGCGGCATTCTGATCGTCGGATCGTCGTTCCTGTTCATGAGCGCGCTCAAGTACCTTCCGCTCGCCGAGGCGACCGCGATCAGCTATTCGTCGCCGGTGCTGGTGGTGTTGATGGCGGTGCTGTTCCTCGATGAACAGATGAGCGGACCGAGGATCGCCTTCGTCGTCGCCGGAATATCCGGGATGCTGATGATCGTTCGTCCGGGCGCGGATATTTTCCACGGCGCGACATTGCTCGCGCTGTCGGCGGCTTGTCTCTATGCCACCTATCAGATCCTGACGCGCAAGGTCGCCGCGGAAGACTCGCGCGTGACGTTGTTCTACCCCGGGCTCGTCGGTGCCGTGGTGATGACCGCAATATTGCCGTTTGTCGACATCAAGACGGAGATGCCCTTCACCGACATTGCGCTCGTGTGCGCCGCAGGTCTCCTCGGAACGCTCGGTCACTTTCTCTTCATCCTCGCGTTTCAGCGCGGACCGGCTTCGGCGCTCATTCCGTTCACGTATATGCAGCTGGTGTGGGCGACGCTCATTGGCTGGTTCGTGTTTCAGGATTTTCCCGACGGGTGGGCATTGATGGGCATGGCGGTGATCGCGATAAGCGGGCTCTTGATTGCGTTGTACGAACGCCGCACCAGGCCTTTGCCCACAGCAGCGCTCGGCGCGGTCGATCCCGCAGCCGACTAAGTCGAATTTGCGCACAAGGGCGCCAGCGCGGCGGCGTAGCGGCAAACGTGGAGGTCCCTCACGCTTCCGCCAACTTGTTATTGTTCGATCTTTCCCATGGAGGATCGATACATGGCGACGGCTCATCCGCGAATCGGCTTCATCGGCGTCGGGTTGATGGGGCACGGCATCGCAAAAAATCTGGTGACGAAAGGATTCCCGCTCACGGTGCGTGCCCACCGCAACCGAGTGCCGGTCGAAGATCTGATCGCGAAAGGCGCCAAAGAAGCGACAAGCAACGCCGAGCTCGCGCGAGACGCCGATATCGTGTTTCTTTGCGTGACCGGCGCCCCGCAAGTGGAGGAGGCGGTCTTTGGCGCAGACGGCCTCGCCAAGGCCGCACGCAAAGGTCTGACGATCATCGACACGTCGACCAGTGAGCCCGCGACGACGACAAAGATGCGGGAAGCGCTGGCGCCGCTCGGCGTGCGATTCATCGATGCGCCGCTTGCCCGAACGCCTGTCGAAGCGGAGCAGGGACGACTCAACATCATGGTCGGCGCCGACGATGCGACGTTCGCCGAATTGAAGCCGGTGTTTGCGGCGTTCTGCGAGAACATCATCCATGCCGGTCCCGCGGGTCACGGCATCATCCTCAAGCTCATCAATAACTTCCTTGCGCAGGCGATTTGCACGGCGATCGCTGAAGCGTGCGCCGCGGCGGCCAAGTCCGGAGTGTCGATTCGCAAGCTGCATGAATTGATTTCGGCGGGTGCCGTTAATTCCGGTCTGTTCCAGATGCTCGTCGGCAAGATGCTCGAAAGCGGCGACTTATCGGGACTTAAATTCACGCTGCCGAATGCCGCAAAGGATCTTCGCTATTACACGCACTTCACCGAATCGATGATGCTGCCTTCGACGATCGGCGAAGCGGTGCACCAAAGTCTCGTGACCGCGAACGCGCTGGGCTTCGGCGACAAATATGTCGCGTCACTGATCGAAGTGCAGGAGAAGCTGGCCGGCGTCGCGATCGTTCCGCGCTAGGCCAACGGAAGCATTCGACGATGTCGGTCTCCGAATACGCGGACTACCTCGAGTTCGCTTGCTCCGTCGCGACGGCCGCAGGCGCGGCGATCCTGCCGCATTTCAGGCAGTCGATCGACGTCGAGGACAAGGGCGGCAAAGCCGACTACGACCCGGTGACCCAAGCCGATCGACTCGCAGAGGCATTCATTCGAGGCGCGATCGAGCAAGCCTATCCGGCCCATGGCATTTTCGGCGAAGAGCACGGGCGCACTCACGGCACTTCGGCGCTGACTTGGGTGATTGATCCGATCGACGGCACGCGGAGCTTCATTCTCGGGCAACTGCATTGGGGCACGCTGATCGCGTTGCATGACGGGGAACGCCCGGTCGTGGGCGTCATGCATCAACCGTTTGTCGGTGAAACGTTCGCGGCTGCGATTGGCGCTCTCCCGCAGTGGCGACGCGGCAGCGAGCGGCGCGCGCTGAAGACCCGTCCATGCGCGCGGATCGAGGACGCGGTCATTGCCACCACCGATCCGCGCCATTTCGACGTCGCCGAAAAATTGCGCGTCTATCGGAGCGTGACCGACGGCGCGCGGCTGATTCGCTACGGCGGCGATTGTTATTGCTACACGCTGCTCGCGATGGGGATGGTCGACATCGTCATCGAGACAGGACTCGAGCCCTACGACGTTCAGGCGCTGATTCCAATCGTCGAAACCGCGGGCGGCCGTATCACCGATTGGCATGGCGGTTCAGCCGACGGTGGCGGCAATGTGCTGGCCTGCGGCGATCCGGCATTGCACGCAGATCTATTGCGCCGGATCGCGGGCGGGTGAAGCTGCTGATCCTCGGCGGAACGCGTTTTCTCGGTCGCCACATCGTCGACGCGGCGCTGGTTCGCGGGCACGCGGTCACGATCTTTACGCGTGGACAAAATCCGCCGCCGCGGAGCGGTCAAGTCGAAGCGCTTACGGGCAATCGTGACC
>WNGO01010345.1_pt1 | contig 11776 bp, 10 predicted proteins | sample 5400511 | NCBI WGS metagenome assembly WNGO01 (sample SAMN13153380, study PRJNA577476) | soil metagenome | isolation source: 20 cm soil or saprolite under Garry oak tree replicate 2 | place: USA:California | collected 2016-06-15
TCGACGCCGTGGGCGCGCGCGTCGCTCACCAGCTGCGCCGGCGCATAGAAGCCCATGGGCTGACTGTTGAGCAGCGCGCAGGTGAAGGCCGCGGGCTCGTAGCACTTGAGCCAGGCGGAGTCGTACACCAGCAGCGCGAAGCTTGCCGCGTGCGCGAGCGGGAAGCCGTACTCGCCAAAACCCAGCATCTGCCGGTAGATGCGCTGCGCGAACTCCGCCGGATAGCCCTTGGCGCGCATACCCTCGAGCAGCCGCTCGCGAAACGGATCGAGCCCCCCGGTCCTCTTCCAGGCGCCCATCGCGCGGCGCAGCGCGTCCGCCTCACCCGGCGAGAAGCCCGCCGCCACGATCGCAATCTTCATCACCTGTTCCTGGAAGATCGGTACGCCGAGGGTACGCTGCAGCACCTCGCGCACCTCTTCGCTCGGATACTCCACCGGCTCCACGCCGGAGCGGCGCCGCAGATACGGGTGCACCATGTCGCCCTGGATGGGACCGGGGCGCACGATCGCGACCTCGATGACCAGATCGTAGTAACAGCGCGGCTTCAGGCGCGGCAGCATGGACATCTGCGCGCGCGACTCGATCTGGAACACGCCGATGGTGTCGGCGCGCGAGATCATGTCGTAAACCTTCGGATCCTCGGCGGGCAGCTGCCCGAGCGCGTGACGGGTGCCGCGGTAGCCGTTGACGAGCGTGAAGGCGCGCTTGAGCGCCGTCAGCATCCCCAGCGCCAGCAGATCCACTTTCAGCAGCCCCAGATCGTTGAGGTCGTCCTTATCCCACTGCACCACGGTGCGCTCGGGCATGGCCGCGTTCTCGATGGGCACCAGCTCCTCGAGCAGTCCTTCGCAGATCACGAAGCCGCCGACGTGCTGGGACAGGTGGCGGGGAAAGCCGGGGAAGCTCACCAGCTCGTTCGCCAGCGGCAGCAGTCGTGCGAGCCAGGGACTGGCTGGATCGAACCCTGCGTCGCGTACGCGTTGCGGGATCGCCGCGCTCCCATCCCACCATTGCATGACTTTCGCGAGCCGGCCGCTCTCGGCGGCGCCGAGACCAAACACCCGGGCGAGGTCGCGCAGCGCACTGCGCGGCCGGTACATGATGACCGTGGCGGCGAGCGCGGCGCGTTCGCGACCGTACTTGCGGTAGACGTACTGCAGCACCTCCTCGCGCCGCTCGTGCTCGAAATCGATGTCGATGTCGGGCGGCTCGTTGCGCTCGCGCGAGATGAAGCGCTCGAACAGCAGCGCCGTGCCGCGCTGCGGGTCCACCGAGGTCACGCCCAGGCAATAACACACGCGTGAATTGGCGGCGGAACCCCTGCCCTGGCACAGAATCCCCTGGCGGCGCGCGTAGGCGACGATGTCCTGCACGGTGAGGAAGTAAGGCTCGTAGCGCAGCTCGGCAATGAGCGCGAGCTCGTGCTCGATGGCGGCGCGCTCGCTCTGCGGCACACCGTCGGGCCAGCGCCAGCTCGCACCCTCGTACGTGAGTCGGCGCAGGTAAGAAGCCGGGGTCTCCCCCGGCGGCACGAGCTCGCGGGGATACTCATAACGCAGCTCATCGAGCGAGAAGCTGCACCCCGCCGCGAGCTCCACCGTCGCCTCGAGCAACTCGCGCGGATACAGCCGCGCGAGGCGTGCGCGCTCGCGCAGATAGCGCTCGCCGTTGGCGTACAGCCTTAAGCCGACTTCCGCGACCGGCACCTTCAGGCGAATCGCGGTCAGGGCATCCTGCAGTCGCCGGCGCGCACGCACGTGCATGTGGACATCGCCGCTGGCGATGAGCGCCACCCCGCACTGCGCGCCGATTTGCACCAGCGCGGCCTGACGCTCGCGATCGCCGCCCTCGCGCAGCAGCTCGACCGCAATTCTGACCTTGTCGGGGAAACGCCCGGCGAGCCAGCGCAGCTCCTCTCGCGACGGCCGTGGCGCAGGCAGCCACAGAATGAAGCATTGCTCGAGGCCCGCTGCCTCGAGCTCGGCGCGCGTGAGTGAGTACTGTCCCTTGCCGGCCGCGCGCCGGCCGCGGGTGATGAGGCGGCACAGCCCTCCGTAGCCGCGCCGGTCGATGGCGAGCGCGACCAGCTTGAGCCCGCAGAGCAGGCGAAACTCCGAGCCGATGATGAGCTTCAGGCGCCGGTCCTTCGCCGCCATGTGCGCACGCACCACACCGGCGAGGGAGCACTCGTCGGTGATCGCGAGCGCGGCGTAGCCGAGTAAGTCCGCCTGCTCCACCAGCTCGTGCGGATGCGAGGCGCCGCGCAGGAAAGTGAAGTTGGACAGGCAATGCAGCTCCGCGTACGCAGGAGCCGCGTCTACAGAAACGCGCTCGGGTGATATCGCAGTGAGTGACACGTGACGTCACGCGCGCAGACGCGAGTGCAAAACAGGATTTTCGGGGGCGTGCGCGCCAGGGAAGGCGCGCCCGCAGCCTACAGGGATGTACTTGCGGCGGCCCCGAAAATCCTGTTTTGCGATCACGGATGCGCTGTGCCTCATGCCTCACCCGAAAACCCCATGCAGGAACCAGCGATGAGGCGCGGCGCGCTCGCGAAACACCCACAGGCGTACGCCATGCAGGTCGATGGCGGTGTAGTAATCGCGCGAGATTTCACCGCCGTCCCACCAGCCGGTCTCGATGCGTTCCGGCTCACTCACCAGACGCAGCGGGCCGCGGCGCCGGGGCAGTCCGCCGCGCACGCTCAGCGGCCGTGGCGCGGGCAGGAGCCACAGGGGACGACGGCCGGCGGCCGCTGTATCCGCGCTGCAGCCGGCGTGCGCACCGCGGCGGCCGGCGGCGGGCGGCGGCTCGGTACGCGCCCAGGCGTTTTCGGGCCGGTGGCACCAGGGCGTCGGCGCGCAGCTCGCAGGCTCGCGCCGGTTCCGACAGGTCGAGCACGCTCAGGTGCTCGCCGAGAAGCCCGGCGAGACGCCGCACATCGGTTGCGGGAGCCGCGAGCCGCACCACGCAACGCGTCGCCGGGACATGGCGGTGCGTCAGCCGGCACTCGAGCTCCACGACGCTGCACTGGCGTGCTCTCAGGAAGGCGCCGAGATCGGCGAACAGCGGGGCGAGCGCGGCGAGCAGCAAGGTGTGATTTTCCAGCTCGCAATCGAGCTCACGGCGGCGGCGGAAGCGCTCGGGGGCGTGAAAGGTAACGCGCGCCTCCGGCGTGCGTCCGGTGAGCGCATCGAGCATGGCGAGCTGCTCACTGCCTACGCGGCGCGCAAAACCGGCGCGCGGCAAACGCAGTGCCGCACCGATGGTGCGCACACCCATGCGCGCCAGGCGCGCCAGCGTATCCGGCGGCCAGCGCAGGCTCGCGAGCGGCAAAGGCGCCAGCTGTCCGGTGAGCTGTGCCGGATCCGTCACCGCGAGGGGCTTGCCGGCGCGGGCCGCGACCAGCGCCGCCAGAGCCGCGGGCGCGAACGCCAGCACCGGCTGCACCTGCAGACGCCGGCACTCGCTCCTGAGCGCGCCGCGCAGTCCCGCCACCCCCGCGAACAGGTGCAAGCTCCCCTGCACTTCGAGCAGCAGGCCATCCGGCGGCGCCAGGCTCACGCGCGGCGTGAACCGTTGTGCGCAGACCGCAAGCTGCTGCAGCTTTTCCGGGTTGATTCCCGGCAGATGCAGGCCGGCCCATAACTCGCCCGTCCGCCCGCCGGGAGCATGCCGGGGGGTGATGCGCAGGGGTGCAGCCCGCGGTTGGACCCCTCCTGCGTCCGCAGGCAAAGCCGACTTGCCTGCCTTGCCGGCGGTGGCTCGTAGGACGTGCAGGGACATGCCGTGTCTTTCCGCAAATTCAAACAGGCCAGCCGGGCCTCAAGAGATCGACCGCACCGCGCGTGGCGCCCCGGCCCTTCAAGAGCGTGATGCGCACACCTGCGCCGATCGGCTGCAGACTCAGGCGCAAAACCGCGGCCGATGCCTCGCGCGCCGCTCGCCGTGGACGAAACAGCACGCCGAGGGTCCGGCCCCGCTCGGCGGCGAGTTGCAAGCGGCGGATTTCGCGCGCTTTCGGCTGCCGCGCCCACGCCAGGGCCACGTCACAGGCGCCCGAGCCGAGCGCCTGCTCGAGAGCCCACAGCGGACGCGCGCCACCCACCACCGCCACCCGATCGAGCGCGATGCCCTGGGCCGCGAGTGCCGGCGCAAAGGGCATCAGGGGTGGGGCGACCCACACGCACCAGCGTGCGCACCGCGCGCGCGTCAGGGCGGCGAGCGCCGGCAACAACAGGTGCAGCTCACCGCTGCCGAAACGCGAGACGAGGATCTCGATCAGACCGGTGCGCGGCCAGCCTTCACCGGGCAGGTACGCATCCAGAGCCGCAAATCCGCTGGGGAGCCCGCGCGGGTGCGCAGCGCTGCGGCCGCGCCAGATGGCCGGATGCTCGAGCAAACGAGCGAGTTTCGCATCCCGATCCATGACTGCTCATGAGCAAACAGATCTAACCTCTCGGAATTCCGTGTGTTGCATGCCATCACGAGAATTCACATGAAGCCGCTCGCGCGGCCCCGGCGCACCACACCCACCACAATGCCCTCGATGAGCAACGGCTCCTCTTTCAGATCTATCCTGATCGGCTCGAACTCGGTGTTCTCGGGCAACAGCCACACGATGGAGCCTTCCTGGCGGTAGCGTTTCACGGTGACTTCGTTCTCCAGGCGCGCCACCACGATCTGGCGGCTGCGAACTTCCGCGGTGCGGTGCACCGCGACCAGATCCCCGTCGAGGATCCCGGCATCTTTCATGCTCATGCCGGTGACCTTCAGCAGGTAGTGCGGCCGTGGCTGAAACAAGCCCGGATCGATCTGCAGCCGCGCCTCGAAGTTCTCTTCGGCGAAAATGGGCTTGCCGGCGGCCACCCGGCCGATGAGCGGCAGCCCGATCTGCTCCCGGATGGTGTCCTTGAGCTGGATCCCCCGCGAAGTGCCGGGCACGAGCGCGATGACGCCCTTGCGGGCCAGGGCCCGCAAATGCTCCTCGGCGGCGTTGGCGGAGCGGAAGCCCAGCTCGTGCGCGATTTCGGCGCGCGTCGGCGGCATACCGGTATCGGAGATGAAGCGCTGGATCAGGCGCAGGATCTGTGTCTGGCGAGGGGTAAGGTCGGACATTTCGCCTGCCTGTTTATATATACAGCTACTGTAATTATATCCAGATCGGCGTCCACGGCAAGAGGCCTGGCGCCCGCGCTCCTCACGGTTGCCGTGAGTGCTGCGGCCTCGCCGCACTGTCAGCCAACCCACGACGCACCGGCCGAGCTTTCCAGTGTCGACGGCTCCGCCACCGCCGCAGACACACCCGCGATCTGACACTGCACCCGTGATCTAACTGTCGCGATCAGAAGACAAGACGGGTGTCGGAGTTGCATTCCCGTTGTAAATTTGATGCAGTTGCGCGCGGCGAACGACGGCGGAACTTGCTTACCGGAGTCGCTTCGGTTACAGGACACTCCCGAATCAACAACCCAAAGGGGACGTTTATGAAGTGCGCGAGCATTGTGAAGGCGGCGGCTGCCGTAGCCGTGGCGGTTGGACTGGCGGCTTGTACGGATATCAAGCCCCTCTCGGCGGAAGTGGCGGATCTGAAGGCTCAGCTGGCCAAGGTGCAAGGTGACGCGTCGGCGGCAAAGAGCTCCGCTGATCAGGCGAACAGCGCGGCCCAATCGGCCAACCAGGCGGCCAGTGGCGCGCAGAGCACAGCCAACCAGGCGGTGGCTGCGGCCCATGCCAGCCAGTCGTGCTGCGACGCGACCAACGAGAAGATCGACCGGATGTTCAAGCGGTCGGTTTCCAAGTAGGAACCGGTCCCGAGAATGCAAACGCCGCGCGGTACGCGCGGCGTTTTTCTAGCGTGTCGAGCTTGCGCGCCGTCGCCTGGATGATGCGGATGTTGGCCTGGTGGGGCACGAGCCAGTCCAGCGCGCTGCGGTCGAGTCCGTTGGCCGCCAGCGCCTCGTCAACCGCGCTGCCAAGCTTGGTGACGGCGACCTTGAAGACCTCGTTACCCGCCATGACGATCGCGAGCCGCGCGGCGAAACCCCGCGACACGCCGCTGCCGCAATACAACAGATCCTTGTATTGACCGTCGGAGTGCAGGTGGGTCGAGAGCACGCCGGGCGCATCGCTTGGCTCGAGCACCACCGCGCCCGCGCCATCGGCGAACAGCACCGCGGTGGAGCGATCGCTCCAGTCAGTGATGCGCGACAGGGTCTCCGCGCCGATCACCAGCGCGCGCCGCGCTTCGCCGCAGCGTACGTACTTGTCGGCGATCGACAGCGCGTACATGAACCCGGCACAGGCGGTCTCGAGGCTGAACGCCGGCACGCCGCGACAGCCCAGGCGCTGCTGCAGCAGCGTGCCGCAGTTGGGAAACACCAGGTCCGGCGTGGTGGTGCCGAAAGCGATGAAGTCGACTTCGGCCGGTGCGACGCCGGCCGCCTCCAGGGCGCGGCGCGCGGCCTTTTCCGCCAGATCGACCGTCGTCTCGCCGTCGGCGGCGACGTGGCGGCGCTCGATGCCGGTGCGGCTGCGGATCCACTCATCGGTGGTATCGACCATCTTCTCCAGATCGAAGTTGGTGATCACCTTCTCCGGCAGATGCGAGCCGGTGCCGGCGATACGCGAGTGAATCAATTGGCCGCCCTTTCCGCCAGTGCGTGCGCAATGTGCGCCGTGAGTCCGTGCCGTGCCGCGAGCGCGGCCGTACCGATCGCCCGCGCGAACGCGACACCGTCGGCTCGACCGTGGCTTTTTACCACGATCCCGGCAAGCCCCACCATGCACGCGCCGTTGTAGCGGCGCGGATCGAGCCCGGCCGCCGCGCGGCGCAGCATCGGGCCTGCGATGAGGCCGGCGAGGCGGTCGAGGAGCGAGGACTGGAACTCCTGGCGCATGCGATCGGCGATCAGGCCGGCGACGCCCTCCATGGTCTTCAACGCGACGTTGCCCGTAAAGCCGTCGGTCACGACGACGTCGACAGCGCCCGAGAAGATGTCATCGCCTTCCACGAAGCCCACGTAGTTCAGCCCGCTGCGCGCGAGCAGCGCGTGCGCCGCCTGCACCACCTCGTGTCCCTTCATGTCCTCCTCGCCGATGTTGAGCAGTCCGATGCGTGGTGCCGCCAGGCCGTACACGTCGCGGGCGATGATGGCGCCCATGGCGGCGAACTGGCGCAACTGCTCGGGTGTCGCCTTGGTGTTGGCGCCCAGATCGAGCATGTGCGTGTGACCGTGCGCGGCGGGGATCGCGGAGATGATGGCCGCGCGTTCCACGCCCGGCAGAGTTCCCAGCACGAAGTGCGCGATCGCGGTGAGCGCTCCGGTGTTGCCCGCGCTCACGCATGCGCAGGCGCGCCCGTCCTGCACCAGGTCGATCGCCACGCGCATCGAGGAGTCTTTCTTGCGACGGATCGCCTCGCGTGGCTTGTCCTCCATCGCCACGACCTGGGAGGCAGCCACCACGGTGGCGCGGTCGCGAACGGAGGCGGGCAGCGGCGCCAGGGCTGCGGTGAGCAGTTGCGGCTCCCCGACCAGCTGTGCGCGCAGCTGTGGATCGTCGCTCAGAGCGCGCAGCGCACCGGCAACGTACTCACGCGGCTCATGGTCGCCGCTCATCACATCGATTGCGATCGGCAGCACGCAGGCCTTTGAGTCGGCGCAGGGACCTGAGGGGACTTATTCCTTGTCTTCGGTCGCGGTGCGCTTCTCGAGCACGCGCCGGCCCCGATAGAAACCATCCGGCGTGATCCGGTGGCGCAGATGCGTCTCACCGGACTGCGGATCGGTCGACAGCGCCGGCTGGGCAAGGGCGGCGTGTGATCGGTGCATTCCGCGTCGCGAGGGCGTCTTGCGGCTCTTTTGAACAGCCATGTGTCGGGCTCCTAACTCGATCCACTAAACTAACGTTTCAACAGCTCGGCAAGGCGCGCGAACGGCTTGTGCGTCGCCTCGCCCACACGCTCCTGCACCACGCCCGGCGCCGGCGCCGCCCGGCACTCCTCGCCCTCCCCGTGCAGGGGCACGATGGGCAGCGTCAGCAACATCTCTTCCGTGATGAGCTCGCCGAGGCTGATGCGACCACCGGGGGCGAGCATCGGCTCAAGATCCGCGGGCACCCGGCCGACATCCGTTTCCGAGGCGATCAGGCCCACCCGCACAACCGTGTCGACGGGCACCTGCATCGGCCTCAGGCAGCGCTGGCACTCGAGCGTGGCCACCCCGCTCACCGCGAGCTGCGCGACGGCGACGCTCGCCTCGCGCCTGAAGCTCACGCGGCCGTGCACGCTGCCGGCCACGCTCGCGCGCTTCGAGCGCAAGCCGGAAAGCTCGGCGAGCGGGACAGCAAAGTCGACCTCGGCTCCGCCATCAGCCAGCCGGTCCACTTCGAGCGGCCTCGACCAGGGCGGCGACATGGGGCGCGTATAATAGGTAGCGACTCTCCCCAAGTCAAAATCGGATTTGGGGCTAAGCCATTGTTTCCAGTGATCTTGCCACCGCTGATCCTCGCTTCGACCTCCCCGTACCGTCGCGAACTGCTGGCGCGGCTGCGGTTGGCGTTCGAAGCGATGCCGCCCGGGGTGCCCGAGGAGCGCATCGACGCGCAGTCCCCCGCCGACCACGCGCTGCGGCTCGCGCTCGCGAAGGCGCAGGCCATCGCAGACAGGCACCCGGGCGCCCTCGTGATCGGTGCCGACCAGGTGGCCGCGGCGGGTGAGCGGTTGCTGGGCAAACCCGGTGACGCGGTGCGTTGCCGCGCGCAGCTGGCTTCCTTGAGTGGCAAGAGCGCTCGCTTCTACACCGCCTGCGCGGTGCTCGGGGTCGGCGCGGGCGTGCGCCTCGCCCACGTGGACACCACCACGGTCGTGTTTCGCTCGCTGACCGGGGAGGAGATCGAGCGCTACGTGGCGTGCGAGCAGCCGTACGACTGTGCCGGTGGCTTCAGGGTGGAGGCGCTCGGGATTGCGCTGTTCGAATGCATCGAGAGTCAGGATCCGACGGCGCTCATCGGGCTGCCGCTCATCTGGCTCGCGGGGGCGCTGCGCGGCGCCGGTTACCACTTGCCCTGAGCGAACGGCCGGGTTTGGTGTGCCGCGATGCCAGCTCATCGAGCACCGTCGCCAGCTCCGGCGGCAACGGTGAGTTGACGCTGAACTCCCCGCCCTGCGGCCACGCGAAGCTCACACTGTGCGCGTGCAGGAACATGCGGCCGAGGCCGAGCGCGCGCAGCTCGTCGTTGAACGCGGCATCGCCGTACTTTTCATCTCCCGCCACCGGGTGTGCGGCGTGCTGCGCGTGCACGCGGATCTGGTGCGTGCGGCCCGTGCGCAGCGTGACCTCCACGAGCGTTGCCGTCCTGCCGAAGAACTGCACCGGACGGAAATCGCTGACCGAGGGTTTGCCCGAAGCGCCCGCGCGCACCGTGCGCTCGCCTCCGCTGCGGGTATCGGTGCGCAATGGAACGTCGATGCGCTTGGCGCCGAGTTCCCACTTGCCCCGGACGAGGGCGAGGTAGCGCTTCTCGAAACCCTCCGTGCGCAGGAGCGCGTGCAGGCTGCGCAGCGTGCCCGCCTGGCGCGCGATGAGCAGACACCCACTGGTATCGCGGTCGAGGCGATGCACCAGTTCGAGGGAATCCTCGGGACGCAGGGCGCGCAGCGCCTCGATGACCCCGAAGCTCACCCCACTGCCGCCGTGGACCGCGATACCGGCGGGCTTGTCGAGCACCAGGAGCTTCTCGTCCTGGTAGATGATGGCCTTGCGGATACTCTGGCACAGCGGCTCCGAAGGCTTACCCGCCTGCGGCGGCGGCAGCACCCGTACGGGGGGGATGCGGATCCGGTCGTTAATCTGCAGCCGGGTCTCGGGGCCCGCGCGGCGGCCGTTCACCCGCACCTCGCCCTTGCGGATGACGCGGTACACGCGGCTGCGCGGCACTCCCCCCAGACGCTTGTGAACATAGTTATCGAGCCGCTGTCCGGCCTCCTGCAGGCTCACCTCTAAGTGCTGCACGTCGGTGCGCATCTCGCGTGGATTGGGCTCCGGCAAGGGGTCCTCAGCGTAAGGCATTGTTTCTACAACGGTCTGTCGAGTATACTCTGAGGGTCGTCCGCCAAGCGGACGCACCAGTGGTTGGCGGCAGTGGCCGCCGCCCGTTTAGTTGGACCTCCGAATCGAGGCCATCGCATTGGGCCGACAAGATCGCGCCACCTGCGTCGAATCTCGCAAACCGAGACTTCCGCAGTTGGCGCCGTCGGTTGTTTCACCGAAGGTTTCCTTTCTGCACCGCCCCGATGAATGAGGCGGTCAGTGCCATGAATAACGAGACTCGCTCTCCTTTGTCAGGTTCAAGGAATCTTCGCAGCCGCGGACCCACGGTCCGGCGGCCTCCCGCCGCATGCTTGCCGGCCCCTCACCGCACAGTAGGGGCACATGAAGAGAATGCTAGTGAATGCAACTCAGGAAGAGGAGTTGCGCGTCGCTCTGGTTGATGGACAGAAACTGTTTGACCTGAGTATCGACCTACCTTCCCGCGAACAGAAAAAAGCCAACGTCTACAAGGCCCGTATCTCCCGCGTCGAGCCCTCGCTCGAAGCCTGCTTCGTCGATTACGGCGCCCAGCGCCACGGATTCCTGCCGCTGAAGGAAGTCTCCAAGGAGTACTTCCGCCAGCCCCCCCAGGGCGGACGGATGAACATCCGCGAGCTCCTGTCGGAGGGACAGGAAGTCATCGTTCAGGTGGAGAAGGAGGAGCGCGGCACCAAGGGCGCGGCGCTCACCACCTTCATCAGCCTCGCCGGGCGCTTCCTGGTGCTCATGCCGAACAACCCGCGCGCCGGCGGCGTTTCGCGCCGCATCGAGGGCGAGGACCGCGACCAGATGCGCGAGGTCATGAGCCAGCTGCAGATCCCGGAGGGCATGGGTGCCATCGTGCGTACCGCAGGCGTCGGCCGGTCGGTCGAGGAGCTGCAGTGGGACCTCGACAATCTCAAGGTTCAGTGGGAGCAGATCGAAGCGGCCGCCAAGGAGCGCCCGGCCCCGTTCCTGGTGTTCCGCGAAAGCGATGCCGTGACGCGCTCGATGCGCGATTACCTCTCCGACGATGTCGGCGAGGTGCTGGTGGACAGCCAGGCCGCCTTCCAGAAGGCCCAGGAGTACATGCAGCGCTTCATGCCGGCCGAGGCGCAGCGGCGCTTGAAGCTCTACACCGACGACATTCCGCTCTTTACGCGCTTCCAGATCGAAAGCCAGATCGAGTCCGCCTACGCCCACAAGGTGCAACTGCCTTCCGGCGGCAGCATCGTCATCGATTACACCGAAGCGCTGGTGTCGATCGACATCAACTCCGCGCGCGCCACGCGTGGCGGTGACATCGAGACCACCGCCACCAACACCAATCTGGAGGCCGCGGACGAGATCGCCCGGCAGCTGCGCATCCGTGATATCGGCGGCCTCATCGTCATCGACTTCATCGACATGGAGTCCCCCAAGAACCAGCGCGACGTCGAGGACCGGCTGCGCGACGCGATGAAGATGGATCGCGCCCGCATCCAGATCGGCCGCCTGTCGCGCTTCGGCTTGCTCGAGATGTCGCGGCAGCGCCTGCGGCCCTCGCTCGGGGAGTCCAGTCACATCGTCTGCCCGCGCTGCGTCGGCATCGGCAGCATCCGCAGCGTCGAGTCGATGACGCTCGCGGTGCTGCGCCTGATCGGCGAGGAGCTGCGCAAGGACCGCACCGCGCGCGTGATCGCGCAGGTACCGGTCGCCGTGGC
>WNGO01004693.1_pt1 | contig 11766 bp, 8 predicted proteins | sample 5400511 | NCBI WGS metagenome assembly WNGO01 (sample SAMN13153380, study PRJNA577476) | soil metagenome | isolation source: 20 cm soil or saprolite under Garry oak tree replicate 2 | place: USA:California | collected 2016-06-15
GAGCTCGGCGGCCTCTTCGCGCAGCTTCGCCGCCAGCAGCGCCGGGTCTCCCAGCAACTTGCCGGTCCGCGACTCGGGATCGGCGAGGGGAAGTGAAGTCGCGCGCGCGACAACGCTGCGCTCGAGGTCGTCCAGAGCGAACTCCGCGGGCCAGCACGCACGGCGCTCGAGGTGACAGAACCCGGCGCCGTGTTGGCGCACCGTGAAGCGCAGCGCGTCGCGGTCACAGTCGAGATCCACGCGCAGCAGCTGCTGGGTATTACCCGACGTCTCGCCCTTCACCCACAGCGCCTGGCGCGAGCGCGACCAGTAGACGCCCCGGCGCTCCGCGATGGCGCGCGCGAGCGACTCGCGCGTGCTCCAAACGAGTCCTAACGTGTGTCCCCACTCGTCGCACACGACGGTGGGCCAGACGTCACCGTCCAGCGGCTTCGCGAGCGGCGCCGCGACCGCCTCGCCCAATGACAGCCGGCCGGTGTAGAGCGCCATGCCCACCTGCGCGTCCGCGCCGATCCGGTCCAATTCGGCGATCTCCGTCGCCGTGGTGATTCCTCCGGCTGCGGTGAGGCGGGCCTGCCCCGCCGCGCGCACCGCGTCAGCCACCGCGGGGAAGTCGAAGCCGCTCATGGCGCCTTCGTGCTCCACCTGCGTGAAGAGAAACCCGCCGACTAAGGGCGCGAGGTCGCGGATCCGGTCGAGTACCGGCGTGCCGGTAGCGGTCCGCCAGCCCGCCACCACCACGTGGCCGCGCTCGGCGTCCACCGCCGCTATCACGCGCTCGCGTGGAAGGGCGCCGCAAAACTCCGGGCTCGCTGCCGTGCCGATCATGATCCTCGCCGCCCCGGCGTCGAGCCACCCGCGCGCCGCGTCGAGGTCGCGAATGCCACCACCGACGCGGCACGGCGCCCGGCGCACCATGGTGCGGATTAAGCTCGCGTTCGAGCCATTACCGAGCGCAGCGTCGAGGTCCACCACCGCCACTTCCCCGGCCACCGCGAACTCCTCGAGCCTGGCCATGGGGTCGCCGCCGTCGAGCACAAAGTCCCGGCCCCGGCGGAGCTGGACCGCGCGGCCCTGCATCAGGTCGATGCTGGGGACGATCATCGCCGTACCCTGATCCCGCGGAGGGAGAGATCCGCCTTGATACCGTCGACGGTGTCATCGCCGTCGTGGAACACCGACGCCGCCAGCACGGCGTCCGCGCCCGCGCGAAACGCCTGCGCCACGTGTGCGCGCTCTCCGATCCCGCCCGAGGCGATCACCGGCACTCGCACGGCGCCCGCCACGGCCTGCAGGAGCTCCACGTCGGGACCGAGACGCGTGCCATCGCGATCCCAGCTCGTGAGCAGGATTTCCCCCGCACCCAAACACGCGCCCTCCCGCGCCCACGCCACGGCATCGGGTCGCCCGGGCTCACGGCCGCCGAACGCGAGCGCTTCCCACGAACCTTCAGCCCCCGTGCGACGCGCATCGATGGCGAGTACGACGCACTGGCTGCCGAACTCGGTCGCCAGCTCGGAGAGGAGTGCGGGACGCTGCACCGCGGCAGTATTCACGCTCACCTTGTCGGCACCCGCCGCGAGCAGCCGGCGCGCATCATCCACGCTCCGGACCCCGCCACCGACGGTGAGGGGAATGCGGATGGCCCACCGCACCCGCTCCACTGTCTCGATCTGCGTGGCCCGCCCTTCGGGCGACGCGGCCACGTCGAGGACCACGATCTCGTCCGCGCCTTGAGACTCGTACAACGCCCCCTGCGCGGCCGGATCACCCGCGTCGCGCAGGTGCTGGAACCGCACCCCCTTCACCACCCGACCGTCCCTCACGTCGAGGCAGGGCACGATGCGCGGCAAGAGCCCTGGCTCCGGCCCCTTGCCCGCCGGAGCGGATGGCGCGGCCTCTGCCCCGGAGAGCCAGCGCTCCAGCAGCGCCGCCCCGTACGCTCCGGACAGCTCAGGGTGGAACTGGCACGCGAGGATGCGGCCCTGCTCCAGTGCCGCCACGAACCGCACGCCGTGCGTCGTCCACGCGGGGGTCCAACCCGGGGGCGCCTCGAGCAGGGCATAGGAGTTCGCAAACGCGGCCACGCCGGAGTCGAGGAGGGCGACCTGCGATACGGCCGTCACGGCGTTCCAGCCGAGGTGCGGCACTCGCACGTGGTCAGGCAGCCGGCGGCACACGCCTGCGATGACGCCGAGCCCGGAGATGCGAGGCGACTCCTCGCTCCCCTCGCACAGCATCTGCATTCCCAGACACACGCCGAGCAGCGGTGTGCCTCGCGCTACCGCGTCGGTGATCGCACTGTCGAGCCGCCGCGCGCGCAGCGCCGCCAGCCCCGCACCGAAGGCCCCCACCCCCGGCAACACTACCCGGCGCGCCGCTGCCACGACGCCCGCGTCGTCCGTCACGACCACGCTCGAGCCGAGCCGGCTGAACGCGCTGGTGATCGACGCGAGATTGGCGACGCCGGAATTCACTATGACGACGTCAGGCATCGAGAGTCCCCTTGGTGGACGGCACGTCGTCGAAGCCCGAGCAGGCGACTGCCTGCTTGAGTGCGAGGGCGGTCGCCTTGAAGGCGGCCTCGGCGCGGTGGTGGTCGTTCTCACCCTTCAGCACGTCGACGTGCAGTGTGAACCGCCCCGCGGCAGCGAGCGAGCGCAGGATGTGCGGGATGTTCTCGCACGCCAGGCCGCCGATCGCCTCCCGGCGCAATCCCAGCTCCACCTCCGCGTAGGACCGTCCCGAGAGATCCACCACGGCGCGTGCCAGCGCCTCGTCCAGGGGGGCGTACGCCCAACCGAACCGGTTGACGCCCCGCCGCTCCCCCAGGGCCCGATCGACCGCCTGACCCAGCGCGAGCGCGCAGTCTTCGGCGGTGTGGTGGTCGTCGACCTGGAGGTCTGAAGCCGAGGCCCGTCTTCACGTCCGTCTTCCCCGTACCCTCGAGGGTGAGCGTGACCGTGATCGATGTCTCGCGCGTGGTGCGGGTGACGGTTGCGGTGCGCGCGGTCATGGTTCGAGGCCCTCGGCTTGGAGCGTCCGCTCCAGGGCCTCGCTCAGCCGATCGAAGTCGGGCGCATTCCCGGGCAGGGTGATGCGCAGCGCCGTCTCGAGCCCCCGGCGGTCGGGGAAGTCGCGCACCAGCACGCCGCGGGCGGCGAGGCCCGCGTGGATCGAGCCGGCACGCGGTCCGCACTCGACGAGCACGAAGTTCGCCTGCGACGGCCGGGGCGCGAGGCCGGCGGCGGCCAGCCGCACGCCGAGCAGGCGGCGCTCGTCGCGCACCCGCGCGACGTGGGCGGAGAGCGGCCCGGCGCCGCGCTCGAGCTGGGCGAGGGCGAGCGCCACCGAGGGCGCTGCCACGGTGTAGGGACCGCCCGCCGCACGCAGCACGGCTATGACATATGGGCTCCCGACGGCGTATCCCACACGACACCCCGCAAGGCCCCAGGCCTTGGACAGCGTACGCAGCACGAGGACGTTGCGCAGGTCGAGCACCCCGGGCGTGAGATCCTCGTCCGCGTACTCGACGTAGACGTGATCGAGCACGACGAGCGCGTTCGGCGCCGCCGCAGCCACGCGCCGGACTGCGCCGAGCGTCGCGACGCTCCCCGTCGGATTGTTCGGCGACACGATCGCGACGACGGCAGTGCGCGCGTCGAGTCGGCTCACGAACGCGTCGCTCGGGAAGGCGTCGCCCCACCACGCGACGCGGACGAGCTCACCACCGGCGAGCGCGGCACTGCAATCGAACATGTCGAAGCTGGGGTCCGGCAGCACCAGCGAACGACCAGGTTCGAGGAACGCACGGCACGCGCGATCGATCGCCTCGTCGGCGCCGGCCGTCACGAGCACGCGCTCCGGCGCCACGCCGACGCGGGCGGCGAGGGCGGTTTCGAGCGGGGAGACGTCCGGGTATCGGCGCAACAGCTCCGGGTCTGCGTTGGCGAGGTCGCCGAACAGGGCGCGTGATGGCAGGACCCCCTCGTTCGAATCGAGGCGAAGCATGCCGGGACCGCTCGGCGGGCGGCGGTAGGCGGTGGCCGGGTCGATTCGCGAGACGGGGCCGGTCGGAGAAGACGAGGTCGTGGCCGTCATGGGACGATCTGCGAGAAGGTGGACACGACGAGGTCGGTGCCGCCCGCCGCCTTTACGGCGGGGATCACCTGTGGGAGCGCGTCGCGCGGCACCGCCGCCTTCACCGCGTAGCCGCCGTTGCCGAACAGCGGAGCCACCGTGGCCTGCCGCATCGACGGCAGCACGGCGACCACCGCTTCGAGGCACTCCGCCGAAGCGTTCACCTCGAGCATGACCCGCCGTCGCGCCACGAGCACGGAGTCGAGCAGCATCACGAGATCGTCGATGCGCCGGCGCCGAGCGCCATCCTTGAGCGCGGATGGATTCGCATACAGGCGCGTGGAGGAGCGCATCAGCTCGTCCACCACGACGAGGCCGTTCGCCTCGAGCGTCGCGCCCGTGGCGCTATTGTCCACGATGACGTCTGCATCCTCCGGCGGGAACACCTCGGTCGCCCCGTACGAGCGTACGCACTCGGCGGACAGGCCGTGCTCGGCGATCCAGCGCTGCGCCAGGCGCTCGTATTCCGACGCCACCACCAGGTGACGGGCGGGCAGGTGCCCGTCCACGAGCATTGCCTTGGGCGCCGCCGCGACCACCTGCACGGGGTCGAGTCCCGTGTCGAGCAGCTCGACGACGTCCGCCTCGAGCTCCGCCACCCAGTCCGCACCGGCGAAACCCACGTCCCGGCTGCCAAGTGCCAGCATCTCCACGATGTTCTGGGGCTTGAGGGTCTTGGCTTCGGTGTCCTGGAGGGAGACGTCGGGGCGATAGCCCCGGGCGCCCGGGCGAATCCGGATGCCGGCGTCGCCGAGCAGGGTCAGCACTCCCTGCTCCATGCGGCCTTTCGGCAGGCCGAGTCGCAGCAGTGTCGAGGAACCGGATAGTCGGGACATCGGGTCGCGCTCCAATCGTTGGCCGAACCGGGCCCCGGAGCTCGAGCGTCCCAAAAAGCGCGACGCCGGCCCCGGGGGGGCCGGCGTCGGCGATGGACTCAAGGTCTACAGGCTACTCGTTACCTTGCGTACGCCTCCGGCTCCCCCCATCCAACGGGGTGGTGATGGTGGTGCCGGTGGTGCAAACGCGTACGCTGCATGGCCGATAACTAAGCCGCCCACGCGATCCTTGTCAACTACCGGCGGTTCCAACCCCCCCGATCGTGTGATTGACATGACGGGACGTGCCGGGTAAATACCAAAATCATGATCGCCCACCACACCACTACCCGCTGTTGTTGTCGGATGATGTGTCCTTGCTCCCCGGGGAGCGGACGCGGTTGTGGCGCTGTGGTTGCCGACATCGGATGATGCTCGACTAGCTTGTAAACGGCACGCGCGACGCAGATCGGGCCCGCTTCACAGAGAAGCGGGCCCGTTTTGTTGTTTCCTCACCCCCTGTCCCCCTCTCCACGTTGTGGAGAGGGGGGAGGAAGGGATGGTCGGAGAGAGATGCCTCAACCCGAGCTGGTAACTGACAGGCGTATCACGCAGGCGCACGGCTTCACGCTGTGGTTCACCGGTCTGTCGGGCGCGGGCAAGTCGACGCTCGCCGCGGCGGTGAGCGCGGAGCTGCGCGGTCGGGGCATCCCCGTCGAAGTGCTCGACGGGGACGAGGTGCGCCAGAATCTCTCCAGGGGGCTGGGATTCTCGCGCGAGGACCGCGACATCAACATCCGCCGGATCGGCTACGTGGCGAAGCTGCTCACGCGGAACGGGGTGGCGGTGATCACGGCTGCGATTTCTCCCTACCGCGCGATCCGGGACGAGGTGCGCGAGAGCATCGGCGCGTTCCTCGAGGTGTACGTGAAGGCCTCGCTCGACGAGTGCATCCGACGCGACACCAAAGGGTTGTACGCCCGCGCGCTGGCCGGGGAGCTTCCCCAGTTCACCGGTGTGTCGGATCCCTACGAGGAGCCGTTGTCCCCGGAGCTCGTGATCGACACGGAGCGCGAGGAGGTCGCCGAGAGCGCCACCCGCGTGATCGACCGTCTGCTCGAGCTCGGCCATCTGGGGAGTGCGAGCGATGCTTAGCGCCGCGCAAGTTCGCGAGCGGGCCCTTGCCCTGAAGCATGCCGACCCCGAGACAATTCTTTTGTGGGCCGTGGATGTATTTCCGGGAAAGACGGCTCTGACGGTGAGCTTCGGTGGGGGCGGCGTGGTGCTCGCGCACCTGCTCAGCCGCATCGACCGGACCGTACCGGTGCTCTTCCTCGACACCGGGTTCCATTTCGCCGAGACGTACGCGTTCAAGGAGCGGTTCGCCAAGCGGTACGGCCTCAATCTCGTCGAGCTCAAGCCTCTGACCGATCCGGGTCCGCTCTACGAGACCGATCCGGACCGCTGCTGCTTCATCCGCAAGGTCGAGCCACTCGAGCGGGCCCTTGTCGGATTCGACGCCTGGATCAGCGCCGTGCGGCAGGATCAGTCCGCCGGCCGCGCATCGACGGCGCTCGTCGAGCTGCACGAGGTCGACGGCCGGCCGATCGTGAAAGTGTTTCCGCTGGCGCACTGGAGTCGAGCGGACGTGTGGCGCTACATCCGGGAAAACGGCGTGCCGTATCACCCGCTGCTCGACCAGGGCTACTCGAGCATCGGCTGCTGGCCGTGCACCCGCCCCACCGCCCCCGGCGAGGCCGAGCGGGCGGGGCGGTGGAGCGGCAGCGGCAAGACCGAGTGCGGGTTGCACACTTTCACCGTAAAGCGTGAGAAGTGAGAGGTGAGCTGTGAGCGGTGACACAACGACCATCCCGCCGCACGGCGGGCCCCTCGTGCAGCGATTGGTGGACGACGCCGAGCGGCCGAGGGAGCTCGAGCGGGCGGCTCGGTCACCGTCCATTGTGCTCGACCCGCGCACCGTCGCAGATCTCGAGCTCATCGCGACCGGCGCCTACAGCCCGCTGACCGGCTTCATGGGCCTGGCCGACTACCAGCGCGTCCTCCACGAGATGCGACTGGCGAACGGGCTCCCCTGGTCGCTCCCGATCACCTTGCGCGTGACGGATGCCAAGAAATTCCGCGACACCGTGGCACTCCAGGCGCCGGACGGTCGGGCCGTTGCCCTGCTCGAGGTCCGAGAGGTGTTCACCTACTCCAAGGAAAAGGAAGCGCAGCTCGCGTACGGGACGACCGACCCGAAGCACCCCGGAGTCGCGCAGCTCTATGCCCAGGGCGATTTCCTGGTCGCGGGAGACATCCGACTGCTGCGACGCACCGCGGCGGCCTTTCCCGAGCTGGCGCTCGATCCGGCGGACACCCGGCGCAACTTTGCCGAGCGCGGTTGGCGCACGGTGGTCGGCTTTCAGACACGGAATCCGGTGCACCGCGCTCACGAGTACATCCAGAAGGCGGCGCTCGAGACGGTGGACGGGCTGCTGCTGCATCCACTCCTCGGGGCCACCAAGGACGACGACGTCCCGGCCGCCGTGCGCGTCAAGAGCTACCGCGTGCTGCTCGAGCGCTACTACCCACGGGATCGCGTTCTCCTCGCCGGCTTCCCGGCCGCGATGCGGTACGCCGGCCCCCGGGAGGCCGTGTTCCACGCGCTGGTGCGCAAGAACTACGGCTGCACTCACTTCATTGTGGGTCGCGATCACGCAGGGGTGGGGGACTACTACGGAACCTACGACGCGCAGCGCATCTTCGACCGCTTCACGCCGGGTGAGCTCGGCATTCACATCGTCTGCTTCGAGCACACGTTCTACTGCCAGCGCTGCGGCGGCATGGCGTCACCCAAGACCTGTCCGCACGACGCCGAGTCCCATGTGACGCTCTCCGGCACGAAAGTGCGGGAGATGCTGCGGAGCGGCACCCTGCCGCCGCCCGAGTTCAGCCGGCCGGAAGTCGGCCAGGTGCTCGCCGACGGACTGCGGGAGGCGGCCTCACCCCCTGTCCCCCTCTCCGCAACGCGGAGAGGGGGGACGAACGAAGAACCGCCGAGCGCGGTCGAGAGAGTAAAGGAGGAGAGCCACGGTCTGCGGGGTGATCTCGCGGGAGAGCTCGCCGCCGGCACCGACCATTTCTCGGAGGCGGGCGCTCAGCTCCTCAAGTTCCACGGGACTTACCAGCAGGAGGATCGCGACCAGCGCCGCGCGCGACGCGGCACGGACGGCGAGCCGGCGCACCAGTTCATGGTCCGCTGCAAGCTCCCGGGCGGAGTCCTCAGCGGCGCGCAGTACCTCGTGATCGACGAGCTGGCGGACCGCTACGGCAACGGCACGCTGCGTGTCACCACGCGCCAGGGTAACCAGTTCCACGGCGTGCTCAAGGGCGATCTCAAAGCGACGATGCGCTCCGTGAACGACGTGCTGGTGACCACGCTGGGTGCCTGTGGTGACGTGGTCCGCAACGTGATCTCATGCCCCGCTCCGGTGGCGGGCGGACTGCGAGAGGAGGTTCTGCAGGTTGCCCGGCGGCTCTCGGATCACCTGTTGCCGCGAACGCGGGCGTATCACGAGATCTGGCTCGACGGCGAGCCGGTGGCGGGCGGGCCACCAGAGCCTGATCCCATCTACGGGACCCGGTACCTGCCGCGCAAGTTCAAGGTCGCGTTCGCCTTCCCGGACGACAACTGCTGCGACGTGCACTCCAACGACTTGGGGTTCCTGGTCGTCGCACGACGAGACCGACTCGCGGGATTCAACGTGCTGGTGGGTGGTGGCATGGGGCGTACGCACGGCAAGACGGACACTTACCCCCGGCTCGCCGACACGCTGGGGTTTGCCCGGATGGAGGAGGTCGTGGAGGTGGCGGAGGCCGTGGTGAAGGTGCAGCGCGATCACGGCAATCGCAGCGACCGGCGTCATGCCCGGCTCAAGTATCTCCTCGACAAGCAGGGGCTCGACTGGTTCCGTGACCAGGTGGCGCACCAGCTAGGTCGCCCGCTAGCGCCGGCCGCGACTGTCGAAGTTTCCGCGATTGAAGACCATCTCGGGTGGCACGAGCAGGGTGACGGACGCTCCTTCCTGGGTGTGTTCATTGAGAACGGCCGCATCCGGGACGGTGCGGACCAGCGGCTGCGGAGCGCGCTGCGCCGCGTGGTCGAGACCGTCGGCGGCGGCGTCCATTTCACTCCCCAACAGAACCTGCTGTTGACCGATATCCCCGACCGGCACGGGCGGCTCGTGGACCGGATCCTGGCCGACCACGGCGTCGCCGGTCACCGCGCGCTTTCGGTGGTGCGGCGCTGGTCCATGGCGTGCCCGGCCCTCCCCACCTGCGGGCTCGCCGTCGCCGAAGCGGAGCGGGTGCTGCCGGACGTGGTCGCGGAGCTCGAGGGCGAGCTCGAGCGGCTGGGCGTGGCCGATGCCGCACTCACGGTCCGGATGACCGGATGTCCCAACGGCTGCGCGCGGCCCTACACCGCCGATCTCGCTTTTGTCGGTCGCTCGCTGCACAAGTACGGCGTATTCGTGGGTGGCAGCATGCTCGGGACGAGGCTGGGTACGCTCTACGCGGATCTCGTCCCGCGCGACCGGCTCGTCGCCACCGTCCGGCCGCTGTTCGAGCGCTACCGCGACGAGCGGCTCGATGACGAGCGGTTCGGCGACTTCTGCCATCGTGTGGGCCTCGAAGCGCTGCGCGGTTTCGTCCCGGTGGGCCCGTGACGTTCTACCCCGTGTTCCTCAATCTCCGCGGCCGCCGCGCCGTGGTGATCGGCGGCGGCGCGGTCGCCGAACAGAAGGTGCTCAGCCTGCTCGGGGCCGGCGCGCACGTCACCGTGGTGAGTCCCGAGACCACGCCTCGTCTCGCTGATCTCGCGGCGGCCGGAGGGATCGAGCTGCGCCGCCGGCCCTATCGCTCGGGCGATCTCGCCGGGGCCTGGCTTGCCATCGCGGGGACCGACGATCGCGGGGCGAATGCTCGCGTGTGGGCCGAGGCCGAGCGGGAGGGCGTGCTGCTCAATGCCGTGGACGATCTCGATCACTGCAGCTTCATCGCGCCTGCGATCCACCGGGAGGGAGACATCACCGTCGCAATATCGACATCGGGGAAGAGCCCGGCGCTCGCCGCCCGGCTGCGCCACCGCGTGGCCAGCCTGGTGGGGCCCGCGGAGGCGCGCCTGTGCGACCTTCTGGGTGCGCTGCGGCCGGAGGTGGCTGCCCGTGTCCCGGACGCGCGCGCACGCACGGCCCTGTGGTACCGCATCGTCGACTCGGATGTGATCGAGTTCGTGCGCCGGGGAGATATGGAAGGGGCGCGCGAGCGGATCGACGAGCTGGTGAGCGAGGTCGGGTCACTCGAGTCGCGGCTGAAGCCGCGGCTCGGCCCTGCCGCTGAAGCGGCCTTGCCCGTTTACGGGCAGAGCCGAGCCGCGAGTTCACTCGCGGACAGCCAGCCGGGGGTTGTCTACCTGGTCGGAGCCGGGCCCGGCGACCCCGGCCTGATCACGGCGCGGGGACTCGAGATCCTGCGATCGGCCGACGTCCTGGTGTACGATCGCCTCGTTGCGCCCGCACTGGTCGCTGAAGCACCGCCCTCGGCGGAGCGCGTGTTCGTGGGGAAGCGCCCTCACAGTCGGGGAGCGGACCTGGCGCAGGAGGAGATCAATGCGCTGCTCGTCGACCGAGCCCGGCGCGGGCTCACGGTCGTGCGGCTCAAAGGCGGTGATCCGTTTGTATTCGGTCGCGGCGCCGAGGAGTGCGAGGCCCTGCATGCCGCGGGGGTGCCGTTTCGCGTCGTCCCCGGCGTGACCTCTGCAATCGCCGCGCCCGCGGCGGCCGGGATTCCCGTCACGCACCGGCGCCTGGCGTCGGCCTTCGCGGTGGTCACGGGACACGAGTGCGACGGGGTGTCGAGCCTCGATTGGGAGGCACTCGCGCGGGTGCCAACGCTGGTCGTGCTGATGGGGCTCTCGGCCTTGCCCGAGATCACGGCCCGGCTGCTCGAGCACGGCGCGGATCCCGACACCCCCGCCGCCGTGATCGCGAGCGGTACGCTCCCGGCTCAGCGAACGGTGGTCGCCACCATCGCGACGCTCGCCGAACGGGTCGCGGAGGAGGGTCTCGAGCCTCCCGCCACGGTGGTGGTCGGTGAGGTGGTGCGGTTGCGCGAGCTCCTGACCGGCGAAGCAGTGGGATTGACGCATCCCGCTCAGGGGTTAGTATCACAGCTATGAGCGCCCGTTACGCCGGCCTGTCGATTACGAGCATTACCATCCGACTCTTCGTGAGAGGCGGCGTGCCGGCGCTCGGCTGACGGACTGCGGGACCCGATAGTGCGCGGCGCGGCCTCTCGAAAGTCGAGAGGCCGCGCCGCTTTGTGTGATCCCTGATGGAAGCACGCGAGGGGCGAGGAACATGTTCCTGTACGACACGACACTGCGCGACGGCACGCAGCGCGAGGGCCTGTCGCTCTCGGTCGACGACAAGCTGAAAATCGCGCGGCGGTTGGACGAGCTGGGCATCCATTACCTGGAAGGCGGCTGGCCGGGCTCGAACCCCAAGGACGCGGAGTTCTTCCGTCGCATCCGCAACGAGCGGCTCGGGCATGCGAAGATCGCCGCCTTCGGGATGACCCGGCGGGCCAACGGCCGGTGCGAGGACGATCCCAATCTCACCGCGCTGCTCGAAGCCGAGACGCCGGTGGTGACGCTCGTTGGCAAGAGCTCCACGCTGCACGTCGAGCGCGTGCTCGAGACGAGCCGCGACGAGAACCTCCGCATGATCTCCGAGAGCGTCGGCTATTTCCA
>WNGO01019222.1_pt1 | contig 11764 bp, 13 predicted proteins | sample 5400511 | NCBI WGS metagenome assembly WNGO01 (sample SAMN13153380, study PRJNA577476) | soil metagenome | isolation source: 20 cm soil or saprolite under Garry oak tree replicate 2 | place: USA:California | collected 2016-06-15
AATAACTCAGTGTGATAGCCGAAACGGAGGCCCACGTGACACGCAGGTCCCCCACCTATATTGAACGACGAGCTATGTGCTATAGATTAGCTGCTTATGATGTGTGTGGGGGAGGTGGTGGTGTGAGAGATGTAGCGAGTTGACTCATCGGAACAAGAGATTCTCTGATTCTAGCAATTCTCAATTTCCATTCAAGTAAGCCTCATCTCACGATAAGGTTAGGGCAATCACTAACATACTCATCTAGCCTGCATAATGAACTTCATAACAAACTCTGCTGCGTACAGTTTATATCCTTTCTCAACATATTGCCGCAAAACTTCTGTTATATGCGGAATCGATGAAACCCCAACAATAACAACGGTTGAAAAATATCAAAAACGCGGGTGGTCTCCGGAATTTGCCTACACAGACGATGAACTGATGACAAACATTACACCTTCAGAATGCAAAAAAAATGTGCGACGAATCGGAGACGCCAATTGTTGGGTACATCACGATACTACAAAGAAATTCGCAGCATGTGGAGAAAACATAGAATGGCACATACACTACTCGAGAGATTACATCGAGATAACCGATGACGGGGAAATCATAACAGCAGGATTTTATTATCCTGTAACACGTATAAACCGCCCAGAGTAACCACGTATTATTATTTCTTCTACTTCGAGAATAAGACGAGCAAGGTCTCAGTCGGCTTTAGCCGACGCTTATCTAGTGGTAATGCACGTGACATGGTAAATTACCTGGCCCAAATTCTTTTGACCATGGGGTCAGTTAATTACCAGTACGTTACCGGTAAATATCCGGGGAAAAACAGACCCGGGGAAAAACACCTACTTTTTCCCGCAACCCTAGGCCAGACGCCGCAAGCGTCCTCTCATCTTCGGTTCCATGGGCAGTGGTAACAATCATTGCTCGTTCGTTTTACTGGCGGAGTTCCACATTTATGAAGGAGCCCAGCTAAAATATCAATTCCCTCAACCACTTGGAATCGATGAAGGGTTTGCTGTTATATCTCATGCCCTTCCACTCAAGACCTAATTATAAAGCAGAATGCTAGCCATGTCCATGCTCCCCGATGGCGCGGAGACGCAGTCAGATGACTGGACAATTTTTTTCCTCAACCAGACGCCATTCAATACAATATCGCCTGTATTGGCGTTGGAGACGCCTGAAAAGCAAGGGGAGAGGCAAGAATTACTATGCGTTCTTAATCTTGTGCGAACGAAGAAGGATAAAACGCTGAACCGGTGGGCATGTATCATTATCCATGTCACATTGACCTATCTTCAGCCATTAGCGGTGCAAAGGTCCTCGCATTAGCCATCTGTACTCGTCATCCATACATACAGATATTCAAGGTTGGTGACATATGGCGCATCAGTCATCATTGGTCCAAGTAGAATATTGATGCGTAAAAGCCCTTTCTTCTACTAGCTCTCGACGATTACTTTTCAGATCCATCGCAAGATTGCTTAGCCCGCCTTTTCGATGCCGTAAATTCCATGGATCTATCGTTAGTTCCGTGGTTAACCAGGCACGAAAAGTTGGTAATGCGCTTCTCAGAACGAAAGGATATTTTTGCAGAGAAGTTCCCACCTATAGTGCCGCGAGATGCACAACTATGTAGCGCTTGCGGTAGCTCACATGGGACTACAAGCACTTGTGATCGCCTTCCCAGTACTTCAAGAGGGTCAATTTCAAGTTTCGAGGACGGATTTCTTGTGAAAAACAGCGAACAAGTTCGAAGTAAAGGTAAAGACAATTTGCGACCAAGATGATGAGCTAAGGACTTGGTAGAACACGGATACCACCAAGAACAGCAATCGTCCTCTGATTCAACATTCTCTCTTGGCGACGTGATGTGCGTCTTGTTCCGCGCCTTAAGTGATGATGGAAGTAACCCCTAACACAGTACTCACTTATCACTCTTATCAAAGTATTCTCTTCGCACCAGTTAGTCTCCGGTCCTCAACACCCTCACTTGCACACAAACGGACCGCAGACACATCCTATAATCATACTTTTTAATGCCCTGGTTACTGGCAAAAGCATTATATTCTTGGGCCACAAAAAACCCGCAGGCGACGTCTCCAGCTTTGTCCTTGCTGCCTGTGCTTTGGGTTCTGGTTGTGGCGTAGTGCTCAGGGGATTTATTGACAGAGCATTTCCCTATGCTAACCTTGAGAACCGCGATGAATGGGAAAACGTGTAAGTATGGCATCCATTTCCCAACCAACCTTGATAGACATGGGCGGAACAGCCCTGCTTACATTGCAGGTGTTACAAATCCCATTTTTTTGTCTTCACGGGCATGGGATTTATTGTTGGATATAGGTTCTGGGGCCGTCACCATTTCCAAAGACATTCATACCAGACATCCACTTTCAAATTTACCATCCATACAATCGTCACGTTTGGGAACTTCGAAATCTGACATTTCTACTGCAAGCGAGGACGAGGTTGCGCGTACCTTGAAGGAGTCAAGAACAGACAGCGGGGCAAAAATTGACTACAATGCCGACAAGAATTTTATTGATGATGTTCGTCTAACAGCGGTTCATCTCATCGCGATCTAACGGCAAACAGATACGTGCTGCCATTGAAGATCACTTTGGAGAAAACCTTGTTCGGATGAGATTCACTGAATATGTGATGCGTTTTGTTCGCCTAGCTTCCAAGTATGAAGAGGAAACAACGGGCGTTTCCCGGATTGGACACCCAACATCGACTTTTGTTGATGGTACAACGGAACGTCATACACAGCTCGGAAGTGGGATTTTCTTTGGTGACGAAGCATCGTGCATACGCGAATTAAATGCAAATGCACATCGAATACAAGCATGGAGGACAACCAACAGTTATAGGTACTGCGTGATTGTACGTGTGTGGGTTCAATATGATACAATACTGACAGTGCTCGACCAGGACTTTGCTAGACAGTTGTCCAGTAGCTCTATCAAGGGCGTTGATGTTCTCCATCAGGTTCTTCGCCTAAAAAACGCAAAAACTGTCTCAGATGCAGAGGTTTACGTGATTATGAGAACACTTGCTGATAATACGAAGACCTATGAACAGGTTATAGAGGTAGAAAGGCTATCCAATAGGCCCTCATGAACTAACACATGTCACAGCTTCTTTCTTACCTCGTGCCATACGGTGGAGGTTTGGCTCATCTAGGGTTCTGTCTCTTCCATCAACGAGAGTCGGTTCGCGAAGCAACTATTCAATTATTCAATCAGCTTCGGGCGTATCCTGTGCAGTTTCTTTGTCAAGATTTTTAATGTTTTATTAATGCCGGTTTGACAGGTGGGGGTGCAATTCCTGCAAACACTCAATCATTTTCAACGATACGCCTTTGTTCGACAAGCATTTGGTCGAGAACAAAGTGGAAATGAGGATAAGAAGGCACCAACAGTATTTCGGAAACCCTAGGTTGGATTGCTGAGTTTGAGGTGGCGTTGGTTAAGCTGTGTACTAGGAAGAACGGTTCGCACTCGCACAGGTACTATGCACTTTATTGCCTATGAATCAACTTCAACTGTAACTAGGTAGTTTTAGCCAGGTACATGGCGGATTCTCGATACGGAGACTGGAGAATTCAATCGTTGAGTCGTTCTTCCCAGACAGACCCACTCCTTGTAGCTTCTGCACGCCCGAGACGCTCCAATTTCGCAAACACATATTTAGCAGGTATAATTTTCTCTTCCGTTCCATGACGTATTGGCGTAACAACTAATTTCGTTTGATCCTGACGTACCGTGATCAACTCGATCACTCCCTCTCATTACTGTTTCGATACGCTCTCTAATTAAACTTTACGCCCGCCTGCGCGGCAAAACCCGCAACTTATATTTCAGCAGTCATTTGAGCATTGACCAGCAGCCCATCAATTAATGAACCACTTTTTTTTTTCGATGCGTAGAAATTACATAACTACTTGTAAATATTCGTACACATACATCGTGCGAAATTCAGCAGACGACGATGCCCCTCAGGCCTGGTCTTTTCTTTCAATGCATCAACAGCGCAACCAAGAAGAATCCGACGACACCCTTTCCTCGCCGTCAGATGGACCTTCATGTGACTTCACGTCAAGTAGTTCAGGTAGCTCTGCAATAGAGAGCGATGGGGGGGACCTTTATGACGCTTCATCTCAGCGATCTGTTGGGCTCTCTCTGAACCTCCGCCTAGGACCTGCGCTTCTCCAGCGGAGTCAATCGCCACCTCTATCTTATACGCTCACCCCCATACTTCCTCTGCGTCTTCGAGCAAACATCTCGATATTCCAGAGAATGGCCGTGGAGTTCATGACCAGAGCTTACCGTTTAGCAGACTGCCTCCTGATTCGAGCATTCACAAGGGTCCAAAGTACCGATGGATTTCACTATCTCCCCTTCACCGCAACGTCCTTAAATGCTCCATCGCTTACTTCATAGCGTCTCTCTTCACGTTTTGTCCCTACTTTTCGGGTCTGATTAGTGACTTAGTATCATATGGTCCTGGAAGACAGGGGCCAACACCAAGCGGTCACATGGTTGCGACAATGTGAATGATTTTTTTTACACAGCTTAATCTTGCTCTATGTTAATTTGTCTATCCCAGTGCCGTCTATTATAACCCAGCTAAGAGCATCGGAGGGATGCTTGAGGCAGATGTTTTCTGCATATTCGGGCTATTATACGCAGGCATTGTTTGTTTGTCTTGCATGTCCCTGTTCTGGTGGCTAGAACTGCAGCCAGGCTGGGAGTGGCTCGGCGACGCTATTGCAATTACGTGGATTGGTATGAGCATGAGTGTTGTCGCTTGGATGAAAGCGTGGATGGTAATTCCAAATACACAAGATATTATGAAAGTACTGACTAGCCATCTACAGGGTAGTCCTACGTTTAACACTGGTGGCTAAACATTTCTTCTGCTTCTTTTGACATGCTCTAACAGTCATTCAGCATGTAGTATGATGTCTATCATCATATTTGTGGTGTGAGGCCTTCACCTCTTTGGATCCGCAGCACATAGCTTACTGCCACCAGCCTTGTAAAGGAGGGTGGCCTAATAACTCTCCTTCAAGTCTCGGCAATCGTGGTTTGTGGTTCTGTTGTCTCAAATTTTACCTGCTGTGTGTTTTGGCCACAAACTGCTACAACGAACCTCGAGAAAAACATAGCACAAACATTGGGATCCTTTTCGACGTTGTTGACCAGATTGACAGACACGTTTTTACTGGAAAATAACTCGGTGCCTTCTAATGCGACGCAAGATAAACTTCACAAGGCCATTGAGGACCACCAAAACAGTTTTACGAAACTGAGAAAAAACCTGAATGAATCCCGGAATGAACGACTGTACACCTCATGGAAGGACTATGAGGGGGTTGTCGACAGCATGAACCGCCTCGCCCAACATCTGAACGGTTTGAGGAGCAGCACTAAATTACAGCACGAATTGACCGTAGGGTACATTTACCAAGGGCATCCGCATGTCAATTCAGGAAACCGTGACCCTGACCAGTGCGACGAAACGGATGATTTTGGAGTGAAGGCCGCTGCATCTATTTTTAAGACTCTTGTAGATGAGCTGAGTCCCCCATTGAAGGCCCTGAAGGTAAGATAGAATCACACTTGTAATATACAGGCTTAGAAGACACATTAAGGTTGCCTGCGTTTATACCCTAGAAAAATTGCACGATGCATTTGAGCAAATGCATGCGAATCACCAGCATGATGGAACAACACTCAGATCACAAGATTTTGCTGAGTTGATTGAAGCTATTGATGTAGCGCTGAAGCATTTTGATGCCACTTCGGACCGCGCAATCTTAAGGGCATATCGACAAGACGGTGCCAGAGAAAGTCATCGCGACTCGAATGACACGAGTGGTCCGATCCCAGATCTAAAGCCTGGAGCCGCATCAATGGCCCAAGAACACGAAATTGTTTTTCTTGTGTATTTGTAAGATTGTGCTATGTGTCAAACGTGATATCTTACAAGCGAATTCCTTCCACCTATAGCTTCGTATTCACACTTGAAGAATTCGCCCGGGAACTGATTTTGTTGGCCGAGTGCATTGAACGTGTGTACGTACAAGCCAGGCGCCAGTCGAGTCCGCGTTTCCTCCTGCGGTCAGCCGTACGGCTATTGTCAATATACCAAAAAGCAAAACGACGGCAGAACTATGAACATCGTATAAGTTTGCGAAGAAGCCTGTGTAAGTCATTACCAGCCTCAATGTGAATGGAATATAGATAGCATTTACTGACTTCCGTAAAGCCCATATCATCCCCATGAATCGTAGATTCCAATCAAGTTTCCCAAAAATTCATCCGCACGCTCCCGATACGATTCAAACACCGTCGTGGAACCAACTCTCAAGGACTGGGAAATTTAAAAAAGTACTCTGGACATTCGGCAAGGCTCTTGTCCAGCGAAAATCGAAATATGCGATCAAAGCAGGATTGGCGACAGCCCTGCTAGCCTCGCCAGCGTTTTTCGACGCAACGCGACCGCTCTTTATTGAATATTGGGGCGACTGGGCCTTGATATCAGTGAGCTATTTTCACCGACTACGTCAGATTGCTGCTATTATACTTCTTTCAGTGTTTTGTTGTTCTCTCACCAACAATTGGTGCTGTAAGTCACCTTAGAATACCATTGACCCATCTCATCCAAAGGATCAGACCAATTATCTGAGCATACACCGGATACTAGGTACAATGTGAGTAGGTTCCCATCCCGAACAAACAATATGTTAAGTGGAGTACTGTGGAAAGATTCGGAGCAGCCGTAGCAGCTGGAATTTTCTCCGTGTTTCCCGACTGCCCAATCATTCTCTCCATTTTCGGCTTAGTCTTCTCGATGCCATGCTTCTATTATGCTTTGTCCAGGCCTCAGTATGCTTCTGCATCGCGGTTTGTTCTCCTGACGTACAACTTGACGTGCTTATACAGGTAAGAGACGATAAATTTATAGAAAATTGATTGACTGACCACACTAAGCTACAATCTACGGGAGAAATATGTGGATGTCATGGATATAGCATTCTATCGTGGAATGGCGGTGACAGTGGGAGTATTGTGGGCAGCGATCATTTCTAGGCTTTGGTTGCCTTCAGAAGCACGGCGAGAGCTGAATAAAGAACTTGGAGAGTTGAGCTTCCCATCACTACCGTCGTATGGCAATGCCTAATAAAATATTATATAGATTTTGCTTAAACCTGGGATGGCTTTACACTCGCCTTGTGGCATCCAACTCTCTTGTGTTTGATCATCATGGAGGGCGCGAAAGCAACGCACCATGCGACAGCAACAGATCTTTGCTGATCGAAGACAGGGGGTTAATTCTGCATGAATCCGTGAAAGAGTTCATGTCAATGTGAGTGCGCCGCTTAGCAGAATAATTGATGAAGAATTTGGCCACAGGGAACTACATTTGCAAATCAAATTAATTGAGATACAAGGACTATTGGCACAAGCACAACATGAGCCTCGTCTCAAAGGACCTTTCCCCGTTCTTTTATACCGCGACATCTTGACTAGCTTACAGGCGATTATGGATAAGTTACACAGTGTGAGGTGCGTCATGACGCGAGAGGAGTGGTGAGTTCCTGCTTGGCATCCTGTCATCCATGTTATTCATTTATCACATATCACAGGTGCACGGTGAGCGGACGCGATTGAACCTCTTAAATTCAATATACTTAATTATCTTCGCATAGACGGTTACCCGTGATTTCATCCTCCCTGTTAACAAGGAAAGACGGGAAATGGTCGGCAATGTTATTGTCACTCTCTCGATCCTTGGCTCTGCCTTTCATCTTAAGGCACCACTACCACCTTATCTTCCCCCGTGTGAGACATCCAGGCAACGATTGGTATGTTCTTCGTGCGCTGTCAAATGCTATGACCTGACGCTAGTTCGCATACATAGGTCAATGCAATTCGCAAGCTGGACGTTGTCAGAGAGAGGAATGTCAAGGGTTCGAGGCAGCTTTTATACTTCGCGTATGCATTAACAATGAAGGGTGTGACGGAGGAACTCGAGAAATTGGGGAGGACTTTGCAGAGTGCCTTTGGGGTCATTGGCCAGACCCCCAACGAATTCGAGGCTTTGTTTGCCCATCAAGATAGTGCTACCTAAATATAGGTATAAACATATATGATAGACTTTCACTCTCAAAATTCCACCGTAAGACATTCGCTGAGATCATATTGTTCGGATAATCCAATGTACAGTAAACTTTGCTGGACGAAGTCACGGACCCTGGTCAACCAGTCATCTTTCGATCAATGGTGCCATTAGAGATGAGCCTACGATTCATTGTCTTGAGCCAGTTCCAATTCTCAAGATCTCAGTCCCCGGCGATGTCATCCTTAAAATTATTGTAGGGCACGCACAGGGCTGACCCAAAGAATTCAATCGCTGCACACGCAAGCTACGCATATGGACGTGGGGTTATTCCGATATGGCGTATGCCCGACCATTACACGCCAGACTCGGAAGACGCGGGACGGGCAAAATGGCCTACGGTCCAATCAATTCATCGGCGATCGCCAGCGTCACCTTTCAAAATTTCAACATTGAATGACCTTCAGTATAAGGTTATTTGCCCCATTTTCCAACTACCAAGCAAGAGGAAGCCACCGAGACTAATAACTTCGCTTCATTACGCCGATAGGTTGTAAGTTTCTGCAGACAAATCTGACATTTTGAATGCATGAAGGGCGAATGAATTTGGTGTAGATGAGAAGATTAGATATGCTGACGCTGAAATACAGCTCAGGTTACTACTATACTTAATATTAAATAACCTCGCCTACCCAAAAGAGAAGATAAACTCGAGGAGTGAACGTTAATTATAACTCTGCATCCACTGCTTAGCTAATTGCCTGATTAGGCTTAGATCGTTGGTTCAGTTCGTGGTGTCCTTGCGGCTTTGTTCCTTTGATTACATTGCGACCACCATCTGTGTTACTTGACCTTCCTGTTGCGAAACATTTACTCTTATGAGTTCTCCTGATATTATGCAGACAGACGACACAAGTGAAGGAAACCAAGACTTCGAATCCGAAACCCAACAACAAACGCAGTCGACGCAACAAGCCTCACAGCAGACCAACCCTTCCCTTGATTCCCATCTCTGGGGCTATCTTCAACCTTGCAGTCCAGCTCTAACTCGTATCGATTTCTGGAAGATACATCCTCGCTATACCATCGGCAGAAATACCCAGACAAACCAAGTCGTGCTTCCTGGTTTCAAAGTAAGTAAGTAATACATTAGTTACACCTGTGATGCGACGCTCATGATTGTCGAGGTAACAACCATTGCTTGATCTCATGGGATGGATCGGAAGATATGAGTTCAACGGTTATGGTTTGCGACTTGTCAAGTAATGGGACATTTGTATGTGGCACTGACCTTTCATCTGCCCCCAGCTTCATATTCAGCTTCCGCAGATAAATGGTGTTAAAATTGGCAAAGATAGTTGGCGTATACTCCACGAGGGCAACGAGATTGCCTTCGGAACTTCGGTCCCACAGCTACAGAATAACGGTCTTGAGGATTATCGTGAGTCAACTTTACGCTCCGACGCAGAGGAATACAAATATATTTACTTAGGTTTTGTCTATCGCCATACTGCAGCAGGACTACCTACTGAGGGCCTTTATGCTCATTATGATATTAGTACAGAATTGGGGAAAGGTTCATTTGCAACGGTGAGGAAGGCTGTTTGGTGTGAGGAACACTGCATTGGCGCGGGAAATTACGATTATGGAGCGATTGAAGCATCCTAACATATGCGAATTAAAGGAAGTCTTCTTTCAAGACAATGGAGACATAAGTCAGTGCTATTTTCCCTGTCGACGTTTATTGAGATCGCAAAATAGACCTTGTCCTGGAATTTGTAGATGGTGGAGATCTTCTTGAATACATCCTTTGTCATAATGGCGTTCGTAAGTTAATGGCTCTTTTGTGGTCGAACGTTGACAAATTTGAGACTTAGCGGAGGCCGATGCAAAGCATATAACATACCAAATGTGTGACGCCCTTTCGGTACGGAATCTGATCCGATCCATTATCGCGGTACTGAAAGATATGGATAGTATATTCATGCACAAGGCATCACGCATCGCGATCTCAAACCTGAGGTACTTTGCGAACTCCCCAATATTGGCAAATATGTCAACTTGATTTCATAGAATATCCTTATGACGAAGGACGAGCCTCCGAGAGTGAAAGTAGCCGACTTTGGTCTTGCGAAGATAGTTGACAGTTTGACCATGCTCCGAGTAAGCGTCACTGGATCCGTGAGCTAATTTGTCTTAAGACGTTGGGATCGTAGACAATGTGTGGGACGCCTAGTTACTTAGCACCGGAAGTCGTCAAACAAGAAAATCAAGAAGGTTATGACAATGCTGTCGATAGGTTGAGTGTAGGGGTGATCGTCTTCTCTATGTATTTCCGCTCTATATCTCTGCTTCTCCAAAGCATTGCTCATATCTGATACGCTAGGTTAACGAACTCGAACCCTTTCATTGAAGATGAAAATCAACGTGACATACGCACCCGAATTATTGAACGCCGAATAGATTGGGGAACTCTTGCGAATGCGAGCGTGAGCGTTGATGCTCAAAGCTTCATCCGCAACCTATTGGAAGATAATCCTTCCCGCCGCATGTCCTTGACAAGCGCATTAAGGCATCCGTGGTTGGCGTCCTACTTGCCTGTGTACAGTGACACGCGCAGCCCTGCGAAGCCCGACGATATATCTATGACATCAGTCACGGTATGTTAGATTAGATAGATATTGCATTGCTATCTCATTGCTATCATTATCGAAGACGGTCACATCAAACCCACGATCGGAAGGCTCACGCGCAATGGTTCTTCAACGCCGAAGCCATCTGTTGTCTCAGGCTGCCGAAGCAGGAAATTTGTTACCAGAACCTTCGGAGGAGATGATTGCCCGCGCTGTTTCACAAGAGGATGCGAGAGACCCCAAGCGGCGAGCAAAGTCCAAAAAGTGCGATGGATGATCCGAACCAAGATGAATCAGATCCCAAGCAAATCACCAGCCACGACGAATTAAGTATTCCGGTTGCACGAAACAAACGAGTGCGGAATATAGTGGGCAATGGCGAGTCACGGGCCCACAAAGTCCAGGACCCTGCAAACGAAGATGAAGGACGTCAGTCAAAGCGACGTGGAACGAAGGCACGTCGTCATAACTGAATCGAGTGTTTGTTTGCTTTATATCATCATTGTTACTGCACATGTATGCCGACGTTAGGTTTTTTAGTTAGATGAGTCGTAGGTTAAGCAATAGTACTCAGATACCAAGAAATGAGTTCACCTTTCAAAAATACATCAATGAGAGGAAAATGATTATTTAACGACGCTGACATTGTCTAAATGGACTAATCTTAGCTACAGTTTCGAGTATAGAGCGTATTCGCTCACCCACAAGTCTTCTCTTTCGTCCCAGGTATGGGTGGGCCGCACGCAATTTTGCGAGCCCTGCAGAACAGGCACGCGAGAGCCGGTTTCTTGTCTGTCGTTCGTTTGTTTTGTTGCAAACTATATGTTACAAGTGGTAAACAGGGGTGCAAGGCAGGTCAGTTTAATGACGAACCGGATGGGTAGCTTGTCACTCTGCGGCAGCTGTGTAAGAAGCGGATGGGACTCCCGGCGTCTTCGCCCGTCTGGTCGATAAACCGGAAAACTATTTTGGATGTTGGGAACAAGCTGAGGTACCTGTTG
>WNGO01006145.1_pt1 | contig 11762 bp, 9 predicted proteins | sample 5400511 | NCBI WGS metagenome assembly WNGO01 (sample SAMN13153380, study PRJNA577476) | soil metagenome | isolation source: 20 cm soil or saprolite under Garry oak tree replicate 2 | place: USA:California | collected 2016-06-15
GGCGGCCGGGCGTCATCCCGGCGATGCTCGCGGCGCTCGCCAGCTTCGGCGTGATGGTGTCGGTGATGAACCTGTCCGGCTACGTCGTCGTCGAGCACCATCACCACCATCAGGACTCCGTCTTCCCGATCATCGGCGCGCATGTCTTCGGCATGTATGCGCTCGTGCTCGTCATCGGCGCGTTGATCGATCGCGTGGGACGCACACCCGCGCTCGAGGCGGGCCTCGTGGTGATGGCGTTGTCGACGATCGGGCTGCTCTGGGTGGCGAGCGTCTTCGGGACCGCCGTGCTCCTGCTCGGGCTCGGCGTGGGCTGGAACATCTCCTTCGTCGCGGCGACCGCGCAGATGGCCGACCGCACCAGCGCGGCCGAGCGTGGGCGGCTGCTCGGCTTCAACGACCAGCTCGCGGCGTTCCTCGCGGCGGGCCTCGCGCTGCTGGGCGGCTACGCGCTCGACGCGATCGGCGTGGCGGCGCTCGCGATCGGCGCGACGATCATCGTCGTCACGCCCATCGTGCTGATCGCGCGCCCGAAAGCGGGCGCCGCCGTTCAGGAGGCCGCGTGAAGCGCGGGCTTCTCGGGCTCTTCACGATCGGCGTGCTCGTGCCCTCCGCAGCGGGCGCAGGTAGCTACGCGCCGTACCGGCACTTCGTCTCGCGCCCGGACCTGAAGCCGCCACGCGTGAAGATGCTCGTGCGGACGCGCCACGCCTCGCCGGGGTACATCTTCATCGCGCCGAAGAAGAAGGTCGAGGAAGGCGGGCCGCTGATCCTCGACAACCGCGGACGCGTCATCTGGTTCCTGCCGGTCGATCGGCGCGGGGTCACCGACTTCCGCCTGCAGCACTACCGCGGCAAGCCCGTGCTCACGTGGTGGCGCGGGAAGTCTGCCGACAGCAAGCGACTCGGCCGCTACTCGATCTACGACAACTCGTACGGGCTGATCACGTACGTGCGTCCTGGGCACGGGCTCTCCGGCGACATGCACGAGTTCAAGATCACGCCGCGCAACACGGCGCTGATGACGCTGTCGCACCGCGTGCGCGTGGAGCCGCGCAACGTGCTCGAGGGCGCGTTCCAGGAGGTCGACATCCGCACCGGGCGCGTGCTGTTCGAGTGGCACAGCGTCGGCCACGTCCGGCTGATCGAGTCGTATTACCACCTCCCGCACAACCCGGACAAGACGTACGACTACTTCCACATCAACACGGTCGAGGTCGACCGCGACGGCAACTTCCTCGTCTCGGCACGCAACACGCACACGATCTACAAGATCAACCAGAAGACCGGCGCCGTCATGTGGCGGCTCGGCGGCAAGCGCAGCGACTTCGAGCTTGGGAAGGGCGTCCGCTTCGCGTGGCAGCACGACGTCCGCCGCCAGTCCGACGGGACTCTGACGTTGTTCGACAACGAGGCGGCGCCGAAGGTGCGCAAGCACTCGCGCGGCCTCGTCCTCCGTGTGGACGAACGTCGCAAGACCGTGACCGTCGCGCACAGTTTCGTTCACACTCCACCGCTCGTGGCCGTCGACCAGGGAAACATGCAGAAGCTGTCGAGCGGGAACTACCTCGTCGGATGGGGACATCAGCCGTACGTCACCGAGTTCGGGCCGCAAGGCAAGACGCTGCTCGACCTCCGCTTCGGCCGGTCCGGCGTCGACTCGTATCGCGCCTACCGCTTCGCCTGGGTGGGCCGGCCGCACAGCAAGCCGACGATCGCCGTCGACGGGGACACGCTCTACGTGAGCTGGAACGGTGCGACCGAGGTGCGCTCCTGGCAGCTGATGGGCGGGCCCGACAAGAAGAAGCTGCGTCCGCTGCTCGCCGTGCCGAAGACGGGATTCGAGGCGGCGATCCCGCTGCCCGAGGACGTTCCCTGGGTCGCGGTGCGTGCGCTCGACCGGCTCGGCCGTTCGCTCGCCCGGTCGGCAGCCGTGGGACGCGCATGAAGCGCGTGGCGATCCTCGCCGGGTTCGCGCTCGTGCTCGCCGGGTGCGACAGCAACGGCAGCACGAAGGCGGCGGCGAAGCCGGCCGCCGCGAAGCAGGGGCCGCCGCCCGGCCCGACGCAGCAGTTCCGCTCGCGGCCCGACCTGCGTCCACCGGTCGTGAAGATCCGTGTCGCCGCGCACGGCACGGCACCCGGATACATCTTCCTCGCGCCGAAGATGGCGGTCGCCCAGGCCGGGCCGATGATCATGGACAACCGGGGCCAGCTCGTGTGGTTCCACCCGCTCAAGTTCACGAAGGGCGTCACGGACTTCCGCGCGCAGCGCTACCAGGGCAAGCCCGTGGTGACGTGGTGGCGCGGCCGCCTCTCGAATGTCGGAGTCGGCGACGGGTGGTACGTGCTCTACAACGACTCCTACCAGCCGATCGCCGAGGTGCGGCCGGGCAACGGGCTCGTGGGCGACGTGCACGAGTTCCGGCTGACGTCGCGCGACACGGCGCTGATGACGATCTACCACCGCCGCCACGTCGACCTCACGTCGATCGGCGGGCCGAAGGACGGGCTGATCTGGGACGGGATCGTGCAGGAGGTCGACATCCCGACCGGACGCGTGCTCTTCGAATGGCACAGCTACCCGCAGGTCGGGATCAAGGAGTCGTATTCGAACCCGCCCAAGAAGCAGCTCGGCACGAAGCCGTTTCCATACGACTACATCCACGTCAACTCGATCGACGAGGAGCCGAACGGCAACCTCCTGATCTCGGGCCGCAATACGCACGCGGTGTACGAGGTGAGCCGCAAGACGGGGAAGATCCTCTGGCGGCTGGGCGGCAAGAAGAGCGCGTTCACGCTCGGCCCCGGTGCGCGGTTCGCGTGGCAGCACGATGTCCGCCGCCAGCCGGATGGGACGATCTCGGTCTTCGACAACGGCGCGGCCCCGCCGGTGCACAAGCAGACGCGCATCCTGCTGCTGCGGGTCGACGAGCAGAACAAGCGCGCCGCTCTCGTGCGCAGCTACCACCATCCGCGGAAGCTGCTGTCGCCGTTCGAGGGCAACGCGCAGTTTCTCCCCGACGGCCACGTCTTCGTCGGCTGGGGCGGGTGGCCGTACGGCAGCGAGCTGAGCAAGAACGGCAAGGTCCTGTTCGACGCGTACTTCGGCCACGGCAAGAAGCCCGGCGAGGACGCGGACACGTATCGCGCGTACCGGTTCGTGTGGAACGGGCATCCGAAGGACGTCCCGGCGATCGCAAGCGCGAACGGGAAGGTCTACGTCAGCTGGAACGGCGCCACGGACGTGAAGCGCTGGCAGGTTTTGACGGGCGACGCGAACGACGGTCTCGCGGCCGGCCCGGCGGCGCCGAAGTCGGGCTTCGAGACGGCGATCCAGCTGCCGGCGGACGGGAAGTACGTCGCCGTGCAGGCGCTCGGCGCAAACGGCAAGGTGCTCGCGGTCTCGAAGACGCTCAAGCGCTAGCCGCCGCGGACATGGCTTGAGTCACCACGTCCCGGGACTGTCCCGGGACATGTCCTAGACGGCGCGGGCGATCCGGAGCTTTGTCAGCTCGCGGTCGCGCTCGTCGAGGATCTCCTCGAGCCGGGCGACCTTCATGCGCAGCGTCTCGGCGGTCGTGACCATCTCGATGAACGCCCGCTGGCGTTCCATCAGGAGCGCCTCGATGCTGAGCAGTTTCTCGTCGGAGCTCATGACCGCCGGCGGCTCGGGCTTCGGCGCCGGCGTCAGGTGCAGCAGCCGCGTCTCCTGCGGCTGCGGCGTGGACGTCGGCGTGTCGAGGTTCGCGACCTGCTCCGCGACCGCGCGGGCGAGCTCGCGCTCCGGATCGGGGCCGGGCGGGGGCGGGGGCGGCAGCAGATCGGGGACCGGCGGCAGGTTCGCGACGCGCTCCGCGAGCTCGCGCACCATCTTGACCGGGTCGGGCGCGGGCGCGGCCTCCGGCTCTGGCTCCGGGTCCGCGACGGCCGGCGAGCCCTGGATGTCGAGCACCTGCTCCGCGATCGCGCGCGCGAGCGCGAGCCACGACGTCCGGCCCTGCTCGATCAGGATCTCGCCCAGGCGCCGGCCGGAGCGCTCCTGCTGCGCGAGCGCGGCTTCGAGGTCGACCTCGGAGATTTCTCCTTTTTCGACCAGGATTTGGCCAATCGGGCGCCGCCGCATGGCCTCTGTTATCGGCAGCTACGCGCTCAGACTGAACGGCGGATATTCGTCAGTGACGAGGACGAACGCGTAGGCGACGACGCGCGTCCCCCAGCGAAACACGCCTTCGACGAAGTCGAAGAGGCCGCGTGGGTACCGGCCGGTGAAGAGGATCGCGAACCAGGCGATCACGACGCAGATGATCGCCGCGATCGCGAGGAAGAAGAGCACGATGTAGTGAGGGATCGCCAGGAACCACTTCACGAGCGGCATCCAGCGGGTCAGCCCCTCCTGCGCGTCCGGGTACGGGAAGTCGAGCCGGACCGACTGCTCCTCGTCGGTCGAAGGATAGGTGTCGTCCATGAGCGCCAGGTAGATCCCGACGCGGGCCGAGAAGCGCATCAGCTGCAGGTTCCAGTCGAACCACCAGCGCGGGTACTTCTGGCGGAAGAGGATCATCAGCAGCGGCGCGAAGACGAGGGTGCCGCCCGCGCCCGCGGCGAACGTCCAGCTGTAGTGGCCGGCGTGCGAGGTGTACGAATTCCCACCGTCGACGGCGCTGAGCACGATCAGAATGGGGATCGCCGCGAAGATCCGGAAGAACGTCGTCGCGCGATTCAGGTCGCGATCGGGATACGCGACCGAGAACTGCACCGGATACCCGCCGGCGACCGTTGGCGCTTCAGTCATCGGGGGCAATTCTTACGCTTTTGGCCGCATCCGCAAAATGGCCCGCCGCTGCTAATGCGACATCGTCCCCTTGACGCCGCCCACGTTGAGCGGGCCAACCTGACCCAGGTCGACAGCTGCAAAGGAATGGCTGACGAACGGATAGAGCCCCGGCTGGTCGATCTGGACGTCGAAGACGCCGCCGCCGCCCGCGGGAACGAGCAACAGGGAGCCGGTCGATGCCGACGTCGAGCATCAGCGCGGAGGCGTCCGAGACAGAGCGTCCCGGAGCGATCGTCACCGCCGGTGTCGTCATGGCCTCGCCCGCGGTGCGGCCTCGAGCTTCGCCCGGGGCGGATTGTCCTGATAGTGCGCGAGCCAGTCCGCCAGCTTCGCTCGATCGGGTGCGGTCCGCTCCTTGTAGAGGATGTCCGTCTCCGAGACGACGCCCAGCACCCGGCCGTCCTCCACGACGGGCATGCCGGAGATGCCGTACTCCAGCATCCGCACCGCGACGAGCGTCAGCGGGGTGTCGGGAGTCACGGTGAAGACGTTCTCGGTCATGACGTCGGGTGACTTTCATCTCGCCTCCTTTACGCGAGCACGGCGCCCGCCTCGAGCGCCGGCGCCCGCATCGCCAGCTCGCCTTCGAGCACGACCTTCAGTGCGTTCGTCTCGGCCGCGGCCGCGAAGGTCTCGTACGCATCCAGCGTGTCCGCGAGCGCGAAACGATGCGTCGCGAACGGCGTCGGATCGAGTCGTCCCTCCGCGATCAAGCTCAGCAGTCGCGGTGTCGTCGACGTATCGACCAGACCGGTCGTGATCGTGACGTCCTTGATCCAGAGCGTCTCGAGATGCAGCGTCGCGGAGTGGCCGTGCACGCCCACGTTCGCGACGTGCCCGCCCGGCCGCACGAGCGCGGTGCAGAGCTCGAACGTCTCCGGAACGCCCACTGCCTCGACTGCAACGTCCGCGCCGAGCCCGCCGGTCAGCTCCAGGACGGCGGCGAGGGCGTCCTCGCGGCCGTTGTTGATCGTCTCGTCGGCGCCGAACTCACGCGCCCTCTCGAGCCGTGCATCGGCGAGGTCGATCGCGATCACGCGAGCCGGCGTGTAGAGCTTCGCCGTCATCACCGTTGCGAGGCCGATCGGGCCCGCGCCAACGACGGCGACCGTATCGCCGGCATCGACCTTCCCGTTGAGCACGCCGACCTCGTAGGCCGTCGGCAGGATGTCCGCGAGGAACAGCACCTGCTCGTCGCTGAGATGATCCGGCACCTTGTACACGGACGTGTCGGCGAAGGGCACGCGGGCGTACTCCGCCTGGAGCCCATCGATCAGGTGACCGAAGATCCAGCCTCCGCCGCCGGTGCACAGGCCGTAATGGCCTTCCTTGCAGAAGCGGCAGCGACCGCACGAGGTGATGCACGAGACGAGCACGCGGTCGTCCTCTTCGAGCGTGGTGACCGCCGCTCCCGTCTCGACGACAGTCCCGACCGCTTCGTGGCCGAGGACGGTGTCCGGCTGGACCTCCGGGACGTCGCCCTTGAGGATGTGGAGATCGGTTCCGCAGATCGTGGAGGAGTCGATCCGAACGATCGCGTCGGTCGGCGCGAGAATGCCCGGATCCGGCTTCGTCTCCCAATCTTTTAGGCCGGGACCGTGATACACGAGCGCTTTCATGACTTGCCTCCTTTCGCTCGCCCTCAGTCTCGGCCGGTCGTGAACGCGCGACATCGGCGCGGGCGCTGAGGCGGGCTGCGGCTTTCCCGCAGCCGCCGTTACCAGGTTTTCGCCGGACGAACCGCGGTCTGCGGCGCGACACGGATCCGTGCGTCGACGACGACGCAGCCATCGGGCCCGGCGATCACGGGATTGAGGTCGAGCTCTGCGATCTCCGCGACGTCGTTCACGAGAGCCCCGATGCGCAGGAGCAAGCTCGTGACGCTCGACTTGTCGGCTTCAGGCGCACCTCGGAAGCCGCCGAGCAAGCGTGCGACCTTCTCGGTCTGCACGAGCTCGTCGGCGTCCGCGTCGGTCAACGGGGCGAGACGAAAAGACGCGGCCCCGATCAGCTCAGCGAGCGTTCCGCCGGGACCGAGCGCCACGAGCGGTCCGAACACGGGATCCTCGACGGCGCCGACGAGCAGGTCGACGCCGCCGCGCACGAGCGGCTGAACGAGCAGCGGCGCGCCGATCCGCTCGCCCGCCTCCCGTACGGCGGCCTCATCGCGCAGATCCAGTGCGACACCGCCGACGTCGCTCTTGTGCACGCCCGCCGCGGCCGTCTTGAGCACGACCGGATAGCCGAAGTCGCTTGCAGCCGCTACCGCGTCGTCGACCGTCGCCGCGGTGCGCTCTTGAACCATGGGAATGCCGTAGCACTCGAGCAGCGCGCGCGTCTCGGCCGCTGAAAGCCACCGGTCTCCGGCCTCGCGTGCGATCGTCGACGCAGCCTTCGCGTCGAGATCATCCAGCTCCGGCACGCGGCCCTGCGGCCGGCGCAGCCATTCGGCGCGCGCCGCAGCCCTGCCGAGCGCACGAGCCGCCGACTCCGGATAGGCAAACGACGCGACCGGTGCAGACAGCATCGCCTCGGGCGTGCCTCCGCCGCTGATGATCGAGACGAGCACCGGTTTCTCGCTGCCTTCGCCGACCGCACGCGCCACAGCGTCGGCCACCTCGGCGGCGCCCGCGACGACAGGCGGGACGAAGAGAACGATCACCGCGTCGATGCCTGGATCGGCGAGCAGGTGCGGGAGCGCGCGCTCATACGTCGCGCCGACCGCCGAGCCGAGCATGTCAACGGGATTCGCGATGCTCGCCTCGGCGGGAAGGACGGCGCGTAGTTCCGTAGCGGTGGCGTCGGCAAGCGGAGGCAGCGTGAGCCCGGCGGCCTCGCATGCGTCGGCGCAAAGGATGCCGAGCCCGCCCGCGTTCGTCAGGACCGCGACGCTCCGCCCACGCGGCAACGGCTGGCCCGCGAGCAGGCTGGTCACGTCGAGTAGCTCCTCGAGCGTGTCGACTCGAAGCACACCGGCCTGGTGAAAGAGCGCGTCGACGGCCGCTTCGGAACCGGCGAGCGCCCCGCCTTCATGGCGACGATGGGCTTCGTGCGCGCCACTCGACGAGCGACCCGCGCGAACTTGCGCGGATTGCCGAACGACTCGAGATAGAGGAGCACGACGCCCGTCTCCGCGTCGTCCTCCCAGTACTCGAGCAGGTCGTTCGACGAGATGTCTGCCTTGTTGCCGACCGACACGAAGGACGACAAGCCGAGACGGCGCTCGGCGGCGCGTTCCAGGACTGCCAGTCCGAGCGCGCCGCTCTGGGACGAGAACCCGACGTTCCCCGGCGGCAACGCACGAGGCCCGAACGTCGCATTCAGCTGTGGCGCCGAGGCGGCGATGCCCAGACAGTTCGGGCCGAGCAGGCGTGCGCCGTGCGAACGGACAAGCGCCACGAGCTCCTCCTGCCGCGCCGCGCCCTCGGCGCCCACCTCGGCGAAGCCGGCCGAGATGACGCAGAGCGCACGCACACCTGCTGCGAGGGCTTCCGCAGCGGCCTCGAGCACGGCGGGCCCGGGCAAGCAGATGACCGCGAGGTCGACCGAGTCGCCGACCGCACCAACGCTCGAGTACGCCCGGACACCGGCGACGGACGCCGCCGACCGGTTGACCGGAAAGGCGACGCCGCGGAAGTCTGCGCGCAGGACGTTGCGAAACAGCTCGCCTCCGATCGACCCTGCACGCGGCGAGGCCCCGATCACCGCGATCGTCCGAGGCGTGAAGAACGGCCGGAGCGAGGACACCACGCCGACGTGATCCCGTTCGTCGACACGGGCTCGCAGGATGTCCGTCGGCGCGAGCGCGAGATGGACCTCCGCCGTCCCCAGAACCGTCTCGCGCGTCGTCTCGAAGCCGGCATCCGCGAAGACGCGCAGCATGGCGCTGTTGTCGAGCATCACTTCTGCGACGAACTCCTCGATTCCCACGCCGGCGGCTGCGGTTGCGAGCTGCTCGAGCAGACGGGTCGCGATCCCGCGCCCCTGCAGCTCGTCCGCAACCGCAAAAGCGACCTCGGCGGCGCGAGCATCACGCAGCCGAACGTAGTTCGCGACGGCGACGACGCGCTCGCCCTTGACGCCGATCAGCGCACCGCGCTCGCTCCAGTCCGGGTCCACGATCGGCGCGACCATGTGCGGGTCGACCGAGCGGTGGCCGTGGAAGCGCTTGTAGAGGCTCTCGTCCGACAATTCGCGGAAGAACGAGAGCAGCGCGGAGAGGTCACTGTGCCGCGGCGGCTGCAGGCGCATCGTCGAGCCGTCGCGTAGGACGACGTCGGCGTGCTCGGGCACCGCGAGGCCGGCGTTCATGCGGAAAGTGTCGCACGATCTCAGCTGACGCAATCAGCGCGTGTCCGCAGTCACGCTGCGGATTGACCGCAACGTTCGACCGTCGCCTCCGGATGACGGTGCAGCCCCGAGCGACAACGCTTCGCACGGACCGCAGCGACTCAACCCAGAAGCGCTCGCGCCGCCCGCGCGGCGACGAGCTCTTCCCGCGCGCGGATCACGTGGGTCCGCGCACGCGAGCCCGCGGCCGCGACGTCCGCGTCCGGAACGGCGTCCTCGTTCAGCGCTTCGTCGAGCGCGACACCGAGATGGCCCAGGCGCTCCGCGACGGCCGCCCTGACGTCGGCCCGGTTCTCACCTATGCCTGCGGTGAACACGACTGCGTCGAGCCCTCCGAGCGCCGCGGCCGCCCCGCCGACGGCCTTGGCGACGAGATACGTGAAGACGCCGAATCCCAGCTCCCCGTCGAGGCCACCCAACGACGCGAGCCCCGACTCGTGCTCGAGGACGCGATCCAGATCGTCCGCGCTGATGCTGTGGCGAAGGAGATAGAGCAGTGCCCCGGGATCCACGGAGCCCGAGCGCGTCGCACCCGGCAGCCCCTCGAGCGGCGTGAAGCCCATCGTCGTGTCGACCGAGCGACCGTCGTGGACGGCTGTGACCGAGCACCCGCCGCCAAGATGGCAGACGACGAGGCGCGGCGCTCGCACCCGCTCGCTCGCCCACTGCACGGAGAGCCCGTGGAACCCGTAGCGCCGGATGTCACTTCGCCACTCCGCCGGCAGCGCGTACGTCGCCGCGAAGTCCGGGATCGTCGCGTGGAATTCCGTGTCGAAGACGGCGACGTGCGGAACGTCGGGCAGCGCCCGGCGTGCAGAGTCGATCGCCGCGAGGGCCGGAGCGTTGTGGAGCGGCGCGAGGTCGACGACCGCACGTAGGCGCTCGACGAGCTCGTCGTCGATTACCTTCGGCTCCCGCAGTTCGCCGCCGTGCACGACTCGATGAGCTACGGCGTCTGCGGGGACGTATTCGGAGACGGGCTCCGATTGATCGCCCTCGACGACGTTCAGCTTCAGGCTCGTCGAGCCTGCGTTGACGACGAGGACCGTCAGCCGGGCCAGGCCCAGTCGCGGATCTCCGGCGGATCCTCGCCGTGCTGGCGTCCGTAGGCCCGCGCGCGCAGACGGCTGTCGACCATGTCCTGGCGAAGGTGGTCCGCCGTGCCCGCGAGGTGCGGCAGCCGGTCGATGACGTCGATCACGAGATGGAACCGGTCGAGGTCGTTCAGCATGACCATGTCGAACGGCGTCGTGGTCGTACCTTCTTCCTTGTAGCCGCGCACGTGGAGGTTCGCGTGATTCGTGCGACGGTACGTCAGGCGATGGATCATCCACGGATAGCCGTGATACGCGAACACGACGGGACGGTCGACCGTGAAGAGAGAGTCGAACTCCTTGTCCGACAGCCCGTGCGGATGCTCCGTGTCGGGCTGGAGCCGCATCAGGTCGACGACGTTGACGACACGCACTTTCAGGTCGGGCAGCCGCTCGCGCAGGATCGCGGCGGCGGCAAGCGTCTCGAGGGTCGGTACGTCGCCGCAACACCCGAGCACGACGTCGGGCTCGGCGTCCTCGTCATTCGAGGCCCAGTCCCAGATCCCGATGCCGCGCGTGCAGTGCGCGATTGCGTCCGACATCGACAGGTACTGGAGGGCCGGCTGCTTCCCCGCGACGATCACGTTGACGTAGTCGCGGCTGCGCAGGCAGTGGTCCGCGACAGACAGGAGCGTGTTCGCGTCCGGCGGGAGGTAGACGCGGATGATCTCCGCTTTCTTGTTGACGACGTGGTCGATGAAGCCGGGGTCCTGGTGCGAGAACCCGTTGTGATCCTGCCGCCACACGTGTGAGCTGAGCAGGTAGTTCAGCGACGCGACGGGCTGCCGCCACGGAATCGCGCGCGTCACCTTCAGCCATTTCGCATGCTGGTTGAACATCGAGTCCACGATGTGGATGAACGCCTCGTAGCAGTTGAAGAGGCCGTGGCGACCGGTGAGGAGGTAGCCCTCGAGCCAGCCCTGGCAGAGATGCTCCGAGAGCACCTCCATGACGCGCCCGTCAGGTCCGAGCGCCTCGTCGGTCGGCTCGTTTTCCGCGTTCCAGGCCCGCGTGGTCGCAGAGAACACATCGCCGAGCCGGTTCGACGCCGTCTCGTCAGGCCCGAACAGGCGAAAGTTGTCCGGGTTGCGCGCGATCACATCGCGCAGGAGCGTTCCGAGGACGCGCGTCGACTCGGCCGTGTCGACGCCGGGATGCTTCACCTCGAGCGCGTAGTCGCGGAAGTCGGGCAGCGCGAGATCACGAAGAAGCAAACCGCCGTTCGCATGCGGAATGGCGCTCATTCTCCTGTCGCCGCCCGGCGCCAGCGCGGCGAGCTCCGGAAGCAGGCGCCCGTTCTCGTCGAACAGCTCGTCGGGCCGATAGCTGCGCATCCAGTCCTCGAGGACGCGCAGGTGATCGGGATTCGAGCGCACGTCGTTCACCGGCACCTGATGGGATCGCCAGGTCCCCTCGACGGGAAGGCCGTCCACCTCGGCCGGGCCCGTCCAGCCCTTCGGGGAGCGGAGGACGATCATCGGC
>WNGO01004506.1_pt1 | contig 11758 bp, 9 predicted proteins | sample 5400511 | NCBI WGS metagenome assembly WNGO01 (sample SAMN13153380, study PRJNA577476) | soil metagenome | isolation source: 20 cm soil or saprolite under Garry oak tree replicate 2 | place: USA:California | collected 2016-06-15
TCATCGCCGACGGCGTGGATGCGACGTTGTCGCCGGGGTTTTTTCTGCGACCGGCGCTCGGCGAGTTTGCCCGCCGCGGCTTGTCGCTTCCCCGCCTGTTTGTCGGAGCCGCGTTGGCCTGGATTCGAAAAGCCGACCGGCGCAACATAGTGGAATCGATTGTCGCCCTCAGTGCCGACCTGAGCCGCGCAATTCCAACCGGCTTGTTCGATCAGCGCGCGCTCGACCGCTTTCTGACCCATCTCTTTTCGGCCCCGGGTCGCAGCAATGACTTTCGCAAGCTCGGCCACAGACTGTTCGTGATTGCGACCAATCTCGACACCGGAGCGTCGACTACGTTCGGAGGCCCCGGCTTCGATCACGTTCCCATCACCCGTTCTATCGAAGCCTCGGCTGCGCTGCCTGGATTGTTTCCACCGGTCGACATCGACGGTGCGCACTACGTCGACGGCGTGCTCAACAAGAGCTTGCACGCCTCGGTGGCTCTGGAGGCCGGCGTGCGCTTGCTTCTGTGCGTTAATGCGCTGGTACCCTTCGACGCGAGTCCCGTGCATGGTTGCGATTCGCGCAATATTGAAAAGCTGGCCGATGGCGGGCTACCGATGGTCCTCGCGCAGACCTTTCGTGCGATCATTCATTCTCGGATGGAAGTCGGCATGGACCGATACCGGGCGCAATACCCCGACGCCGACATCCTTCTGTTCGAACCCGATCGCAAGGACGCCGCCATGTTTTTCGCCTCCATTTTCAGCTATGCGCGCCGCAAGGATCTGTGCGAGGCCGCATATCGCAAGACGCGCCAGGGCCTGCTTGCGAGCCGTGCGCTGCTGGAGCCTCTGCTCGCGCGGCATGGCATCCGTCTGAAGCATGAGGTTCTGTCAGACAGCGAACGGTCCATCGGCGCCGCGCTGATCGATACCCGCCCGCTCAAGGCGCGCAAGCCCGGCGTGCGGCAGGCCGCACGCGATCTGTCGCACACGCTGGACCAACTCGAAGCCTGGCTCGTCGCCGCGCGTTAGTGGGCTAGCCCCGACGTCCGCGACCTATCGTCATGGCGGAGCGCAAACGTCCGCGACGCACGCACGAGCGGATCGTCGAAACCAGCCTGGTGATGTTCAACCGTCTGGGCGAACCGAACGTCACCACCGCGGATATCGCCGACGAGATGGGCATCAGCCCGGGAAATCTCTACTATCATTTCCGCAACAAGGACGAGATCATCGGCGAGCTGTTCGCAACTCTCGAGCACCGACTCGACGCACTGCTCGACCCTCGCGTCCGCGGTGTCGTCAATGTCGAGGATCTCTGGTTTTTTCTGCACCTGTTGTTCGAAGCGATGTGGGACTACCGGTTTCTCTATCGCGATCTCGACGAAATACTGTCTCGCAGCCGCAAGCTGACGACGCACTTCGCCTCGATCCTTCGCCGCGGCATGGCGACCGTATCGGCGCTGTGCCGAAGCATGGTCGACGATGGCACGATGCTTGCGTCGGAGCGCGAGATCGCCGCCATCGCCGAAAACGTGGCGCTGGTCGCAACGTTCTGGATCTCGTATCAGAGAATCGCCGCGCAGCAACCCGATGCCGAGGCGGTCAACCTCGACCGCGCCGCGTATCAGGTGCTGTCGCTGATCGCGCCGTTCCTGCAAGGCTCCTCGCGTGCGTTGATCGATCGGCTGAGCCAGGACTATCTTTAGCGCTAGCTCAAGGAGAAGACCAATGGCGAAGAATTGGGGGAAATTTCCGCACGCCGGAAGCGCGTATTTGTACGAAGGAACGGCATTGAAGAAGCATTGGGGCCGGCTGCATCGCAGCGACTGCGAGCCGTTGCCGAAGGACGCTGCCGCGCAGGACGCCTGGCGGGCATTTCACGCCGGCGAATTTCAGCGCGCTGTCGAGGTGGGTCTTGAGGCCGGTGGCGCCGGTGTCAACGCGGCGATCAAGGCGCAGTCGATTTACGCGAACTATATCGACAAGGCCGAAAAATCCAGGCTGGCGCTATTCGAAGAAGCAGCGGGATGGGCGGACGAGCGACGCAACGTCGCGCCGAGTAACGCCAATGCGCATTACCTGTACGCGTATGCGCTGGGCAGGTACAGCCAGGGCATTTCGGTGGCCAAAGCGCTCGCGCAGGGCTTCGGCGGCAAGATCAAGGATGCGCTGACCAAGGTGTTGAAACTCGCGCCCGCGCACGCGGATGCGCACGCCGCGTACGGCGCGTATCAGGCCGAGGTCATCGGCAAGGTCGGCGGCCTGGTCGCCGGGATGACCTACGGAGCGAAAAAGGATTCCGCGTTGGAACACTACCAGCAGGCGCTGAAGCTCAATCCCGACTCGGCGATCAGCCGCATCGAATATGCAAACGGTCTGATCCTGCTCTTCGACAAGGCGCGGCTGGATGATGCGACCAAGCTGTACGAGGAGGCTGCGCGCTGTGAGCCAATGGACGCTATGGAAAGACTCGACGTAGAGCTCGCCCGTTCGGAGCTGGCTTAGAACGTGGGCCGAACGAAAACAGCCTTACAACGATATTGCGTATGCCATCTGTGCGGCGCCTGGCGGTTGCTCCCATGGCCATGGCGATAAAAGCGTTGCCAACACCAGCTTCTCAAATTCAGGCGCAAAGCGATCGATCACTCGATCGGGATCGGGACAGAGCCCGCGATCGGCGGCGACGCCGAACCGAACTTCGCCGTTGTACGACAGGATAGAGATGCCCAACCCGATATCGCCGGATTGGGGCACCCAGAACATCATGTTGTCGATGAGCGCGCCGCCGAGGTAGAGCGGCTGCTGCGGACCCGGCACATTGGTCATGACCGCCGTCGCGTTCTTGGCCAGCAGCGCCAGCAGTTGTTCCTGCAGGATCTTCGGTCCCGCGCCCATCGCCGCGAGGACGCCCAGAGCCACGACCGGTTGATACGAACCCTTGAGCGCGCGCATGTTCTCGCGAACCGCATAGAGACGTTCGACCGGGTTTTCGATGCCGATAGGCAGGTCGAGAAAAACCAAACCGAATCGATTGCCGAGCTTCCATGCATTTTCGGCCGGACGCAGAGTCCTACCACCTTCACCTCCGCCACCGCGATGGGGTCCGCCCATGCCACTCGCTTGGCAACGCCGGGCTGGCCCTTGAAGCGCGTAGGCGAGTCCTCGCCCATCAACATCAACTTGGCAAGCTCCTCGGTAAAGGCGCTGCCCTGCTTGGCAAATGCCACGGCCTTGGCAGGCTCGTGCCAGAGGCCGGCGCCTTTTTCGACCAGAATGGAAGCCATCTTGGTCGCCATCTTGAGTGCGCCTGCAACAACGTGGGGCTCGCCATCGCTCGATTCCGACCGCTTCGGTGGAGGCGGAACCGGCCCGGGCACGTGCCCCTCGCGATCGGCATCGGTCATCGACAGCATCACCTGGATCAAGGCGATTCCGTCCGCGTAGCAGTGATGAATGCGCACGACGACGGCACTTCCGCCCTCGTACCCGTCGACGAGATGAAATTGCCACAGCGGCCTCGAAGGATCGAGCGGTGTCGCCATCAGGTCGCTCACCACCGTCTCGAGCTCGGCTTTGCCGGCGGCGCCGCGGAGCTTGACGCGGCGCACATGCGTGGCGATGTTGAATTCGCGATCGTCCGTCCAATAGGCGCCCGTCGCGGATTGCACCGGATGCTGGCGGAAGCGCTTGAAGCGCAGGAACCGGTCGCCCAGTGTCGCCTTCAGGCGAGCGAGCGTAAGTCGTTCCTCGAAAATCAGCACGCCGCAGATCATCATCAGATTGGTGGGACGATCCATGCGCAGCCAGGCAGTATCGACGCTGGACATGCGTTCTGGTTTTTTGGGCGGTGTCGGAGGCATCGGCAGTTCCGCTAGTGTACTGAGTCAGAAGTTCCGAAGATAAAGGAGCGGATGAAATCGGCCGCCAGACAAGGCGCGAGGCCGAAAGCATACCTTTTGGTATGGTGAGGCCGAGTAACGCAGTATGGCGGCCAATTTCGCCGCGAACTATCGAGCGAATTTCTGACTCAGTACACTGATTGCGGATTGCTCAGTCTTTGCGAGTCGCGTTAAAGTAGCACAGAAGCACCGGTGCCGAGAAAATGCGCCGCAGATGAATGGGTCAACCGCAGGAGAAACCATGGCCGCCGCCCCGAAAGATCTGAAGACCAAATTCGAAGCCGCCACCACGGCAGCTAAACACGCCAAGAAGAAGCCCGACAACGCGACACTGCTGAAGCTCTACTCGTACTACAAGCAGAGTACCGACGGCGATGTCAAAGGCGACCGCCCGGGCGGATTCGATTTCGTCGGCGCCGCCAAGTTCGACGCGTGGACCAAGCTCAAGGGAATGAGCAAGGACGATGCCATGCAAAACTACATCAAGCAGGTGGAGAAGCTAAACCGCGATTGAAGGTCCGGGGTTGGGGCCAAAATATTGGCCGTGGTGGCAGGACGGTGCCACCTGTGCAAGCCCCGCACCGGCGGCGATCGAGGATTCGCGGCCTTAAATCATCAGCTTTCTCAGCGTCTCCGGGTTCTTCACCACCGTTTTTTGGCGGCCCGCCGGCGCGCCGTAGAGCCCGGCGGGAGGGTTCGTCTCCAGCCTAGATAGAATCGAAGCGTCCGCACAGCGCTTGTCAAACATCACCGACACCTGCTCGCCTGAGATGCCGCCAAGGCTGAAGCACGTCAGACCGAGCTTCGCGTTGAGCGGCTTGAGCACCCCCATTGCGACAAGGTCTCCCACCGCACCGCTTCCCGCAAGCTGCAGGTCATAGATGCGAGGGCTCGCCGGTGACCGCGGCGTCGCGGTAATCACTTGAGGAAGTCCGACGAGCTCGCGTGCGAGCAAGTCTTCCGACGCCGCATTCGGCATGCCCTCCACGACCAGCGTAACCTTCTGTCCGCTCACGCTGACATGCTGGAGAAAAAAGTCGCGCGAGAATTCGTCGGCGATCGTCATGCCAATCGCCTTCAGCGCCTCTTCCTCGCTCGCCCAGCTGCCAACGCCCTTCGGCAGGGTCGTGTTGTAGTAGATCTCCTCGCCGGTTTCGCGATCGATGCATTTCACGGTCCAGGATGTCAGCGCGTACTTGGTCACGGTCAGGCCCGAAGCCTCGAGACGCGCGGAGAGCTTCTTGATCTTGGCTTCGCCCAGGACCTGAAAGTCGGCGCCCTTCTCCGGCCCGGATTCCCCTTCGGACCAGGTGCGAAAACCGAACGACTTGATGCGTTCCTTGAGAATATTTTCTGCCACCGGCGACGTCTGCGGCGCGGCATTCGGCTGATCCGCATCGCGCACCGAGATCTGCACCGACACCTTCGGATTGCCGTTGGCGCGGATAAGCTCGACGCGCTCTTCGCGGGACATCTGGTTTAGCGATTTCTGAACCGCCTTGACGTTCACCACGGCCTCGGTCGTGATCGACATCAAGCCATCCTTGCCCATGCGCGGCTCGCTTTCCCGGACAACGGTCGTAATGTAACTGCCGCTCCTCGACAAAAGCTTGTCATTGATCACGTCGTAGTTCTTGGCGAGCGACTTGGTGTCGAGCAGGAGTCCTAACGCTTTTTCGACCAACTGGCTCTTGGAATCGGCCCGCAGGTCACTTTGCAGCAGCGCCTTGTCGTTCTGGTATCGCGCGTCGTTCGGATCGATCAGTCCCACCGCGGAGATCAGCATGGTCCCGGGATCGGACTTGGATGCTGCCGTTGCTGTCGCGGGCGCTGCCGTCCCCGCCGTGGGCGCCGATGCCGGAGCCGAAGCGGGCGCCGTCGATACGACGGGCTGTGACGGCGCATCCGGTCCGGCTTTGGCGCGTTCGCTCGCTTGACGCTGGTACGTAAACCACGCACCCGCCCCGAGGACGATAACGGTAAGGCCGATGATGACGGCGACCATCGGCGTCTGAGACTTTGCCTGCGGCATTGGTTGGACAGCAGAGGGGAGTGGCGCAGGAATTGCGGTCGGCGGAACGGGAATTGCGGTCGGCGGCGCAGGAATTGCGGTCGTCGCGTCATGCTTGACGAGCGTCTTGTCGAATGCCGCGATCGGCGCCGCTGGAGCAGCCGACATCAGCGTCGCGTCGGCGTTTGTGATGGTCATACCTGGAACTGTGGCACGAACGGCGGCGGCGAATTCGCTGGCTGTCTGGAAGCGGTCCTCGGGACGCTTGGCGAGCGCCTTGCGCACGATCGCATCCATCTCGAGCGGCGCCTGCACATTGAGACTCGACGGCGGCAGCGGATCCTCTTTGAGCACCTTCTGCATGGTGGTCGCCGCCGAGCCGGAGAAGGGGCGCTCGCCGGTCAGAAACTGGTACAGGATCACGCCGGCCGAGAACAAGTCGGAACGGCCGTCCACCGGGAGGCCCATGATCTGTTCCGGCGACATGTAGGCGGGGGTGCCCATCACGGCCCCGACCTGCGTCAGATTGGACGCTTCGATGTGGGCAATGCCGAAGTCGGCGACCTTCACGGAGCCGTCGGGCAGCATGAAAATATTCGCAGGCTTGATATCCCGGTGGATGACGCCCTGGCGGTGCGAATAGTCGAGCGCCTCGAGAATCTGCGACATGATCTTCACGATGCTTGCCGTCGTGAACCGCTCATTCGCCTCGAAGCATTCCTTGAGCTCACGCCCTTTGACGAACTCCATGGCGATGAACCAGGCGCCGGCTTCTTCGCCGAAATCGTAGATCGAAACGATGTTGGGATGACTTAAGCGTCCGGCGGCTTGTGCTTCGCGCCGAAAGCGGGCGATCACGTTCTCCGAGTCCTCGCCGCTCAACTGATCGGCGCGAATCGTTTTCAGTGCCACGACACGTTTGATGAAGGGATCGTAGCCTTCATAAACCACGCCCATTGCGCCGCGACCGATCTCGCGCCGGATCTCATACTTGCCGAGGCTGCTGATCTCTGCCATCCACCGCTCCTCGTTCAATTCCGAAAACGGCGACGCCGGCACGGTGCCGGCACCGAAAGTAGCGACGTCGGCGCGAGCCGGCGTCGGGGACCCTCAAGGTCAGCGCATCACTTGTATTTGCTGTCGATTTCCCACACCGATTTCTGGACCAGACGCTGCACCATTGTATCGAGCGAGACGCCTCCCTGCTGGGCTTGCGACACGCCGAGAACCGAGGTCGATTTTGCGCCGACCTCCATTTTCTCTTCGGTGTAGCCGGTCGCCACCTGCTCGGTGGTTTCCGCATTGATGATCTTGTAGCGCATTCCGATGATCCACACGCCGCTCGATTCGCTGGTATGCACCGAGCCGACGCCGACGCTGGCAGCGGAAGCGCCACGCGCGTAGCCGCCAAGGATCCCGGCCATTTGACCGAGTGCGTGGCCATCGAATCCTTGCTGCGCTGCCGCGACTTGCTCCGTCTTGAGAATGTCGAACTTCACCACGTACTTGGTGGTCTTGAGCTTGCCCATGCGTAATAGTTTGCGCGCCTGGTCCGGATCGCCGAGGTTGTAGGCAAGCTCGAATTCCTTGAGGAGCGGGCCCAGATTCGAGCGCTCGAGAACCGGGAAGTTGGCGCTCGAGAGCTCCACCTCGCCGAAGTCCGCAATGTTGTTGGACGTGAACTTTTGCAGGAAGGTCGCGTTGTTGCTCTTGATCTCGCCGGGAATGACGATCACCGCCGGGCCGCGTTTGTTCTTGTTGGCGTATTCGACGGACTGGTAGAGAGCCTCGTCGGCAGAGGCATTTGCCCTTTGCGAGGTATCGCTTCCCGCGGTCGGCGACGGATTGCCAAATCGCGGCTGCGCCAGTGCGAGCGTCGCGCTCGCAATCAAGACCGCGCCGAGCGCGAGCTTCGTAATCCGGATGTAGGTGTGATCGCTCATTGCAAAATACTCCCCGTAAAAATCAAGTCAATTGCGACACATGTGGCGTCACTTCGGCGCCGGTCTGCTCCCAGCGGTGATCCCCGCGTTCCTGCAATAGTCGGAGTAAAGCTCGGCCACGACTTCATCTGCTTTTTCGTTGACCAGCGTCAGCGCCATGTGCTGCACGTCCGCGCCGGCATACGAACTGGAATTGGCGTCGACATTGGAGATCACCCGTCCGTTGCTCCCGGTCAGGGTGAAACCCATGTTCACCGACACCTGGTTGACCGCCATCATCGGATTTCTGGTGGCCTGCGATGAGATCAGACCGCGCAGCACGAAATTCGCGCCGAGCCGTTTCGATGCGGCAAGGGCCGCATCCGGATCGTTGCGAAAGTAGGCGTCGATTTCGGCTTGGGCGACCTGCCGGCGGATCTCCTCGGGCGTGAAGGTCCTGAGGCCGAGCGAACGAAGGCGCGAATTGATCGCCTGAAAGTGCCGGCCATAGTTCTGCTGTTGCGCCGCGATGACCCCGTTGGACTGCCTTTCGCCAATCACCACCATGATCTTCTTGTCTTTGATGCCAGCGCGGCAAGGGGTCGACAACTGGTCCGCGATGCGATCCTCGCGCGCCTCTTTCTCGATACGGTCAGACTCATCGGGCTGGCCGAACTTGAAACCTTCCGCAAGCGCCGGGACTGCCGCCAGGGAGGCGAGCGCCATCAGTATCGCGAATGCGCGTCTCAATCGCACTGAGGTTTGGATAACGGGCATAAGGTCACACGGGGCAAAGAACGCTTTGGAGGGTTGGAAGGTTAGCCCAATGCGGCCGGGAAATCCATATGGAATATTCGACACTCCCCACCCGGCGCAGCAGTTGCAACTTGTGGGGGACAAGACCATAACGCCCTACGGGCTGGCCGGGGGGAAGGCCGGAGATCTGCGGGAGCCTAAGCCGCGGGGCTTGTCCATTGGTTACATAACATGCGTAATCAGTATCTTCCCGTGTTCACATCGACATCGCTCCATTCTGTCATCACAACTCGGCCTGACATGTCGTGAGCGGACTGCTCGCCACACTCGATCCCAGTTCGTTGGCAAGCTATGGCGCCGTTTTCACGGTCTTCTTCCCTTTCTTGGTTGAAGGGGACACGGTACTCGCGACGTCGCTGGTTGCGCCCGAACCAGTCTTGGACGCGGTCTTCGTCGCGCTGCGCGCCGCACGCTTCGGCGCTCTTCGTGTCGCCGCCGGCGGCTGATGGCGGATACCTTGCGCCTTGAGCAAGGCGTTGACCGCTTCCGACAGCTCGTTGACGCGCTCGCTTAAACGCTCCACATCCGAGGACGTGTACACGCCGAGGCGCGCCAGAGCGCGGGAAACCCGATCTTCGAACACCTGCTCGAGCTTGTCCCACGTCCCGCCCGCCATCGTCTGCATTTCCTTGGCCTTGGCTTTGGCCGCCTCCCGTGCGGCGTCCGCCGTCTGCGCTGCCGCGCTGCGCGTCTTGGCCTCGAGGACTTCGCCCTGCTTGACCAGCATGTCGAAAACTTGCTTTCCGCCCTGTTGCGCTTTGGCGAATGCACCCAGTCCCGCAAGCCAGATTTGGTGCGAAGACTCGAGCACCGCTTTGGAAATACCCTTCTCGCCGCCGCCCTGTCTGTGGCCGCCCTGAGCTTCGGCCTTGGCTTTCTTGAGCATGCTGTTCTCCTCGAGAGTGGGGCGACAAGCGCCGACCATCATCCATTGTATGCGAGGGTGCTAGAGAAATCATTCTAAAGAGCGCACCTGTTGCCTTTCCTGCGACGATATCGGAGCGACAGTGGCTCGGTATAATGGAATGCATAGCGTGCGCGGACACCGGGCCGCACCAACCGTCGGCAACGGTTCGCTCGCTACACGCAAGCGTCAAGAGAGCGCACCCCGAAAGTCTCCGAGGAGGAAAAAGCGATGGCCTACTTCGTCACCGGCGGCACCGGGTTCATCGGCCGCTTTCTGGTCGAGAATCTGCTCAAGCGCGGCGAGCCCGTCTACGTTCTGGTGCGCAAGGAGTCGCAGAAGAAGCTCGATGTACTGCGCGAAATCTGGAACGCAGACGACAAGCAGGTTGTCGCTGTGTTCGGCGATCTTGGCAAACCCGACCTGGGCGTCAGTGACGCCGACAAGAAGAAGCTCAAAGGCAAGATCACGCACATGTTTCACCTGGCCGCGGTCTACGACCTGAACGCAACTGCCGCGGACCAGCAGCTTGCCAATATCGACGGCACGCGTCGCGCAGTCGAGCTCGCCGAGACAATAGAAGTCGGCTGCTTCCATCACGCGAGCTCGATCGCCGCTGCCGGTCTTTATGAAGGAACGTTCCGCGAAGACATGTTCGAGGAAGCGGAGGAACTGGACCATCCTTATTTTCGCACCAAGCATTTGTCCGAGGGCATTGTGCGCAAGGAGTGCAAGCGCCCGTGGCGCATCTACCGTCCGGCATTCGTGGTCGGCCATTCGCAAACCGGCTATATCGATAAGATCGACGGGCCCTACTATTTCTTCAAGCTGATACAGCGGCTGCGCAATATGCTTCCGCCGTGGATGCCGACAATAGGCATCGAGGGTGGACGCATCAACATCGTCCCGGTCGACTTCGTCGCCAACGCGATGGACTACCTCGCACACAAGAAAGGCCTCGATGGAAAGTGTTTCCACCTTACCGATCCGGAGCCGCACCGCATCGGTGAAGTGCTGAATATTTTCGCCAAGGCGGCGCACGCGCCGCAAATGACTTTGCGCATCAACGCGCGCATGTTCGGCTTCATTCCGGCGCCGATCCTTTATGGGCTCGGGTCATTGGCGCCGATCAAGCGAATGATTCGAGCGATGCTCAAGGATCTTGGCATTCCGAAAGACGTGTTCGAGTTCGTGAATTGGCCGACGCGCTACGACAATCGCGAAGCGACCAGGGCGCTCAAGGGCTCCGGCATAGCCGTGCCACCGCTTGAAAGTTATGCGCCGCGCATCTGGGACTATTGGGAGCGCAATCTCGACCCAGACCTGTTCATCGATCGAAGCCTCGCGGGACGCGTCCGGAACCGAGCCGTGGTCGTTACCGGCGCTTCGTCGGGCATCGGCAGAGCAACGGCGCTCAAGCTCGCCTCGGCAGGCGCGAAGGTGCTGCTGGTCGCACGCGGAGAGGAAAAGCTGGCCGAAACCAAGAAGGAGATCGAAGCCGCAGGCGGCAAGGCGTGGATCTATGCCTGCGATGTCTCGGAGCTCGCGTCCTGCGATGCGCTGGTCGCAAGAGTCCTCAAGGATCACGGCTCCTGCGATTATCTGATCAACAATGCGGGACGTTCGATCCGTCGCGGAATCGTCAACTCGTTCGATCGCTTTCACGATTTCGAGCGGACGATGCAACTCAATTACTTCGGCGCGCTTCGCCTGATCATGGGCTTTCTCCCAAAGATGATCGAGAACAAGCGCGGCCAGATCATCAATATCTCGTCCATCGGAGTGCTGTCCAATGCACCGCGCTTCTCCGCCTATGTCGCATCGAAGTCCGCGCTCGACTCATTCGCCGCATGCGCGGCCTCCGAGTTCGTGGACAAGGGGATCAGCTTCACCACGATCAACATGCCGCTGGTGCGCACGCCGATGATCGCGCCGACCAAGATGTACGAGAACGTGCCCACGCTTTCCCCCGAGGAGGCCGCCGACCTCGTCGTCGAGGCGATTGTCTACAAGCCGGTGCGTATCGCGACGCGGCTGGGCATTGCCGGTGCCGTCTGCCACGCGATCGCGCCGCGACTGACGCAGATCATGCTCAATACGGCATTCAACATGTTTCCCGACTCCGCGGCCGCCAAAGGGAAGAAAGAGGGCGAAGGACAGCTTTCCGCCGAGCAGATGGCGTTCGCTCAGCTGACGCAAGGGATACATTGGTGACA
>WNGO01012756.1_pt1 | contig 11755 bp, 11 predicted proteins | sample 5400511 | NCBI WGS metagenome assembly WNGO01 (sample SAMN13153380, study PRJNA577476) | soil metagenome | isolation source: 20 cm soil or saprolite under Garry oak tree replicate 2 | place: USA:California | collected 2016-06-15
CAGCTTGTGCGAGCGCCTGAGCTGTGGCTCGCCCCAGACAACTACTGGCGCCAGTCACCAACGCAACCTGTCCTGCGAGTATAAATGCGTTGCTGTCCATGAGACACCGCTTTCTCTCAAAGTTTCTTCCATTATGAAAGGTTTCGACGAGTAAGTGCAAGCACATCGGCACCTTTGGGAAGAAGGGTTATGCAAGCGATCACCCCAGGAGCCAACTTCGGTAACCGCTTCCTCGATATCGTCTTCAGAGAGGATACCAGCTAGAAGAAGTCTGATACTGAGGATAACACCCTCCTTAAAATGCCTACGTCTGGCTCATTGTAGGCATCTTTCCTGATGTCGAAAATATTTTTGTAACCTCAATATGTATATATCATTAGATCATTACATGACTCATGCTCATTACCGATGTCACCGCAAGAGAAGGAAGAAAACATCATGCACAATACTCTATTTACCTCATTCATGAGGACTCGAACCTGGTGCAGTATCCTTGCATTCGTATTACTTGTCGTCCTTGTTGCTGCTTGTGGCAGCAATACTGGGAGCACTACGAGTGGATCAGGAACAACTGCCACTACGGGAGGGACGACCCCAACTACTAGCAACGGTGGCAGATACGGCAGCGGTGGAGGGACGACCCCGACTACAAGCAGTACCGGTAGCGCCATCAAGACCGCGACAGCCACGGTCAATGGCGCCTCGGTCACGATTCTTACCAATGCGCAGGGCTTGACCCTCTATTACCGGACCTCCGATGCACCACCCTCGAAGGTCTGTAGTGGTGGATGCGCTGCTGCCTGGCCCCCGTTGGTCATGTCCGGTTCAAGCTCGCCTACAAGTGCGACATCGCTCTCAGGGAAGTTGACTATTGTGTCAGATGCCAATGGGAACCAGGTCGAATACAACGGCCACCCGCTTTATACCTATTCACGTGATACGGCTGCTGGCCAAACGACTGGCGAAGGGGTAGGGGGCGTCTGGCATGTCTGCACGCCGAGTCTGGCGTAGAACCATTGCCGAAAGTAGAAAGAAGATGTTCATGAACCAATTCATGACTTCTGAGATTTTCCCTGCTCTGAAACAGCTCAAACTGGTCTTGTTCTTTCTGGTGGCGCTAAGCGCACTTGTACTTCTGGCTGCTTGTGGAGGCAGCTCTACCAGCACGGGAGGGACTACGCCCACGACCGACACAACAACTACTCCTGCGGCGACAGTCACTCAAGCAGGCAATGCACGGACGGTGATGATCATAACAAATAGTAGTGGTACCTTTGCCTTCAGCCCTGCCAGTCTGACGATTAAAGCTGGCACAACTGTTACCTGGAAAAATACGACAGCAGTGCCTCATACGGTGACGAGCGATGATGGCAAGTCTTTCGATTCAGGTACTGCGAACCCGATTGCCGCGCAAAGTGGGACGTTCAGTTTCACCTTTTCTACTCCTGGCACATTTGCGTATCATTGCGCAATTCATCCGTTTATGAAGGCGACCATCATTGTGCAGTAGCCTGGCTTTTCCCTTCGCCATCATATCGCACAGAATTTGCCGGAGCCTTACACTCACTGTGAGAGCATGTTCCGCTTACCTGTGACATGTGGGATCTACTTGAGCGTTGTCGCTGGTCAAGGATTTCAGTGTGGAATGCGTCGGTATACTCAAAGACTGGTTGATTGATACTGTCGTGGCTATCCTCGATGAGAACTATCCAGCCAGAAGGAGACACCGTCACCTTTCCTTCTCAGGCCAAACAGCGGAATGCCACTCCAAGCCAAGCCATGGGGTGGATCAGGCAAGAAACCATGTGGGAATTCTCAGACAAGTATGTGTAGCACAGGTCGAGAAGAAGTTGATACGCTTCACTGCGGAAATGGCCCGCGGTCCTGTTCAGCTTCTTCCTCCTGTGTGGTGCTGCTCCTGGGTGTCACATGAGCGTGTCCTCATCATTGAAACAGGGTGGTGCATCGGCTGACTACCCTGCCAGGAAAGTCTCGCCAGGGGCGGCTTCCTTCCAGACGCCTGCCCAGCATGAGCGTATGGCCAGCCAGGGATCCGCCTGCCCTACGCTGCCGCAGAGGTCTCTCATGCACTACTGCATGCTGAGGCGCCCAATCTTATTGCCGATATACTCCGTGAACCAGAGGTTGCCATCCGGGCCGACGGTGATACCATAAGGCCGACTGGTTTTGGTGGGGGTATGGAATGCTCCGGTGAAGCTACCGCTGGGCGTGAGACACACAATGCTGTTGCCGATAAACAACGTAAACCAGAGGTTGCCATCCGGCCCGCTCGTGATGCCGATAGGCACGCAACCAGTAGGGTATCCACAGGTCCCTACAAGGCGGAACTCGGTGATGCTGCCAGTAGTGGTGATACGTCCAACCCGGTTCCCATCCAATTCCGTGAACCAGAGGTTGCCATCCGGGCCGCTCGTGATGCTCCAAGGCTCGCAGCCACCAGAGAGTCCACAGTTCGTTGGCAGTGGGAACTCGGTGATACTGCCTGCGGGGGTGATGCGCCCGATCTGGTTCCCAGCTTCCTCGGTGAACCAGAGGTTGCCATCCGGGCCAGCCGTGATGCCCTTAGGCCCGCTGCTTTTGGTGGGGATGCGGAACTCGGTGATGCTGCCACTGGCGGTGCTGCGCCCGATCTTGCCTACAACCTCGGTGAACCAGAGGTTGCTATCTGGCCCGGTCGTAATGCTCCAAGGCCCACTGCTTTTGGTGGGGGTGGGGAACTCGGTAATGCTGCCATTGGGTGTGATGCGCCCGATGTTGTTCCCAGCATCAGTGAACCAGAGATTGCCATCCGGCCCGGCCGTGATAGCCTCAGGCGAGCTACTCTGCGTGGGGACGGGGAAATGAGTGATGCTGCCACTGGGTGTGATGCGCCCGATGTTGTTCGACTCGGCGAACCAGAGATTGCCATCCGGGCCGGCCGTTATACCCCTGGGCAAGCTAGCCGGAGAGAACTCGGTGAGGGTGCCAACGACGGCCCAGGTAGGAAGACTGCTCAGGCTCAGCAGGCCGACACAGGCGATCAGGGCGGTGAGAAGTGCGGTCAGGTGCGACCGCCATCCAGAACGATTCATGTTTCTTCCTCCTTTGTGTCCGACGGAAAACGACCTACGGGGAACGAATCCTTGCAGGACCGGTCAGTTGACCGTGATGCTGAACTGCTGGGAGGCCTGCACGCGTGTGTGGTCCGTGACGGTCTCGGTAAACGTGAACGTCCCTGTCGCAGTGGGAGTGCCGCTGATGGTGGTCCCCCCATTGGACCCTGTGGTCAGCGCGAGACCGGGAGGCAACTGTCCCGCCGTAATCGACCAGGTGTAGGGGAGGCACCCGCCATTGGCAAAGAGGTTGGTGAAGTATGCGGTCCCGACGGTCGCTGGCGGCGGGGTTGGGCTGGTGATCACCAGTGGCAGCGGCTGATCGATGGTGATGCTGAGTGGCTGCGTCGCCGTTTCACCAGCGCTATCCTGGACCTGGACGGTGAACGCGCTGGTTTGGACCTTCATGGGCGTGCTGTACACGACGGTGGACTCGATCCCATAGGACGTCGCCATCGTCAGTCCAGCCGGAAGCGCGCCCGACACAATCGTCCAGGTGTCGAGCGATGAGCCCCCTCCTTTGTTCGCGGTAATGTAGGCAGTATAGGAGGCACACACGTTTCCATTCGGCAGCGACGTCGTCGTGATCATGAGCGGTGTTGTGGTCGGTGTGGGTGTAGGCGTGGTTGGTGTGGGGGTAGGCGTCGGATGATGTTTGCTATCGTTGGCAAACGTCGTCGTGGGAGTCGTCCCATGCGGTGCTGTCACCGCGGTCAGTGCGGCCACAACCAGCATGAGGAATCCGAGCCATACGACTCGTCTCGTAACCTTGTTCATGGTTGCCTCATCTTCCTAAGATCCGCTACACACACGTGAGCAGATCTTCTCTTAAATAATCCAGGTTGCTCAAGGAACCTTCGTTGCCGTGTGAGAGGGAGCAAACTTTTCCTTAACGGTCTATACGTGAGTAAGTTACACCGCTGCCTCCTCATCGAGCACGCAACGTGAAGGCCTACTCCCACCGCTTCGTTGGTACGCACCGACAACGCTCCATACTTCCAGTGCATAGTGGCGCAAGAGGAATCGTCTCATGTGGCTCAGCATCAGCTCATAGGTCGATTCCTAGATGTGGTTCCGCACTTTCAATCAATGCCGCTGAAGTCTTAGATTGCTCTCCTCTGTAACTGCTCCCCGTATCTATAAGTGGAAAGGCTTCGTATCTCGTCCTCCTCACACGGATGACCACAATTGAAGAAAGGAATACGCAATGAACAGCACCCCCACTTCCTCACAGACTCTGGCACGAGCCTGGTTTTCCCTGGTGGCGTTGGTCGTCCTCGTGCTGCTGGCAGCGTGTGGGAGTAACACCAGCACAGGAGCAACAACAGCACCGAATGCGACCTCCAATTCCACGACTTCCAGCACACCCACGAGTAGCGGTGGCAGGTATGGCAATGGGTACGGTAATGGCGGCAAGACCCCCACGGTGAGTAGTTCAGGCGCTATCATCCAGACCGCGACGGTGACGGTGAAAGGGAAGTCGGAGACCATTCTCAAGACTGCCCAGGGGAGGACCCTCTATTACCGCACCACTGATATGCCCCCAACGACGGTCTGCAGTGGAGGGTGTGCTAGCGCCTGGCTCCCACTACTGGTCTCTGGATCGAGCGCACCCACGAGCGCCACATCCCTCCCAGGCAAGTTGAGTGCTCAGGCAGATGCCAATGGCACTCAGGTGGAGTACAATGGGCATCCCCTCTACACCTTCTCAGGCGATACGGCCACAGGTCAAACCACTGGCGAAGGGGTTGGGGGCATCTGGCATGTCGTCACACCGAGTTTGACGTAGGAACGCGCCGCACGGCCCTTGTACAGGTATGCAGGGAAGGAGGGCCCTTGGGCACTTTTTCCCTGCTTACCCCCCCCGAACATCCGACAGGTTGATGCTGGTCTCGCGGGCTTCGTCCTCGTTCTTTCGTGGAGTGCCTCACCGTTCTGGAGCCGATGTTACGAACTCTTGAGTGAAGAGTGTGTGTCCACAAGGAAGGACCCCGATCACTCGTTCATGAGAAGGAAGATGATGTGTATACCCTTGATGAGTGGAAAGCCGTGCTCTTGAAAGACTTGCTTGAGTTGAAACAGCTCGAAGGACAGGATGCGAACACCAGGATCAGGCGCTCCATGAAGGAACAGGAAATCGGCCAACACTGCTGCCAGGAAGGAGAAAGCCTCAGCGATCATGATCTCACTGTGCTCAAAGCAGCATTGGGGCTCGATGAACAGCACTGGCACGCCTACAAGTCCAAAGTCCGACCCGAACAAGTATAAGCAGATGCGCCAACACTCATAACTAACCTTGCATTGACAAAGTAGTATACGCAGGATTCAGAGCTTTGCGCCACTGCTCAAGGTAACACCGCTATCTTGATGCCTTCTCCACTGGCAACTTTGTCCAGCGCTTCACGGGCAGATTGTAGAGGGAAGCGATCAGTCACCATCGGTTCCACTTTAATCCGGCCTGACGAAGAGCTATTTGATAGTCAGCACGTCGGGAATTTGCACTGCCAGTTACCTCTAGTTCTTTGTAGTGAATGAGGTTGGCCTCGATCTCTGCCCAGCCTTTGGCAGCCAGGCCCGCAAAGATATTGATACATCCCCTCTGACGAGCCATATTGAGTGCGTCATTCACCAGCGTAGGTACACCAATGCAGATAATGATCGCGTCTACTCCAAGACCTCCTGTAACCTCTGACACCAGTGAAGGAAGATCTTCGACAGTGGGATCAACAGTGATATGTGCTCCAAAGGCGGAGGCAACCGCACGGCGAGGAGCGGAGGGGTCGCTGACTATGACAGACCGCGCTCCGGCCAGGAGAGCAAGCTGGAGGTGAAACAGGCCGATAGGGCCTGATCCCATAATGAGCACGCTGCTATTCAAGTGTATCTGGGAACGATGGTGGCCGTTGACGCAGCAAGCCAGCGGCTCAGCAAGGGCTAGATATTCTGAGGGCAGATCATTTTGCACTACAAAGAGATTACCTGCAGCTATAGCATCGGCAGGAACCCGTACATACTCACTCAATCCCCCTTGCACATCATAGCCCATTATTCTTTGGTTGGGACAGATATTCTCCATTCCATTCTGGCAGTAGAAACATCGCTGGCACGCTATCACCGGAGCTATCGCCACGGGCGCTCCGACCTCAAATCCCCTTACCCGTTTCCCTACCTGGTAGACATGACCTGCCATTTCATGGCCCAGAATGGTGGGTGGATGGATGCCCCTCGTCTTTTCTCCACGGAAGATACGTACATCGGTTCCGCATATCGTGTTGGCTCCTACCTTGACCAGAACTTCGTCCGCTCCGATATCGGGTGTATCAACCTCGGTTACTTCCATCTGGCCAGGACCCTGAAACACTGCTGCAAGCATCTTGTTCCTCCTGATCTCTCATTCTTCATGTCCTGCAACGTGTTGGGCTACATCATGCATCAGGTCCTCCATCTGCAGATACGTAGCGATATACTTCTCTACATAAAATTGATATGTTGTGCCGTTGCTGATCTGGCTCGATACGATGGCTCGTGTGGACCATATGGCATGCTGCTTCCTGGATATTCGGGTATATTCCTGCGCCCACCGCTGCCAGTATCGCCGAACCCAGTACCTCTGTATTCGATACTGTGGTGAAGGTAATAGGAAGGTTACTCACGTCCGCATGAATCTGCGTCCATAATTGGCTCTTCAGAGGACCTCCGCAAGCAACGATCTGCTGCGGCTCGAAGCCATACTGGCGGAGGGTCCGAAAGATAAGTTCTGTTCCATAGCAGATACCCTCCATAATCGCACGATAGATATGCGCCGCGTCGTGCTTGAGTGTCAGTCCCCAAATCATCCCGCGTGCTTCGGAATCGGTATAGGGAGTGCGATTTCCTTGCCAGTGATCCAGCACCAGTAGTCCATCAGAACCTACAGGCAAGTTCTCAGCACGCTTATTAAGCAGTTCATAAAGGCCGAGTCCCAGCTTATTGGCCTCCTCAAGAAGTCCCCCACAGAAATTCTCCCGGAACCATTTGACGATAGAACCAGTGGACACTTGACCTCCTTCCACCACGTATTGGCCGGGAACCACCGCATCGGTGAAGGCACCAAAGAAGCCCGGTCCGTAGATGGCCTGCTCAGACACGCCGAAAATAGCATGTGAAGAGCCCGTGATGAGGGCGATCTTGCCTGGAGCCAGCACATTCAGGCCCACTGTCCCCACCATCGAATCCGCCCCACCTTCGGCAACCGGAATACCGTGGGGCAGACCAAGCTCCTCAGCAGCTTTCTTGCTAAGACCACCAACTACAGTACCCATGTCCAGTACCTTGGGGGGAAACTTCTCGAGAAGATCATCCAGTTCAACAGCCTGATAGAGGCTGGCTGGGAAACCGCCGTTGTTGCGGTCGTAGTACCAGCGAAGGCTGGCGATGTTGATACTCGCCGTCCATTCGCCAGTGAGACGGTGGATCATCCAATCAGTGTATTCGCAAATATGTGTAGCAGCCCTATAAATATCTGGTTCATTCTCCTTCAACCAGAGGGCTTTACAAGGCATCCACTCCGCTGACACTTTGGCGAAACCGTTGTATTTGAGCGCGGCATCCCCCGTTTGAGCGACTCGGCGTGCTTGCTCGACAGCACGTACATCCATCCAGATGATGGCTGGCCGCAGTACCCGGTCGTAGTTATCCAACGCGACGACTGTGCAGGTTGTGCTGTCTAAAGAGAGGCCAGCGATCTCATTGGGTGCAATGCTGCTTTTACTCATCATCTCCCTGAACGCGGCTACCAGAGACGACCACCACTCGTCAGGGTCCTGCTCTGCCCAACCCGGGCGTGGATGCTTGAGTGCATATGTATGGCTCGCGAAGCCTACCTGCGTGCCTTCCCTGTCGAACCAGGAAGTAAGGGCCGCTCACCATGGTCAGTCTGCCTTTCAAAACGTGGTTGTACCGTATGTGTATGTTTTTACCGCGTGCGTACCCAGATGTCAAGCCAGGAAGGCAGAAAGTTCAATAAGTATTTCTTCCCTCGTAACGATTCTCGCCTCTCTCCTACATATTTGGTAATATCTGGGTCTTGACGCCTCGACCCTGTCGCACCATGTCGAGGGCTCTCGAAAAATCCTCCAAAGGAAGTGCGGCTGTCAGCATCGCCTGTGTATTAATCACGCCACTACTGATAAGGTCGAGGGCTGGTTGAAATGAGAAGAGAACCGCCATCGAACCGATGATGGTAATCTCATCATTATAAATGCGGAACGGAGAAAGCGAGATGCGCGCTTCGTGTGATGCAACCCCAAAGACCATAAACTTTCCACCCCGTTTGACCGCCATAAATGCATGCTCAATGACTGCTGGAACCCCAGTAGCGTCAATGACACAATTGAACCCAAGCGGCTCATCTGCTAACCCCTGCTGAATATCATCGTATGTGCGTGTGGCTCCAAGCTGCTCTGCACGCGCCAGGCGTTGTGTGTTCACATCGACCATCACCACGCGTGACGCGCCACCGTGTCGGGCGAGTTGCAATAGCAGCAACCCCATCGTTCCCGCGCCCACAATGAGAAAGGTATCACCAGATCGGGGATTAAGGCTGTGCATGGCGTGTACCGCGCAAGAAGCTGGCTCAATCAGGGCGGCTTCGCGCCATGAAACTGTGCTGGGCAACACATAGGCTGAATTCATGGGCACCGCTACATATTGGGCAATGGCACCGTTCATTGTAACACCGAGCGCGGTGTAGTGGAGGCATAGGTTTTCATGGCCTGTGCGACAAAAATCGCAATGACCGCAGTAGAGGTTTGGATCAATTGCAACTCTGCTCCCAACCGTTAGGTTCGTCCCTCCATTTCCGTTGTTTTGAGCAATGTCGCCTCCCAACGCGACAACCTCACCCGCAAACTCGTGACCAGGGACAATAGGGTAACGGGCCAACGGTGACTCGCCATCAATAATATGCAGATCAGTGCCACAGATACCACAAGCTTCCACGCGAATGAGCAACTCATCCGAACGTGGAGTGGGCTCTGGCACATTGCCCACTTGCATGCTGGCAGGAGCATTGATGATCACAGCACGCATAGGAGACACCTCCTTTTCTCATTCTGAGGGATAACAATCGATTTGCGTCTTCTCTTTGCAGCTTGCTATGGCCATATAATAGCCACTTTCCCTGTTATTTCAGCGCGCCACCAGTCAGCCCTTGCACCAGGTACTTCTGTGCATAGATGCCTATCGCAACGGGCACGAGAATGACCAGCGTCGACAGAGCAGATACCTTCGCCAGGAAGAGACCTTCGTTACTCGTAAATGCCGCGACCATGATGGGCAGGGTAGGAGAGTTGGTATAGGTCAGCGTGACGGCGAAAAAGAAATCATTCCACGCAAAAATGATGGCTAGCAGTGCTGCCGCAGCTAATCCAGGTGCTGCCATCGGCACAACAACCCTCACAATTGTCTGCAATGTCGAACAACCATCTAGCCAGGCTCCCTCCAACACCTCCTTTGGCAGATCCAGGAAGTACGAACGCGCCATCCAGATGATCAGTGGCAGGTTTATCGCGGTATAGATGATGATTAACGTGAAGAGGTTATCCAGTAAGTTGAGGCGCGTAATAATCACGTATAAAGGAACAAGGATGGCCGCAAATGGCAAGAAGCGTGTGGAGAGCACAAAGAAGAGCATGTCCTCGGATGACTTCTTGCGCATCTGGAAGACCATCGCATAAGCGGCGGGAATGCCCAGAACCATCGCAATAGCAGTCGAAACCAGAGATGCCACTGCGCTATTAAACAAGTAAGCACCGAAACCTCCCTCAAAGGCGATCTGAAATTGGTCGAGTGTCGGCTGGAAGAACAGCGTGGGTGGAATAGTAATCGCCGCGATTTCTGTCTTAAATCCGGTAATGACCATCCAGAGGACGGGAAAGACCAGTAAAAAAACCAGGAGATAGGTCAAGGCCGTCCATAAGAAGTTGGACCGCTTACGCAAAGCTTCTATACCCATGAGTTAGTTCCTTTCTGATACTGTTCGCTCAGTCATGAGCCGCAGCATGCCCCTGGCGGCAAGAATTGCTATTATTACCCCTATAACGCCAAGCGCTGCAGCCTGGCCGATCTGAAACGAATTCAACGCCGTGCGGTAGGTGTAGTAAGGGAGCGTGTTGGTTGATATTCCTGGGCCACCCGCAGTTGTCACGTAAATTTCGCCGAACGTCTGAAAGATAAAAATAGTGCCAAAGAGGATTGCGATCTCATACGGTTTTCGCAGTAAAGGAAAGACAACACGCCAAAATGTTGTGAAGGCATTCGCACCATCCACCTTCGCAGCCTCTATCACTTCACCCGGAATGGACTGGAGGCCCGCAAGAATGACAAGCATCACGAATGGGGTCCATTCCCAGGCGACGATGAATATGACACTCTGAAGTGGAAAGGTAGAAAACCAGGCAACATTAGGAATCCCGATAAAGCGGAGAAGCCAGTTCACCATCCCTGAAGTTGGGTTAAGAAAGAGATCTCTCCATATCAGCGCCATGACTGATGGGGTCACCAAAAATGGAACTATGGCTATGCCACGCAAGACACTTCTGCCCCATATCGGGCGGTTTAACAGTAGTGCCAGTATTGTCCCACCCACTAGAGCCAGGATGGTTGACCCAAACACCAGTTGTAGCGTATTGCCCATAATAGGCCAGAAGTTTGGATCGTGTACAAACTCGGTGACGTAGTTTGCGAGACCCACAAATGGAAAACCCTCGGATGGCACCAGCAGATTCCAGGCGTGCAGGCTAAACCACACTGCGAGGAGAAATGGAATCTGCGTTAACACAATCATGTATACGAGCGCGGGAAGATGCAACCAGGTTCTTCGCGTGCGGTGTGCCTCCGTGGGAACGACACGCTTTTTCATGTCGGGCAGTGTGGATATCTGGACTGCCTGATTTGCCTGACTCATAACGTGACCTTTCTTTTTATTATGAAGCGAGCTATCTCTGATGCAACGGGAGTGATGAATGAGGGACCCTTTCTTCTCTCCAGACCGGAATCCCTCATTCTTTCATACGCACAGCGTGGCTAGTACCCGGAAGCGTTGTCCTTATTGACCTGAGACGCCAGGAGCTGATCGGACTGCTGGAGAGCCTGGCTGACGGTCATTTTTCCAGCAACTACTGCCGACATAAGCTCGCTTATCGATTGTCCGACCGATTCAAACTGTGGAATACCCACATATTGAACGCCATGATAGGGAACGGGATCGAGTGTCGGCTGATCAGGAGTCGCGGTATTGATGGAGTCAAGCGTAACTTGAGCGAAAGGAGCTGCCTTTTGATAGTCAGGGTTCTGGTAAATCGAAGTACGTGTACCCGGCGGCACGTTGGCCCAGCCGAAGGTCTGGCCCGCCAGGGTCAAATACTGCGAACTGGTGGCCCACGTGATGAACTGGAAGGCGGCATCCTTGTTGTGGCTGGAGTTGACGAGACCAAGTGACCATGCCCACAGCCAATGGCTGCCATTGACAGTCGCTGCTGTCGGAGCATACGCGTATCCAACATTCCCGGCGATTTTGGAAGTCGAAGGCGTTTCCAGCACACCGCCAAACGAGGTAGCGTCATAGAACATCGCGCCCTTGCCTTGAGTAATCAAGTTGAGAC
>WNGO01002965.1_pt1 | contig 11754 bp, 9 predicted proteins | sample 5400511 | NCBI WGS metagenome assembly WNGO01 (sample SAMN13153380, study PRJNA577476) | soil metagenome | isolation source: 20 cm soil or saprolite under Garry oak tree replicate 2 | place: USA:California | collected 2016-06-15
CTGCGTGGCGAAGTCGCGGTCATGGCGCGACGCCGGAAGAAGCGCACGCTGAAGCCGCGCCTGCCCGCGCGCGTCCGTACGAAGCGGCGCAAAGGGAAGGCGAAGAACCAGCAGCATCCCGAGCTGATCGGCCTCGGGCTCGTCGCGCTCGGGCTCTTCCTCGCTTCGGTCCTCTACCTCGGCTGGAGCGGAGGCATGGTCGGCGGCTGGATCGCCGACGGTTTTGTCGCTGCGATCGGCGCCGCCGCGTATGTCGCGCCGGTCGCGCTCGTCGTGGTCGGCGCACTGATGGTGGCTCGCAGCGAGCTCGTCGATGTGAGCCCCTTCCGAACCGGTCTGGCGGTGACGAGCTTCGGCCTCCTTGCGGCGTTGGGCTCGAATCACGGCGGCGCGATCGGCCGCGGGCTACAGGGAATCTTCGGGATGCTCGTCGGCGCGACAGGGACGACGATCATCGGCGTGCTCGCGCTCGTGATCGGCGCCCTGCTCCTCTCGGGCGCCTCGGCGGGCGCTCTGGTCCGCCGTTCGGGCCACGCCGTCCGGCGAGCACACACCCGCGCGCGCCGCGCACTGCCGCTCGAGGACCTAGAGCCGGCGCCGGTCATACCCCTCCGCGCACACGAGCCACCGGTCGACGTGGTGCACGACTTTCCCGACGTCATCGGAGACACGCAGCCTCCGCCGCTTCTGATCGAGCCGGCCTCCATGGAGGATCCGGATCAGACGAGCCTCTTCGACGTCGGCACGATCGAGACGCACGAGGAGTATCAGCTTCCCGATCGCGGCATCCTGCGCCGCTCGTCGGCGGCGAGCGAAGTCTCCGGAGACGTTGCCGAACGAACAGCCGCCGCCCTCGTCCAGACGCTCAAGCATTTCGGCATCGACGCGACGATCGTCGGCCAGATCTCCGGCCCACGCGTGACGCGCTACGAACTGCAGCTCGCGCCCGGGACGAAGGTCTCGAAGGTCGCCGCTCTGAAAGATGATCTCTCCTACGCGCTGGCGACGACGGAGATCCGCATCCTGGCGCCGATTCCCGGCAAGCAGGCGGTCGGTGTGGAGATCCCGAACCTCTCGCCGAATCTCGTCACGCTCGGCGACATCTTCGACGACCTGCCCGCGACGGCGAGCCCGCTCGCAGTGTGGCTCGGGAAGGACATCTCCGGAACCGCTGTGTGGGCGGATCTCGCGCGCATGCCGCACCTCCTGATCGCCGGAACCACAGGCTCGGGCAAGTCCGGCTGCATCAACACGATGCTGACATCGGTGCTGCTGCGCTCGACTCCCGACGAGGTGCGCATGATCCTCATCGACCCGAAGCGGATCGAGCTCGGGTTCTACGAGACGATTCCTCATCTGCTGACACCGGTCGTGTCGAGCCCGAAGCAGGCGTCCGCTGCGCTCACGAACGTCGTCGCAGAGATGGAACGGCGCTACGAGAAGCTCTCCGTGCTGCGTGCGCGGAACCTCGCCGAGGCGAACCGGACTCTGCGTCAGCGGGGCGAGCAGTCGCTCCCGTACCTCCTCGTCGTCATCGACGAGCTCGCCGACCTGATGATGACGTCGCCGCAGACGGTGGAAGACGCCGTCATCCGACTCGCCCAGAAGTCGCGCGCGGTCGGGATCCATCTCGTGCTCGCGACGCAGCGTCCGTCCGTCGACGTGATCACGGGGATGATCAAGGCCAACGTCCCGTCGCGCATCGCCTTCGCGGTCTCTTCGCAGACCGACTCCCGCGTCATCCTCGACACGGCGGGCGCCGAGAGCCTGCTCGGTCAGGGCGACATGCTCTTCAAACCGCTCGGAACGTCGCGGCTCCAACGCGTTCAGGGTGCGTACGTCTCGGAGGAGGAGATCGCGCTCGTCGTGAGCCAGTGCGGCAACCAGCGCGAGCAGGAGCTGGACGAGTCGCTGCTGGAACTGCCGGAGCCCTTCGCCGAAGACGTGGACGCAGAGGACGGCGAGTTCGATCCGGACGAGGATCCGCTGCTCGAAAAGGCGATCGACATCGTCGTCCAGACGCAGACCGCTTCGGTTTCGCTTCTGCAGCGTCGGCTTCGCGTCGGCTACACCAGAGCGGGGCGGCTCATCGACATGCTCGAACGGCGGGGGATCATCTCGGGCTATGAGGGCTCGAAACCGCGGCGCGTGCTCGTGGAGAGCCCCGAGCAGATCGTCGGCTGAGACTCTTTCGGCCGCGCGAGACGGCTCGCCTGCACGCACCGGCGAGCCCAAATTCCTGAGGGTCTAGGCCTCTCGACTCCACCTCTTTCCCAACTTCGGCGTAGGATCGGCGTCCAAACCGGAGCTGGCAGTTTCCAATGGGAGGAGAGGTTTTGAGAGGGAGAACAGCAGTGCTATCGGTCGTCCTGGCGGCGTTCGCACTCACGATGTTTGCGGGCGCCAGTTTCGGCATGGTCGGCGCGCCGACCGTCCGGAAGGCCGCGCAGGTCACGTACAAGATGGCCGTCGTCACGGACGTCGGCGGTCTCAACGACCACGGCTTCAACCAGGCCGCCAACGCGGGACGTCTGCAAGTCGAGAAGAAGCTCGGATTCCAGACGCGCGTCTACGACACCCGGTCTGGGGCCGAGCGCCTTCCGAACCTGCAGGCGGCGGCGCAGGCCGGGTACCAGCTCGTCTTCGGGACGGGCTTCTTCATGGGCGACCCGCTGGACAAGGTCGCTCCGAAGTTCCCGGACGTGAAGTTCGCCGGGATCGACGTCAACTACAACACGGATCTTCCGTCGAAGCCGGCGAACGTTCGCGGGATCCAGTTCAAGGAGCAAGAGGCGGGCTACCTCGTCGGCTACATGGCGGGCCTCGTCCTCAAGCAGCAGCCCGGCCCTGACATCGCCAGCGCGATCGGCGCGAACACGGTGCCGGCGATCGTCCGCTACTTCGGCGGCTACCGAGCCGGAGTGAAGAAGGCGGACCCGAAGGCGACGGTCATCCTCAGCTATGCAAACGATCCGACCTTCAGCGACCAGGCGAAGTGCAAGGAGGTCGCGCTCAACCAGATCAGCCAGAAGACGCAGATCATCTTCGCCGTCGCCGGCGGCTGCGGACTCGGTGCTCTCGACCAGGCCAAGGCGCAGGGGCTCTGGGGGATCGGCGTCGACTCCGACCAGCTGTACCTCGGCCCGGAGATGCTGACGAGCGCCCTCAAGGACGTCGCGAAGGCCGTCTACCTGACGTCGCAGGAGTTCAAGAAGAGCCCGGCCAACTTCAAGACGGGCTTCAACAAGGTGTTCAACGTCAAGAACGGTGGCATCGGCTACGGCAAGGTCAGCGCAAAGCTGAAGAACCGTGCCGCCATCATCAAGAAGGTGAACGCGATCAAGAAGCTGATCGCGGCCGGGAAGATCGTCCCGCCCGCGAAGTAGCAGCGTCGGCACTGTCAGAGGGGCGGGCTCTCCGGTCTGCCCCTCTCGTGCCGCCATAGAATGCCTCCCGGATGAGCGACGGCCCGATCCTCGAGCTGCGGTCGATCACGAAGCGTTTCCCTGGGGTGGTTGCCAACGACGCGATCGACTTCGACCTCTTGCCCGGCGAGGTCCACGCGCTCCTCGGTGAGAACGGCGCGGGCAAGTCGACGCTGATGAACATCGTCTACGGCCTCTACAGGCCGGACGGCGGCGAGATCCTGATTCGCGGGAAGCCCGTCACCCTCGGGTCTGCCCGGGAGGCGATCATGCACGGCATCGGGATGGTGCACCAGCACTTCATGCTGATCCCGGTCATGACGGTCGCCGAGAACATCGTCCTCGCCAGCGAGCCGACCCATGCCGGGGTGCTGCTCGATCACGCCGCGTCGGTCGAGAGAGTGCGCGAGCTCTCCGAGCGTTTCGGTCTCGCCGTCGATCCGGAGGCACGAGTGGAGAACATCGGCGTCGGCCAGGAGCAGCGCGTCGAGATCTTGAAGGCGCTCTACCGCGGAGCCGAGATTCTCATCCTCGACGAGCCAACCGCAGTTCTGACACCCCAGGAGGCGGCCGAGCTGTTCGAGATCATCCGTGGGCTGCAAGCGCAGGGCAAGTCGATCATCTTCATCTCGCACAAGCTCAAGGAGGTCGTCGAGATCGCAGACCGGATCACGGTCTTGCGGCGGGGACGGAAGGTCGAGACGATTTCCCGCGAGGGCGCCACGGAGACGGGGCTCGCGCGCATGATGGTGGGCCGCGAGGTCCTCCTGCGCGTCGAGAAGAAACCGGCTGCACCCGGTCAGCCCATGCTCGAGGTGCACGACTTGAGCGTCCTCGACGACCGCGGGCTCGGCGCCGTGCGCGATGTGTCGTTCGCCGTGCGTGGCGGCGAGATCGTCGGCCTCGCCGGCGTCGATGGCAACGGCCAGACCGAACTGATCGACGCTCTCGCCGGCCTCCGGCGTCCGAGCGGCGGCGAGATCCGTGTCCGCGGTCAGGACGTCACCCGGGCCTCGGCGCGGCGCGTGCTGGACCTCGGGGTCGGTCACATCCCGGAGGATCGACAGCGGCGGGGCCTCGTGCTCGAGTTCTCGCTGGCAGAAAACCTCGCCCTGCACGACTACGACGAGGAGCCGAACTCTCGGTTCGGCTGGCTGTTCCCACGGCGACTGATCTCCAGGGCACGCAAGCTCCTACAGGAGTTCGACGTCCGCGGGGGAGGCCCTCAGACCCGCGCCTCGGCCCTGTCGGGCGGAAACCAGCAGAAGGTCGTGATCGCGCGGGAAGTCGGCGGCGACCCGGACGTCCTCATTGCCGCCCAGCCCACCCGCGGACTCGACGTCGGCGCCATCGAGTACGTCCACCGTCGATTGGTGGAGGTACGCGACGAAGGCAAGGCCGTGCTGCTCGTGTCGCTCGAGCTGGACGAGATCCGGGCGCTCTCCGATCGCATCCTCGTGATCTACGAAGGCCGGATCGTCGGCGAGTACGACCCCGACGTCGCCGAAGAGGACCTCGGCATCGCGATGACCGGCGGAGGAAGCGCGGCCGCCGCGTGAGCGCGGCCGAACCGCGTCCGATCGAGGTGACCACCTGAGCGAGCCAGAGCAGCCCGCGGGCGGCGTCGAACCGGACGAAGCGCCCTCGGCCGAGCGGGCGGCCGAAGGCTACGCGCCAAGCCCTGCAGCACGGCTCGCCATGTATCAGCGCGCCGGCGGAATCGTCACGCCGCTCATCACCGCGCTCTTCGCCTTCGTCGTCGGCGGTCTCGTCGTGGTTGCGACGACCGGGAAGAATCCGCTCAGTACGTATCGCGCGATCTTCGACGGAACCGGGCTCAATTGGCTCTTTCCGTGGGTGAGCGGAGTCGCCCGCCATGACGCCGCCCTCAATCTGCAGCAGACGCTGCTGGTCATGGCGCCGCTGATGCTGACGGGTCTGGCCGTGGCGTTCGCCTTTCGCTGCGGCCTCTTCAACATCGGCGGCCAGGGCCAGTACACGGTCGGGACGGTCGTCGCAGTTCAGACGGGGATCTGGTTCGCGTCGATGCCAAAACCGGCGCACATCCTGATCGCGATCGTGCTGGCCACCCTCGCCGGAGCAGTCTGGGCTGGGATCGCAGGAGTGCTCCGCGCGACGGTGGGCGCGCACGAGGTGATCACGACGATCATGCTCAACTGGATCGCGCTCTGGGTCGCCAGCTACCTCGTCGGCTTCGGCGGACCTCTACAGGACAAGAGATTCGGCGCAGTCAACCCGAACACGCCTGACATCGTCGCAAGCGCCAAGCTGCCGGTCTTCTGGGGTGACCCACAACTGCAGGGGCTTCACATCGGCTTCTTCATCGCGCTGGCCGCGCTCGTCGTCTTCTGGATCGTGCTCAGCCGTACCACCCTCGGCTACGAGGTGCGCGCGGTCGGCTTCAACGCGGAGGCGGCCCGCTACAGCGGAATCAACGTGCCCCGCAGCTATTTTCTCGCGATGGCCATCTCCGGTGCCTTCGCAGGGCTCGCCGGAGCGATAGATCTGCTCGGCTGGGAGTTCCACCTCGACCTGACGGTCGTTCAGAGCTCACAGATCGGCTTCTTCGGAATCGCAGTCGCGCTCCTCGGGCGCAACTCGGCCGTCGGTGTCTTCTTCGCCTCGCTCGTCTTCGCGGCACTCCTGAACGGCACGTCGGCGCGCGCTCTCGACCCCTCGATCTTCGACCCCCAGCTCGCGGGCAACCTGACACGGATCATCCAGGGTCTCGTCGTGCTCTTCGTCGGAGCGGACCTTCTGGTCGTCTACCTCTGGCAGGCGCGACGGAAGCTGGGACTTGTAGGGCGAGACGGTCTCGAGCCCGGGAAGGAGCCGGCGGCATCGTGAGCGTTCGAGCCGAGAGCGTCCGGAGCGGCTGGGAGCGGGCGACGGGGCCGCGAGCAGTGGGCATCCTCGGGATCGCCCTCGGAGCGCTGTCGTTCTGGCTCGCGCTTCCTCCGGTTCACGCCCGCAACGCCGTCCTCCCCGTCGCCGTCGGGATCCTCGGTGCGGCAGCGGGAATCTGGGCCGTCTCCCGACAGGAGCGTCGGGTCGGCTGGGGCGCCATCGCCGCGGCTCTCGTGGGGATCGTGGGCGCAATCCTCGCGACGCGATCGAGCCTCACTCACCTGGACATCGTCGTCTTCTGGGGGGCTCTCGTCACCGCGACGCTCCGGTGGGCCACGCCGCTGACCTTCGCAGCGATCGGAGGCATGTTCTCCGAACGCAGCGGCGTGGTGAACATCGGCCTCGAGGGAATGATGCTGGTGGGCGCTTTCTTCGGCGCGCTGGGAGCGGACAAGACCGGCTCGTGGGAGGGAGGTCTCCTGATCGCGATGGCGGCCGGCGGCGCGCTGGCGCTGGTCCACGCTTTCTTCGCAATCCACCTACGCGCGGATCAGATCGTCGGTGGGACGGCGATCAACTTCCTCGCGCTCGGCATCACGGGCTACCTCTACGTCGATGTCTACGGCCAGCAGGGGACGCCCACGAACCTCCCCGCGATCCCCGACGTCCACTTCAACTGGCTGCGGCACGTTCCGCCGCACCAACTCGGGAGCTTCCTCGACAACTCCTTCGGCCAGATGAACTTGATGGTGTGGCTGATGTTCCCGCTGTTGATCGTCTCCTACATCGTCATGTTCAAGACACCCATCGGCCTACGCATTCGTGCTGTGGGCGAACATCCACGCGCGGCCGACACCGTCGGTATCTCCGTCTACGCCGTCCGCTACTCGGCGGTCGTCGTCTCCGGTGTCCTGGCGGCGCTCGGCGGCGCCTATCTGTCGATCGGCTTCGTCCACTCCTTCTCGGAGGGCATGACCAACGGCCGAGGTTTCATCGCCCTCGCTGCGCTCATCTTCGGGGGCTGGCGGCCGTTTGGCGCCTTTGGAGCCGCACTCCTCTTCGGCTTCTCGAGTGCGCTCGCGCTCCGGCTGCCCGACGCGTACGGCTCGTCCGCAGGCACGCTCTTCCAGGCGCTTCCCTACGTGCTGACGCTCATCGCCGTGGCCGGAGTGATCGGCCGCTCGATTCCTCCTGCGGCCATCGGCCGTCCCTACAAGAAGCAGTAGGCGAGACGCGGCTTGAGCGAGCCCCAGCCCACCGGCGTCGACCGCGACGGCGCGCCGACCCTGGGGGAGGATCCCGAGGCGTACGCGCCGTCCGTCGCCGGACGGCTGGCGTTCTACCAGCGTGCTGGAGGCATCGTCACGCCCCTCACGACCACGGTCGTCGCGTTCCTCATGGGCGGCATCGTCGTGCTGTCGACCCACCACAACCCGCTGCGAACCTACAAGGCGATCTTCGAGGGAGCCGGCCTCAACTGGTTCTTCCACTTCGGTTCACACCACATCACCGTTCCATTCACGCAGACACACGTCTGGTTCTGGTGGGACACGAACACGAACCACACTGCCGCGTACAACCTGACCCAGACCCTGCTGACGACGACGCCGCTCATCCTGACCGGGCTGGCGGTCGCGTTCGCCTTCCGTTGCGGCTTGTTCAACATCGGAGGCCAGGGGCAGTACCTGGTCGGCGCGATGGTCGGCGTGTACATCGGCTCGCGATTCACCACCATGCCGCATCTGCCGCACCTGCTCTTCGGACTGGTCGCCGCGGCCCTCGGCGGTGCGCTCTGGGCTGCGATCGCCGGCGCACTGAAGGCGAGCGTCGGCGCCCACGAGGTGATCACGACGATCATGCTGAACTGGATCGCGTACTGGATTGGCAGTTACCTGGTGGGGCGGGGCGGACCGCTCCGGAATCACGTCGACCAGTCGATCCCGGTCTCGGACGACGTGGTCAACGGGGCGAAGCTGCCGGCGATCTGGGGCAACCCGCATCTTCAGGCATTGCACGCCGGCATCTTCATCGCGCTCGGCGCCTTGATCGCCTTCTACGTCATCCTCAACCGTACGACGCTCGGGTATGAAGTGCGCGCAGTCGGCTTCAATCCCGAGGCTGCTCGGTACGGCGGGATCAGCGTCGCGCGGAACTTCATCCTCGCGATGACGATCTCCGGGCTGTTCGCGGGACTGGCCGGAGCACTCGACATTCTCGGCTGGCAGTTCCGGCTCGGAGTGGCCGACGTTCAGGTGTCGAACATCGGCTTCATCGGCATCGCAGTCGCGCTGCTCGGTCGAACGAGTGCGGTCGGGGTCGGCCTGGCAGCGCTCCTGTTCGGCGCCCTGTTCACCGGGACCTCCACCCGCAGCCTCGATCCGACCGTCTTCCCTCCGGAGTTGGCCGGCAACCTCGCATTGATGATCCAGGCGCTCATCCTGCTCTTCGTCGGCGCCGACCTGGTAATCCTCTACATCTGGCAGGCACGCCGAAAGCTCAGACTGACCGGCCGGGCGCCTGCGACGAAGGGATCCGCGTGAGCGTCCTCGCCGAGAGAACCAGAGGCGGGCTCTAGGTCGATTCGAACGATGCGTGCTCTCGATGCGAAAACTCGAACCCGCGCCTGGATGGCCCTCGTTCTCGGCCTGGCAAGCCTCGCCGTGCTGCCCGCCGCGATCGAGGTTGCGCGGCGTTCCAAGCGGATCGGCCTGCTGGACGCCGGCTATGCAATTCCTCTGGCGTTCCTACTCGGTTTGGTCGCCTTCGTGATGGCACGCCGGGCGAAGAGGAACCTCCAGTGGCTGCAACTGCGGGAGGGGAGAACGGGGATCGCGTCGGTTGCGGTCTTCGTCGGAGCGCTCGCCCTCTGCCTGTCGCTGGCGGCCGCGCTGTCGGTCGGTTTCTACTGGCTCTTCGTGGCCTACCAACATTCTCGCTGAGTCCCTAGTATGCGGTTGCCGCCGTGTTCGAAATCGGTAACAGCCTCCGTGAGGCGCGCCTGCGCCAGGGCCTCGACTTTCCCGAGCTCGAACAGGGAACGAAGATTCGAGGAAAGTACTTGCGCGCCCTCGAGGACGAGCAGTTCGACGTCCTGCCTGCGCAGACGTACGTCAAGGGATTCCTGCGCTCCTACGCCGAATATCTCGGCCTCGACGGGCAGCTCTACGTCGACGAGTACAACTCCCGCTTCGTCGTCGGGGAGGAGGAACCGCAGTCCCGCCCTAGACGCTCCGTCCCGCCGTCGCGGGGCGTGCAGGTTCAGTCGCGCGTCGTCTTGCTCACACTCCTGGGCATCGCGGCGGTGACCGCGCTCGTGATCGTCGCCTGGACCCGAGGCGAGCCGCCGAGCGCGACGCCGGTCGGCCTCGGAACGTCGAAGTCGCCGACCCACCAGTCTCAGGCGCGTACCGTTCAACCGCTACAGGTACGTCTGCTCGTGAAGGCGTCGCGCGGCCCCTGCTGGCTGCAGGTGCACAAGACGTCCGCGACCGGTCCGATCCTCTTCCAGGGAACGCTGGACCAAGGACAGAAGCAGCTCTTCACCGCCCGGAAGCTGTGGATCACGCTGGATCGCCCCGAGAACCTCGTCACGATCCTGAACGGGCACACACGCCGCCTGCCCGTGGGCGGCGTCAAGACGCTCACTGTGACACCGCGCGGTATTCGTCCGGCCGTGTGACCACGCGGCCCCGCGGGTTCATCGTCGTCACCGGTAGCGAGCTCGTCCGCGGCGAGAGGCGGGACCTGAACGGGCCGTTCCTGGCGAACGAGCTACTCCGGCACGGCGTCGAGCCGGCCCGGATCTCGATCGTCGGCGATCGAGAAGAGGAGCTCTCCGACGCGCTTGCCCAGGCGCTCGGCGCGGCCGAGCTCTGTGTCGTGTCGGGCGGGCTCGGGCCGACCCATGACGACCGCACGGTCGAGCTCGTCGCCCGAGCCGCCCGAGTGGGCCTCGTGCTCGACGAAGGGCTGCACGAGGAAATCGGGGGCATCTCACGCGGTTTCGCGGAGCGGCTCGGACGACCGTATGTGGACTTCGAAGCGGGTGTCCGCAAGCAGGCCACGATCCCCGAAGGCGCGCACTCGCTCGGGCTTGCCGGGACGGCTCCCGGCCTCGTCCTCGAGCACGGGGATACGGTCGTGGTCGTCCTGCCGGGCCCTCCGCCCGAGCTGCAGCGCCTCTGGGCAAGGGCCCTCGAAACCGAGCCGGTGCGGCGCGTGCTGGCTCGCGCACAACCCCCGGAGCTGCGACGACTGCGTTTCTTCGGCACGAGTGAGTCGGCCGTCGCAAAGGCGCTCGTGGACGCTGGCGGCGACGGCGGCGGCATCGACGCGACGATCTGCGCCCGGGACTTCGAGATTCACGTCGACCTGGTCGTCGAGCCCGGCGCAGAAGCCCGTGCCGACGAATTGACGGAGCGGCTCGTGTCTCCGCTCGAGCGGTACCTCTTCAGTCGCGACGAGCGTCCCATCGAAGCCCTGGTGCTCGATCTCTGTCGAGGCCGCGGGTTGACGCTCGGCACGGAGGAATCCTGCACCGGGGGCATGGTGGCGGAGCGACTCACCTCCGTCCGCGGCTCGAGCGAGGTCTTCATCGGTGGCGGCCGGGGCTCGCGAACGGCTCGGCGCCGACGTCGCCGTCGCCGTCACCGGCATCGCCGGCCCGGAGGGAGGTAGCGAAGAGAAGCCTGTCGGCCTCGTCTTCCTGCACGTGGAAGGACCCGGCGGCTGGCGCAGCGCAGACTTCGTCTTCCCGGGCGATCGAGGCTCGGTGCGCCGCCGCGCCGCCATGACAGCGCTCCACCTCCTCCGGCGGCTTTTGGAACAGACTCGCGACGAATCCGCGTGAACCTGCCCGCTAGCGTGGAGGGCCGTGAACGCGCGCGCCTGTTCTGCGGCCTCCGCCTCCCTGATCGGGCACTCGACACGCTGCAGGAGTGGCAGTCCGCGCACCTCACGGAGGGCCGGCCGGTCACTCGGGACAACCTGCACGTCACGCTGGCCTTTCTCGGACACCGCCCGGTGGAGGAGCTCGAGCCGATCCTCGTCGCACTGCGCGAGGCCGCCGCTGCCGCTGGCCCGATCCGGCTGGTGCCGGAGCGCTACCGCGAGACCAGGAGCGTCGGGATGCTGGTGCTGAAGGATCTCGGCGGCCAGGCCACCCGCCTCGCCGGGGATTTGCAGGGCCGTCTGGAGCGTCTCGGGGTCTACGAGCTGGAGGAGAGGCAGTGGCTTCCCCACCTGACGGTCGTCCGCTTCCGGGAGCGCCCACGGCTGCAGCCGCCTCTGCCGGATCTGGGGGAACTCAGTCCGTCCGATGCCGCTGCCTACCATTCAGTGCTGCGGTCCAGTGGAGCGCAGTATGTCGTCGTCGAATCGTTTGCCCTGGGAGGGTGATGTAAGTGGATCGCGAGCAGGCTCTGGACGCCGCCCTCGGGCACATCGAGCGGCAATTCGGCAA
>WNGO01002480.1_pt1 | contig 11752 bp, 7 predicted proteins | sample 5400511 | NCBI WGS metagenome assembly WNGO01 (sample SAMN13153380, study PRJNA577476) | soil metagenome | isolation source: 20 cm soil or saprolite under Garry oak tree replicate 2 | place: USA:California | collected 2016-06-15
TCGAGCGAGCGCATGACGCACGACGCCAGATCGTCCGGGCAGGTCGGTGTCTTGTCCTGGAGGTTGGGTGCTTGCTCGGTGATTTGTTTGAGCAGCAATCCCGGAACGGTCGGCGCCGAGAAAGGCAACTCACCGGCGAGCATCTGGTAGCCGACGACGCCCAGGCTGTAGATGTCCGAGCGTCCGTCGATCTCACGATCGCCCGCGGCCTGCTCCGGGCTCATATAGTGCGGTGTGCCGATCGCGACACCAGTGGCCGTCAGTGTTCCGGGCCCCGTGGTCGAAGTCAGCGCCTTGGCGATTCCGAAATCGGTGAGGACGGTCCTGCCGCGGCTGCCTTCGAGCAGAATGTTGTCCGGCTTGACGTCGCGGTGGATGATGCCGAGGGCATGTCCCGCTCCCAATGCATCAGCCGTCTCCATCATGATGCGGCGGGCTTCTTCAGGCGGCAGTCGCTCGCGGCGTTTGAGGCGCGCCGCGAGCGACTCACCATCCACGTAGGCCATCACGAAATAGACGAGGCCGTCCGGTCCTTCGCCGACGGAGTGAATCGGCACGATGTGCGGATGGGACAAGCGCGCGGCCGTTTCCGCCTCGCGCAGGAAGCGGATGCGGATTTCCTCACGGAAGGCGAGCTCCGGCGGCAGGACCTTGACCGCCACCTTCCGCTTGAGCCGCTCATCCCGCGCATGGTAGACGACCCCCATCCCGCCGCGGCCAATCTCCCCCTCCAGGGTAAAGGAGGAGCCAAGGGCCTGGCTGAGCCGCTGCGCCAGCAGGTCGGTCATGCCGTTCTACAATTCATTCGAGGTCAAAAAGATACTCTTCAAGCGTCGAGTTGGCAGCCAAGCGCCGCTTTGGCGGCGTAATCCGGAACGGACCTGCCGCCACCGGCGTTTTTTGGTGGCATGGTCGGTGCATTCCGCATACCGGAATACAAGCCACGCAACTTACAATCGGAGATGCCAATGTCAGACCGGATGACTCTGCCTGTACTGCCGCTACGCGATGCCGTGTTGTTTCCGGGCGTCGCGACGCCGATCGGTGCGGGCCGTCCCGCGACATTACGTGCCATAGAAGCCGCCCTCAAGCAAGCCGACCGCAAGGTCTTCGCCGTCGCCCAGAAGGAGAACGTCGATCAGGTATCCCCCGGTGTGCTCTACACCACCGGCACGATCGCGCGCATCAGTCAGGTCCAGCGCAATCTTGGCGGTGTCCAGCTGATCCTGCATGGCGAAGGCCGCGGTACCGCCGTCCACTATTCCGAGACCAACGGCTATCTCGAAGCCACTGTTCGCGAAACGCCCGATCTTCCTCCTCTCAATGAGAAGGATGCTGCGTTCGTAGCGTTGCACCGCGAGGTCCGCGAGCGCGCCGCGGAGCTGGGGCAGAAGTCGGGCCTGCCGTCCGAGGTCGTACAGCAAGTGCTGCAGGGCGTAAGTGATCCCGGCGCACTCGCCGATCTCGTTGCCGGACATCTCGATATCCAATCGCTGGAGCGGCAGCAGCTGCTGGAGACGCTGGCTGTGGAGGACCGGCTGCGCCGGGTGATAGTCCACGTCCAACGCCAGATCGCGGTGCTCGACGCGCAGGAAGACATCAAGTCGCAAGTCCAGGAGGAGTTGGGCGAGCGGCAGCGCGAAATGCTGCTGCGCGAGCAGATGAAGGCAATCCGCAAGGAGCTGGGTGAGGAAGGCGAGGCCGCTGACGCGGATGATTTGAAGAAGCGCCTTGACGCACTCGAGCTGCCGGAGGCTGCCCGCAAGGAAGTCGATCGGGAGCTGGCACGCCTCGAGCGCGCCGGTCGCGAATCGATGGAAGCGCAGGTCATCCGGACCTATCTCGAAACCGTCGCCGAGCTGCCCTGGAGCAAGCGGGCGGATGAGTCGCTCGATCTGAAGCGGGCGGCCGAGATCCTCGAGGAGGACCACTACGGGCTTCAGGATGTCAAAGATCAGGTGCTCGAGTTCCTCGCGGTTCGCCAGCTGCGCCAGCGCCAGCCGAAGGAGGTAGCGCCGGGGAATGAGGACGACCGCGCCGCGCGCGCGCCGACGCTGCTGTTCGTCGGTCCGCCGGGCGTCGGCAAGACCTCGATCGCCAAGTCGATTGCCCGCGCGATGGGCCGGCCGTATGTCCGCATTTCCCTTGGTGGCGCGCGCGATGAGGCGGATATCCGCGGCCACCGCCGCACCTACGTCGGTGCCATGCCGGGCCGCATCATCCAGGGGATGAAGCAGGCCGGTGCGAAGAACCCGATCTTCCTGCTCGATGAGGTCGACAAACTGGGCATTTCCTTCCAGGGAGACCCCGCGGCGGCGCTACTCGAGGTCCTGGATCCGGCACAGAACGACTCGTTCACGGACCATTACCTCGGCGTGCCGTTCGACCTCTCCGAGGTGCTCTTCATTGCGACCGCGAACTTTTTGCAGAGCATTCCCGGACCGCTGCTCGACCGGCTCGAGACCGTCAACTTTGCGGGCTACACCGAGCGTGAAAAGCTCGAAATCGCCAAGCGGTACCTGGTGCCGCGACAGCTGCGCGAAAACGGCTTGCTGGCCGGGCAGTTGACGCTGAGTGACCGGGCGCTGAGCGAGATCATCTCGAGCTACACGCGCGAGGCCGGCGTGCGCCAGCTGGAACGCGAAATCGGCAAGCTGGGCCGCAAAGTCGCCCGCAAGATTGCCGATGGGGCGGTGGAGAAGGTCACGGTCGGACCGCAGGATATTCCAGACCTGATCGGCCGGCCGAAGGTGCATCCCGAGCGCATGGCCGGCGAGGATCAGGTCGGCGTGACGACGGGCATGTACTACACACCGGTGGGCGGCGACATCATGTTCGTCGAAGCGAGCGTCATGCGCGGCAAGGGGGAGCTGGTCCTCACCGGACAGCTCGGTGACGTCATGAAGGAATCGGCGCGCGCTGCGCTCACCTATGCGAAGTCGCATGCCGAATTACTCGGGATTCCCGAAGGCGCGTTTGTCGACACTGACATTCACGTGCACGTGCCGGCGGGTGCTATTCCGAAGGATGGCCCCTCCGCAGGCGTGACGATGGCGACTGCGCTCGTCTCGGCGCTATCGCGCCGGCCGGCGCGCCACGACATCGCGATGACGGGCGAGGTCACGCTGCGTGGCCGCGTGCTGCCGATCGGCGGGGTCAAGGAGAAGGTGCTCGGTGCCGTTCGGGCGGGAATCACGTCGATCATTCTGCCGAAAGAAAACGAGCGGGATCTCGAGGATCTGCCGGAGGAGGCCCGCAAGACGCTCGATGTGCACCTGGTGGAGGAATTGGGCGACGTACTGAGCCTCGCATTGCGCGGCGCCCGATTCGAGTCCGGCCATCTGATCTTCGAAACCGAAGCGCCACTCGGGCTAGCGCGCGCTCACACCGCCCACAACTAGCTCGACCGCTGCCTCGCGCCACCGCTCGCGCAGCGCCGGTTCATCGGCGCCGAGCGGCCGCGCGCTGGCAGCGACTACCGCTTCCAAGCTGAGGTAACCCACCATCAGTATCAGCGCCTGAGCGGCGGCGAGGTGCGGGTCGAGATCGTCCCGCACCTGGCCCAGGCCCTGACCTTCGGCGAGCAGCACGACCAGGCGATTAATGGCGGGCGCGAAGGCGGCTGCCCCCCCTCCTCCCGGGCGGCTTCCCTGTCCCAACAGCGCGACCATCTGCGGATGGCGGGCGAGAAACTCGAATTGGGCTTGCAACGTGAGCCGCAGGCGTTCGAGCGGCCCCCCGGCAGGGAGCGACAGACTGGTCAGAGCGGTTTCCAGCTCACCGGCGGATTCTGCGAGAACCGCCTGGAAAAGGCCGCGCTTCGAGTGGTAGTAGTAGAACAGCAGTTGCTTGTTGACGCCCGCGCGTCGCGCGATCTGTTCGACGCGCGCGCCCGCAAAGCCGCGCCGAGCAAACTCCTCGCGGGCCGCCGCGACAATTCGTAATGCCCTATCATTACTTAACTTAGGTGGCATCTCGCGATTTCATCAACCGTTCGGTTGATGAAATCTAAGGCCCGTCGTCTGGCGCCGCCACTGGCCGGGCGGTTGGCTTCGGCGCCGCGGGCCAACTCACACCCAAATCGTTCCAGTTCAGGATCGTGTTGAACACGAGCGCGAAGCTCCCCTGTGTCTCCCACCGCCAGAACGGACGGATCGCGAACAGTACGACGTGCCCCTGACCAACGGGGGCATCGAGCACCGCGGGGCGACCAGCCAGCTCCTCCCCATTGACGAGCAAACCCGATAGCCGCAGCGAGTCACGCTTCTGATGAAAGCTCAGCACCACCCGCGGCCGCGTTCGCGCCTGCTCGGCGGTCAGGCCTGCATCCTGATCCTCGGGAATGTCGGTGCTGGTGTCCAGCTGGAAGAGCGGCACCTGGTTGAAGTAGACCGCCAACGTGTCGGCATATCCGTACGCAATCGGACTGCGCCCGTCCTTTAGGACGGCACGATAGATCCCGCCCGATGCCCGCAACTGCCGCGCGGGGCTGATGTCGACGCCCCGGGTCACGCCGTAATCCGTGAACACGGCGGATGTTCCGCCCTCCGTGATCGCCACGCCACCCGCGTCTATCCACTGGCTGAGCGCGGTCATGCCCTCGAGGCCGATGCCGGGGCGCACGTCGTCCGTCGAATCCACTCCGCCGAGGTTGGGCGTCTCGGCAGTGCGGCGCCACGGAATCGGCGGGCCGTTCATCGGCAACCCGTTCACGATTTGCTGCGCGTTGTTGCTGACGTACGGAAGCATGAGCACGTTGAACTGCTTCAAGAGGTCGCGTTTGTTGAGCTGCTGCACGCTCAGATACGTGTACGGGATCCCCAGGACATCGAAGGCGTACCGCACCCACCCCTCATTCTGCGTGTTGAGCCAGGAGTGCACCAACGCAATGCGGGGCACGTCCAGCTCGTGCCGCGCAACCTGTGGTGCCGGCCGCACGCCGGTGACGCTCAAACCGAGCGACTCCGCGGCTTGGGTGATGCGGCTGTCCGCGCCGTCGCCTGCTGACACGATCGTTGTCCCACGCCCCCAGGTCCGTCGATCGACCGTAAACGAGTCCTCGCTCGCCCACATCCGGACATCCCGCAACGCGAAGCGGAATTGGATCAGCCCGCTCTCGGTCGTCGGCGCGATCAGATACGCCGCGGGAGCCCGGACGCCGGTCACCTGACCTTTCACACGCGCATCCGCGGTCATCAGCGTCGCGGGCGCGCGCAACACGCTGGTGTCGTTGATCGCATGGAGCGCGACGTTACGCACGTACTGCAGCGTCCAGCCCGTATCATCGTACGGCCGTGGATCGTCGGGGCCGTAGTCCTGCTTGCTGAAGTAGCTCTTTGCGAGCGGGCCATACGGCTGGTCGAGTCGCACGATGTAATCACCCGCCGCGACGTCCATGCCTGCCGCTTGGAACGGGCGATCGGCGCGTCGTACCTCGATGCCGTGAAAGCGGAGCAGGTTGACGAGATTCGCAGCCTCGACCGCACGCGGCTGGCCCGCGGGAATGTGATACGCGTTCGGTCCATCCTTCGCGCGCCCGCGCTCGACGGCGCGCACGCCCTTGCGATAGAATTGATCGAGGTAGCGGCGCCCGTTGCGCGCCATGTAGTTCAACGCGATGAGGAGGGCCGACTGCTGGTAGTTGATGTTGTTGCGGATGCACCAGCGCACCCCGTTGAGCGGCGGATTGGGACGGAACCACTCGATCGAGGTCTGTCGCTCCGGGAGCTTGACGGTGTGGCAGTCGGCGCCGCGCGATGTGTACGTCTCGTAGAAGCGGCCGATGGAGTTGTGGCCGTTCGCCACCCAGAACATGTAGTTCGGCGTCCAACCGTCGTAGAAGTCGTGGGTCCAGACTCCCGGCAACCCGCGCCTGGTCAGCTCGGTGATTTCCTGAAACGCCAGCTCGTGCCATTCGCTGATGACGATCGGATCAAGCTCTCGGTTGTACGGTCCCGTTCCTGTGGAGGTATAGAGGAAGGGGACGGACTCGTGGAGATCATGCAGCACCGTGGGGTGCCAGGCGAAGAACGTGTTCATCATCGTGCGCGTCAGCACCTGCGACATCACCATGCCGTCGCGATTATTGTCGTGGGCCGTGTACTTCCCCCAATAGATGAGGCCGGGCCCGATGTTCTTGTTCGCCTTCCGGTAGCGGTAGATGTCCACCATGCGGTCACGGCCATCCACCTCGGTCACTGGCGTGATGAGTGTGATGATGCTGTCGCGAATCTGCCGGATAAGTGGCGTGTCTTCCGTCGCAAGCCGGTAGGCGAGCTCCATCAGCATTTCCGGCGAGCCTGTCTCAGGCGAATGGATAGAGCCCGTCGCGTAATAGATCGGCTTCCCCGTCGCGATCAGCCGCTGCGCCGAATCGGCGGTCAGCCGTCTCGGGTCGGCCAATGCCGCGGTAATGTCGCGATAGCGGTCGAGCTGGGTGATCGTCGCCGAATCCGCGATGGCGGCCACGATCATGGGCCGGCCCTCATCGCTGGTCCCCAAGTCAAAGACCTTCACCCGCGGCGATGCTTCATCGAGCGCCCGGAAATAGCGGGTGATATCCGCGACGTACGACAGCCGGCCGACCGTGCCGGGCACGTAACCGAGGACCTTGAACGGGGTCGGTACGCGGGGGTCGGCGGGCAGATGGTCGGTGAGCTCCGTGTTGAATCGGGGCTCAGTCGTCAGCTCACGGATCTTGGCGGTGTAGGCGGAGTCTAGCGGTTGCTGGAGCGCGAGGAGCGCGATAACGGCGTGGACCATGCGACGTTCTCCGGAATGCGGGACAGACCTTCCTTGAGGAAATCCAGCAGCAAGCGGTTTACTTGATCGGGCGATTCCTCGGGCGCGTCATGGCCGCTGTGCGCCACCACGACGAACTCGCTGCGCGGCAACTCGCGCGCAAACCGGCTGCCGTCGCGCAGCGAAATCCACCGGTCGGCGTCGCCCCACAGGATCAGCGTCGGTGTCTGCACTGTGCCGAGGCGTCCGTCGAGGCTGTCGAACCTGAACTCCCGGAGCACACCTCGCAAGGCACGCCCATAGTCCCGATCCGGAACGGGGGCGTAGTACTGATCGACGTCGGCTTCGGTGACTTTGCGGGGCTCGGCGAACGTCGAGCGAAGAATCCGGCCCGTCGCCCAGCGTCCCCGGAATGTCGTGGCGATGGCGCCCAGAAATCGCCAGCGCGCGATCTTCAGGACGCCGGGCCACCGGACGCCGTAGCCGGCCGCGTCGATCAGGACCATGCCGCGCACCCGATCCGGATTCGCGAGAGCGACCTCGGCAGCGATGGCGCCGCCCATCGAATGCCCCACGAGGACCGCGCTCGAGATGCCGAGCGAGTCGAGCAGCGTAACGACCAGACGCGCATACGCCGCGTTGCTGTATCCGTGCGCCGGCTTATCCGAGAATCCAAACCCGCGATTGTCGAACGCCACGCCGCGGTAGCCGGCCGCCACGACTGCCGGCAGCGCGTATCGCCAGCCATACAACGATGCTCCGATCCCGTGAATGAACACCACGGGCGTCCCGTTGCCCGAATCGATCATTCGGAGGCGCGTGCCGTCGATCGTTCTGTATTGAGCGCGAAACGGCGTCCCGGCGGGATAGCGCCTCGCTTCAGGAATCGGGGCAGCACGGCAGGCGCTGGAAAGCAGCAGTATGCAGCCCACCATCAGTCGCACGCTCATGAGACCGTCTGCAGAGCGCGTCGCGCGAGCTGCACGACAAGGGGATGGGAAGTCCAAAGGCCGGCGATGGCCTCTGCTTCGCCCGCGGTGATCACCAGCTGTGACTCGTCGATCACGAGTATCGTCGCGTCCGGTGCATCCTCGGCGGCCGGCGTGATCCAGGAGGGCGGGTCCGGCGGCAGGTCACCGCGGATCAGCAACTGGATCTGCGCCCGCTCAGCCGCGCGGCGCCAGGCGGGCAGCGTGGGCCGCCACAACTCGCCGGCCATTATCCCTTCTACCCGGCGCTCGGCCCGGGCGACCAACTGCTGCACGAGATTCGCCACGGCCCGGCTGCCGGACACTTCCCTGGTCACTGGATCGCCGGGACGTGTTAACCCGCGCAAATCGCGGCCCAATCGATCCAAAGCTTCCCCCTGGACCATGGCGAGCTGCGCGATCAGCGCCTGCGGATCGGTCGGCCGATAGCGGGCCGGGCGAGCGGGCGGCGGCGTCCGCGTTGCGGCGCCGCGAGTAACCAATCCCTCCAGCGCCGCATAGGCATTCGCACGGGCGAGGCGCGCCCCGCGCGCGACGGCGTAGCCGGTCGCGGGGCCCAGTCGCAGCAGTGTCGTGTAGACGAGCGACTCGGTCGGCGTGAACCCGAAAGGCGTCAAATCGACTGACATTGTAGTAGCAAATACTACTACGTTATCCAGAGACCGCTATGTCAGACGATATTCAGGGGCATCCCGAGCAGCCTGGCGATGAGCGCCAAGCGGAACGTCACGTCGGTCTGTCGCTGTGCGGGGCTCTTGCCAGGGCCTTCAAGAGGGAAGTAGTGCGATACCACTGGATTAGTGGACTTGGGCATGACACGAAGTCCAGCGGGACTCCAAACCCCTTGATCGTCGGTTTCGCTGTACAGCCGAGCCAGCACCTTCGACGCACTTGGTACCTGGCGCACGATGCCGAGCCGAGCCAGCAACTCCAGCCAGTACGCGGCGAATACCACGTCCGTGACCCGACCCTGGGCGTCCGCGTGGAGGGGGTCGCCCAGCAGCTCGAACAGCGGTGGGAACGTCTTCTTTCCCGCCAGGATCGAGAAGGCGCGCCGTGGGGTGGGAATCGAGAAATAGGCCGCCAGCCGCTCGAGAAAACCGGCGCGCTCGCGCTGGACCGCCGGCATGAAGGCGAGCATCTCGACCGAGAACACAGTCGGCGGATACACGAGCGGATCCAGCACCGTCTTGCCGTGGACCTTCCTGAACGGCTTCTGAGCCACGTCACTTCGCAAGTACATCGAGATGTCACTCGCGATGCGATGCGCCGCGCCGCGTAGCCGCGGATCATCTTGATGGGCACCCCGAGCCAGTGCTGCCGCGGCCGCCTGCGCGCCCATACTGCGGGCCCACAGGCCTAGGCCCGGGTCGGCTTTGGCGGCGCGCTGGAACTCGACCAGCAGCGCGGGATCGTCATCCCGCGAGAGCAGGCGAAACAGAAAGCGATCGGCGAAACGGAACGAGCGCCCGTCCGGGGGCCAGCCGAGCTCGAGCAGCCGGCGGTACTGAAAGATCGTTCCGACTTCTTTCCATCCCATGGCTTTCGAGGGCGCGGGCGCGAGCAGATTCCCTCCCCACAACCCCGTGTCCTTCTGTTTGCGGATGATCGCGAGCGATTCCTTGTAACGCACGATCTCCTCGCGCAGCGCCGCGAGTCGTTCGATGTCGCGCGACTGCTCGGGGACGACTTCAGTCAGAGTGCGATACTGGATGGGGAGACTGGCGGCCTCGTAGAGCCACGACAGAGGCACGGTATGTGTGGACGGAATCTCCAACCGCCGCTCCAGTGGTAGGAGGTCGGACCAGCTGGTGCTGCTAGGTCAAAAGCGCGCGCAACTTATCCGTCCCCAGCACAAAGAGCAATCGCCTGTGCGTAACCCATTATCCCCGTTGATGTTCCCCTTAGGGCTGTGGGCGCTGAAACTCCGAGGCGGACAGCCACCGCGGCAGGCCAGGGGCGTTTGCGATCGCCCGCGCGGTCCGTACGGTCACGCGAACCTCCTGCGCCATCCCCGCGTAGCGGAACGTCGGTTGATACTCGTCACTCGGCTGGTGATAGCGCTGCGCGTTGTAGATGTCTTCCTGCGCCTGGCCCCACCCGTTCGGCCGCCCGACGAAATCGACGCCCGGCTTGATCGATAACGCCGGGACGCCGGACCGAGCGAACGGGAAATGATCGGACCGGAAGAACGAGCCGCGGATGTCGGGCTGCGACTCCACCGTCAGGCCCTCCGCGCGCGCGGCGGACTCAAACAGCGGACCGAGCGTCGAGCGGTCCATGCCGAGGGCGCCGATGTCGCGCGTCGCGCCGCGAACGTTCGTTACATCGAGGTTCAAGACCGCGGCGGTTTGGGCGAGCGGCAGCAGCGGCCGCTCCACGTACGCCTCGCTGCCGAGCAGGCCACTCTCCTCTGCCGTAGTTGCCACAAACACGATGGACCGCGCCGTCCGGGGCAGCTGCGTCAGCGCCTTCGCTGCGCCGAGCATGGCCGCGATGCCGGATGCGTTGTCCTCCGCACCGTTGTAGATCGAGTCCCCACGCACGGCGGGGCCGATCCCCTTGTGGTCCCAGTGCGCGGTCACGAGCACCGCTTGAGCAGCGAGCTGCGGGTCGCGCCCCCCCCCTTCCCCCCGCCCAGGTAGCCGTGCCGCGACGTTTTCCGACTCGACGCGCCGCAGATCGCTGTGCACGCGCACCACGGCCTGCAATCCGGTGGCGACCGGACGGAAGTCTCGGCGCGCTGCCGCGCGGCTCAGCGAGTCCAGATTCAGCCCGGCCTTGGCGAGCGCAGCGCGGGCAGCGCTTTCCGTCATCCAACCGGCGAACGCGATGCTGGGAGACTGGGGTTGGTCCAACTTGAACTGCTCAACGGACCACGATCCGCGCACCACTTCCCACGGATACGTCGCGCTTTCCGTCGTGTGCACCAGGATCGCACCGGCAGCGCCTTGGCGGGCCGCCTCTTCGAGCTTGTAGGTCCAGCGGCCGTAATAGGTGAGAATCTTGCCAAGAAACACCGTGGAGTCGACGAGACCCGGGTCGTTGACGAGCATCAGCAGCACTTTGCCGCGCAGGTCGGCGCCCTTGTAGTCGTCCCACTGCCACTCGGGCGCGCGTATGCCGTAGCCCACGAACACGACGTCGCCGGTGGCGGAGATATCGGCCTCCGGCCGTTCGCCCCAGGCCACGAAAGCATCACGGTAGGCGAGGCTGTCTGGCGGGCCGCCCGCTTTGCCCCATGCGAATGCCGGATGCGGAGTCATCCCGACCAGGGCAACGGGCTGGAAATACGTGCCGTTTTCTCCCGCCGGCTGCAGCCCCATCGCCTGGAGCTGCGCGGCAATGTACTCGGCGGCGAGGCGTCCGCCCCGCGTCGCCGGCGCGCGGCCTTCGAGCAGGTCGCTCGACAGGAAGCGCAGATGCGCATCCATCGCCGCCGTATCCACGGGGATCTGCTGGGCCACGGCGCTGGTGGCGACGACTGCCAGCATCGTAACGGTAGGAAGACATTTGATCGCCATCAGTTGGTTTTTCCCCGCTGGAGGCCGCATGTGACCGTGTGAATCGTACCTCGTCGTCGCCCGCTCGCTTCACTCGTCAAGACAAACGTCGTGTCACCCAGGAAGTCGATCGCCTCGCCGCCGTTATCGATCCCCGCGATGTTGCAGGGCCGCTCGCGTGCGAACGTCAGGCGACCGCCAACGCCGGGATAGAAAAGATAGATCTCGCCGTAGGTCCGCAGCGCTACCAGCCGGCCATCAGGGCCAACTGCGCCGGCGGTGATCTCGCGGCCTGCCCCGCGATTCGGGCGAATGTCGAGGGTTTGCACCAACGTCGCCACGACAATCTCCCGGCTCGTATCCGGATTGCTCCACGCGCGGCGGTCGACGCGGTACAATCGAATCACATCGCCACGTCGTGATCCCTTGCTGACCAGATAGAGCGCGGTGTCACGCGGGGATACGTAAATCGCCTCGACATCATGTGCGCCCTCGGGATAGCGGATCCGGAGCGCGGCT
>WNGO01002482.1_pt1 | contig 11749 bp, 12 predicted proteins | sample 5400511 | NCBI WGS metagenome assembly WNGO01 (sample SAMN13153380, study PRJNA577476) | soil metagenome | isolation source: 20 cm soil or saprolite under Garry oak tree replicate 2 | place: USA:California | collected 2016-06-15
ACCTGAGGATGAACCAGTATAATAGAGGATGGACATTCGGTTGCAGTTCAGGTGTTACATTCCTGTTTTGAAACCAATCTACAACCTTGCTTCCTTCGACAACCTAAGGAACCGATCATAAGCGACACAACAAAGGGTGTATTGAACTTTCCAGCCTGGCCAATCAATAAACGAGCAAGATGGTGCGCATGTTTGATTGAGAAAGGGTAACCCGAAAGTCTAGCCCTTGGGGGCGACGCAAAGTCTAACTCCTGTAGTTTCTGCATGATGATCTTGAGGGCGACATAAGAGGAAGGTGAAGAGAGGAGAGATGCCGAGTCCTTGCGAAACGTGTGGTAACTTGTGACCAGACTCATCTCTTGAGGCTCTCTTAGTCTCTCTTTGTCTCTCTTTTGTCTCTCTTTTGTCTCTCTCCGCGATCGCGGCGCTGTCATGTACTGGAAAGTAAAAATTTTGGGAAAGTCCACGTATCTCCGATTCTTCTATAGCACCTGTGCTTCAGATTGCTGCTTCAAGTTATAATCATTGCTCAGGGCAAGATTTAATAGTTCGCAGAGCTCTTTGCGCAGATACCCTTGGAATCCCGATGTCATACCCGGGTCATCTTGATTCTCTGCCCATCCCTCCAAAAAGTGCAAGCAGTCGAAACCACGGACCATATTACTGTAAGTACTTCAATATCCCATATCGCAACCATGAAAATCTTGGGAACTGTAAACCGTGACACGGAGTCTGTCAAATTGTCCAGAGGTTTGAATGGGGCGACAGCTCAGGTCGCAGTGACGTGTCACTAATATCCTTGTAATAGAAGGGTATACATATTATAAGTTACTAAATTTCATTCTTGCATTGATACTAGTTGTTACATTCAGGAGCGAGTCTGTTTCTGCGGGTCGTCAACATTCAATCCAGTGACAGTCCCCCAGCATTGCGGCTTCGCCACGTCTAGGCTACGATTCAAATTGGTCAGGCTAGCATTTGATAGTTCGCAGAGCTCCCGGCGCAAATGTCCTTGAAATTTCAACATCATATCACCATAGATATGTTTAGGAAGCCCCGTTGGTAGCACTGCCGGGTAGATTGTGGAGTGACACCCGGAAACAGTGATGGCAGCCGGAGGATCTATATCTTGATCTACCACCTCCGAGCCTCCCTTTAAAAAGTGCAAGAGTTCCCAGCAAACCGGGCAACACAGTTTCGGCACTGAAATCACGGATTTGTTCAATTGCTACAGAAATACAATCAGTCAATTTTTTTAAAGGGAAGACACGAATGAATGAATTCAGGTACCTTGCAGATCTCAGCCAAGTCCTTGTCCTCAGCGAGTTCATTTGCGGGGCAGAATTTAAGCACCGCGAGTATAGCCTCGTAATGCGGGGTAAGAGTAATTTCTTGTTCTTTCCCTTCCATAATGCCGCGAAAGATGTCTACAGTCATTTTCAGATCTGCGTCGCAAGGCATGGACTGCTTTATTTTCTCCTCGAGCAGCCGAAAAACATCGGGTAAAGGGATGGGGAGGCGAGGATAAATTGTTTTCTTTAATGCAATCTCGATGCTTTTCTTAAAATTGTCCCAAGACGGGATGCGATATCTGACGCAGTCGACAGTGAGAAGTGGCATCTCGGTTGCGATATCCGGATGCTTGCGACATTGGGCTTGCAATTCCCGTTGTGCGAAGAACTGAGGAACGAAAAATGTTTTCAGCCATCTGACAAAAACACCCACGGCTGAGGGCTCCGCAGGCGACTTCAAATCGTTGAGCATCAGGCGTACTATGGGACTGAACTACATTGCGTACCTGTAACTCAAAGTCGTCCATTGCAGTATTGTCTGCTCCACTGGAGTCATCAGCTTTTGTGTCGCTTGCCAATGCTTCGTTGCCTGGATACCTCCCGGTTACTACACCACGGTCCCATATCCTCATACGTTTACCAAATGACTTATATTCGTCCCTCCGATTGAAATCTGGTACCAGTTCCCGAAGCCCCAGGGTATTATGGAACACTTCCATATGTCTTGCAAACGCAGACGAGGTTATAAGATAGAGGATGAGCGTCGTATGTGCTTGTAACCCTAATAAAAGTTGTTGACAAGCCTCCGAGCTGAGCGCGCGGCCATCTTTTGACAGATAGACAGCTTTACCGAAGAGAGAGAGGGAATGACCGAACATAACAAACGCGGCGAATACGAAATGGTGAAACTCGTTTGCAGTATCCCTGGTGTAGAGCCGCTCCCCATTTTGGGCAGCTGACACCAACGCCGGAAAGTCAATGGAACCACCTTTGGGAGAGTCTCCATCCGGAAGCCATTCAAAAACAGATTTTAGCCCATTGACTACGTTCTGATGCTTGGAGAGGAATCTGCGAAGGCGTTTTTCATGAGTCATGTCATATTCCGTGTTGCCCCAATTGACATCATTGACGTTCCGCAAGTCAAACCGGCAATGGAATAAGCTGTAAATGAAACCGAGTCCGCGCCAGGAGGAGATCCGCCGATAGATCCTTGGCCAACATACTGTAAGAAGATACTTGAAGAATCGATTAGAATACTCGGACTGGATGGAGGGATCACTCTTGTCACGGTATTCATTGAGATAAGCACACACTGTTGAAATGTGCTTTGCGAGGGTGGTAGGGCCCCTAATATGTTGGCGTCACTTGTGATAGCATAGATGGCCCAATGGAGCTACTCACATGAGCATGCGACATTCGGGGTTCAACAAAATCTCTGGCCAGTGTCCGCTGTCTTCATCCGTTTTAATGAATTGGAGGTTGTGCAATCTACCGCACAAGTGCTTCTTTTCATTCTGTGCACTTGGCACCACAGCGCTATGCCGGTCAGACACTGCTATGAAGTGGTTTGAGTTGTGTTTGTGATAAGTTGTGGCAGTGACACTGTCGTGGTACTGTACAATGATTGCACTAATGGCATCCAACGGCCCACTTGCTGTTCCATTGGAGACAAACGAATCTGGTTCGAAAGATATATCATCTGTAAATCCATGCAAAGACGCATCACCATTCCCATTCTTTAAAATCACGACGAGACGTAGAAGCAAGACGAGCATGGCGAAATCATCGAGTAAAGGTAATTCCTGAAGATTCTTGGCTTCTGCTGAGTCACAAGAGTCTGAAAGCAACGCGGGACTCGTCACAGCCGAAGTAACGCTGTCCGCTGGAGTACTTGTAGACAATATTGAGGGACATCTTGGAGGGAACATCGCAGGGCCTGGCAGAGGTGCCACGTTTGTTGGCACACTTAGTGGGCTTGGGTGAGTAAACAGATCCAAAAAGCGTTCCGCTCACCTAGGTGATAAAGTGACACTACTGAAATGACAGAATAACAGGGAGGGGAACTGTTAATATTCTGAATTGGTCACCGACTCAGTTCTGGCCCGAATCGTAGCGGAAAGCGTGGGAACCAGGGCATAATGCAAAATTTAAATGAGGCTCCGATACGCTGATACGGAGTCTATGTCATATCACGGCCAATCACAGCGCTTCGACTTCCCAGGAAGGAGAACTCCAGCCGCGCACAGACATGAACTGACGAGCATCCATACCCCTTCCAGACCTCCGGCCCAAGCACCAGCTTTTGCAGGCCATGTCCGTAGTGTGCAGATTTCCGGGGGGAAATACCCTCAGCTGAGAACCGATCTTCGCGGCCCATTGGGGTGCTTGATAGCGCCGCGACTTCGATTTCCTGAGAAGCAGACTTAAGTATCGTGTATCCCTTCCTCAGCTCTTCAGCATGCTATTCGACTCTGTATAGCCGACGTCGATTCCACTCCCTCACGACGAAAGTAATCAAGTGGGGTCAGTTTCGAATTCGTACTCAGACTGCATCAGGAAAAACGTATGTTGCTAATTAGAGGTAATTGTTTGATAGTATTAGTATTACCTAAATTTACAAAATACCGTCTAATTGTTAATGTAATCAATATAGTGCACGATGGAACAGGCAGCACTGGAGCCTCGAGTATTGAGGGAGCATGGTGACACCAACCTTACTGGTCTGCGCGCTGGCTCAAGTAACGCTCCTCCTGCATACTTGCTTACAACGTCGACAACCTGCCGAATAGCCCAGATCAAACATCAGTCAATGTTCCATATGCGCCTATGGCACGGGACCGCGCAAAGAGTGGATCTGTGCGCCGCGACGATGACGGTAGGGTAGGAGGCAAGGATTGCAGACCTCCATGAAATTGGCGTGTCAATCTGACCGTTGCCTATTACGAAAACCAAAATGTCAATAAAAGCACAACCTGCCAATAGTAGGCAATCAACGCACCTCAGGCCCGTAAGCAGCATAAACAATATCTTAACAGGCTCATATTTTCGTCGCTAAGGGCTGCGCTTAGGCCTCCCGCTTCCAATAAATTGGATTGTTTGTTGATAGAGTTGTCAGACCCGGAGAGAGCCGCCTACAGCGCGGCAGACAACAGAACAGGTAGGGCTCGTGGACAAGTGTTCGCAATGATTGAGGGTATCCAAGCAGCGGACGACCGACACAAGAGCACCAGGAGACAAAGCAAAGAGGCATGCGCTACGGGCTCTTCGAAAGGCGAGGGCGAAAGTATCTCGTTGGTAGTCTGTTAGCTACATGAGATCTAGATCTGTCAGTCTTGAGTGAGTCGGCAAGATAAAAAGTCTATGCGTTGCGGGACCGTTCCGCGTGAAACAGTGGAGCGATGAGGAGTTCAGTGTTCACAGGCGATCGTCCTCACATCCGACCCATTCTCGATATGATGATAAGTTCTAATGTCCTCAACGACTCCGCGTAGGACAACGTACAAACGTAGTAGGTACACCACAACCGGGAACTCCGACGTTGTCGTCATCCCATACAAAGTTTCTCGTTAGTTTGTCCGGGACGGTTTCCTTGAGAGTTGGAGGGTATCCAAGCGAGGCGTATCAAGGGGGTCAAATGAGAACAAAGTACCCGACCTGCCTAGATTTATTCCGAGCTTTTGGAGACTCGATGTGGAGCGGGGTATGGTTCTTCTCGCGGGGCTCCCAGGCCCAGAGGTTGCCTTCAATAGTCCATCGAACGAGCAGGCGGGTAGGGTGGGGGGACGCAATTCAACGATCTCCTCGGCGTTTGCAGCATAAGAGCAGGCGGCTGACGGCATTAAGCACTTGAAAAAGGAGGGGAGGGATCCGCGGCCGCCATGAGCGGATAAGGATGGCATAGTTCGGACATTGCCGCGTTGTTGTGGTTTGTTGGGAGGTTTTAACTCAACGAATAAACTTGCTCTTTGGCAAGCAACGTAACGAGATACGTTTTTCCTGATGAAAGACATTTTCCCCATTCAGGTTTCCGGTGCAACTGATAAAGTCCTGACGCCCTCAAGCACATTCTTTCGCATGGTCTATCGAACTTTGCGAATCTGCAGCTGAACCGTGACAACCGTCCCCTCAATAATGTTGTTTGTTTCCTTATGGTGAGGGAGGCATCTCGAATGGCCGTCCAGTGCCTCTATCGTTACCCGAACACGTTCATTGGTGCCTACAATACCATGACAGGAGATATCGTACTCATGTCCGTTCTTTGCATTTGGCGTTTTCCAGAAACGTGAGGCTCTATGCGCAGCCATTAGACGAAAGGTTTAGAAATGCCTCCTAATATAACAGATGCGGGTCGTACTTCGCAAGTTACGTATAATCGCTTGACAAGCGAAAGTTACAAAAGAAAAGAGATGGATAAAGGAGACGTTCGCATATACAGTAAACCAAAGCACGCATAGTACACGTTATCATCTCTAATAAATTCCGAATCATCAGTCAATGTGATGACACGACTCTGCAAGCAAGGTCGCTGCCGGAAGATCACCACATCCGTATTGCGTGGTGCCCGTCCCATGTCGGCATTGAAGGTAACGAACGCGCTGGGTCACCATTTAGCCAAAACACGTGAAAACGACAAATCCGCCCAGGTGTCTTACGTGTTGAACTCAATACATCAGAACTGAAAAAGAACGCATGAACAAATGGTGGCAACGTCGTGCCAAGGCACCATCGTACATAGGGAAAAACTGGCTCCCACTGCGCCGGAAAGGCAAAGTCTTCCAGCCAACTGTCAGCTCCTTAAAGAAAAACTTTTTCATGGACCTAGCCGACGGTGACGTCAGCTTAGTGTCTCGCATCACACGCACATTGACTAACCACGCGCCAACAGGTGAATTCCACAAACGTTTCTTCCCAGACAAGCCGTCCCACTGCCATCATTGTGGCGAGTTTGCAAATTGGTTGTGACGGTCCGTACTTATCGGCATGCTTTGCCCGACCGTCGTGAATTGTCGTGACCTACCGAGCCATGCTAACGTACTAGTAGGCTAACGTGTTGAAATGCCAGTGATCGCCGATTGATCAGTGATCACGATCATGTTAGATACGGATATTGATCGATTGAGCGGTGATTCGAGTCGGATTGCAGGAACACAAACAGGTGGGATAAGAGGGCGTACAATTAAATGTTGCCCGATAAGGTATTATATAAATTGTATCTATGTCACATACTACTTACATTGATTCTCTCCGCAACTTCTGATTCAGGGATGTGGTTGGATTATTCCCGAAACTCACTCTTCGTTAATTACCGTCGTGGTGCTCTCGGTGTCTCCCACGGCTTTCGAAATTAGCAATTAGTACGTAGATCGGACGCGTTCACTCAGATGCCATGATATATGTGCCTGCTGCCAGCGTGGCATCACTGCAGCCACGTCCAGGCCGCTGGCACGACAATCATGATGGACTCCTATGTCTTCCCTCCCAAGCCTCCTAGACCAGCGGATAGCACTGCGACTCCCAAGCCGACCACGACCGCCGTCCCTTCCGCGCCGCCTTCCGGTCAAGTTAATGATCCACCTGAACTCGATGACGTCGGCATGCACATCTTGTTGTTACGTCTAATGGCCATCTTGAATAATAAAAATGGCGATACGTCTTTGAAAGGGTTTAACTCGAAGCAAGATGCTGCTGTCAGCGGGCCATCGGAGCCTTCAAGTTCTCCCTTGAGCGAAGCAAATCTTATTCCTTTGGAAGCCGTCTGCGCGATTCTAGTGCAGCAGCACGAAATCATCGCTACGGTTTATCAGGAAAATACGCCATCAAATGTAGCATTTAACCGGGATTGCGCGATTGACTCTGAAACAGGTATTTCCACAAACTTGTTGTGAAGTTGCTGGCTCAATACTAACCACGACTCTGCGTACTACTATTAGCGGATCTCAGCGAGCTAAAATTAAAATCCGACTCGGAATCTCAGGCTCAGCCTAACGACACCTTTGGCGTTCCTGTGAAAGAACACGTGAACCCTCCAACATTCAAACCAAAATTCACGATTACGGCTAACCCAAGGTCTGGCACGACGCCGAATGAAAACTCAGTGCCACGCGGCAGGTTTCATAACCTCCGACTCGTTAAAACTGGCGAAGACCATGGAGGACACTGGCAAGAGATTTTGTTGAACCCCCAATGTCGCATGCTCATGTGAGTAACTCTATTGGTCCATTTACGCTATCACAAGTGACGCCAACATATTAGGGGTCCTACCTCCCTCGAAAAGCACATTTCAACAGTGTGTGCTTATCTCAACGCCTACAGGAGTAATCCCTCCGTCCAGTCCGAGTATTCTAATCGATTCTTCAAGTATCTTCTTACAGTATGTTGGCCGAAAGTGTATCGGCGGATCTCCTCCTGGCGCGGACTCGGTTTCATTTACAGCTTATTCTATTGCCAGTTCAACTCGCAAAAGGTCGACGACGTCAATTGGGGAAACAATGAATATGAAATGGAACACGAAAAATACCTGAGGAAGTTCCTCTCCGAGCATCAGAATGTAGTCGATGGGCTAAAATCTGTTTTTGAATGGCTTCCGAATGGCTCAGACCCTCCCAAAGGTGTTTCCGTCGACTTTCCGGCGTTGGTGTCAGCTGCCCAAAATGGGGAGCGGCTCTACACCAGGGATACTGCAAACGAGTTTCACCATTTCGTATTCGCCGCGTTTGTTATGTTCGGTCATTCCCTCTCTCTCTTCGGTAGGGCTGTCTATCTGTCAAAAGATGATGGCCACGCGCTCAGCTCGGAGGCTTGTCAAAACCTTTTATTCGCGTTACAAGCACATACAACGCTCATCCTCTATCTTATAACCTCGTCTACGTTTGAAAGACATATGAAAGTGTTCCATAATACCCTGGGGCTTCGCGAACTGATACCAGATTTCAATCGGAGGGACGAATATAAGTCATTCGGTAAACGTATGAGGATATGGGATCATGGTGTAGTAACCGGGAGGTGTTCAGCCGATTCCAATCCAACATCAAATTTGGGGACCAGAGAAAGCAACGCTCGGAAGGCTGATGGCAAGGCGGCGGAAAGCGATAGGGGGCTTGGGGGCGGTATGGACAATGCCGCGAAAGTGAATGATGTATCGCCTGACTTCGAGGCGGCAGAAAATGAGTCGGCAGAGTCATCCGAAGAGATGGAGGTACGCAACACTTTTCGGTCATGTTGTACATGACTCTAAATAATTTCAAGTTCAAGGAACCCCCGGAGGCTTTGAACGTAGAATCGTTCATCGCATGGATAAAGACTTTTATCGTTCAATTCATCGCAAAACGGGTATTGGAGCTCCAATGCCGCCAGCGGTCTTCAGAACCGATCGAGATGTCACTACTCGCCGTCGACCGCATAGTGTTCCGCATCCCACCTTGGGAATCGTTTAAACCTATCATCCATGACGTGGTCAGAAGAATTCCTAGTCCCGTCATTCCATGCAAAAAATTGGCGGACGTAATCCAAATCATCGAAAAGGAAATCGACAATTTCAAAAACTTCAAAGATGTGGATCACGAAGCACAAAAAGCCGTAAGCATGTTTCGCAAAAGTAGTTCGAGAGAGAAACCCAAGCTTTTTACGGTGGGTTCGCACTGCGAGATGTTACTCGCAGTGCTTATAATATTCAAACACATGCTCGCCGACTTGGGCTTGGACGACCCAGAGTTAATTCGAATGTGTGAGGTAAGATCATATATTTATTATTCCAATTTAAACATTCATGGATCGTGCGCCTACAGGGACTGCATGGCGACTTTATTGCCGTATCGAAATTATGCTGCCCCGTTTGTTACTATACTTTGGAAGCGCTACGGGGGGATCAGGACAAACTTTCCATCCGTGGACACCATTCCACAATGTTTGCGGTGGTACTACCGCCGATTCTTTCCATGGAATGTGTGGGTAAAACCATGCTGGAGACGATCGTCACCCCGTTAAAAGGTGAATTACGTAAATCAATATCCGATTTAGTGAAATCGGCGCAGGCTAGCGCTGACTCCGACAAAGGCCAAAAGACGAAAAATTCGCACCACCCAAATTCGCACAGCCGCACGAGTATGGATTATGGCTATAGCAGCAGTAGCAGCAACGACAGCATAAACGACCGCGATATACGACGAGTGGAGTACCCGTTAGATCAACATCTGACTCGGACTCCGAGTCGGACGGGCTAGATTCTATCACGTTCTTGCCATTAGGCTGACTTAGCATTTTTATCAGTGTACTAGTAGTTTTTTTCATTTCGTAGTACAGCATGTCGACCAGTATTACTATCACTGACCCCGTTATTTGCAATAAACTGCGATCTTTTACGTTTCTCGGTACTATGTCACTGCCCTTGTGTCTTGTCGTTATACCGTTTAGTACGTGCTAAGTTAGATTCTCAGTAATCTGACGTTCGCGGCCTCGGCTCGTGGCCAACAAAGACTTTATACTTCATCCTCAGTAAAGGATTGGCGCGGGTATTGCCATTCTTCTATTTTTATTGATTTACTAGATTTCTACCTTGTGTCATGATTTTTTTTTTGGGAGGGGCCGGTTGATCACGAGTCAGAGAGAGAGAACCTAAGAGAGCCTAAGAGAGCCCAAGAGAGCCTAAGAGAGCCCAAGAGAGCCTAAGAGAGCCCAAGAGAGCCCAAGAGAGCCTAAGAGAGCCAAAGAGAGCCTAAGAGAGCCCAAGAGAGCCTAAGAGAGCCTAAGAGAGCCTAAGAGAGCCAAAGAGAGCCTAAGAGAGCCTAAGAGAGCCAAAGAGAGGAGGTGAGCACATACGTCTGTCCCACGGCGATACTGGCATCATCACACGCGCGAACGAGATTTCTCGCACCCGGCGTGGCGCACGCACAACGCGCGTCGCGCGACAACGAGGGGGCGCGGCATCACGTGGCGTGTCCCCGGGACACGAAGTTGACTGGTAGGCCTATGACTCATTAGTATTTGACAAGTCACTGACGATCAGATCGACGGCTGCGTTCTCTCCTCCCTCCTGGTGTCTTTTTCCGTCCTCGCCATGCAGAAAGTACAGGAGTCAGACTTTACGTCTTTCCGACATGCCACGGTTCATCTCTCCTCCGCAGATTAGACTTCATGCACTCTCTGCTATCTTGCTTATGAACAGTTCCTCCGGCCGTTGAAGGGACACAAACTGTGTATTGGTTTTCAAATGGAAATGTGGTCGAACTGCAGTCGAATGACGATCCCTTTTTACCGGTTTATCCACAAGTTAGATTTCATGCACTATCGCTTATGAAAATGTTCCCCGGGACGCTGAAACTCCTGCAGTCATGGACGACGACGACATAGATTGGCTGCTGGGATGGCGGAGGGACCGTCGGGAGTATCGGGGACTGCCAAAATGCTGTCGAGACAAGGAACATGGGCCTCCAGCGCCCCTTTATTCAGCGTCCTCGCAGGTTCTCCCTGGCTCGGCTTGGACGGGTCTCGTCCGCAGCCGCAACTCCTCAAATCTTCATGCGACTGATTTGAACTTTTCCGGCAGCAATACGCTATGTGATACTCTGCAGCATTCATCGGCTTGATAGTCGTCTGCTGACACCCTCCTGGTCCAAGAGTGGTGACGGGGTCGGCCTAGACTGGATAACTCCCAGAGACAAGCCATTGAATCCGCTGCTTCTGCGCAGTGTCAAGACATCTTGCAGCTTCAACCCCCGTTGCCGGCGCTCTCTGCTCTCCCGGCTTTACTCAAATGTGTCATTTCTCAAGATTTCCATCTCGCAAGCTGACCGATCCCTCTAATTCCGTATCTCCGCGATAAAAAGTTTCTCAATGGAATTTTCGGAAGCATTCCCTTGATGTCTACTGTATTACTAATGCGGCACAATAATAATGAATGAGGCTGGAGATAAATCATGACAACCATTTTTCGGGATCAAAGGGTTGAAAACTTGAATACGGTGATCAAAAAGATGAAATTTGGAGATGTACGCGTAAGAAAGGGTAAGACATTGTTTCAAGAAAAAGAAACTAAGTGTCTGGCAATGTTCTTGGAATGATGGCTGCACGACCAAAATATCGAAAGTAACTCTGGGTGTAGAATCTGGCAAGAGCGTATTCGTAATGTAGCAGCTCGTTCTCTGGGGCCTCTGCTGTCGGTGTTATCAAGCCCAAGTCAGTAATGAGAGCGCGTGATCACGAGTCAGAAATTAAGTGGAGAGCCAAAGAGAGCCAAAGAGAGTTTGAGAGATTTGCCCCTTTTGGCAGGATTCAGCGTTACCTCTTATGTCGTCCTCACACAAAAACCACAGAAGTTAGACGCTGCGTCGCTCCCAAGGGATAGACATTCGGGTCGCCCTTTCTCAATCGAACATGACCTTACTCTTTCAACGGTTCATCCATGGGTTAGATTCCATGCCGCTCTTTATTGTATCGCTTATGAACGGCTCCCCAGGCTCCAA
>WNGO01002484.1_pt1 | contig 11745 bp, 4 predicted proteins | sample 5400511 | NCBI WGS metagenome assembly WNGO01 (sample SAMN13153380, study PRJNA577476) | soil metagenome | isolation source: 20 cm soil or saprolite under Garry oak tree replicate 2 | place: USA:California | collected 2016-06-15
GGGTCAAAGTGGGTGTTCCCGTCCGAGTCCATTACACCGGGTCTGGCGACGCTATGATGGTGGATCGCGTGATCCTAGACGAAGATTAAATTTAGTCTCGTTCGTCTCCAACGCGCCTTTCTGTTCTGCTACGCGCGAAGAGCAAAGGCGCGTTTTTTTATCTGCGCGATCGATACTACCGGCATACGGTTTGGTGCCGCACCGCAAGCAGCGGCGAAGGTAAATCGCTAATAAGACCGCTCACCCTCTGATACACGAATCGACTGTGTTATGAAGCTACAAATGAAAGGCAACTGGAACGAAGTTAAAGGCAAACTTAAACAGAAATACGGTCAGCTGACTGACGACGATCTGATGTTTGCCGATGGCAAAGAGGACGAGCTTCTGGGTCGTCTCCAAAAGAGGCTGGGCAGAACAAAAGACGAGCTTCGAGCTGAGATTGAGGGCATGTGATTCTTATCACGGCAAGCAGTGCAAATCTGCTCGCCAGGTTTTGCGTTTCTTCAGGCGTCCGCTCCAACGGACTCGAATCGTGAATTGGGAACACCGCAAAAGGACGGTCCTCACACAGGTTTGTTTCCCAGGACAACACGGAGCTCGTGAGACAGGCCATCGTCACACAACCTCACAGTTTTCTCGGCTGTCGAGACTCCGTCCAATTCCATTAGGATAACACCGCGGGAACAGTGGTCAGGGTTCTCGACTGCGATGCGATAAGTGGTGTTTTGGAAACGATATCGCAGACGAAAGTCGGACCAATCTTTCGGTATGACCGGGTTAATCGTGAGGGTATCGCCGCGGCGTTGGAATCCCAGAATTTCTTCGAGCCAGACGCGATAAGTCCAGGCTGCCGCGCCCGTGTACCAAGTCCAGCCACCGCGCCCAACATTGCCCGCTAACGAGTAGACGTCGCCCGGCATCACATACGGCTCGACCTTGTAGCGTTCGCAGTCTTTCTCGTCCCGGGCGTGCTCGACAGGATTCAGCATCCTTAAGAGTCGGACGGCTTTATCGCCATCGCCTTGGCGGGCAAAAGCCATGGCCACCCAAGTGGCAGCATGCGTGTATTGCCCGCCATTTTCCCGCACGCCGGGAGGATAACCCTTAATATAGCCAACGTCGGCGGCGGTTTTGTCGAAAGGCGGAGTAAAGAGCAAAATTAGATCGTCGGCTTCACGCACGAGATTTTCCTCAAGCGATCGCAGCGCGACCTCAATGCGATCGGAGTCGCCAGCACCGCAAATCGCAGCCCAGGTTTGTGGGAGTGAATCGATGCGGGCCTCGTTGTTTTCCCTCGAGCCGAGAGGCGTGCCATCGTCGAAGTATGCGCGACGATACCACGCTCCGTCCCATGCCTGTGCGTCAACTGTTTTAGCCAACTGCGCGGCGCGCATGCGGCATGCCCGCGCTTCCTCGTCCAGCTCGCGTAGAGTGAGCAGCTCAGCGAAGTCTTTAAGCACACAAATCTCAAACCAGGCGAGCCAGATACTTTCGCCTTTGCCGCCCAATCCAACGCGATTAAGGCCGTCGTTCCAATCACCAGTTCCGATCAAAGGCAACCCATGCGGACCGGCAGTGGCGGAGCGCGCGATGGCCCGCCGACAATGTTCGAGCAGAGAACCTTGCGTGGCGGAAGCGACCGGAATGGAAAGGCTCTCAGTCTGTTGCTCCTCCAACGGTTTGCCGTCGAGGAATGGAACCATCTGATCGAGAATCGAAGTGTCGCCGGTGGTGCGAACGTAATGCGCGGTGACGAAAGGAAGCCAGAGAAGATCGTCACTGATCCGCGTCCGGACGCCGGCGCCAGACTCTGGATGCCACCAGTGTTGCACATCGCCTTCCAAGAATTGCCGTGCGGCCGCGCACAGGATGTGCTCGCGAGCCAAGTGTGGCGCAGCGTGCACGAGAGCCATGACATCTTGCAACTGGTCTCGAAACCCGTAAGCGCCGCTCGATTGATAAAGGGCCGAGCGGCCCCAGACTCGGCAACTGAGAGTCTGATAAAGCAGCCAGCGGTTGATTAGAAAGTTCGTAGAAAGCTCGGGTGTTTCCACTTCGATCGTGCTCAGGAGTCGGTCCCACCATTGGCGGGTTTCTTGGAATGCGGCTTCGACGTTGGCGGGATCGCGAAAACGCGTAACGAGTTCACGCGCTTTTTCTTCATCGTCCGCCTGCCCGACGAGAAAAGTCATTTCTGCGGTGTGCCCCGGTTCAATCTCCACTATCACCTGCACGGCGGCACAAGGGTCAAGGCCGGCGCCAACGTCGCCGGTCAATCGTTCGTGCTCCATCGCCGCCGGATCACGCAGCGAGCGGTTACGCCCGATGAACCCCGCGCGATCAGCGGTAAACGAAGTAGGCGTTGGAGCCGAAGTAGCAAAAGTGATGCAGTCGCAAAATTCAGGGTTGTAAGAATTGCGGGCAAACAGGCTCTGGCTCTGTAAATCCCATTTTGTAACAACATGCATAGCGGTTTCCTCTGGATCGGATCCGAGAACGAGAGTGGCGTAAGCGGTGATGGTCAGCTTTCGTCGGCGCGACGAATTGTTGCGCAAGCGCAGCCGCTGCAAGCGCACCGGTTTTCCCCCGGCATCATCGACCGGCACGAAGGTGAGCAACCGTTGTTCGATCGCATGGCTGTTATGTTCAAACGTTGTGTAACCCTGACCATGCCGCGCGCGATACGCGTCCTTCTCTCGAATCGGTTTGGCTGTTGGGGACCACACGGCGCCGATCTCATCTTCACGGATGTAGATGGCGGTTCCGGGCGGATCGCAGATCGCATCGTTGAACCACGGCGTGAGACGATCGTTCTGGCTATTGCGGCCCCAGACAAATTCGGCGCCAGACTCGGAAATCAATGCCCCGAACTTCGGGTTCGCCATGATATTGATCCAAGGAAGCGGTGTATTTCGGCTCGGCCCAAGATAAATGACGAATTCCTTTCCTTCCTCAGTAAAGCCCCCGAGACCGTTAAAGTATTTCAATTCCATGAAAGCCAGAGGCGCAGAGGGCTCTTCGCGGAACTGGTGCCCGGGCAACAACTGGCGCGGTTTCGCAGCCGCGGGGGCGCTCGCGGCAAGTTGTTGGCGCAATGTGCCTCGAGCTGCGACGAGCACCATCCGTGCAGCCGCTTGAAGTGCGAGCAGCTCTTCTTTTGAAATTTTTGCTGCCGAGCGGAGATAGACGCCGCCGGGTTGATCGACGCCGGTTAAGTGCGTCTGCGCTTCGGTGAGCCGACGCAGATTCCCAGTCAATGGTTCGTCGTAACTCGCAACTTCCTCGCTCACCAAGACGAGATCGACCTTCAGGCCGCGCAGATGCCAGAAGGTATGTGCGGTCAATATCTCTCGCACGACTTCCATGTCACGAAGGTGACCAATCATGACCACGACGATCGGCAGATCACCAGAAATGCCTTGTCGCCAGAGCGCTCGCTGACCTTCGACGCGGCGCCCAAGACGCCCCGACGGCGGTCGAAGTTGGGCTTGTGGAAGGATAATCAGGCCGGCCAGTTGTTGAAAGGTTTGCACATCGGCACGCCGAATGTGCAGCCGGCGCATTTCAAGTTGGGAATGGGTCCAAGCTGTCTCAAAAGCGCGCGCACAAGTGTGAAACTCAGAATAACGCCCCGCCAGTGTAACAACCGCTTCGCGGGAATCTGCCACCACCGTAACGAGCGCAAACTGAAATCGTTGGTTAGGCAGAATCGTGACGCGCCGGCGCAGGCTGAACATCGGATCGAGCACGGCGCCGACACTTTTCGTTAGACGGCGCGTAAGCGCTTCCGGATTTTCCGGCGTGCGACCCCGGCCGAGAAACTTGGCCCGGTCGGTTTCAAATTCCGGCGCCTCGATCGCGGATTCTGGGACCACTAGGTGCGCAGCCCAGACGGGACGGTCGTCAGGAGCGCGGAGGCGGCGCCGGGCGACAAGGGCGTCGTATTTCGGCAGCCACTCAGTTTCGATGAACAGCTTGTTGAAAGCGGGATGCGCGCGATCCGTCCGATGCGGCGCAAGAGCGAGCTCGATGTAACTGGTCAGCTCCAGTCGACAGGGTTTGCGCGACGTATTCACCAAAGTCACTCGTCGGACTTCCGCGTCATCTTCGGCGGAGATAACAATTTCTGTGATCGTCTCGCAAGGCCCACTCCGCCGCCGAAACTCCGCTTTGTCCGGCGTGAAACTCCAGGTGTAACGGCGCTCGGGAGATCTAATCGGTTGATGGGTGTTACTCCAAGTCGTTCCACTTTCCAAATCCCGGATGTAGCAAAACGGGCCCGACACGTCGCAAGTCGCATCGGCGCGCCAGCGCGTCACGTCCAGGTCCAGCCAGCGCAGATAGCCGCCGCCGGAGTTGGTCACCGTAACGGAGCAGGTGCCGTTGGAAAGGAGATGAATGCGCGGCGAAGCAACGTCAGGCGCTTGCGCCACGACTGGGGTGCCGACCGTCGCTATTGTCTGCCGCACGGGTCGTTCTTCATGCCCCTCACCGGTGGTCGGCAGAATTTGTTCCGGGATATGTTCGTGCAGAAGCGGCTCTGTGGCGCGAATACGCGGATCGGAATGAAATCGCCTCCGCATCGCGTTGTCATGTAAGGCGTTGTCGTAAGCGAGGAGCGACATTCCCTGGTGATGAACCATGTAACAGTTGATGATGATTCCCGTCGCGCCGTCGAGTTCCGTGCGTCGCGAATAATCGATCGCCTCGTAGTATCCGTATTCGCCGAGCAATGCTGAGTCGTACAGAATAGCGAGCCGTCGCAGATTCTTCATCGCAGCGGCCGGTTCCACCCCAAGTGCGAGCGCGGCGGCATATGGCGCAACCACCAGGTCGTCTTCCTGCCCACGTTTCAATGCCAGTGCCGGGACACCAAAGGCTCGGTATTGATAAACGTTGTGTCGGTCGAGCGCACTGAAGGCCGATTCCGAAATGCCCCACGGCACACGGTTTTGGCGGGCATATCCAGTCTGACAGTGCACAGCGTCGTAACAGGCGCGATCAAGCAGCGAATTTTCATGCGTCTGAGTGAACAACAGCGGCATCAAATATTCGAACATCGTTCCGCTCCAGGACAGAAGCGGTAGTCGCCCGTATGCAGACCCAAAGGGCCGGCTCAAAGCCCACCAATGTTCTACCGGCACTTCTCCGCGCGCGATGGCCAGGAAACTCGTTAAGCGCGCTTCGCTTGCGAGCAAATCGTAAAACGAGGTGTCAAGCCGGCGCTCGGCCACCTGATACCCAATGGCAAAAATTCGCCGTTCTTCATCATAAAGAAATCGCAGCCCCATGCCGCCTTCCAGTTGCTGGCTCTGGGCGATCAATTCATCCAATTGCGCGAGCCGCTCCGAGGCATTCCGCCGCGAAAGGTCGACCTCCGTCACGAGAAGATCGAGCCACTCACGGACCTCGCGAGATATCTCCTGGTCCTCCCGTCTCTGATAAAAAGGAAGCAGCGGTACCAGCCCAAAGATGCCCTCAATGGCAATGTTGCGTAGCGAAAAGGTGGCCGCGAGCGCTTCCCTGCGAGATTCGTGCGTCGCTTCGCCTAACGACATCAATTGCGCGGGCGGCGACATTAGAATTTCCACCGGCCGAAGATATTTATCGACGACGCCGTTCCACGCCGCGACCTGCTTGGAAATTTGTTGCGCCCAATAAACGCGCGGATCGGTTTCTTGGCCGCGGTAGTGGAGCAGAAGATCCTGCGCGAGTTGTCGAGCTGCCCTTATTCGTAGAATGATTTCCTCCAAATTCGCCGGCTGATCCCTGGTAAAGCCCTCCAAGCGAAGAAACGCTAAAGGGCGTTCCGCTTCTTTCTGGTTGGGTGCGATTTGACGGAGCACGCTTAGAGTGTCCGCTATTCCTCGCAATGCAGACTCATCCAGAAGCGGACGCGCGGCCAACTCATCGCAGCTGGTTTGGAAGGTCCACAGGCTGGCAAGCAAATTCCCGCTGTCTACGGCGGAGACATAGCGTGGACGCAAGGGCTCCAGCGTGCTCAGATCGTACCAATTGAAAAGATGGCCTTCGAAACGCTCGAGCCGACTCAGAGTTTCAAGCGTGCGGAGGTTGCGCTCCACCAAATCATCGATGGTGATGTAACCGAAATCATTCGCCGCCACGGCTGCCAGCATGGAAAGCCCGATGTTGGTTGGTGAAGTGCGCATGAAAATTTCCCTCGTTGGCGTTTCCTGGACATTGTCCGGCGGCAACCAAGAGGTCTGTGGTCCGACAAAATCATCGAAGTATCTCCACGTTCTTCGCGCGACCGTGCGCAGGAATCGGCGATCATCCGACGTCAGCGTTCCGCCGCGCCAGCTTTTCGCCGGCCGATTGATCACCATCACCGCCACCGGAAAAAGAGCCCCCAAGAGGAGGAACGGGGCTGCGGCTACTATCGCCGCGGTTCCCCGCGACGCCACTCCGACGAAAAGGAGCACGCAACCAGCGGGGATCCAAAGCCTGCTGAGAATAAATTGCCGTTGCCGACTTCTCGCGCGCCGGTGAGAGTCTACCGCCGTTTCCCATTCCAGGAGCAGCCGATGCGAGGTCATTCGCCGGTAGATCACTCGAACAATGGCATCCAGTGCCATACCCGCGTAATCCGCCAGAAAAATCACGGCGAACGAGGAGCGCAGGAGGCGGTCGCGCGGGTCGCGCCAAAATCTGGTTCCGGGCGGCGGCGGATGGAATAATAGTGCTAGGAAAGCATTCAGGACCGGCCACAACATCAGCCCGGCGATAATTCCGCTCCAAAGCATCGGAGCAGGCGTGAAAAACCAACCCACCAGGAGGAGGGCTATTGTCGCCGGTGGCACCAGACTCCGGCGCAGATTGTCGAATATCTTCCAGCGGTTGAAAACGGAAAGCGGATTGGGTTCAATCCGACCGTCGCCCAGGGGCACGCAAGACTTAAGCCAGTCAATGATTTGCCAGTCGCCGCGAATCCAGCGGTGCTGCCTGCTCCACCACGCGATGTAACTATTCGGGAAGACATCCAGCAGCTCGATGTCGGTCGCCAGTCCCACGCGGACATGACATCCTTCCAGCAGATCATGGCTCAACAAGTGTGCCGTTGGGAATCGTCCTGATAAGAGCCGGTGAAACGTGTGCAATTCGTAAATGCCTTTGCCGTGATAACTGCCTTCTCCGACCAAATCCTGGTAAACATCGGAGACCGCGTGCGTGTAAGGGTCGATGCCACGCGGGTCAGCAAAGATGCGTGAGAACCATGTCGCCCTCGCGCTCGGAAGCGACGCGCTAACGCTTGGTTGAATGATCGTGTAGCCGCGAACTACGTGGCGACCATCTGGCGAAAGCCGCGCCTGATTCAACGGATGCGCGAGAGTTTCGATCATCCTCCTGGCGGTATCGCGCAGCAGTTGGGTATCGGCATCCAAGGTGATGACAAAGCGAATACCCTCTAGTTGCGCACGATCGCCCGCATAGAGAAATCCTTCCAGTTCTGGTGTGGGTTCGCCGATAAGGAATTGATTGAGTTGCTCAAGCTTGCCGCGCTTGCGCTCCCAGCCGATCCAGCGTTGCTCGCTCTCGCTCCACATTCGGCCGCGATGAAAAAGAAAGAAGTGCCCCGATCCGTGTCGGCGACTCAATTCCTCTACACCTCGTGCCACGATGTCGATATACTCTGCGTCCTCCGGCATGCTCTGCAGCGGGGCGTCAGAGAAATCTGACAGGAGTGAAAACCGCAGATTCGCATCCGTGTTTCCGAGGTAATGAATTTCAAGCCGGCTGAGTTGGTTTTGGATCGCGCTCGCAGTGGTCAGTAGCATCGGCACTACCACCAGCGTGCGGCAATCATCGGGAATGTCTTCTTTTTCGAAGGACATTTTAGGCAAGACCTCCGGCGGGAGGAGCGAGGTCACCAAATAATTCACAATCAGCACCGCTAACTCACTCGCGGGCAAGAGTAGCAGAAGTCCCAGAAGCCCCAGTATCACCCAAGGAACCAACCCAGCAACGAAAAGGAGAGGAACGGCCACCAAGGCGGCCATGAGCAGCAAGAGGCTTCCGAAGTAGGCACCCGCCGCGTGGGCACGAAGCCATCGGCGCGACCTTTCCGCCAGTGGTACTCTCGCACCGGTGGCTTGCTCGAGCACTGTCCGACCTGCGTCAATCAGATAGTAGCCGACGTGGCGCGGAACTTCGTCCTGCGCGGCCTTCGCCAGCGCGAGGGCCTCATCGATAGTTTTTTGTTCCGAACAATTTGACCAGCGGGCGATTTCCTCGACCGCACCGCGGCATCGATCACGCGTCTCAAAATCCATGCGGGCGTAAACGCCAGCCGGATCTGCGGCTAATTCGCGTTCCGCCCAGCTGGTCGATTGGAAAAGTTCCCGCCACTGGATTTGCGCAAGGCGGCGACAACTATTGATCGCATTGGTAAGGGCTGTCTGCTGTACCGCCTGGTGTCGATGCTCCTGCTGCATGACCTCCAGCAGCGGCGAACGGAGAGAGCGTTCCAGCCAGCCGCTCATCACCGGGAGCGCCCCCTCGTCGTCGTAGAGATGCGCCACCAGTTCGCTCGCAAAATGCGGCGTCGGCTCCGGATACCGTTCCACGAGCTCTTCCATTATTTTGAGCAATCGTGGTGAGCTGTGCCGGACGGAGGTGATTAGCCGATTTGCCCAAAAATCGGCTTCCTCGCTTTCCCTTTGCTGTTGGTCGACCTGGATCGCGAGGGTGCGCAGACATTCGAGTAACTGCAATCGCAGCATCAGCGGAAGAGCCCAGAGTTCTCCGATATCCAGTGGCGTGATCGCTTGAAACGCGCTCAAAAATCTCCGGATGATCTCGGGCTCCAAGGCGCCGTCGGTTTCGGTGACCATTTCCGCGGCAACGTGATAAACCCGGGGCAACCCGGCACCCGGGCCGCTGGCGATCAGAGGCAGCTTTCCATAGTATTTTTGCGGAAGACTCTTGCGCAGATCGGCCACCTGTTCGCGAACCAAATAGGCGTTATCGAGCAGCCACTCCGCCGAAAGCGTGAAGGCGTGGTGCGCCTCAGCCGAAATGGTGAGACTCATGTTCGCCCATTCCAGCGCGTCCTCGATTTCGAGTAATCGGTGCAGGAAAGATGGCCCCCGCGGCTTCGCTGCGCGGCTGACCGCGATTGCGCGTGCGAGGCTAGCCGCCTTTTCCACGAGACGCTGACTCGAAGGCAGTTCATGACTGAGCGATCGTGCGGTCGATTCGATAGAGAAAGGTGGCGGCGGATAAAAACCGAATGTCACGGGCGCCTCGGCTTCCACGCCCCGTAAAATCCCCAACGCGCGCGAGGATTCGCTTGCTTCGACTTCAGCTAGAACAACCGTTTCATTCGGCAAGATGGTGTTCATGAATCTGGCAAAGCTCGCCGAATCGACATGCTCGCGGAGCAAGTGGACGAGAATCCAGCCGGCGATCGCGCCTCCAAACGCGAACGCCGCGAGTGGCAGAGCTACCTCGGCGGGCCGGTAATCGCCCAGCGTTCCGCGCGCCCACAAGATAAATGCGCCAAGGGCGACGCTAAGAATTAAAGCGGCGGCCGATCCGCCGATCGCCGAAATCCCATGTTCCTCGACATGCTGGCGGCCTTTGGCTGAAGCGTAGATCGCCGCGGCCCGACGAAACCGAGCGCGATGGAGATTCTGCAGTACGGCCCGACCGACTCCCACACTTTGGAAAATGCCAACGACCAAAACACGACTGCCCTTCTTCGGCCAAAATCTCATACTAACTCTTACAGGATGTTATCGACTTGGGAACATCGACGCGGCTAATTCGGCGGAAGCACACTCAGCGGCGAGGCGACCGAATGGCTGCAAGATACGATTCAAGTGATATGAGAAAATCGATTTACCTGTTGGCTATGTTGGGCTTGTTCGCAGCGTGCGAGCAAAAGACAACGACTGTCAATCCGCCTGCCGAAAAGAAAGAAAGTAACACCACAATCGTAAATCCACCGTCAGAGAAGAAGGAGACTAATACGACAGTGGTGAATCCACCGGGGGGGACTAGCACCACGACGAAGGAAGAGAAGACTGATATTAACGTCAATACTTCGCCAAATCCGTAGGTACACTTTCCGCGATTCGTCGAGCGCGCGTTGCCAGTGCACGGAGCGCGCGCTCGGAAACGCGCATCCAGATTAAATAGTCAAACTATGCGTCTTATTCTGCTTCTGATCCTGCTACTGCTGGTGATCGGCGCGCTACCCACATGGCCATATAGCACTGGCTGGGGATACTATCCGAGTGGGCTGGGCCTCGTTCTGCTGATTGTCTTGCTGGTAATTCTACTTCGCTAGCGACCGGCAAGACGGAACAATCGTGTGGCGAGCAAACGCAGCGATCGATTTTCTTCGGCTCACACCTTGTGACGCAATGGCCTGAGTGTGTGAGTCAATTTTTGCAAGCCTAATTCCAACCGCGTCTTCACGGTCCCAAGAGGAGCCCGCGTGGCAGCAGCAATTTCCCTGTGGCTTAATCCATTGAAAAAAGCGAGCTCGACGGCTTCGCGTTGTAAAAGCGGCAACGCTCGAATGCTTTTCCTTAAAAATTTGCGGAGATCACTTAAGACAGGTCCTTCTGCCGCGTCGCGGCGAGGCGTCTGTGATTCCTGGACCACTCGTTCTTCGTAGCGGTCTCGCGCGCGAGAGTAAGCCTGACGCCGTCGCAACCGGTCGATTGCACGCCGCCGCGCTATGGTGACCATCCAGCCGAGTGGTTTCCCTGCCTTGGGTGAATAACGAGCCGCTTCTTCCCAGACCTGAATGAAGATTTCCTGCAACACATCGTCGGCTTCCCCTTCTTCATGGACAACGCCATCGATGGTGGCTCGCAGTCTTTTGCTGTGCCGGCCGTACAACTCGGCAAGGGCGTCATGACGCCGGCGCGAAATACGTCTCATCAGCACCTCATCCGGCGCAGATGCTACTCCCGGCTGATCAAGAGTGGCCCCAATCATGCGTGACAAGCCTGCATTCGCAGTGTTGATCCAGGCGCGCGCCGTTGCGTTTTGTTAGACCCATTGTGCCGCCAATGGGTTTCAACTCCATCAGAGGGAACGGCCGGCCTCGCGTAACGCCACTGTTGCGGCGTGGACAGGCAACCTAGCGTTGGACAACACAACTTGAGTTTTTTTCCTGGCAAACGGCGAATGTCCACCTGTCGACCCTTAAATTTTCTCCCGCAAAGAACGCAGACCCGCTGGTCATCGAGCGAATTCCAGTTCCTGGAAGGATCGCCCACGCGCAAGATCGAGAGCCGATCGTCGAGATTAATATGAGCGATCATATGCAACGAGCAGTCTGCTCATCGCGTCAAGGCACACAATCGGAGCGCCGGCTGATTGTGTCGTAGGACAAAATCCTACGACGCGCCTACTTCAACGGTCGGGACCGCCGCTACAAGAACATCAAACCCAGAAACCTGCGGGGATCACCGCGTTTTTTGGGACCACGATGATGCCGTCGCGAATGAAATAATCGTCTGCGTCCAGGTTCTGCGGTTTGCCTTCCGGCGTAATCACGACGCCATCGCCGATGCGCGCGTTCTTGTCGATGATTGCACGATCGATCACGCAATTTTTCCCGATGCCCATCGCCGGCTCCGAGGAATCAGTTAGGCCGAGTTCAAAGTAATCCGCGCCCATAACGATGCTGTTGCGGATGGTGGCGCCGCTTTGAATGACGCTGCGTATACCGATGACGCTTCGCTCCAAGTGCGCGTCCGAGATGAT
>WNGO01002485.1_pt1 | contig 11743 bp, 13 predicted proteins | sample 5400511 | NCBI WGS metagenome assembly WNGO01 (sample SAMN13153380, study PRJNA577476) | soil metagenome | isolation source: 20 cm soil or saprolite under Garry oak tree replicate 2 | place: USA:California | collected 2016-06-15
CCGCATAGAATGATCGCCGCCCCCAGATGCGGGCCTCGTGGGCATCTGCAAACAGGATATCCACGACTGAGCGAGTCTCAGTTTGCGCCGTGCGGTCCACAAAGCGGGCAAGATGGTTCCGAGCGCGATCTCCGGACATCAGCTCAATCGTGTCGCTCAGACTTCGTTTCCTTTGTCGCCGCTCTGATTGCTACCGGGTGGAGCGAACCAGCTCCCGGGCGGGACTTTCACCCGCCGAGGACTAGCGCCTTTCAACGGCGCACCGCAAACTTGTGCTATGGCGATTTTGGCCGGTATTTCGGGCTATATGCCTAAAATCCGCGAGCGCATTACGGCGGCGTGCACCTCAGCTAGTGTTGAGTCAACGCTATGCTGCAAACTCGAGGGTGGTAAAATTTCTCCATGTCTCGAGGCGGCAAATCGCCCTCGTTGCTGTGCGCGTTCTTGTTCTTAGGCCTCTTCGTGCAGGCGACATCTACAGCCGGGCGACGCCTGCAAGGCGAAGACAAATCAACCACCGCGAACACTTCGACCGCAGATGTTCATCCTGTTCTCGTTGAGTTGTTCACTTCGGAAGGCTGCTCCAGCTGTCCCCCTGCGGACATTCTCATCCAAAAACTGGACACCTATCAGCGTATTCCTGGCGCCCAGTTTATCGTCCTCAGTGAGCACGTCACTTACTGGGACCACGATGGTTGGAAGGATCCAAACTCCTCGCCTTCGCTCACCGACCGCCAGAGTGCCTACGAAGGCGCTCTTGGTGAGAAGACCGCGTTCACGCCCCAAATCATCGTAGATGGAACCCAGGAAATCCGAATCAACAATACGCAGCAACAAATGGAAGACATCTTTCAGAAGGCCAAGGCCACACCAAAAGTTCCTGTCCGCATCGACGAAGTGACGATCGACGGCAGCCCACCCCTACTGCGGGCGCATATTGAAACCGGCAACAATTTTTACAAGCACAATGCTGACGTTTACGTGGCTGTCGCCCTCGATCACGTGGAGTCGCAAGTTTTGCGCGGAGAAAATGGCGGCAAGCACTTGGTGCACGTTGCGGTGGTGCAGCAGCTTACAAAAGTAGGAAAGCTACCGAGGGGAAAAAGTTTTGGAGAGGACGTTCAGCTGAAACTCAAGCCCGGTACCGATCCCAAGAACGTTCGCCTCATTGCCTTTGTGCAGGAATCAGGGCCCGGCAAATTACTGGGAGCGGCCTTGCGCAAGCCCGCGAGCTGAAACGGCACGTTCTATTCTGCGAAACGCAGATGCGGCATCGAAACTCTACAGAGGACTGCACTCAAAATTCCGGTCACCACATGCGCGCGGCGTCGGCCTCAACGAACGAAGGCGGATTGGGCTTGGAGGCCTTTATGCTTGCACGATTTCCGAAAGTGATCGATCTCTACTGTCGAATCTGCCCAAGTAACAGAGCGTTTTTGCTACCTGGAGTCGCTGGTCTGTGGGGAGAAGTTCTTCAAAAGCGATATCACCACACCTTGGCGAATAGGTAGGAGTCCCGTTTCGTAGGGTGGATTTCTCGATGATCCCAATCTGCCTTGTTGGCGGCGCCTCCGATGACGAGCGTGACTTGGGGTCTGGGAAGTCGATTGGTGCCGAACTCGCGTTGCACTGCGGAGCTTCTTCCGCGCAGCTGCGAGAGCGTTCGCTTTCCCCGGATGTGAACGACCTTATTCTGAGTCCCTGCCTTCTCTCGGACTTTCGCCCAACGCGCTCGTTGGACGGGGGCGATCCTCGTGCGCAGCTAAAGTTCTTCACCGAGCGCTTTGTAACGATAGGCGCCGCCAGGCCACCATTATGCAAGCCCCCTCGCCTGACCCCGCGGAAACTGCAAACCTCAAAGTGAGGGGGAGTTGTGACTTGCAAACTGAAGTTTTTGATTCCAATATTGGTATTGTGGACGAGCTGCCGAGCACAGGAAGCACTCGCGATCCGCGCTCATGGCAAACAAAAGCCGCCCGCGGACGCGCAAAAGATCTACCTCTCGGCGTGACGTCGGCGACAACACTGCCTTCACCTTCGTGGACAGTACCGGGCAAGGGGATTTTCGACTTTCACCGTCCCCTTGGCCTATGGGAATTCTCGATTTTACAGGCAACTGACATTCTGCTTTTGCAGTGCGACTCTTAGCCATCACTGCGCATCAGATGTGGCCACGTGGACTGACCGGACACGCGGGCAGGGGTCAGATCACTTGACGGAGGTGTTGGTCATACGGCGTGCCTGGCCTGCCGGTTTGCATGGTGCGGGGCGGAGGTTGGACGCAATGAAAGGGCCAACACTTTTTGCCGGCATGGGTTCGGCAAACAGGAATCCCTGGGCTGAGCCACAACCGGCCAGCGCCAATAGTCGCTGTTGGTGCGTGGTCTCCACCCCTTCAGCAACCACTTTCAGGTCGAGATTGTGCGCCAGGCCGACGATGGTCTTCACGATGGCATAGTTTTCGGCATCCATCGTCTTGACGAACGACTGATCGATTTTCAGGGTGTCCACGGGAAAGCGGCGGAGATAGCTTAGCGAGGAATATCCGGTGCCGAAGTCATCGATGCTCAGCTTCACTCCCAAGGCCCGCAACTGCGACATGGTTTGCGCGGTCACGGCTACGTCATTCATGGCCAGGCTCTCGGTGAGTTCGATGGTGATGTACTGCGGATCAACTCCACTCTCTTCCAGCGCATCTTTAACGTGCCCGACAAAACCGGTGTGCGAGAAATGACGCGAACTGATGTTGATGCTGACATATAACAGCGGGTCGCCGGGATGGAGCTGGTGCCAGCGCGCGGCCTCTAAGCACGCCGTCTTCAAGACCCAAATACTAATCGGAACAATCAGGCCGCACTGTTCTGCGATCGGGACGAAAGTGCCGGGCGCGATCGAAGAGGACCCCGAGGCTTGCCAGCGTAAGAGCGCCTCGAAGCCCTGGACTCTGCCAGTATCAACCGCGACGATCGGCTGGTAGTGAAGGGTGAATTCTTCATTCTGCAGCGCGTATCTGAGGGCGGCCTCCAGAAGAAGGCGGCTCACGACTTGCTCGTGCATGGTGCGGTCGAAGAGTTCACTGCCCGCGTTACCTTGGTCTTTGGCGCGATACATCGCGATGTCGGCATTCTGAAGCACCGTCTCGGCCGATGTTTCCGGCGACGTCAGTGCAATGCCGATGGACGCGCTCTTGAAAACTTCGAGTCCTTCGAGCAGGAAGGGCCGCGTCAACGCAGACTGGATTCTTTGGGAGGCACGGATGGCATCGCTCGGGTCGGTGACGTCCTCGATCAGAACCGTAAACTCGTCGCCACCCATCCTGGCGATGGTGCAGTCGCTGCGCACGCATGCCCGCAGCCGGTTGCTCACTTCTTTAATAAGGAAGTCTCCGGTGGCGTGGCCATAGCAGTCATTGACGACCTTGAAGTCGTCGATATCAATAAAAAGGACGGCGGCGCCCGGGTATGGGTGCCGTTTCGTTCGGTCGACGACACTTTGCAAACGTCCGAGAAACAAGGCCCGGTTGGGAAGCCCGGTCAGCGCATCGTGGGTGGCGTTAAAGAGCAATTCTTCCTGAGCACGTTTCCGTTCGGTGACATCGCGGGCGTTGTACACAATGCCGCCGATATTTCTGTCATGAATCAGATCGCGGACCACGCACTCGAAATAGCGCCAACTTCCGTCGGCATGCCGCAGGCGGAACTCAGCGATCGGGTTCTGATCAAACGCGGCCGACCGCGCTCCATCGCTCAGGATCTTTGTCAAATCCTCGGGATGGATCAAGTTGACCATGTTGGTACCGACGAGGCGATCTCCGTGCACCGCGAGAATGGTATGAACGGAAGGACTCGCGTACTTGATTTGACCAGAGAGATCGGCGATGAGGATGATGTCAGTGGACTGCTCGGTGAGAGCGCGGAAGCGTTCTTCGCTCTCGCGGAGGGCGTTGCGTTCGGTTTCCTGCAGCTGTCCGATGTGCTCCTGCCGCTGGAGCAGGTGGAAAAGGATCAGGATGGCAGTGGCGGCCAGGACGGCGGCCGCGAGCAATTCGTTTCGGGCTCTGAGGGCAACGACCTGGGCCCATTGGTCCTCCGCTTCAATGGCGATTTGGACCTGGTGCTGCATGGAGTCGAACTGGGGGCGGACCTCCTGGAAATCGGCCTGCCTGGCCTCGTCAAAGTTGCCGACTTGCATCAAGATCCATTGACGGCCGGCCGACACGATGTAGTTGTCTAAGACGGGCCAGACTTTCTCGGCTGAAGTGTGATACTTCTGCAGATGCACTGCCAGCACGGTTTTAGGCAGCACATGCCTTGCCGCCCGCATCTCGATTTCCGCTTCCGAGTTCAGGTTCTGCGTTTTCAGAGCGGTCAACGTAAGGTTGTTGATCTCGCGCGTGAGGACTGCGATCTGATTGAGAGCCACCTGGGCGGAGCGGGCTTCGTCTACCTGATTCCGTTGAAACCAGGAGAGACCGACCAGGACGGTGATGGTTGTCGCGAGGAAACCAAAGACGAGCAGGTTCGGACGCGCGATTAGAGTTCCCCAGTGCGGCCCGAAGATTCTGCGCGTGGCCCCGAGGATTTTGTCGCGGAGGTAGCGGAGAGATTTGCTGGCGAGCACTTCGTCAACGACAGTGGTTTTCGGCGTCTCCAATGCGTGCCCCCCACGATACAGGTATCTAATTTTCTCTTTACTGGCGGGGGTGGATACATGACGGATGTAATCGGGATTTAGTTACTCTTAGGGCGGGATAAGAGTTATCCCTATACAGTCTGGTTGTGGCACCCGGTAAGGGCGGCGGTGGCGGGTTGGGCAGCCGAGGACGCGTATCTGTTTCCCGGAATGGCGCCGGGCGGAATGGCGTGGTCCGCTTGCGAGGGGGTAATTGTTGTTAACAGGGTCGAAAATCGCGGAAATGACATTGCTCATGCTGGATTATGCAACGGTTCGACTCGGTAACCAAGGATTTGGAGTGTCCGGATCATTCGCAGAGTGTTTATAGAACTCATCGACCGGGTTCGAAAGTTCAAAACGAGTCTAAGCAGTTCTGATGTGGCTAGATTAGAAAACTACAGCTTTCTAACACTATGCGCATTCACTTTAACGTCAGGCCTTTCGCACCATCGAGAAGTCGGTTTGCGGAGGAGTTTTCTAACGTTGGCGAAAAAGGCCCTCAGCATAAGAAAAGATGCTTCCCTCCGAATGCACAAGGCGTCTTAGAACTGGAAGCCCCTCGGACATGGGTTGCAGGCCACTTCTCCCTTGGAGCAATGTAAGCGTGATACCAGCGAACTGATACCTAGATGTGGTTTAATCCATCTGTTATCACAGCCAGGCAAAGAATATCGAATTCTCCGGCAATCTACGTGTAACAAAGCAGATTGCTTGCCACTGGGCAGGAATCTAGCCGGGGAAAAAGGCGAGATGTTCTTCCATCAAGAATAAAACGGCGGGGACGATTCTTGCGCCGTTTGATACCGAGTTTTTGTTTTACACCCATAGCCGTACCACCGCATGTGATCCAGGATCGACACTGCCTAATCAGGCGGACGTCCTATTGCTAATCCTGTGTTGCCTGCCAGCGTGAACGGCGAGGTTAGCGGCAACAGGAAGAAGCGTTTCGTTAGTATCCAAGCCTCTTGTCCACAATATTAAAGAGATCTTTTCCACTCCTGAATCTTTCAAGTTGCGCAATGAAGAATCGCATCGCGTTATCGAGCCAGTCCGGCGTGTGATCGGCGCAGTGTGGGGACAAAAGGACATTTTCGAATGAGTAAAAAGGATGGTGTTCTGGTAGAGGTTCTTGATCAAATACGTCCAGGGCAACTCCTCTAATTCTGTTTTCTGAAAGTGCCTTGATCATCGCCCGCTCGTCGATAGTCGGGCCGCGGCCGACATTGATCACCACCGCGTTCTTCCTCATGACAGCGAATTCGGGGTCTGCAATTAAACCTCGAGTCTGCTCGGTCAATGGCACCGCTACCACTACATAATCACACCGTGAAAGCATGTCCAGGCGGTCCTCAGCTCCATACACGTGGTCGATCAGCAGATCCTCGTGAGACTGTCGGGGAACACGCCGTCTGAGTGCTAGTACCTTCATTTCAAGTCCGCGGGCCCGTGCAGCTATCGCCCTTCCAATGCTTCCGTATCCGACGATGCCTAGTATTTGGCCCGAGACCATCGTAACGTCGAACTGTTCCCACACTCCGGCCAACTGGTTGCGAATCATGCGACGAAAGTCCTTAGCGAAGTATAGGATGGACGCCACAACAAACTCGCCGAGGGAGGGACTGAAGACACCGCTACCATTTGTGAGGATGACTTCACTTTCGATGAGCTCAGGGAAGAGCGTCTGTTCCAAGCCTGCGGACCGGGAATGGATCCAACGCACGCGGTGCGACATCAAAAACACATCTCGGAGAAGCTCATACGAGCTCGACCAATTCAAAATAATCTCTGCATCACCGCGACTGGCAAAGTCCCGCGCTGAGTCTCCGACCACGATTGTTGCCATCTGCCGCAGCTCGGCGAGAAATGGAATGCTCTGATCGCCTGGTGCGGTCAACACGAGGATCGGGCTGTCGTTCATCACTTCGTCCCCTTAGATACTCCATTTGGGTGCGAGAGCCTCTATACTACGTCCGGGATTTTATCCAACGAAAGCAGCAGCATTAGGATTTTTGAAACTATCGTCGATCGAGTGCCATTGGGAAAGCTAGGTTGGCGATCGCGAAACGTCCGAGAAGTGTTTGGTGAGGTGCGCATGTCATTGACGAGGCGAGAGGTTCTTAGTTTTCTTCCAGCGGTCGGCGTCACAATTCCCCGGTTCGCTGCCCAGGACGATTCACTACCATCAGCAACCTTTCCATTCGATGACATGCCTGTTCAAAACTCAGACCACGCACGGGTTCGGAAAATCATCAAAGGCAAGCTGGCCACCGGTGAGCATTTCGAAGCGCACGAGACGACTCTACCTCCAAATGGGTATCCGCACCCGCCGCACCATCACCTTCACTCGGAGATGTGGCTTATCCGCGAAGGAACGGTCGAACTTACGATCAATGGCATTAGCCATCGTCTGGGTGCAGGAGGGGTGGGCTTCGTTCGCTCGAACGAAGAGCATGGCATCAAGAACGTCGGTACAGGCCCAGCAACCTACTACGTTGTCGCTATCGGTCCTGGGGCAGACAGTTGATGATGATCCGCAATATTCCGAGATAGATGACAGCCGGCAGGCTCTCCTAAATGGCCCTCATCTCATCGCGCATCTCGCGAGCTGTCAACATCGAAGATCTGCGCGAGCTGGCACGTCGCCGTCTGCCGAGAATTGTTTTCAACTACCTCGATGGAGGTGCAGAAGCGGAATGGACACTTCGCGAAAATCGTCGAGCCTTTGACGCGGTCACGTTTCGACCAAGTCAAGCTATTGCCGTGCCAACGTGCGATTTGCGAACTCGAGTGCTTGGGACGGACCTGTCCATGCCGCTGCTTCTCGCACCCGTGGGTTATCTGCGTGTCATGCATCCTGGGGGCGAAATCGCTGCTGCCAGAGCAGCCAGCAAAGCTGGCGTTGGCATGATTCTGTCAACGGTTTCTGGCCATCGGCTGGAGGACGTGAAGATTGCGTCTACCGGGCAGGTTTGGTATCAATTCTATCTCACAGGCGGCCGCGCAGCTGCAGAGAACGCAATGCGCCGAGCCATGGATGTGGGTTACACGGTTCTGGTGATTACGATTGATTCGACCGTCATCGGACATCGTGAGCGCGAGTCTCGTGATGGGATGGAGCAGCTCCTGCGTGGGAATCTGTGGTCAAAGGTACCTTTTGTCTCGGAGATTCTCACTCATCCACGCTGGTTGGCGCGCTTCCTTCTAGACGGCGGTCTTCCCGACATGCCTAATATTGTCAGCCCTGAAAGGGGTGTACTTCGGGTTCGCGACGCTCACACGGCGATGAAGCGCCAAGCATTCAGTTGGAGCGACATGCCGTGGATTCGCGCGCTCTGGAAAGGACCGATCGTCATCAAGGGCGTTCTCACCGCAGAGGATGCGAGACGGTCGCTCGACCATGGTGCTGCTGCCGTAGTGGTTTCCAATCACGGAGGCCGCCAACTTGACGGCGTCCCCGCGAGCCTGCAAGTTCTGCCGGAAGTCGTTGAAGAAGTCAAAGATCGCGCGGAAGTCCTGATGGATAGCGGCATTCGTCGCGGGTCAGACATCGTCAAAGCAATTTGCCTCGGTGCTCGCGCCGTGCTTTGCGGACGATCGTACGCCTACGGACTCGCCGCAGCTGGCGAACCGGGCGTTACACGGTCGCTCGAGATGCTACGAAATGATTTGGAGAGGTGTCTCAAGTTGTTGGGATGCCCTTCGGTGAACGCCCTAACCCAATCCTATGTGAGCGTGGCGCCCCATCGTTGAACAATTGGCCCTAAGAGCTGTGTGTCTTCAGCTCGCCGACAACGAACCAGTAGGCAAGTACACCTGCCAACAGAATGATCGAGGCGAGTTGAAAGCCTGGAACATACGAGCCCCGGGATGTAATCAAGAATCCTACCGCGAGCGGCGCTGCGATACCGGCGAGGTTTCCTGCGAAATTTTCCGCTCCAGTCCAGACCCCCACCGCTTCTGGAGGCGCGCACGACTGAAGAATCGCCAGAAGATTCCCGGTTGCAAGCCCGACGAGAGAAGCTGCGATCAATAACCCTATCGCTACACCTGTATGGACGCTGCGCATCGCCGCTATAAGAAAGATCCCCATGCTGAAAGCGACCGTTACGATCCCTTTCCGAGTAGCCGTTTCGTTCCAGCCACGGCGGATCAAGCTATCGGCGATCCATCCGCCAAGTGGTTCGGCAATCCCAAATGTAAAGAACGCAAGCGAAGCATAAAATCCGGCTTGCACGATGTGGAGCTGGCGCACTGTTACCAGATAGTCGGGCAGCCAAGTCACCAGTACATACCAGTAGTAATCAAAACAAAAGAATCCCAGGCATATGCCGATCAAGTTGCGATTGAGCAAAGTGCGCGCTGCGGAACTCGACGTGTCAGATGTTGCCGCGTTCGGTCTCACTGCTCGGAGACTGCGCGGGAAAACCGAGAACCATGGTGCCAGCCAGAGGAGCGCCGTGAAGCCTAAAATCAGGAAAGTGCGTCGCCAGCCAACATGAACTAAGAGCCAGGGAACCAGTATGCCTTCCAAAACGAGGCCGGTTCGAGTCCCGAAATCGAAGAGTCCAGAGGGCAGACCACGTTCTTTCGGCGAGAACAGCAAGCTGACGATTTTGGTTCCTCCAGGCAGATAAATGGATTCTCCAATGCCCAGCAGCATCCGGAATGCGAGTAAAGCCGTGAAGGTTCTAGCCAGACCGGTCAACCCTTGAGCAAATGACCACACGATGAACGCTCCAGCGTAGAGCCGGCGCAAATTGAAACGGTCTGCGGCCCAACCGATTGGAATTTGCATCAGCGCATATGACCAGAAAAAGGAAGACAGCAGCAGGCCCTTGCTTTGCGCCGTGAGCTGGAAATCCTTCGAGATGACAGGCAGGGCGAATGAAAGCGCCGCGCGGTCCAGGTAGTTGATTAACGATGCAGCAAAAAGCAAACTGACGATTGACCAGCGGCGATTATCGAAAAGGTTCAGGGCGTCCATTTTCTGCGAAGCCACTCAGAGACGGGGACAGGATAGACCAAACTGCAGCGTTCCAACGAATACTCCAAAGCGGATCACCCTCTCGCCAAAGTGCACTTCCTATCCGTCAGCAACAACACAAGCCTACGACTCGCGGCCAGCCTGTTACCTGAAACCCCGGACTATGCTGGCTACAGTCAATTCTGATGCATACAAGGGCTGGTCGTCAGATCATTGCTGGGTCACAGAAAGGATCTCTGTTAAACCTAATCCACCAGAAATACTCGAAGCCCTCGGCCTCCAGCAGTTCATCCAGCCGCTGATAGAACGGATGCCCCGGAGCCGATGCCAGCTCCGTATGCGCGATCCACAAATCTTCTTGCTTCTCCCGCTGCTTGCGCGTCCCCATCGCCATGCACCGATTCTACAAACCAAGCCTGTGGATACCTCAACTTCTTCTTGCTCACGAATCCAAACTTGCACCACGGGCTGATAAGGGAAACAAGCGGGAGGCTCTAACTATACTGAAATCATCGATTTTCCGACGATAAAGAGTCCCAGTAAAACATCTAGGCAACTTTCAGGCTTTCCCCGAATTGTCAGCCAGTCCGGTACGCTGTCAAATATGGGTTGCCATTCCGTTCTGGAAGGAAGTCGCTATGACCCCGGAAGAACGAGAACAAATCAATTACCTCTGCAAGCGGATTGAGTCAGAGCAAGACCCGGTTACGTTTGATCGCTTGGTCAAAGAACTGAACGACCTGCTAGAGGCCAAGCACAGCCGCATCCATCCCAAGCAGAGGGCCGCACTGAACTATCCGACCACGTCCAAATAAAAACACAGGGACTATACACAGTCTCAAGTATTCCCTCGGTCAAGTACACGGTGCAAGTTCGTCTTGTGAACCCGGAACCCCCATCTCGACTCGATTCTTCGGCACACGCTTTGCGCCGAGTATTTGATTTGTGGCCTTATCTCTTCCCAGCGGTCTCCATTCTGTGCTTCGCCTACCATCTCTGGACCTGACTTCTATTGGGGCTGGGTACAGGAAACAATGAGCGCGGGGGTACTAGGAACCCCCGATACAATTGCGGTTCAGTTCGCGGTAACAAACAACCTGCCACGGACGGACTCGTCACTTCGGCCTCCTTCCTTTTACGAGTCCAGTAAAGGAGTATCGCCCTATGCAATCCACTTCGCTTCACAAACCGGCCACACTGCCGCGACTCCTCGCCGTAGTGTTTCTGCAGGCTCTTCTTCTTATGATGACCGGCGTAAGCCGGGCAACCTCGTGCTCGACAATATCCTTAACCAGTAAGCCGGTCACCTGCACCATCCCCGAGCAAACCCCCGAGCTTACACTGACAGCAACGCTTACGGGTCTATCGTTCACAGCCTATCGTTCACAGCTTATCGTTCACAGCCCAAGCGCAGGGCATGGCGCTGATTTACGACGATGCGGCCCACACGATTCTGAGTGATGTTGTAACTTTCACGAATGTCGGGGGAATCTCCACGGTAGCTTTTTTCTGCGATACGGACGGTATTCCCCTCACAGTCCAGGGATTGCGCATCCTTGGACAATTTACCGAGAGCAATAAGCCCGTCTCCCTTTCCGTGGCCCTATTGAACGGTCAATTTGTAAACGGCCAAAATATGCAGTGACCTCGCGGAGAGCCCGAGCTGTTCCGGTTCGAGTGATTCCATTACCCTCTCGGCCAGCAAGACCACCGTGCCTGAGCCCGGAACGTTCATCCTGCTCGGTTCCGGCTTACTTGGTTCAGGAATCTTGAAGTATTATCCGGCAGCGCTCCGGCGACACCTGCTTAACCGCAGGAGATGAGTCTCCTAACGGACGTGATCGTGTCAGTTTCGTGCTCCAAGTCATCGAGATCGGCTTTGCCGATCTCGTTCACTCGTCAGAGCGAAGGGCTGCCTTTCGTTGAGACTAGGTAGATTATGTAGCCCTCGCCATTGGTTCTCCGGCCATGCTTACTTCGCATCAGAAACGAGCGCTTTTCTTGTAAATGGCTCCGGGGCAATGACATATCTGGGGTTTGGTAAGACTCGTCTCTGACGTAATCATGCAAGACTTCAAGTGAACT
>WNGO01009523.1_pt1 | contig 11742 bp, 17 predicted proteins | sample 5400511 | NCBI WGS metagenome assembly WNGO01 (sample SAMN13153380, study PRJNA577476) | soil metagenome | isolation source: 20 cm soil or saprolite under Garry oak tree replicate 2 | place: USA:California | collected 2016-06-15
TATGTCTTTATATGCCGACGTTCACTTGTTCATTGTGAACTCAACAAATGCGTAGTCGAGTTCCATTCGCGTTGCGCACAATTCAGTCATTTTTCTGCCGCGCTGAAAAAGAATCATTGACAGGACGAGCGCTTGTTCCTTTGGGGATTTCGCAGCGGAAAGTTCGAGGTGGATACAGGAAACCGACAGGGAGAGCATTGCCATGGAGACGCTTTACGATCTGCTCGGCGCGCTTCCGAACGACGATGCTGATGAGTTGAGGGCTGCGTTCCGTCGCGCGGTCAAGCGAGTCCATCCCGACATCAATTCGGAAGACCTGGATGCCGGACTTAAATTCCGCCGGATCGTGCGTGCCAACGAGATTCTCGGCGATGCCGAGCAGCGTGCTGCTTATGATCATCTGTTGGCGCTCGCGCACCATAAGCAGGAGCAGGCGGCAAAGCAGGCTGCCGCCGACAAGGTCCACAAGGTCGCTTCCGGCGTGATGGCGCTTGCCGGGATATCGGTCGTCGCGGTCGGCGGCTATGCGTTGTTCGTGCAACTGTCGGCGAACGCCCTTACGCCTGCAACCGCCACTACGGAAGCAGTACGCGAACCGGCAGCTATCATCGCTATTGGACCTGCCGAAGAAGGGGCGGCAAGCGTTTCAGCCGCGCCGCAGGAAACATCCGCGCGCGCCGACATCACCACCTCGGCGATTGTGCCGGCAGCCGAGACCGCGCCGCGTCGCGAGGGACGACCGCTCGGCCACACCCCGAAGCACGCCCCGAAATTCGCTTCTGCCTACACTGATCGCAGCATCTTTCTTTATCGCTTGCGCAAATTCACGCACACCTTTGCTGAACTGAGGCAAAGCGCCCTCATAGAGCGAGCCGCCCTATCAGGTCGTCGCCGCCGGCTCCTTAATCTCGCGTCCACTTGCCTGTCTGGATGTCGTCCAGCGGCAGGGATGTCGGCGCGATCTCATGCACGATATAGGCGGCGGTTCGCGGCGTTCGACAAACGCGCTAGCGTCGATCGATGACGAGGTCGAGATGCTGTCCGGCAGCTATCGTGAGGTCCGCAGGATCAAGGCGGTGAGCTATCTGCAGGTTATTTATGGCGCGGAGCGAAATGATCCGGAACCGCGGACCTGTCCGGTGTTCAGGGTAGAGCGGACCTCTTCCGTGCATCAGCAGAAGACCGGAAATGGCACCTTTGAGACATGCAGACTGATGCTGTCGATGTCTGTTCAGAGGGGAAGGCCGGAAGTGGTCGGCGCGTCGTCAAAACGACGCGATTGACCCAAAGGCGACATCAAGCCTCGCGCACAACTGAGACCGGTATTGATATTTCCCTATCCTCCTGCCGACCTTCAGCACTGCTTCCGTGACGCCGTCGGTATCCCTGATAGGGCACCGACGGTGTCTGAAGTGGAAGAGCTGTGGAAGCAGGACCGTATTCGTCTCATCGTCAACAAGCGATGCGGCGAGCGCATGCAGACTTGGTACTCAATTGCCTTACCAGCCACCATCCCAACCGCCGCCATCCCAACCGCCGCGACCCCTGCGGTAGTAACAGCACGGCGGCGGAGGCGGAGGCGAGACTTGACGGCAGCAGCCGCCCCCACCGTAGCCGCCACCGTAAGCGTAACCGCCCCCACCGTAACCGCCACCGTAACCGCCCCCACCGTAAGCATAATCGCCCCCACCGTAACCGCTTCCACCGTAACCGCCCCCACCGAAGGCACCCGCACCAAGGAGCGCAGAACCAAGGAGCGCGGGAGCAAGGAGGAAGCCAAATGCTTCGGCTTTGGTGGGAATGGTGGCAGCAGCAAGTGGGAGAGCTGCTGTGAGCACGACGGCTATCCTGCGTAATTTCAGCTTCATGACACATCCCTATGTTTATTTGGCGGTGAACCCGCACTTGATTTGTAGTTTGCGAACTTAGACGTCAAACAAGGCACAAGCCGGGATTTCCAACCGGCTATCTCGCGATATCTCGCGACATGGTGAATCCGAGCACCGTCGCGTCACGCGTTAACGCCAACCACGCCCTCCGTTCATTCTCTCAAATGGGACATGGCCACACCTGCGTTCTTACGCGGTGGCTCTGGCACGCCCAGAACATCTCTGCACACCGCTGGCCCGTTGCGACGGACAACTAGAGGCGTGGATGAGCCTCGTTCTCGCGGAAGCCAATCGAACACTTCCCACAACGCTCAGTTTCTCTCTAAAATGGCTAATGCAACTCGCTAGTCGCTGAAAACTGCGAAAGGTACGGTTACGTTGGCAATAGAAATGTCGCGATTGGCACATTTGAGACATGCCGACCGTCACTGAAAATGTCTGTTTATCGGGTAAAGACCGGAAGTGATCGGCGCATGGTCAAAATGGCGCGAATGACCCAAAGTCGACATTTCAGCTGATATGAGGGCGGTGTTAAGCCGCCGAACAACGCTCTAGGTCCGCGGCAAGTTCGTGGAGCGGTTGCTCGTTTCCGATTTGGGCCATCCAACACCAAAGTTCGAGCAGAAAATAGAGGTGATAAAAATCCAACGTCTGTGCCCAGTACTGTCGTCCTGTCTCGCCGTAACCTTCCAGCACCGCGTTTCTGGCTTCCGCATTGAGATAATAGAGTGCCTTGGCCACGTCCATCAGAGGATCTCCCGCCAACGCCCCCTCAAAGTCCAAAACACCAGAAAGCCGCACGCCGCCTTCCGTGATCTCGGCAAGCACGTTTCCTGCGTGAAGATCGTTATGACAAAGCACCGGGTGGGAGCATTCGCAGAGCAGGTGCGCACGCTCTGAAACATGTGCTGCGATCCGCTGGGCGAGACCGGCAGCACCGCCTCGCTCCGTGAACTCCTTTAGCTTCTTGTCAAATTGAAATGACAGGTAGTCGTGATTGGTCAAGTGTGCCGTCGAAATTCCGCTCGCGCCGATGTAGCCAAATGCTTCCATGGGAATGCGATGAAATTCGCGAAGCAAAAGCCCGATCTGTCTGTGTGCGGAGACCCGTTGGTCCTGCGTCAGAGTCGGCTCTAGTCTTCCTAGGATTGAACCCGCGAGCTTGGTCATCAAGATGAAATTGAGACCAAGCAACCTTTTCGAATCGTCGGCGAGCAATATGCGCGGGACGGGCGCGCTGAGACGAGCCTGTATCAGGGAGGTGACGGTCACTTCCTTCTGCATCTTCCAATGTAGGGACTCGGGATACACTTTAAGAACGACCGGCTGTTCGGCGTCGCCGAGCGCGATCTCGTATATTGCAGCAATCTCGCCACCATAAATCTTGGAAACGGCTGCGACCGTGTGACCCACCAGGACGCAATCAACAATTGCCTGCGCGGTAGCCACCGGCATCTGGAGATCGGGACGAATGCTCATAAGCCAGCCACGCTATAGCTAATGGCGGATCACGATCCGCCCAACGGACTACGCTTTGCTGCGCTGACCCGTCCTACGTGCTGGTCTAATTTTCAGGGGACCACGAAGTGAAGGATAAAAGCAGCGGCGATGCATGTCCCGATGGCAATGATTCCGCCCATCCGCCTATTCGGTAAAACGCCAAGGGTAAGTGTCACTAGGCCAGCCAGTATAGCGATTTTGATAAAGTTCGAAGCCATCGTCTCTCTGCCCTCTCATGCCAATTTAGGGCGCTGTCCTTACTGTTTCGCTGTTGCGCTTTCCAAGAATAAGGAGCGCGATAAGCGCCAACGGCCCAAAGATCAAGGCCATATTGAGCCAGGCTGTGGTCGATCGGCCACGGTCGCGAGCCATGTCGTACGCTGCCGGCATACAGGCTATCGAAAATAGTTGAATGATCAACCACATCGGCATGGAAGGCCCCCATATCCTACCCTTACCGTAACACGGAACAGCCGCCGGATGCTGGTACTCCCCAAAAAGTGAGGCCGCCTCCGCTGGTGGCCTCTTTCATTTCGAATGTCGCCTGTTGACCCATCTCGGACGTCAGCATTGCGCGTGTCGTCCACTGGGCAGGTGATTGACACCAACCCGTCTTTGGGCGAAATTTATGCCTCGGTGGATACGGCCTGCCGCTTGCGCCCCTCGGGGACGGTGAACGTATCGCAGCCTTCTAAACCCTTTGCCCGAACGAACGGGTCAGCAACGCAAGCTCCTGACGCCCTGTTTCGTTCAAGCAAAGGATCAAGACATGCGCGATTTTCGCGACGCCAAAGCTATGGCGCACACGTTGCGTGCGGCCCTCGCCGCCAAGGGTTTCAAGATCACCATCAGTCAAAGCCTCGAACTGATCGCAGAGGCACTCGGCGTGGCCGATTGGAATACGCTTAGTGCTGCGATCCGCGCGGAGGCGGCGGCTCCCCGCAACAACCCCGCCCCGACGCCGCCTTCGACCACTGAGCGCGTTCCCGGGCCCCGGTGTTCGGCCAAGCTTGAATCGACGCTGCACCGGGCCCTCGCCCAAGCCAACCAGCGTAAGCATCAGTACGCGACTCTGGAGCATCTCTTGCTCGCTTTGACGGATGACATGGACGCTTCGGCAGTATTGAAGGCCTGCAACGTCAATCTTAGCGCGCTAAAAAATCATCTCACCAGTTACATCGACAATGAGCTGAAAAACCTGGCGATCGACGACGGCGGCGAATCCAAACCGACCGCTGCCTTTCAGCGCGTGGTGCCGCGTGCAGTGCTCCAGGCACAGCGGTTGGGTCGCCCAACAGTTAGTGGCGCGGAGCTCCTTGTGGCCGTCTTCGCCGAGCGACAGAGCCCTGGCGTACTGCTTCTGCTTGAGCAGGCCATGACCGCTTACGACGCGGTGAACTTCGTCGTCCACGGCATCGCCAAGGGAAATGGAGTCGAGGCAGTTTAGCTGGCTTAGTCATTGGCGCTCTACCAAGCGCAGCAAACCCAAAGAATCTGTAGCTCTCGATGTCCCTTACTGACCCAACTTGGACATCGCCCCGTCGTATCTGATGTCGGTCGGCACCATTTCTTCCTCGATGTCCGGTCGTAATTTTGCTGAGTTTCCTCATTTGCTTTGCTTGAGCATCGCTTCGAGTTCTTCTTCGAGCGATCGCGGCGAAATGCCGAGCACGCGAAACCCCGGCAAGTTGTCCGAGGCTGTGGTGTCGATCTGCATAAGCTCGACCTGATTGCGGGTGAGGGGCGGGCGCGGCAAGATTTCAGCGACGCCGGCAAGTGCATCCCACAAGGCAAACGGCATCCGCATCAGCACCGGCCGCAAACCTGCGGTACGGGCAATGGTCCGCAACATCTCCTCGTATGAATAGACGCGCGGGCCGGCCAGCTCGTAGATAGGATACGGCTTTTTGCTCTGCCGCAGAACTTGTGCAATCGCCGCAGCAACATCATCCGCGTACGCCGGCTGGAGCCTCGTCCTGCCGTCGCCGAATATCGGATAAGCCGGCAGGACCCGAAGCAGCCTGAGAATTGTCGTGAGAAAGCCGTCGTCCGACGCAAACATCACCGCTGGGCGGATGATGACCACGCCAGGGAATGCGGCCTGCACGGCCGCCTCGCCTTCGCCGCGACTGCGAATATAGGGCGAAGGCGAGGCCGCGTCGGCGCCGATTCCTGATAGGTGAACTAGCCGTTTGGCCCCGACCCGCCGCGCTACGCTCGCGATCCTAGCGGCCGTTTCGACGTGCGCCGAATGGAATGTATCGCTTCCGTGCTCGACGTACAGGCTAATGGCGTTGACCACGCCATCGGCGCCCGCAACGGCGGCCTCTACGGAGCGCTCGTCGTGTGCGTCGGCGGCGATCTGTTTGACGTCGTCGCCTTCAGCCCGCCTAGGATGCCGCGAGGCGACGCGCACCGTGGCGCCGGACTCGCACAAATAGCGCACGACGCGACGGCCAACAAAGCCAGTTCCCCCAAACACGGTTACGCAGCTCATTCGCTGATCGATCCAATGATCCTGGGCGACGCTCTTGATTGAGCTGTTAAGCGCCGTGCGGACTGCCTCAGCGGCCTCTGCCGGCGAACTACCTTTGTTGACATGATGCCCGATAACATCGATCAAAATTTGCGCCGCGGGGCCGACAGTCTGCCACTCTTTCATTGCTTCATCGATCAGAGGCTCAGCTTCTGCGTACAGCTTTTGCGCCTGTTCGATGATCGGCTCTGCCCTATTGAGAAGATCGATCAGCGCCTTGCTCGCCGGCAACGATTTCTCGATTTGCCTAAGTTGTGCATCGCTGAGACCGGAAACGTGACCAATGAGGTCAATGAGCCAGTGCTTCAACATAGTCTACCTTGCTGTTGGGTTTACCGCTGGCCAATTACTAAACGGACAGCCAGCCTGCGCCCTTGGGTATCCGTTTACACCAAATGGCCCGCGAAGGCTGCTGTTGTGCAGGTTTGAGACATGCCGGCCGGCACTGAGAATGTCTGTTCATCGGGGAAGAGCGGAAAGGCTTGGCTCTCTGCGTTTGGCCACCAAGCTTCTGGATGGAAACTAAATTTGAGCGTCCGTACAGGTTGTGCGCAGACATGAGGTAAGGCATCCGTCAACCTGAAGGGCCGTGTCGCAAGTAGGTCTTCAATCAGCAGTCGATCGCCATCCTGTTGGACGATCATAACCGCTCCAAATGAATCTAGTCTGAAGGCTATTCGCGATTGACGCGTCAGATGAAATAGCATGGTCGGATAGTAGTCGCGCGCGGTAAAGCCCTGGCCGATAGCACTGGCTCTAGCGCAATGATCAGCCAACCACGCGCGGTCTGTTGGCCTTGCGAGGTCCAGACTTGGGGCAAGCGTGCCCGTGGGATGCACATCGATATGCCCGGCGAAGCCACTTTGCGCGAGCCTGCGAAAGCCAAACCGTGGATAAAAGTCGAGCACGCTCGAATTCGCAAAGAGAATAACCGGCTGATCTGGCGCATCGAGCTCACCCAAAACCTTGTTCATTAGCAGCCGCGCGAGTCCGCGGTTGCGGTGGTCGGCATGCGTTGCTACTGCGCCGATCTGGTAGCCGTTCCGCTCCTTGCCATTGATCACATACCGCATGGACTGCCGGCCCACCGTGCTGACTACCTGGTCGTCGACGACCACCGCAAAGACGTCGTATCCGTCGACCCAGCCACCGCGCGCGCCCCAAGCGGAAAACGTGCGACCGCTCTCGAAGATCGATGCGACGAAACTAAAGAAGCGATCATGCCAAGCGCGATCAGAATGACGAATTAGGCGGAAGTGATCGTTCATTGTCGAGTACCCTGGGGTGGTCAGGCCCACCTTCACGCAGCAGCCGCTCAACCTAGCCTGATTCCGCGTCGCGGACGAACATCAGTCGTATACGCCTGATCACATGCCGCAGGGCGGTGCTCTAAAGTCCACGACGGACGATAGGGCGACTTCGATTCTGGAGCGCGCCGTTGAGGCCGCGTCGGGCCTGCGTAGCTCCTGTGTTATGCTGAGGAAAATCACATAAAGGACGGTATCATGTCCCAATTTTCATGCTCTAGATCGGATCCGATTCTCTTGCGCTTGGCGTCACCATCGCGTGTTGTTCTTAGCGCCCATGAGGTGGCTGAACTGTTGAGGCTATATGGAGAGTTGCCAGTTGCCTCAATGCGGGCGGCTGAGGCGCTGCGGACGAGTGGCGGGATGCCTCTTAAGGGAGTTGCCTTGTAAGGGAGTTGCCTTGCAACGTTTCCTTGATGAAGAAGCAGAAGTCGCAAAGATCATCCAGCGAATAAAGGTAGCCCTTGGCAGCTGATAGAAATCCCACAAAAGCAGAAATGCCTAGATTTCAGCTGAGACAGACTACGGTGAAAGAAAAGAATAGGAGAAAATTTCCCCACATGTCTCTTCATGACCCAATTCGGACCTAGACGCTTCTTATGCGGTCATGGAAATGTGGTGTGGCGTAACTCAAGGAACGGAGGCGATGATGAAGTGTCTGCGCGTTTACTCTACAGCGGACGGCGAGTCCCACTTCGGTGAGGTCGAAATCCCGACAACCTCTCGACAGGTTCACCCCAATGCCGCGGCATTCGAAGTGTCGGCGAAGTACGCGGCGTCAAACATCCGTTTCACGCGCATTCCGTCGGGTGCGCGACAGGTAGATTGGCATACAGTGCCGGAGCGCGTACTGACAGTGCGTCTCGATGGATCGGCGGAATACCAGACAAGTGACGGCGATGAGAGGTGCGTACCGGCCGGTAGCTTCGTCTTGTTTGAGGACGTTGATGGCAAGGGACACAAATCGCGACATTCGCCCGAAGAGCAAACAGTCATCTGGATCAGTCTGCCGCAAGGTCTCGACAACCCTTGACGTCGAGTGGCAATGATCGCCGAACCGGTTTGGCCCGACCCTATGACTGTTGATGACCCTCATCGGACATCAGTGTTTACCGACGCCCCTGATATTCTCCTGCGTGCAAAAGAACCGCAAGACTCTGTCTATGGCCTCTTCCGCTGTCGCACATTTGCACCGGAAATCAGTGGGGCCTGGTCCAGGAATCATTTCGTACTTTTTTGCGATCCAGAAACGTTCTTCCTCGTATATCCAGAGTATGGGTCCGTCTAGAACGCGGACGCCATCTTTTTCTACCCCCCACTGGCCCTTTGATACCGTGTAGCGGCCAAGCCATCCGTACTTACCTTCTTGCCAAGGACCCTCAACATGGAGCCCCTGGACTTTCAACCTAGCGAGCAGGTAGTTCGGCAGAGTCATCACCGTTCTTTACGCCAAATCTGAACGGTGAGCGACTTCCGAATCTGACCCTCAGCCGACATCAGCGGTGGCATGCAACGCCGTAGCAGATTTCACCCGCGGTCATCTCGGCCTGTCGGCGTTGCTCTTGGCCCTTGAGCCCGGAACGTCCGTCTTTTTCCTAACTGAGTCTCTTCAATATCCGAGGCTGCGCGGCGGCGAGCGCACGAAGATAAAACGCGCCGCAGGCGCTACGCACATTCTTGCTGTTTCAGTGCAATGTCGCCTCTTCTTCGTCTTCGAGAATTGCCTGCGCTACGCAATGCTCCTTGAGCTGTTGTCGCTCCCGATCGATCTCTCCAAGGATATGCTGACACAACAGCTTGGCTTCGCGCCGCCTCTCGCCGAGCCGAGACCTGGTATGTTTCCTGAATAACCCCATGAATCCCTACTCTCTATCACACCCCAACCTTGCGGCCCCTACATGGCACAACTCGCGTCGCTCTTCACGACCGTAGTATTACCGGTACGGAGCCGGCGAAACTTCGGGTTTTGTCTTTGAAGAGCGGCGCCCGAGAAGCTGCGATCTTGCTCTGCGGAGTCCAGAGCGTGATGACTTTTCTTCGAATCGTCATTGCGCTCTATCTTTTTGTTTGAGCATGATATTTTCCGGAAAACCGGTGCCCACTTTTCCGGATCATGCTCTAGCACGACTGCACCGAGAACCGAGTGTGGCTCCGCTCACGCGGGTCGCGGCGCCATCGTTGGTGACATCGAGCGGCGCAAGCTGCAGGCCCGGCCGATCGGCGCGCGGACCGGCTACTCGTCCGGGACCGCTTTTTCTTTTTGTGCAGATGATCGCTCGATCATGCTGAGCGCGGCTTCCGCGGCCGCCTTGACATGATCGACGCAGCAACGTTCGGCGAGGTCCGGATCGCCATTCTGGATGGCGCGCCAGATCGCCGTCACCTCGCGCATGCTCTTGTGGATGCGTTTCGGCTGCGACATCGACGTAATCCGCAGCAGCGTGATGCGGTCATGCAACGGCTTGAGCATCCGCTCGATGAAGGCATTCTGGCAGCCGCCGATCAGCGCGGCATAGAAATCCGTCTTGGCCTCGAGCGTCGCCGTGAAATCAGTCTTGGCAGCCGCAACCTTCAAGCGGGCAAGGGCGTCGCCGATCCGGCGCACGACGGCGGGATCATGTAGCCGCGCACATTCGCGGCCCGCAAAGCCTTCGAGAACGGCGCGTGCCGCATAAAGCTGCCGTGCCTCTTCGAGACTGATGGTGCTGACCACCGGCCCGCGATGCGGAATGGTATTGACGAGCCCGTCGGCCTCCAACAACCGGAGCGCCTCGCGAATGGACGGCCGGCTGACGCCGGTCATTTCGCAGAGCTCGCGCTCGACCAGCCGCTGGCCCGGCTTCAGCTTTCCGGACATGATCGCTTCGCGCAGCCTTTGCGTGACTATCGAGCGGACGGTCGGAACGTCCTCGATCCGGAGCGTGGACTGCAGTTCAGCGCGTTCATTCATTGTCTGTCGCCTTCATCCCGCCTTTCGCGATGACGCCTGAACGGAGGCCGTCGGCATCGCCGCCATCACGGCTCAATCGCGATTGACCGTCAGAATCGTCATCTCCGCAATTTGTACTCCCACAAGGATCGTCATGCGATGGACCAGCCTCCATCGATCGGTAGCGTCGTGCCGGTAATATCTTGCGCGGCCTCGCTCGACAGGAAGACGGCCATGGCGCCGACGCTTTCGGTAGCGACAAACCGCCGGCTCGGCTGGCGGGTTGCGAGATAGTCGCTGGTCGCCTGTTCGACCGAGCTGCCTTGGCTCACAGCGGTGGTTGCGATCTTGGCCTGAATGGCCGGCGTCGGCAGCGTGCCCGGGCAAAGCGCATTGCAGGTAATTCCGATTGTCGCCGTCTCGAGTGCGACCGCACGTGTGAGGCCGACAATGCCGGTCTTGGTCGTCACGTAGTCGACGCGGTCCGCGACCGCGCGCGTCGAATAGATCGACGCCATGTTGATGATGCGGCCCCAGCCGCGCTGCTTCATGGCGGGCAGGGCAAGGCGGATCAAATGGAACGGCGCTGACAGATTGACCGCCAGCGCCTCGTCCCAGTGTTCCCACGGAAATTGCTCGACCGGCGCGAAGTGCCGGACCACTGCATTGTTCACCAGGATGTCGATCGCGCCGAGACGGCCGAGCAGATCGTTCATCATGGCCTCGATCGATAAGCGTTGCGCGAGATCGGCGCCGATGCTGATGGCATCGACGCCGTGGCGCGCACGCAGGCGATCCCTGGTCTCTGTTGGCTCGATCAGGTCATGCAGGACGACATTGGCTCCCGCGCCAGCGAGGCCGTCCGCCACGGCTTCGCCAAGGCCGGCGGTCGCGCCTGTCACGAGAGCCCATTTGCCATTCAGCATCGGTCAGCTCCGGAGTTAACTCTTGGGCCAGAACGGCTCGGCGAGCGCCAGTTGCGGCGGGAAGACCGTGACGGGCACGCCGGACTGCCACTGCACGATGGTCATACCAGCGCCGACCCGGCGGCCCTTGTCGTCGAACTTGATTTCGCCGAGCGGATAGTATTTCGAGGGGCCGCCATCCATCGTGCGCAGGGCGTCGGCGACCGCGACCCGGTCGGCCTTGCCGGCTTTCTCAAGCGCATCCTTGATCAGCCGTATGTCGCCATAGGTGGAGATCGCATTCTGGGTCATCCAGGGCTCCTTGTAGCGGGCCTTCAATCCGTCGATCAGGGCTTCATGGCTCTTCGCGCCCCAGCTTGCGACGCAGGTCAGCACGCCCTGCAGGAGCTCGGCGCGTAGAGGCGTGAGATCGGCACCAACAGTCCGACCTTTACCTCAGCCGGCTGCTGGGCCCACAGACGAGATGACGTCAATCCAATCGAAGCGCCGGCCAGCAGAGTGCGCCGCGTGATCCCTTTCATGATGTATCCTCCCTCATTTGTGTTTTTTGCTTTGTGATTTTGCTTTATGATTTCGTTCTATGATCGCGCTCTATAATTTCTTGGGCCAGAACGGCTCGGCGAGCGCGAGGTCGGGCGGATAGACGGTGACGGGC
>WNGO01004889.1_pt1 | contig 11737 bp, 10 predicted proteins | sample 5400511 | NCBI WGS metagenome assembly WNGO01 (sample SAMN13153380, study PRJNA577476) | soil metagenome | isolation source: 20 cm soil or saprolite under Garry oak tree replicate 2 | place: USA:California | collected 2016-06-15
AAAAGTTTTTTGTAAAGTTCGATATTGTCGTTCAATCGATCCGCCAGCTTAGCTTGACTAGGGTAGGGTTCGACGCCCCGAAGTATTTCCTTTAGCCCAGCGCCTGCATCCTTGCGCGCCGGCAGTTGGCCGCTCTTGGCGAAAGATTCCTGCACCGGTAGAGACAGCAGATAGCTAATAAAGAGTTTGCCGGCGTTGGGGTGAGGTGCCTTAACGGAAAGTCCTACAGGGTGAAGGTTGGCCACCGCGGGTTCGAGCATGACCCAATCAATTGGGGCGCCTTTATTCCTCATATCTCTAGCCCGATGAAGATAGAGCGCAATGCCAAGGGAAAATTCTCCAGCGGCTAATAGCTCGGTGTTAAGAGTGCGTCCGCCACGGTAAACGATTTTTTGCTCCCCGAGTTTTTTCATAAAAACTTTGCCGTTTTCGTCCCCCATCACGTAAAGCAGATTGGCAAACCACTCGTAGGCATATTGCTCCATCCCCATCTTGCCCTTCCATTTAGCGTCAAGGAGATCTTCATACCGCTTCGGGACGCTTTCTCGGGGAACCAATTTTGTGTTGTAAACCACTACGTTGACATTGGAGAGTATCGAGGTCCAATAAGACTGGTCATCCAGATGGCCCTCGCGGATATACTTACGTTCTGGGGCAGAGTACTTGGCGAAAAAACCTTCTTTCGCCAGTGAATAGCCGGGGTAGGTCGTCATGTCCAGGACATCCCAGGCGTAGCGGCCGGCTTTCGCTTCCGTTCTTACTCTGTTCAAAAGCGCATAGTCCCCGGATCGGTAGGAGCTAGCGTTAATAAATGGGAATTGCTTGCGAAAGCCGTCGACGAGGTTGCGGACCTCTTCCGTGCTAGAGCTGCTGTAGGCAACCAACTCGCCATCTTTTTTTGCCAACTCAACGAGCTGAGGATCGAACTGTGTTAGCCCGACTGCGGGGAACAACAGCACAAGGAGAAACAAGAAAATGATTGGCATTTTGATTCACCTCAAGCAGAAACATGTCAGCGCAAACCGACGGATCCTAGATCTCCAATCCAATCCCGGCGTTGAGTGCTTTGTCATGCGCCAATCGAGCCAGCGCCATGAAACCCACTCCCTGATCGCTGTTTTGTTTAAATAGGGTGATCTGCTTTGCGCTTGTGCGACCACTTACTTTTCCGGCTAGCAAGGAACTTAAATCGCTGACATCGTCCCATCGTAGCAATCCTTTGCCGATCGGTTCGACGAAGTCACCCTGCTCATCGTGGATGCCCTGCTGCCGCAAAGTCGCAACGATCACATCGGCGCGGGTGAGTGCTTTGTCGTCCAACTCACGCCTAGGGCTCGTGATCAGGCCTTCCTGTAAGAGTTCTTTGTTACTGCCGACGATGGATGTTACATGCTGGCCTTCCTCCAACCACTCGCCGTATAAAACCGGAACGTTACTGCCGGTAGCGCAGACCACCAAGTCCGAGCCCCTCGCTACATCGCGTGGTTCGTTCACCGCCAAAAGCTCGGCGTCAATATGAGGCTGCATCATCGCGCAAAACGCTTTGCGATTGTCCGGGTTTCGGCTGAAGACTTTGACCTTTTCGATCGGCCGCAGCGCGCACATTACTTTGAGATGGCGGCGCGCCTGCCGGCCCGTACCGTAAAGACCTAACACCCTGCAATCTTCGCGCGCCAAGTGTTTGGTCCCCACGGCGCTCGTGATCGCAGTCTCGGTCGCAATATCATTATCGTCAAAATCGTACAGCGGTATCGAGCCCACGATAATCGTCAACAGGGCGGCGCTCTCGCTATCATAAGCCATATAGACGCGTTTGCCCGCAGCGGCGTAGGTCTGATCTTCTTTGGTGTAACGATGGCGCTCATAATGAATGAATGTACCGGCAACTTTCAAATCGACGCAGCCCCCAGAATGGATATTAATGCGCCGGTCGCCCGCCATCATGCGTTGGCGCGGCAGGCTGAATTGCGGATGTCTTGCCTGATCGCGAAAACCGCTCTCGACGGCATCGATCGCTTCCTCGATTGAAATCAGACCCTTGATATCTTCGGCTTTGAGCAGCAGTGCCATAGACTCCTCAAAGATCACGGGAGCGCTGGCGCGCAAGGCGCCATGAATAAGGCTCGGTAAACGCTTCCTACACGCTTACATGGCGTTCTATTGACTTGTCAATTACACAAACATGCAGCGCGTAATCCGGCTGAACTTGATCATGCCGAAGGCGTTATTTCTAGTACCGCTCACACGATTCCCAGGATTCGTGTGGCTCATTGTCACTGGATTTGTCTTGCCGAATTCGGTCAAGCACGTCGCATCACCAACGGTCGCGCAAAGTCTACTCGTTCTTGTCTCGCCTGTTTCGATGATAAATTCCGGCAGCGTTGGCAAAAGCTAGTCCACGTAGTGTACAAGTAAAAAAATGCAACCTCATGAGGCCGAAAACGTAGGGCTGCTCAATGCCGAAAATTGCGCCCGCTTCACCTGTGGGACTTCGCACTTCAAATACTGGTGGAAAGTCAAACAGAATTGAAGCTAGATTTTAATGAACCAACGGCAAAGGATTGCCGTCGCGCTACGGCCATCGTCGATGAACTGGATGAAATCACTCAGACTATCCGGCCTGCCCACGATAGATTTTTCTTACCTTTTTGCGCATGCTATTGCGGGAGGTTTGTAAACGCCTATCACGTTTACACAGAATAAGCCGATAAACATCAAAACAATCGCAGCCCAGATCCACCAACTGTAGGTATCGCCAAAAAACAACACGCCTAATGCAACGCCGAGAAGAGTCGCGATGTAGTTTGATGTCGAAAAAAATACCGGCCCCGCACGTCGAATAATTTCGAACATTAACACGAATATAGCGGCTTGATTGCCAAAGCTAACCTATAAAGCCCTTATCCTTCAAGTTGTTTTGCCTGCTAGTCCCGAGATCCGAAGGAAAACTGACAAGGGAATTTATCGCGCTGGATTGTTCCGCTCAGATTTACTAGTATCCCGCTCGAAACATCCTCGGAAGCAAACTCAATGTACTCAGCGTCCGCACCATTGGCGGAAAAACTATCCGCCGTACTTGAAGATCAGACCGTGCGATGGGTCATCTTGCTCAGTTCCGCCTTCTTGGTGCTCTTCGCCAATGCGCATCAGTCCCAACTTCATGGCGACTCTCTCCTCTACGCCGGCGAGGCGCGCTTGATCGCAGACTCCGCTGGCTTTCGGCTGTAGCGATCAAGATTTTCGGTCCGACGCCGTTCGCCGCTTCTTTCTTTTCCCGGCTATTCGGCATCGGTTGTGTGATTCTGACGGTTTGGTTGGGATCCTATTTATTCGGCAAAAATACCGGCTGGCTGGCGGCTCTCGCACTCGTAACCTGTTATACCTTCGTACGTAATACGACTACGCTGCGGATGGATTCCGCGCTGACGTTTGGCGTGCTGCTCGCCATGGCGGGTTATTTCCGCGGCGAGAAACCATGGGGACCGCCGCTATTTTATGTCGGCATCGCGGTTGCTGTTCTTGCGAAATCGCTACCCGGATTCTTGCCGCTGTTTCTCGCACCGTTTCACGCGTTGCTCGCAGGAAATCTTTCCTGGCCGTGGAAAAGACCGGCTCGACGCTGGCTCTACTGGTCGCCTTTACTTCTCGTGCCGCTTGCTTGGTGGGCCTATCTGGCCATGCAATACGGCGGCGAAGTGTTTGTTATCTATCTGAGTGACTTTTTGAGCCGCGACGGTCAACCCGCAGGCATCCGCCGAGCGTACCGCTTTTTTGAAGTCTACATATTCGATTTCGGACAAAAATATTTACCGTGGATTTTTTTCACGGGCATCGGTTTGTGGACATCGTTCCGCGTGGCGCTGGACTCGAACGCGGCGCGGCGCGAACGCGCCGACGCCGGACTTATGCTTGGTTGGATTATCGCCGTCTTGATCGCCAGCGGCCTAAAGCCATCACAGTACCAGCACTACCTCATGCCGGCACTGCCCGTCATTGCCATTGTCAGCGCCGCGCCCGTAGTGCAAATATTAAATAACCGCATACCGGCCTGGCTAAGCGGTGGCGTTGCAATCCTCACGGTTACGGCCGCGCTTGTCTTGAATTATCTGGCCGTCACTAACGAAACCACAAACACGCAACGATATTTGGCCATGGCCGACGTAATTAACCGTCGCCTGGAGTCCCACCAAGCTCCGGTTGCGATCTTGACGTTGAGAACGAATCCCCCCGGACACGCATTTCTCTTGTGGGGAGAGAGGGGGAGATGCCGTTTTTTCTTCGGGCGCGAAGCGCAAGCCATGACGATAAGGGACGCGAAAGAGGCGCTTCACCATGGCCGACTTACAATAATCGTACCGACGGGGATGTATAAAAATCTCGCCAGCGAGCTCCATTTAGCAACGCTCATCGAAACCAACGATTGGGTCCTCGCCGAAGGCGGATCCATTTAATTAAGCGGCAGCGTCGCAACAGTGGATTTGAATCTGCCGATTCGCAACAAGCGAATAATATTCGAACCGCATAAGCAAACAGCGGGTTAAGCGCGTTCGCCATGTTTTTATCGACCAAGTCAAAGAGTATTAAGCGGTTCGGCCTTGTAGTCGGTTTTGTGGCGGCAGCTTACGGCATGTCCTATCATAAACCCACTTTTTTTTCCGGTCCTAGCCCACGTTGGGACATTTTGTTGGAGAGCTTGGCCGATCTTGCGGCCTGGGCTGTGAGTTACTTTGTTAGTGCGTGGGTTGCCGTTCGCATCATCGCTTGGGTTTTAGCCGGATTTTCTGATAATTCAAAGTAGCATGACTCTGGCCACTCTTAAAAAACGTAAATCGTGGCCGTATTGCGGTGATAGGGGCTAGCCCCGATTTCACGGACAGGTAAATTAAGCAACAGCCATCGACCGTTCATAGTCAACAGGACTGAAGTAATCAAGCGACTGGTGTCGTCGCTGGCGATTGTAAAAGACTTCAATGTATTCAAAGACAGCCGTCCTGGGGTTTGGGTTTGAACTGAACGAGGCGTCAGTTCAACCCTGTCCCTCCGCGACCCCGATAATTATGGTCGAATCGAAGTCCTCAACGCTAGGACCGGTCTATCTATTGTCACTGTAACAGGGTGCTGTTTCTCTATTGTGTGACGAGCTAGCGGGTTGTCATCACCACCGAATCCCCGAGCGGCACGATTTAGCCGATGGAGAATTCAGAGAATTCAGTTTAATCTTGGCGCCTCTACGGTTGCGGCCCTTGTGGAAAAGGTGCGGCTTCCCGCCAATGCTGCTATTTCTTGACGAACTTCTTCAGATTGCGCTTGGTCGTAAAGCCGGCATAGACATTGCCTTGATCATCTGCCGTCACCTCTTCAGCTCCTTGCAGCTGCGGATCTAACAAAGGAATAAAGGCAGTGACCTTGCCGTCTTTGACGCTGCCAATCCTGATGCCCTGCTTAAACTCAGGATTTCTCTTCTCATCCGATTGCGAATCGGCTACGTAGATCGTGTCGCTTTTATCAATAAAGACGCTGCTCGGCCGCCCAAATTGTTTCCACTCGGCGAGGAATTTTCCCTCCGCATCGAAAATCTGAATGCGGCTGTTGGAGCGATCACCGACAAAGACTCGTCCAGCGGAATCCAGAGCAATGGTGTGGGGTACGTCGAACTCCCCCGGAGCCGAACCATGCTTGCCCCACGCCTTGATGAACTTTGCATCCTTGGAGAATTTCACGATACGATCATTGGTTTTTTCCCCGTGCCCGTCAGCGACGAAGATATCGCCATTGGGCGCGACCACTACGTCCGATGGCGAATTCAAGGTATCCGTTCCATCGCCGGCCACTCCCGGTTTGCCGAGCGTCATCAAGACCTTCCCATCCGGAGCGAACTTGATGACGGTGTGACCCTTGCCGCCTTCGCCACGGCCGTCGGTCACCCACACGTTTCCTTCTCCGTCTACGAATAGACCGTGTGGAAAGTTGAACATTCCCGCCCCAAAATTCGCCACTACCTTCCCGGAGGGATTGAATTTCATGATCGGCGCGACGTTGGAGCCCGTGCAAGTATCTGAACCGCAACGGTCGAATACCCAAATACTCTTCCCATCGCTGTGGTCGACTTCCACTCCTATTGGTGCGCCCCATTGCCGCCCCTCAGGAAGTTGAGCCCAATTCTCAACCATTCGATACGGGTTAGGCGCGCCATTGGGATCTGTTTTGTCCTGGGCACACAACCGTCCTCCGAGCATCATGAACGCCACCAGCACAGTGAGTCCAACGCCGTAAATCAGCTGATTGGTAAATTTCATGATATTCCCTCCCTCGCTAACCCCGGATGTTTCTCTCTCGGGCAGCATAAAAAGTTTTGAGCCCTGGCCCTCCCCATGCGACTTAACAAACTTCTGCCGACTCTAAGCAAGGACATCCGTGCTCGACACGCAGTGTCTGGATCGAGCGCTCCAACTTTGTTTCCTCAGCGCGGTTCGACTGGCTTTTACTACATCACGCGCTAACGAGCGGTCAAGGAGTGAATTCCACCACGATTCAAACATCTCCGCTCAGGCCGAATGGACGATTCACTGTAGGCTTGAACTGAACGACGCTTCAATCAAATCTCTTAAGATTAAGGCGATGGATAAGCGGCTAGCGGAGAAGTATCAAGAAAGCGCTTGGAAAAATTAGGGCGAGAGCGGCCACTGTAAGAGCCAGTCTTAGGCGTCCCGGCGGTGGGTCGAACGCGCCAGTTGCCGTGAGCACAAGCAGACCGGCCATGTTGAAAGCGGCCGACCAATTTACTGTTCCTTCGCGGCGCCAATTTGAGAAGTGCAAGGCCAGAGCGACGGCGGCAAGTACAGCTGCGGCCCCGAACATAAAGCGCATTATGCGTGAGCGATCGCTCATCGGTTTTTCCTATTTCGTCGTAGGAGAATTCAATTCAATCCTGGCGTCCGCTTTCGGCTATTTTACATCACTTAATCACCCTGTCCGCTCCTACCAGCACATTCGGTGGAATCGTCAGGCCGATCTGCTTAGCCGCGGCATGAGCGGTAGTAGACAGAAGCCATGATTATCGCTCCCGCCCCAACATTCTCGGTACGAACTTCTTCACAACGTAAAGTGTAGGCAATCGATGCCTTCAGGACATCGCTTGGTATTCGTATTCGCGCGCACTTCGCATCATAAGTTCGAAATAACGTCACAACATACCTTTTCTTCTAATAAAATCCCTTGTGGGTTGCAATTTAATAACCTATTTAGGTCGGAAACCTTTTTTAAAGGAGAGATGATGAAGTATTTTTCAACTGCGATGATTTTAATTTCGATGTGGATGGCGACACCGTCGTTTGCGACAAATTATTGGGTCTCGGCAACCGACGGCATCTCTGGCGATTGCACCTCGGCCATAGGAGCGACAGACCCTGGAATTTATCTCCGCAGTATCGCGGATGGATTAGCCTGTGCCGGTCCGGTGGGAAGCGAACTTGGAGCCGGTCATATCGTAATCGTGAAGGACGGCGTCTACAATGAAACGCTTCTAAATCAAATTCCCAGCGGAGCGTCACAAGATCAACAATTCACGCTCATGGCGCAGAATGTTGGCGGCGCCGTGCTTCAGCCAACGACAACTGCAGGTTCGATTATTTACATCGGCATCGATACGCACTATCTCACGATTAGCGGCCTAGTATTGGACGGCAGCAATTCGCTGGTGAACGGGTTAAGCTTCAGTTCCTATGGCAGCGCGGCCTTTCATGATATCCGCGTGACTCAAGTGGAAGTTAAGAACACCGACGGTAACGGAATGCAGTTTGGGAATGGAACCAATTTTGATGTTGATCATAACTGGGTTCATGACGGAGGTGCTTGCGGCCAGGGTGCATATTTAGGCTACTGCCACGGAATGTACATGGGAGCTAATTTTCAGAATTCTGTTGTCGATGGGAATACGATTGATCACTACCAGGGCTATGCCATTCATTTTTACGACGACTTTGCCGGAACGATCACGGGAAACGTGATACGCAATAATAAGGCGCACCATAACGGTTCAAATGCGAAGGGCGAAGGTTCGATCCTGATTTGGGGACCTAATAACCAGATCTACAACAATATCTCTTATGCTAACGTTGGACCTGGTTTCAACGTTGCCTACGGCGGAAACTCTATTCACGACAATGTGGCGTGGAATAATGGCGACAGCGGCATTTGCGATATAAGCGGCGGCAACACGATCGTCAATAACATCTTGATTGAAAATGCCGGTGGCGCGTTTACTGGAGATGCGTCTTCGACCGCTTCGAATAACATGACCACCGGGACAGCCGCCAATTATTTTTTCAATGCGGTGGCTGGCGATTTTACCCGGATACGATAAGACTACGGCTACAGAAAGGCCCGGCTTTCTGCAACATCTGGTTACGGAAGGTGTTCGCGCGTCGGATCTGGCGAAGAACGACGCACGGTTTAACTGCGTTAACGCGGTCCTAGCGCATGTAACGGCGTCTACCCTTACCTTTGGCCTCATTCTGCGTCGTCTTTGCCGTTATCGCAGGATGACTCAGGCGCTGCGCTGGAGATATTCCGGTTGTCGCCGCTGCATGACCACGGCATACAGGGATCGCTTGCGCGAGTTAACAATACTCTTTTGGGTTAGCAGCCATGCATCCACGGAGTCGAGCAGCAGTTTGTTCTTTATAACAGATCGATCACCGTTCTTTGCTGGGCTGAAATCGGGCACTTTGGCTTTGCGCCATCGCCCGGCTCGGTCCTGCTTTTTACCTGTCAGCTCGCCGTTGTGCTTGTGCACATTTTTCCAGCCGAACACTTTTTCAGCGGTTGCTTTGGTGAGCTGTTCGCCATTTATGGCTCGCTTAGCAGTCCTTTTGTTGGCCATGTGACGGCGACCTCAGCCGGGTACGTGCAATGTGCGATAACTTTTCCGCCTCGAATCACGATCCAAGCGAGACGATAGCTACATCGCAAACAGCGACCGTTGACGGCCTGCAGCGGCGTGTTGCGTCCGGTTCACGGACGATAATGCCGGCGTATCCGTTACAGCGGGGGCAAGCTCTTGCTAGGTAGCGCGACATGATAGGTGAACGAGACAACTGACCTCACCAGGTCGTAGGCGTTGCTTACACAGCCAGCAAAAGGAATAGAAAGATCATCAGCGGGGCCTTTAATCAGAACGATTCATAGAAATATCCGTACTTATCACGCGGATCTATGACTTTCGGTGTCTTTGAGCCAAGCAAGTGCCACGGAATTTCATGCCTGGATCTTTCAATCTCACTCTCCATATTCATAGCTAACGATTACAACCTTCGTGCTTGCACTCATGACTGGTCTTACGTTAATCGATTCCAACGATACGAGGACTTACCGCAACAATGAAATTCTATAAAGATGAACCGTCCCGACACGAGAATTGAGGATCCTCGTGCCGAGTACTGCGACGCAACGCAACAGCTTACCGAAAGAGTTTCAGCCAGCTTTCTTTCACATTATTAGTTGCAATATGTGATTTGACTTCTGTAACGTATCGCGTTTGCTTGCTCCTGTCAGCACTGGAAAGGAGCAACACAATGAGTGAATCCAAGCTCGGCGGCCAGTTCACGTTTCCCGGCACGTCAATGACGGTCCAACGGATAGGTTACGGCGCGATGCAGTTGGCCGGCCCCGGCGTGTGGGGACCGCCCAAGGACCCGGACGCTGCCGTCGCGGTCCTCCGCGAGGCCGTCGCGGCTAGCGTGAACCATATAGACACGTCTGACTTCTATGGCCCGCACGTCACTAACCAGATAATTCGGCAGGCTCTGCATCCGTACCCGGCAGGGTTGGTGATCGTCACCAAGCTCGGAGCCCGCCGGCCGCCCGACAAGTCGTGGCAGCTGGCCATCTCGCCCGAAGAGCTGACTGCCGGCGTCCATGACAACCTCCGTAACCTGGGCCTGGACGCTCTCGACATCGTCAACTACCGCGTGATGGGTTCGGGCCACGGCCTCGAGGAGGGGTCCATCGCCGAGCAGGTGACGGTGTTGGCCGACCTCCGGCGCAAGGGCTTGATCCGTCAGATCGGTCTGAGCAACGTCACGGCCGCCCAGGTAGCAGAGGCGAAGGCGATCACCGACATTGTGTGCGTGCAGAACAACTACAACGTGGTCTATCGCCAGGACGACGCCCTGATCGACGACTTGGCCCGGCAGGGCATTGCATACGTGCCGTTTTTCCCGCTCGGCGGGTTCACGCCGCTGCAGTCGTCAACTCTGTCGGACGCTGCGGACCGGCTCGGGGCCACGCCGATGCAGGTCGCGCTGGCGTGGCTGCTGCACCGGTCGCCCAACATCTTGTTGATCCCCGGCACGTCATCGGTCGCCCACCTCCGCGAGAACCTGGCCGCTGGTCAGTTGACACTGTCGCCGCAAACCTTAGCAGAGTTGGATGGAATCGCCGCTCTGGCGGCGGTGGAGGGGAAGCACTGATTGACGGCTAACGGAAGGCGGAGGCGAAACGCAACAATCAAACTCACCAGCCACGAGGATTCTCTGCCACGGGGAACTCAGACTGCCGGCTGTAGAGTTGATTTCGAGTTTCGTGGCAGTCGGATCAAACCGCCATCCACCAGCAACATTACCAGAAAATCAGGGCCGCGAACCACTAACGGTTATTGGCGCATTGGAACTTCCCGATAATTTTGGCGAGTGACGTCGAAAGCTGCTCAGATTAGAGCGGCCGAAAAGATTCTAGCATTGTCCGTAATTGTTGATTGACCTTCTCCTCGTTTGGCGCGCTAGGCGCGACTCTGATCGCAATTACATAGTAAGTATCTCTTTTACCAACAACGGCGCGTGCGACAATATCTGCGTTTACGCCCCAAACGGGCGATTCCCAGAGCAACACGGCATTCCGGTGATCAGGAGAAATCTCCATCTTGGTTAGCTGAACGCGTCGTCTCCGAATCTCCTGGTAAACGGAGGTTGTTTTTTTTCGAAATGGGTCCGAAACTAATGGAGCGACGAGGGTCACTACTACCGCACCCGTTCTAAGCAGCGTGTCTGTTTCCGCCGCTACAAACTCTTCTACCACCGTCTGATTAGGGATGCGGAAGACCCACAAGTTAGCTTTCCCCTGATGAACTAGTTTGTTGTAAAGAAAAGCCACTACTCCATCATTGGTCAAAATGGTTATGTTTTGGTCTCCCAACAATCCTACGGGAAACTTGAATGCTTTCGCAGATCTCCCTTGTGTTGTTTCATCAACGATAGTCGCTGCTTGCACTATCGACCAGTTGGTTGGCTCGTCGAACCGAAGTGCAAATGCCGCTTCGCGGTCCGTGTAACTGTTGCCGTGAAGCGAATCAGCTACCGCTGTCGGTAACAGATTCTCCGCGTGTGAGCATCCCACGCGGATATTACCTAAGAAATGTGTATCAACCTCTAGGCAGTCAGAAGGTTTGTGGAAAGCTAGGAAAAGAATGAACCCCAATAACAACACCACACTGCCAAATTTGGCCAGTACAAGGTGATGCTTCAAATATTCTTTGATTAGTTCGAAACCGTGCGAAATAAATGACCAAACTATCGAGGAATTCGGCTGTACGAGTCCTACATCGTGGTTGGGCTTTGGAGTGAGGCGGGGTTTCGATAACGGTTTCTTTTTTTCCCTTCCCTTCTTAGACATTTATCACCTATGAACATGGCAGGTCGAGAACGGGCCATCGAAGCGTTGAGCAAAGTTATAACGCTAACGC
>WNGO01006959.1_pt1 | contig 11733 bp, 14 predicted proteins | sample 5400511 | NCBI WGS metagenome assembly WNGO01 (sample SAMN13153380, study PRJNA577476) | soil metagenome | isolation source: 20 cm soil or saprolite under Garry oak tree replicate 2 | place: USA:California | collected 2016-06-15
GAAGCGGATGCTCTCGGCCATGACGCCGTCGATCGTGCTCGATACGGTGGGACGGCTGTTCATGGTGCTGGGAAGCCCCGGCGGCTCACGTATCCCCACGGCCGTGTATCAGGTGCTCAGCGACATGATCGACCAGGGCATGCCCCTCGCGAGCGCGGTAGCGGCGCCGCGGCTCCATCACCAGGCGCTGCCGGACAGCCTGTACCTCGAGCGCGACGGGTTCGTGAGAGCCTCGATCGACTCGCTCGTGGCGATGGGGCACAAGGTGAGCATCTGGAATTACAAGACCGAGGTGAACGCCATCGCCCGCGCCGCCGCCGGCTGGGTCGGTGTGGCCGATCCCCGGCGCGGCGGCGGCGCGGCGGGGTACTGATGCCCAACACCAGATCCTTCGCTCGCGCGCGTGCCGCGCGCTCGGTCCTCACCCCTTTGATCCCCTCTCCCTTCGGGAGAGGGGAAACGATTTCCGACCGTAGTCCCCCCTCTCCCGAAGGGAGAGGGGGACAGGGGGTGAGGACTGCCTGAGCGCCGCAAGGCGCGAAGGACCCGCTTTCCTAGGCCGCCTTCACCGTCAGCGGCTCGTTCAGCTTGATCGTAATCGCGGCGCCCTTGGGGATCACCACGTCTATATCGCGCGACGCGCGCGCGGCCGCCGCACCCGCGGCCGCACCGGCCGCTCCCCCGATCACAGCACCCTTCGTGTTCTTTCCGAAGAGCTTGCCGACGATCGCGCCGGCCACGGCTCCCCCGGCGACCTTGGCGGCGTCAGCCTTCGTCACGCCGCGGCCCTTCATGACCGTATCCATCGCCACGACGGAGCCATCGATCGGGTAGCTCCTGCCTCGCACGGTGACGCTCGTGACCGACAGGTCGATCTTGCCTGTCGAGTTCGGGTTCGGCGCGGGCTGCGCCGCCGTGATCGTCCCGGACACGGTCGCGCCCGCCGGGATCACGACCCGCCCGGTGGCGTCCTTCACATCCTGGCTCACCGTCGCAGTGAACGGATCACCGGCCTTCGCCGTGCGCGTGCTGATCGAGTCGACCGCCGTAGCCGCGACGCGGGTCCCCGCCGCCAGCATCAGCGGAGCCGGGGCGGCGGGCTTCGGCGCGACCGGTTTCTTCACGGGCGCCTTTTTCTCGGGCGCCGGCTTCGCTGCCTCGGTCGCTGGCGCCGGCACGTCCTTCAGGGCTGCGGTTGATTCGGTCGGCGCGAGCGTCAGATTGCGAGCCGTCGAGTCAGCCGACCGGCTGGTCTCGTCGGGCTTCGCGCAGGCGAGCAAGGCCACCGCGGTCAGCGCGGCGGCGAGACGTGACACGGTTCTGCGGAGCGTGGTCATGTATTCCCTCTCCCTAATGGATTGTCGCTGGCACCTAATATAGGAATGTCGCCCTCGGAGTTCCCAGGCTGAAGCCTGGGCCCAGTGAGGCGCAGTGCTAAAGCACACTCGCCGCGTCCTTTAGGACTGTGCGGCACCAGTAGGGGCGCAGCATGCTGCGCCCCTACACCCAAGCGTGCGAGCCACTAGCTGCTGGAACGGGCGCCCTACAGCCGGCTCTTCAGGAACCCGGGCGTCAGCCCCTGGAGCCAGCTGGCGATCAGGGTGAAGCGGTCGGTCACGAGCAGCAGGCCGAGACTGATCAGCAGGATGCCCGCGATGCGCTCGACCCAAACGACATACGGTCGGAACCGCTGGAACCAGACCAGAAACCGGTCGAGCGCCAGCGCGGTGAGGAGGAAGGGAACGGCGAGCCCCAGAGAATAGGCCGTGAGGAGCGCGGCACCGTGCCCCACGCTGGCCTGGGCGGCGGCCAGTGTGAGAATGGCTCCGAGGATCGGTCCGATACACGGGGTCCACGCCGCCCCGAAGGTCACTCCCACGACTGCGGACCCCACGTAGCCCACCGGCTTGCGGACGAGCTGGACCTTGCGCTCGCGCATCAGGAACGCCGGGCGTAAGAGGCCCAGCAAGTACAGGCCGAACAGGATCACGAGGACGCCGCCGATGCGCCCGATCCATACTTGCGACTGCACCAGCCAGACGCCCAACGCGGATGCCGTAGCCCCAAGCGCAACGAATACGAGCGAGAACCCGGCGACGAACCACAGCGCGTGCACCAGGGCGGTGCCGCGCCGGATCTCGAGCTCCTCGAGCGTGAGCCCCGTGAGGAACCCGACGTAGCTCGGGACCAGCGGCAGGACACAGGGAGAAAGGAAGCTCAGCAGCCCGGCGGCGAAGGCAAGGGCGAAGGAGGGCGTCACCCGCAGAAGCAGACCGCCGAGACCACGGTCGTCCAGCGGCCGTCGTCTCCGCACTCGGCGGTCGAGGTGATGTTCATCGTGCGGACGATCTCCCCCGACAAGAGCCACTGCTCGCGCCGCTCGTCCCACGCCTTGTCCGAATCGAACGGAACGCCGAGCACGGTCGCGAGCATCGACGCTGCGAGGTCTTCGGCGTACTCCCCCGACGTCATCTCGTTCTGGCCGTAGCTGTGGTGCTCGGAGATGTAGCCGTGATGGGTGGGATCGGCGGGCATCGCCACCCCGATCGACGCTGCCACCAGGCGGCTCGGCTCGTTGGTGGACGACTCGGCAATCACGGCGAAGACGACCTGCCCGGGCTTCATGAGCGAGAGGCCTTCCTCGCGGTCCACCAGCTCGCAGTGGGGCGGGAAGATGGAGCTCACCCGCACGAGGTTGAAGTTCGCGAGATGCGCGTCCCGGAGCGCCATCTCGAAGCTGGTGAGTTTTTCCTTGTGCCGACCGACGCCCTTGGTGAGAAAGGCCTTGGTGGGCACGAACATTCGTGATTCGATCAACCCGTCACCTCGTGCGCGCTAAAGGGTTCGCCTGCTGACAGGTGCGGCACAATCCATAGATCTCCAGCCGGTGGTGGTGGGGCCGGAACTCCACGTCCTCCGCGAGCAGGGCGATCATTCGCTCGAGCCGATCGTTCGCGAACTCCGTCACCTGGCCGCACGACGAGCAGATACAATGCTCGTGGGCCTGGCCGGCCGCGAGCGGCTCGTACCGCTTGAACCCCTCGCCGAAGTCGTGCTCCTTGGCCAGCCCGGCGCGGACCAGGAGGTCGAGCGTCCGATAGATCGTCGCGGTGCCGACCGCGACGCGCTTCGCCACGCGCCGCCCCACTTCCTCGGCCGATAGGTGCTCGCCGGCGAAGAACACCGCCTCCGCCACCGCCAGGCGCTGGTGCGTCGCCGGCAGGTTGTGCTCCGCCAGGTGGCGGCGGAATTCCTCGAGCAGCTTGGATCCGTCAACTTTCATACCACACCGCCCGGCCCACCGCGACGGGCGGCTCGGGATCCCCGGTCCGCTCGGCCGCCGCCTGCATGACGCGGGCGATCACGTCCGCGGGCGACAGTCCCGTTTCCTCGACCTCGATCCGGGACTGCCCCCGCTCCTTCCCGCGCACGATCAGCATGTAGCGCGCCGTGTACACGCGCAACCGGTCGCCCCCCTCCGCTGCCCGGCAAGCGACTACCGCCGTGCCCCACTCCCGACCCTCCCGCTTCCACGGTCGGAACAGATAGATCGTTTCGATCTCGGCAGGCGGCACGCGCCGGGCGACGGCCTCGGCGAGCTTCGCCCAGCCCGGCCCCCGGCCCGGCTCTAGCGAAGGACGGTCGCCGGGGCCTGCGCCTGCTCCCATCGCTCCACGTAGAATCGCAGCACGTGCATGAAGTCCTGGGCGTTCGTCACCACGCCGTACGCCTGGTGCGTGCCCCGGTCGCGCAGCTTATTCACCACGAACTCCGTTTGATCGACGCAGATCGTGGTGAGCGGCCGCAAGTCGTCGGGCGAGGGCACATCGACGAACGCCGGGAGCATGTTCCCGACCGCGATCGCGTGCAGGGCCGTAGCGACGAAGACAGCGAAGGTCGCCTGCGCCGTGAACTCTCGCATCGCGTCTTGAGCGGCGAGCGTATCGGAGAGCACCTCCGGGAGCGGCCCGTCGTCGCGGATCGAGCCCGCAAGCACGAACCGCACCCCGTGCGTCACGAGGGCGTGCATGATCCCCGAGCTCACGAGGCCCTGCCGCACGGCCGCCGCGATGCCGCCGGCGCGCCGGATCTGGTTGATGGCGCGCATGTGGAGCGCATGGCCGCCTTCGACGCCCTGCCCCGAGCTCGTCATGCCGAGGGTCGTGCCGAAGATCGCGGCCTCGAGGTCGTGCACCGCGACGGCGTTCCCACCGAGCAACGCCTGCACGTAGCCGTTCTTGATGAACCAGATCATGTCGTCCCGCGCCCGCGCGTGCACGAGGGCGGGACCTACCACCCAGACGATCTTGCCGCCGCGCTGCTTTTCCTCGCCCAGGAGCTGCGCCAGCACGGCGTAATCCACCGGCCGCTCGCGTGAGACTTCCGTCTGCATGAAGCCGAACTCATTGGCGCTGTGGCTGCCGCCGAGGAAGCCTTCGGCATGGACGAAGATGCCCTGGCTGCCGTCCTCCTCCGTGCCGACCGCTACGGCCTGTCCCTTGCGCACCTTGCGCGGCTCCGTCGCCACCAGGTCGGCCGCGCCGTGGCGCACGATCACGCAATCCATGCGCGGCAGACGCGGGCGGGACCAGGCGCCGGCGGCTTTGACGTAGGTGGGCAGGTTGGTGGTCGAAAAGAACCCGTCGGGCAAGACCCCGTCGGCGGGCGCGGGCTCGAAGCGCGCATCGGGCGCTCCCGCGAGCGCGGCCGCCCCAAAGTTGGGTGGCCGGTACTGGAACCGGGGACGGGTGGTCACAGGGGAAGAAACCTAAGTGCGGAACGCGGAATGCGGAACTCGGAACGCGGAACAGGCGGGCCGACCCCCATGTGGCTGTTCCGCGTTCCGCGTTCCCACTTCCGCGTTTCACAAAAGCGACACCGGATCGCGATCTACGACGACGCCTCGCGCCCGGGCGCCCAACGCGCGCACGACGCGACCGATCGCGCGCGGCTCCGCGGCCTTCACCAGCATATGCCAGCGCCAGCGCCCCTTGAGCCGCTCGATCGGGCACGGCGCCGGTCCGAGCACGCTGAGCGCGCCGCTCAGCCGCTCGGTATTGGCTCGGACGAGCCACCCGGCCACGCGCTCGGCCGCCTGCTGGACCCGGCCGGCGTCCTCGTGCGAGGCCACGAACCGCGCCAGCCCGACGTGGGGCGGGTACGTCGGGTTGGGCGGGGCCCGCAGCGGCAGCTCCGCCGCGGCGAACTGCGCCACCGAGTGGACCGCCGCCGCGCGGATGGCGTGATGGTCGGGCGCTCGGGTCTGAACGTACACGCGGCCTCCCTTCGGCCCGCGCCCGGCCCGGCCCGCCACCTGCGCCACGAGCTGGAAGGTCCGCTCGGCCGCGCGGAAGTCGGGGAGATGGAGCCCGGTGTCCGCATCGACGACCCCGACCACGGTCACGTTGGGAAAATCCAGCCCCTTCGCGATCATCTGTGTCCCGAGCAGGATGTCGATCTTCCCCTGCGCCATGCGCTCCAGCACCCGATGGTGCGCCCACTTAGTGCTCGTCGTGTCCAGATCCATGCGGGCGATGCGGGCTTCGGGAAACCGCAGCCCGACGAAATGCTCGAGCTGCTGCGTGCCCAGGCCCCGCATCCGCTGGGTCTCCTTGCCGCACACCCGGCACACGGTGGGCACGGGCTCCTCGTGGCCGCAGTAGTGGCACCGCAGCGCGGCGGGCGTTTGATGCACGGTGAGAGCGATGGCGCAGCGGGGGCAGGTGGGCACGTCGCCGCAGGCGGGACATTGGAGGTACGTCGCGAAGCCGCGCCGATTCAAGAGCAGGATCACCTGCTCGCGGCGCCCGAGCGCGCCGCGCACGGCCTCGTCGAGCGCCACCGTCCACGGCACCCCGCGGGCGTCGGGTACCCGCTCGGCACTGCGCAGGTCGATCACCTCGACCGGTGGCAGCGGTCGCGCGCCGATGCGGTCGGGCAGCTCGAAACGCGCCACCTTCCCTCCGGCCGCGAGGTGCAGCGTCTCGAGCGAGGGGGTGGCGCTGCCCAGAATCAGGCGCGCCCCCTCGAGCCGCGCGCGCTCGAACGCCACGTCGCGGGCATGGTAGCGCGGCGCCGTCCCTTGCTTGTAGCTCGACTCGTGCTCTTCGTCCACCACGATCGCCCCGAGCCGCTCGACCGGGGCAAACACCGCGGAGCGGGGCCCCACGGCCACGCGCCGCTCGCCGCGCCGCAGCGCTCGCCAAGCGTCGGCGCGCTCGCCGTCCGACAGTCCCGAGTGCAACACTGCCACCTGGTCCCCGAACACGCCGCGCACCCGCGCGACCGTTTGGGGCGTGAGCGCGATCTCGGGGACCAGCAGAATAGCACCGTTACCCGACGCTACGACGCTACGAAGGACATCTAGGTAGACCAGCGTCTTTCCGGAGCCCGTCACACCCTGGATCAGGACGGGCGTCTCGGGCGGCGTCGCCAAAATCCCGGCGACCACGCGCCGCTGGTCGGCCGTGAGGTCGGGGGGGGGTGGAGACGACATCCCGGCGAAAGGATCCCGGGCGCGCGGCACGTCGGTATAGCGGGCCAGGCCCTGGGCCACGAGGCCGTCCAGGGCGGCGGGAGACAAGCCCAGCCGGGCGATCAGGTGCGGGATGGGCGCCGAGCCGCCGATCGCCTCCAGCGCTTCGTACGCCACGCGACGCTTGGGCGCACGCTTGAACGCCCGCTCGCGCTCGAGCAGCGACGGCAACGCCGCGGTCAGCGCAAGCACGCGCTCCACCTGCTCGGCAGGCCCTGCCGGCCGGCGCACGCTCCACAGCGCCCCGGGGAGGAGCGCCCGCAGCGCGAGCCCGAGCGGGGTGCCGTAGTAGCGGCTGAGCCAGACGCCGAGCGCGAAGAGCGATGAGGTGATCGCCGGCTCGGCGTCGGGCGCGGCCAGAATGGCCTTCGCTGCCACGGTCGGGACCGGAGGAGCCGCGTCCACCGCCGCTACCACGCCCACCACCTGGCGCCGCTGCACGGGCACGACCACACGTGCACCGGGCACGACGCGTGACCCGAGCTCCGGGGGGATCAGATAGGTGTAGGTGCGGGGAACCGGGATCGGCAGGATGATCTCGGCATATCGAGCAGCGACCCCCGCGCTCGCGCGCGGGGTCAGTGGTCGCTCTGACCCCGGGCGCAAGCCCGGGGTGCCCGGCGCTGGCCCCGTCATCCCCGCCGCCGCACGCCCAGCCCGGGTCCCGTGGGGAGGCGAATCTGCCCGCCGTCGATCGTCGCGCCCACGAAGGGGTCGTTCGCCGTCAGCGCGGCACCGTCGAGATCGGCGGCATCGACGAGGGGAGTGAAGTGGGCCGCGGCCGTGATGCCCAGCGACGTTTCGATCATACACCCCACCATGACGAGCATGCCGTGCGCCCGCGCGGTGGCGATCATGCGCAGCGTCGCGAGCTTGATGTTGATCCCGTCCACTATCCCTGAGAGCCGCGGGATATCGGCCGCCACGATGCAGCTCTCGTCCACCACCACGGGCAGGATGCCGCGGCGCCGGACCGCGGCGAGCCCCTCGAGGTCGTCCGGTGGCAGCGGCTGCTCCACGAACTCCACGCCATACTCTTTGAGCACGGGGAGCATGTGGAGCGCGCGCTCCCGCGTCCACCCGGCGTTCGCATCCACCCGGAGCGGCTTGTCGGTGGCGTCGCGGACGGTCTTCAGGATTGCCTCGTCCCGATCGGTGCCGAGCTTGATCTTGAGGATCGGATAGGACGAGGCCTCGAGCACCTTCTGGCGCATTTTGTCGGGGGTGTCGAGGCCGATCGTGAACGACGAGCGTGGCGCGCGGGCGGGATCGAGTCCCCAGAGCCGCCACACCGGCTGGTCGAGCCGCTTCCCCACGAGATCGTGCAGCGCCGCCGACAACGCCGCCCGCGCGGCGCCGTGCTTGGGGCAGAGCTGCGCGAATTTCGCTTCTGACGCATCGAGATCGAACGGGTCCGTCGGGAGATACGGCTCGAGCCGCCGCAGCGTCGCCAGCACCGTGTCCGCCGTTTCCCCGTAGTAGCGCGAGGGGTCGGCTTCACCCCACCCCTCCATTCCGTCCCCGTCCATGAGGCGCACCCACACCACCCGCGTGTCGTCATCGCCGCCCCGGGCGATGACGAATGGATGCTTGGTCTTTAGCGTGAGAACGTCGGCGGCGAGCTTCAGAGCCATTTGCGGCGCTTCAGCCACCCCACGATCGCCAGCGAGACGATAGCCATGCTGCCGACGGCGACCCAGAAGCCGAGGGGATCGTGGATGAGGGGCATGCGACTGAAGTTCATGCCGTAAATCCCGGCGATCACGATCAGCGGCAGCGCAACCGTCGCCACGATCGACAGCTGCTTCATCACCCGGCTCATCCGGTTGGAGGTTTGGGACAGGTAGGTCTCCAGCACGCCGGCGAGCAGGTCGCGCGTGGTGTCGACCGACTCCATCAGCCGGATGGTGTGGTCGTACACGTCCCGGTAGTACAGCTGTGTCTCGGGCCGAATGTAGCCGCACGGACGGTTGGTCAGGATGTTGAGCACTTCGCGCAGCGGCCCGATGTGGCGCCGCAGCGCGAAAGTCGACCGCTTCGCCTTGAAGATCTCGTGAATCAGGCCTTCGTCGAACTCCTCGAACAGCTTCTGCTCGAGCCCGTCCACCATGCCGTTGAGCTCCTCGACCAGCGGAAAATACGCGTCCACCGCCTGGTCGATGATGTGATGCATCGTCATCTCGGCACCCCGGGCGAGGAGATCGGGACTGCGCAGCAACCGGTCTCGCGCTGCGTCGCAGCCGGCCGACGGGATGGCATGCACGGTGACCAGGAAATTCTTCCCGAGGAAGAAGTAGAGGTTGGAGGTCTGGAGATCGAACGCGTCGGGCGTCGCCTGGTCGAAGGCGACCCCCGCCATGACCACGAAGACATAGCGATCGTACTCTTCCAACTTGACGCGGGTGCGCGGCGAAAGCGTGTCCTCGACAGCGAGGGGGTGGAAGTCGAATACCTTCTCGAGGAGGGCGTGCTGATGGAGGTCGTTACTGTCCACGTCCACCCACAGCTCCCCCTCCCCCGCGCGCAGGATCTCGCGCAGCCGGGCGGGCGAGAGACCCTGCTCGACCCCCCCGTCGGGCCGCCGATAGATGCTGGCGGGCCAGTGTTTGGATGCCGCTGGTGCGGCGGTGGCGGTCACCATTGTAGTATCGGGACGTCGCACCCCTCAGGCAAGCGCGCGCACGTGGGCGCGCGCGCCGGCGGCGAGCAGGTCGAGCCGGTAGCCGCCTTCGAGCAGCCCGACGACCGGCGCCGGCGCGACGCGCGCGCGAAACGCGCTCGTCCAGTGCGCCATGTCCTCGGGCGCGAGGGTAAACCCGCCCAGGGGATCGCCCGCCAGGGAATCGAAACCGGCCGAGACCAGGAGGAGGTCCGGCCGCCATCCCGCTACGGCCGCGTCCACGGCGGCGAGGAGGTCCCGCACATACACGGCACGAGCGAGGCCCGGGGGGCGGGGCACGTTGAACACATTGCCGACCCCACGCTCGTCCGCGGCGCCGGTCCCCGGATACCAGGGATATTGGTGCATCGACACGTAGCGGATCGATGGATCGCGCTCGACCAGCGCCTGGGTGCCGTTCCCGTGGTGCACATCCCAGTCCACGATCAGTACGCGCGGCTTCCCCAGCCGCTGAGCGTGCCGCGCCGCGACCACGACGTTGTTGATCAGGCAGAACCCCATGGCACGGTCGGCGAGCGCGTGGTGCCCCGGAGGGCGCGTGGCACCGAACCCCGAGCCCCGCTCGATACCCTGCTCCACGGCGCCGATCGCCGCGCCCGCGGCGGCCAACGCCGCATCCCAGCTGTCCCGGCTCATCACGGTGTCGGCGTCCAGCGCGCCTCCGCCCCCGCGCGCGAGGCGCTCGAGGGCGTCGAGATAGCCCGGCGCATGCACCCGCTCCAGCTCGTCGCGGGTCGCGGGCCGGCCCTCGACCCAGGCGACCGTCGCCGTCAGGTCGGGCGCCCGCAGCGCGGCGAGGACCGCCTCGATCCGTTCGGGGCGCTCGGGATGGCCGGGCCCAGGGTTGTGCAGGCGAGTCGCAGAATGAAAGACGACGGGGACGGACACTACATCAGTTGTCCAGGTGCTTGCCCTGCAGCAGCTGCCGGATCGACTCCACCTCCGCGCGCATCTCTCGCCGCGCGCGCTCCAGGTCCGACAGGACGCGACGGTAGCGCCGCCACCCGAGGACCACCAGCACCGCGGCGACGAGACACGCCGCACCCCAGAAGACCAGCCACCGACGACCGAGGGCAAATCCGCTGTACGCAAGCAGCAGCGCGTCCAGCAGCAAGAAGCCGACGGTGAAGGTCGTCAGCGCGCGGGAGACCATCAGCGCACGGGTTGGCGCCGGGCCGGAAGGACGATGAACGGCGAGTTGGGCCCGGCGCCGAGCGCCGCGAGCGTCGTGGTCTCGTCCAGCACCTGAGCGCCCCGGAACTTCACCACGTAGGCCTCGGGCCGCACCTGCGCCCGTTTCAGCGCGTGGGCCAGCGCCTGGCGCTTCAGCTCCGCCACCGTGGTCGTGGGCTCGACCGCGAGAAACACCTGATCCCACACATCCGTCACCATGACCCGGACGGCGAACCGCTCGCCCACCACGGTCACGCGACGGCCACCGGGGTTTCGAGGGGGAGCGTGGAGAGAAACCGGTCGAGCGCCTGATCGAAGAACAGCGTGGACGCACGCACCTGGGTCTTCCCGGCTGCGTCCGCCCATGCGTGCAGCGCGATCTCTTCCCCGCCCTGGCCGCGCAGCACCAGGAATCCCGGCCCTTCCTTTTCTACGAACGCTGCGGCGTGCGGCACCCGCTCCGAGAAGAAGCGCTTCGCGCGCTCGAGCACATCCGAGGGTGGCAGCGCGACGGTCGTGGAATGCGTCATGGCTCGGAAAGATAGGCGCGGCGCTGGACTCCGCAAAGCTGACAGGCTCTCGTGCCAGCTTGAACGGCCCGCGTGTCAAGTTGACAAGGCCCGGCCCGCCCGGACCGGCACGCCGGTTGCTAGACGCGCGGGGTGAAGCAGCCGAAGTCCCGACCGTCAACCAAAGGAGTATTGCGAATGTTCGTTACCACTCGTTCCCTTCAGAGAGACCCGGTGATCAACCGGATCTTCGACGTGCTGGGCAGTCTGAACGGCGACAGCGCGGAGGCCTCGTGGGTACCGCCCGTGGACATCTACGAAGATGCCGAGGCGATCCGCATCGTCGCCGAGGTGCCCGGTGTTAACCCCTCGGACGTGAAAATCTCGCTCGAGAACAACGTCCTCGCGATCCGGGGCTCGAAGCAGCAGGTCGCCGAGCAGCGCACCGAGCGGGTGCACCGCTACGAGCGGACCTATGGCACGTTCGAGCGGAGCTTTACCCTGCCCGCGACGGTGGACGCGAGCAACATCAAAGCGAGTTACGAGCACGGCGTTTTGACCGTGACGCTTCCCAAGGTGGAGAAGGCGAAGCCGCGGCAGATCGAGGTGCAGGTCGCGTCGAAGTAAGCAGTCATGGCGGGGACATCCGGGAGGGGGGCAGGTTAGGAGTAGGGGCGCAGCATGCTGCGCCCCTACGTCGTCAGGCCCTATATTGCCAGGAGATCCCGCAGGCGCGCCTCGACCTGCGAATTCGGCACGGCCGTCGCCCCCGCCTGCCGCGCCGCGTGCAGCAGCTCCGCGTGGACGTGTGAGCCGTAGGCGAGCACCGGGATCCC